>Ga0209212_1001715_pt1 | contig 34052 bp, 30 predicted proteins | sample RifGroC2_FD_183996 | JGI IMG/M metagenome (GOLD analysis project Ga0209212, IMG submission 183996) | Groundwater microbial communities from Rifle, Colorado, USA - Groundwater C2 (SPAdes) (version 2) | ecosystem: Environmental > Aquatic > Deep subsurface > Groundwater | place: Rifle, Colorado...
ACCTTTAACGAGGAATACAAACCGCTTGCTCCCTCCACGTTCCTCCGCGCCAGGTTGATCAAGGGATTGATAGCATCCGGGGTCGAGTATTTCGACTTTCCCGGAGAGCCGTATGAATGGGAACGGCAGTGGACCGAAACTCTCCGCTGGCACAAATCGATCCTGGTCTACAACAACACGATCCGGGCCCGGATCTTGGCCCGGCTCAACCGGTTGCGAGAGCGAAAAGGAGGTGCCGCCTCTAAAGCGAGGTTGGAATATTGTGACGCGCGGGCCCTCAAGCCTCCTCGATGATCGAGATCGTTCATGGGATTTCGGGTTTGCGAAAACTCGAAGGGGAGTGGAGCCTGCTGGGCGCCTTGTTTCCAACACCCCTTCTGCAGCATGACTGGTTTCTCTCTTGCGCGGAAACGCTCTATGCGGAAGCGGACCTCAGGGTCGTCGTGGTTCGCTCCGGGGACCGTGTAACGGCGATTGCCCCGCTGGTTCTCGTTCGGAAGGTGTGGACACGGTGGCTCGAGATCATCGGCGCTTCCACGCTTCATGAGCCGTGCGGGCTGCTCTATGAAGACCCGCGTTCACTCCAGGAACTTCTTGACGTCGTTCTCCGCCTCGGCTACCCGGTTCATCTGGCCCGTATTCCGGCCGCATCTCCAATACGTTGCGCGATGCAACGGCGAAGAATACCTCAGGCGGTCGTCCTGGTCCGTAAGTCGGCCGGTTCGTGTTACCTCGATTTCCACTCGGATTGGGATGCCTTTTTCAATTCCATCCGGCCGAGCAGGCGCTCGAATCTCCGAAAGAAACAACGGCTGGCAGATGCGATCGGAGAGGTCTCCGTGGATATCTTCTGTCCGGACCCCGAAACACTCGACCGGCACCTGGACCAGGCGATTCAGGTCGAGGCAGCCGGTTGGAAAGGTCGAGCCGGCAGTTCATTGCGGGACAACGAACAGCTTCGAACATTCTTTCGCAACTATACGGGAAAGGCATGCAAAAACGGAACGCTGAGAATCTGCTTCTACCGCCTGAAAGGGGTGGCGATTTCCATGCACATTATGGTGGAGCATGCCCGCAGGCTCTGGGTTTTCAAGTTAGGTTATGACGATTCATCGGGGAAGATATCTCCCGGCATGCTGTTGGCCCATCAGACCATTCGGTACGCCTACGATAATGGGCTGGAGGGGTATGAATTTCTTGGATCCGATGAGCAGTGGCAGCATGAGTGGCCTGTGGAGACCCATGGATACTGCTCGATTGTCGCGTACACGCCGTCCCTGCGAGGAATCATGGGGATGGTCGACACGATGATCGCATACACCAGAAACCGGATGGCCGCGAAGAGATGAAGGTCAGCGTCATCATCCCCACCTACAACCGGGGGGAGCTTCTGGGGCAGGCGATCGACAGCGTGCTCCGGCAATCAATCGATTGCCATGAGATCATCGTGGTTGACGACGGTTCGATAGACGACACCCCGGAAAGGATCAAGTCGTACGGGGAGAAGATACGGTATTTCCGTACACGGAACGGCGGGCCGGCACACGCAAGGAATGTCGGCATGCGGATGGCCCGTGGGAAATACATCGCATTCCTGGATTCGGACGATCTCTACTATCCCTACAAGCTCGAGGTACAGACCCGTTTGCTGGATCTGTATCCGTCGGTCGCCATGGTCTATACGGAATTCTCCGGATTCGACGAGGAAGGATATTGGGAGAAGGACCATTTAAGGACATACCACAAATCAGCCTATAGAAGCGGGAACGTGACGTACGGCTCGATATTTTCGGAGAGCGTCGACCTCTTGCGCAGCGGGATTCTTCCTGAAAGCCTGTCCGGTTCCGAACCGGACCTGAGACAACGCCGTGCGTATTTCGGGAATATTTTCGATGCCTGCCTTCTGAATACGATCGTGTTCACCAACAGCATGATGTTCCGTCGCGACATCCTTCCGAAAGTCGGATGGCAAAATGAATCGTTCCCGTTTTTCGAGGAGATGGAATTCGTACTCCGGATATGCAGGCAACATAACGTGGCTTTTCTCGACATACCCACGTACAAGTTGCGCTACCACCCCGGTCAAATATCATCAACGGCCACGAGAAAAGAATCGATGGTCGCCATAAAAATACAGCAATACCTGTTGCGAGCGGTAAAAAAACACGCATTCATGGATCCGAATTACTATGAGAGTCACCGGGCAACCATCGACCGGCAGCTGGCGCGCCTTCATCGGGCGGTGGCGGTTCCGTTATTGTCCCATGAGGGGAAATCGGCCCACACAAGAAAGTATTTCCCGAATCGCGCCAGGCGATACCTTGCCAAATGCAGGCAATACGGTCATCCCGAGTATTTCCTTTGGGCAGTAAGTTATGGCCCTCCGGTGATTCGCCGCATCGCATTCGCGGCCATGAGCATATGGAAAAAATGAAACTGCACGGGTGCGGGATGGACGGGCTGAAGTCCGCCACACGGCGGTATGCCGCGCGGGTCCTGTTCGCCTCCGGCGCAACCGGTGCTTACCGGCGGCTGGCACTTCGGAACCGTGCCGTCGTTCTCATGTACCACAGGGTCATGCCGTGGAAAGAGGCGAAGTCCTCGGTATTCGAGGGAATGCAGGTCGACCCCGACACCTTCGAACTTCAGATGGCGTACTTAAGGAAACACTTCAACCTTCTCGCACTCGACGATCTCCGACGGCATTTACGGGACCGGACCCCGTTCCCGCCGAATTCCTGCCTGGTCACCTTCGATGACGGGTGGAAGGACAACTACCTCCAGGCCTACCCTGTATTGAATCGGTACGAAGTCCCCGCCGTCGTCTTCCTGTCGGTCGGACACATAGGGACCGGAAAGAGGTTCTGGCAGGAGAGAATCTTCATTGCCCTGAAGAAAATACGCGATGTCGTCGATGGAGGCGGTGTTCTCCCCGATGGTTGCCGGGACCTTCCCGTCGGGATCAAAGTCGAGGAGATCGCGGGATGGCAGCAGGATATGTTCCGAATCAGGGCACGGGAATATATTCATTCCCTCAAGGATTTCCCCTTGCACCGAATCGAGCCGATCGCCGACACGATCGTTGCCTGTGCGGGGTTGAACGGGCAGCCGGCGGAAGAGGGCGATTCCTTCCTCAACTGGGAGGAAGTCGAGGAGATGTCCCGCGGAGGGATCGACTTCGGCTCACACGGGTTGACTCACGAGATCCTGACGCACCTGACCTGCGACGGAGTGAGGAAAGAGGTTCTTGAATCGAAGCGTATCATCGAGGAGAAGATCCGGAAGAAAGTGTATGCCTTCAGTTACCCGAACGGCAATTATGACCTGACGGCACAAGAATGCCTCGCGAGGAGCGGCTACGACATCGCCTTCGGCACCTGCCGCGGCTTCACGGCGCCCGGAGACGATCCCATGGAGTTGAAGAGGGTCAATCTGCATGAAGACATGACACGGGAAGTCCCGTACTCGTTACAGATGGAGATAACCGCGCCGCCCTCGCGATCACCCGGTCGCTGGGGAGGAAGGGGCACAGGATCGTCGTCGGCGAAAAAACCCACCCGTCGCTCGCGTCGGTTTCAAGGTACTGCAGCGAGGGGTGGATGTACCCGGATCCCTTGAAACGTCCAGCCGATTTCCTGGACGATCTACTTCGTACGGTGAAAGAAAAGAGAATCGACGTCCTCCTGCCGGTGACCGAGATCACCACCGGCCTTGCGACGGAAAACGCCGGGAGGATCGCCGGATCATGTCGTCTCCCCTTTCCGCGCAACGACGCCTTCCGGACGGCGTCGAACAAGCTGGAGATCCTCCGGCTCGCGGAACGCCTTGGCGTGCCGGTTCCCGCGACCCGCGTCCTCTACGAGAAAGGCGTTGATGCGGTAAACATTGCGGGACTCTCCTATCCGGTTGTGGTCAAACCACACCGATCGAGGATCCTGACGGTGAACGGATGGCAAGCGGCGGGGGTTTCCTACGCGCGTGATCCGGCTGAGCTGTTCGATCTGCTTGGGAAAAAAGGGTCCTGGGAATATCCGATTCTCCTGCAGGAGAGAATCACGGGTCCCGGGATCGGCGTATTCGTTTGTTATCAAAACGGGGAGTTGGTCTCCCTGTTCGGTCACCGCAGGATCCGTGAGAAGCCGCCTTCCGGCGGGGTCAGCGTGCTCCGGGAGAGCGTTCCCGTCTCCCCTCAGGCGCGGGCATACACGGTGACACTGCTCGATCACCTGAAATGGAACGGCGTAGCGATGGTGGAGTTCAAATTGGATGCCCGGGACGGCATTCCGAAACTGATGGAGATCAACGGGAGGTTCTGGGGGTCCCTCCAACTTGCCATGGATGCGGGGGTCGATTTCCCGGAGATCCTCATGAGGATTGCGAAAGGGGAAACGGTTGAACCGGTCTTCAACTACAAGCTGGGTGTCAGGACCCGATGGCTTTGGGGGGACGTGGACTCCCTGCTGATGATCCTGTTCAAGAACAGGACGAGCCTGCATCTCCCAAAGGATCATCCCGGAAGGATCCGGGCCATTTTCGATTTCCTCCGGTTTTTCGAAAAAGATCTCCACTACGAAATCGAGTCGCGGGACGATCTCCGGCCGTCACTCCACGAATTATCTCAAAGGTTCCGGTTGGCCTCGCCAGGTCATCACTGATGAGGGGCCTGTTTCACGTCCACACGAACCACTCTTTCGACGGGGTGTCCTCCTTGGACGCACTGGTCTGCTTCTGCAGGGAGAACGGGTTCGCCTTTGTCTGCGTGACGGACCACGCCGACCTCATGGATGAGGAATCCGTTCGGCGAGTCGTTCGGGATTGCGATGCCCATTCAGGAGGCGGCGTCAAGGTGATCCCGGGGCTCGAATACGCTTTCCCGCAAGATGAAGGGGTCCACCTTCTTTGCGTTGGGATCCGGGAACCGGTTCAGGAAAAACGGATCGTAGGCGCGGTCGATGAGGTGCGGCGTCGAGGCGGCCTCGCAATCGTCGCACATCCCTCGAGAAACGGGTATCGGATCCCGGCGGAGGTCGAATCGGCGATCGACGGCATCGAGGTCTGGAACGCGGCATACGACAGCCGGTACCTCCCGGATTCCGGATCTCTTCAGCTATGGAAATCCGTACGCAGGCGGAACCCCCGGGTGATGGCGTACTCCGGTCTCGACATGCACGACGTCCGGTGGTTCCGGGAGGTCTTTCTGGAATTGAACAGAGAGATGCCGGCACGCGAGACCGACGTGATCGAGGAACTCCGGCAAGGTCGATTTTTCGGGAAGGGGCGCTATGTCTCGGTGGATGCAAACGTCCACCCGCCCCTCGCCAAGATGCTCGCCGTACGGGGGGGGCGCTATTTTCTTCGCCGGGCGGATCGCCTCGTATGGGCCTGGAAGCGCAAATCCGCGGCGAATAAGAAGGGCGAGGCGGAATGACCCGGCTGGTTTTCTGGTTTTCACTCGCCATGATCGTCTACCCCTATTTCGGGTATCCGTTCGTTTTGTACCTCATCCGGAAATTCCGCTTCGAAAGAAACACGACGGATGCCCCTGCCCGGGAATTCACCCCGACGGTTACCGTGCTGATACCGGCCCACAACGAGGAAGGGACGATCGAAACGAAGATCCGGAACACCTTGTCTCTGGAGTACTCCCGGGAGAAACTCCAGATCATCGTCATCTCCGACGGGTCGACGGACGGGACGAATGACATCGTTCGGAAATTCACGGACAAGGATGTGACGTTCCTCGCCATGGAAGTCAGGAGTGGAAAGGCCCAGGCGCTGAACTCGGGTCTTGCGGCCGCCACAGGCGAAATCGTCGTCTTTACCGATGCCTCCATCCTCCTCGAGCCGGATTCCCTGAAGTGCATGGTAAACAGGTTCCGAGAGGAGGAGATCGGCTGCGTTTCAGGTTCGGATCGCATTCTGGACGGCGGGGGGGAGGGAATGTACGGGAGATACGAGTTGGCCCTACGGAACCTGGAATCGGCGGTCCACTCGATCGTCGGCGCGAGCGGATCTTTCTATGCCCAGAGGCGGAAGGTCTGTTCACGGTTTCTGGAAGGGATGGCTCCTGATTTCCTGTCAGCGCTGACGACCGTCGAAAAAGGATACCGTGCCGTCACCGAACCCAGTGCGGTCGGACGCATGGCCAGCGCGAAAGAAGCGAGGGACGAGTTCCGCAGGAAAGAGAGAACCATCCTTCGGGGGATGACCACGCTGTACCAGAAGAGAAATCTCCTCAACCCCCTCCGCTTTGGGGTGTTCTCCATTTCCTTGTGGAGTCACAAGGTTTCCCGGTGGCTGGTGCCGTTCTTCATGATCCTTTTTTTCCTGTCGAATGCTTTCCTTCTTGAAGATCGAATTTACGGGACGATATTCATCGCCCAATGGGCATTTTATCTTGCCGCCTGTAGTTCCCTGCTCCGGACCGGCATGAGCCGCATCCCTCTATCGAATATAGCTTACTATTTCTGTCTTTCGAACGCGGCGATCCTGTTCGCGGCGATGAAATATGCAACGGGGATCCGACAAGAAATATGGACTCCTACGAAAAGATGATTCCGTGCAAGTAGAAGGGGTGTTTCCCCGATCATGAGTGCAGCGGAAAAATTTCTCCGGAATTTGCTTTCGAACTGGACGGGGATGATTCTTGGGTTATTCATCTCCTTTTTCCTGTCTCCGTACGTCGTGCGGAAACTCGGGAACACCTACTACGGCGTATGGAACATCATCATGGATATGACCGGATACCTGGGGCTCCTTGAAATGGGCGTCAGGCAATCGATCATCCGATATGTCGCCAAGTACCACGCCGTCAACGATACGGATTCCCTGAACAAGATCGTGAGTTCCGCCTTCTCGATCTACGGAATCACCAGTTTCGCATGCGCCGTCATTTCCGTCGGACTCGCCGCCTTGTTCCCATATGTCGTCAACGTATCCGCCGAGACCGTCCCCGTAGCGCGGTGGGTGATCGTCATCACGGGATTCAGCGTCGCGCAGGGCCTCATTTTCAGCGTGTATTACGGGGTCATCCTCGGCATCCAACGATACGACGTTGTGGTCAAAGTCACCATATTGACCTCGATCGTCAAGGCGGGATTGACCGTAGTCCTTCTCGGAAACGGCTACGGCTTGATTTCGCTCAGCATGATGCATCTCGCGATGGGACTTGCCTCCAGCATGTACGCAAGACATTATTGCGGCAAGGAAATACATGGATTGGAAATCAGCGTCGGCAAATATGGATCCGAGTGGTACGGCAAGATATTCAGTTACAGTTTCAAGACGTTCATGATGTTCATCGGCCAGAAAATCGTCTTTTATTCGGATTCCATCGTGATCGGGATCATGCTGGGACCCGCGCATGTAACATTTTTCGTGATCGGGGCGTCATTGACGGAGTATATGAAACGCCTTGTAAACCAGATGACCCAGATGTTCACACCACTGACCAGCGAACTCCAGGCGCTCCGGGAAGAAGAAAAGATCCGGGATATCCTGTCGCTTGGCACGAAACTGTCCCTCATCATTGCCTTGCCGCTTTCCATCGTTTTCCTGACGATGGGGAAACGGTTCATCTCCATGTGGATGGGAGCGGAGTACGGCCCCCTTTCGAGTCAAGTTCTGTCCATATTGACGATCACCCATCTTTTTTCGGTAGCCCAGTACACGACCCAGGATATACTCCAGGGGCTGAACAAGCATCAGATCTGCGCTGTTTGCCGCGGCATCGAGGCGATTGCAAACCTCATCCTCAGCATCATTCTCATAAGGCATTGGGGGATTGCCGGAGTAGCCATCGGCACGGCGGTGCCCCACCTCGCTACCGCGCTTTTCGCATATCCCTACTTCATCTCCAGGGAGGTAAAACTGGATTTCGGTCAGTATGTCTTGCGATCATATATAGCCCCGATCCTTTCTTCCGTTCCCTTCCTCGCTTGTTGCATATTGATCGAAACCCGGTTCCCCGCCGCAAATCTCGCGGGGTTTTTTGCCAGGGTGCTTGTCCTGATGCCTCTCTACCTTATCCCGGAGTGGTATTTTTCCATTAGAAAGAAGGAACGGATCGTTTACATGAGCACCCTGTACAAGCTGGTCCCGGCTTTGAACAGAAAATCCGTGTAACTTGCCGATATCGACATGAAAAAAGAAACCCCGCTGTTTTTCAGTAACGGAACCTGGCGCCTTTTCGGATTTCTCCACACACCGGATATGCAGCCGCGTGGAATCGCGTACGTTCTCTGTTACCCATTCGCGGAGGAAAGACTATGGGCGCAGAGGGTTTTCGTCAATTTCGCGAGGGAATTGGCGCACAGGGGTGATCCTGTCCTTCGGTTCGATTTCAAGGGAAACGGGGACAGTGAGGGAAAGTTCGAAGATGGCGATGTGGAGACGTACCTGTCGGACATCGAAACCGCAATGCGGATCTTGAGAGCGAAGGTGCCGGAAGTCACCAGCGTGGGGCTGATCGGACTTCGACTCGGCGCGACCTTGGCCGCTCTCGCCGCGGACCGGAACGATGTATCGAGACTCGTCCTCTGGGATCCCATTATCGACGGCCACCAATATATGCAGGAGGTCCTGCGATCGAACCTCATGACGCAGACGGCGATCTTCAAGGAGATCCAAAGGGACCGCCGCATGCTGATTCAGGACCTGATGGATGGAAAGACCGTCAATGCGGATGGCTATGACATCGGCCGGAAGCTGTATGAAGGGATCTCCGGCATTCGATTGAATGAACAGATGACCCGGTATGGAAACCGTTGCCTTATCGTTCAGATCGATAACCGTGGCGGGCCGATCCGGCAGAAGATTCTCGACCTCGGGAATAAAATCGCAAATTCCTCGGTCGTGAACGTTCGCGAAGAACCTTTCTGGAGGGAAATAAAGACATATAACGGCAAGGCGGAGAATCTTTCCCACACGACATTGGAATGGTTGGATTCATGCATTGATTGACATCGTTCCGGTTCATCTGAAAAACAGGGATGGCTTGTCGCTTTATGGAATGATGCATATGCCGCAGGACTCGTCCCGCCGGAAAAGGACCGCAATCATTCTTCTGTCCCCCGGCATCAAGAGCCACATCGGTCCGCATCGCCTTTACGTCAATATGGCGGAACGCTACTCGAAGGATGGATACGTGGTGCTCCGGTTCGACTTTCACGGGTTGGCGGACTCGGAAGGGGACGTAGAGGAAACGTTCGTCGCGGATATCTACGGATCGATCGAACAAGGGCGATACGTCGATGATGTGCTCGCCGCAATGGACTACCTGGAGAATGAACAGGGAATCGGGAGGATCGTTCTCGGGGGATTATGCGGGGGAGCCATTACCGGCCTGATCGCCGGCAGCTTCGATTCGAGGGTTGTCGGGTTGATCGGTCTGGGGATACCCGTGATCAACGCAAGTACCCCGATGAATCAATCGAAATATATGACGGCGGGGCAGGCGGCCAGCCTGCGCTCCTCGTATTTTGAAAAGCTCCGTGATGTTTCCGCATGGAAAAGATTTTTTTCCTTCAAGAGTGATTATCGTATCATCTGGCGGATCTTGTTTAAAAAATCCGCCCCATCCTCAGTGCAACCGGCTGGAATCTCCCCCGCGCCGGATTGCGGTACAAAACAGGCAGTGGAAAACAGTCTGAACGATTCCAATGTAAACATGTTGTTCCCCCAAGCCTTTCATAAAATGGTCTCCTCTTCGAGGAGGCTATTACTGATATTCAGCGAGATGGACCGACTCTATTGGGAATTTAACGAAAAATTCTGGCAACCGTATATGCAGATTTACCAGGATAAAATGAGCTTCATAGACGTGCGAATATTGAAAAACGCCAATCACATCATCTCTTCCCCGGACTCCCAGAAAGAGATGTTGGATTGGACCTCCGGTTGGTTGGAGGAAAACCATTCCTGATCAAATGAAATGAAAAGAGATTAAAAGAAATGTCAGGACCGATCAGGGTGATGCACCTCAGGGACACCTACGAGGTCGGGGGGCCCGGAAAAACCATTCTCGAAACGGGTTCCCATATAGACAAGTCCCTGTTTTCCATGTCGATCGCGGTTTTCGCCAACGGCGCCGACGCAGGGGAATCCCCGTTTGTTTCAGAAACGAAAAGCAGGGGGATCCCTGTCCACGAGATCCAAAGCCGGTGCCGTTACGATCCGCGGGTCATTCTCGGGATCGTCTCCCTTGTGAAAAAATTCAACATCGACATCCTACACACCCATGAAGCGAAATCCGATCTCCTTGGGTGCCTTGCCGCAAAAATAACGCATACACCGATCGTATCCACCATGCATGGATGGATTACAAATAGCAGAAAACAGAAAATTTATACGAAGATAGACAAGAAAATCGCAAGATATTTTGACCGTGTCATCGTCGTGAACGCTCAAATGCGGGATGTCTTGTTGCAGGAGGGGATTCCGGACGGGATCATATCGCTACTGCATAATTGCATAGTGAAGGAGAACTATTACCGGGATCAACCGAAGGGGTACATCCGCCGATACCTGGGCAAAGAGATCCGATACCCCGTCATCGGGACCCTCGGACGATTGAGTCCCGAAAAAGGGCATGTTGATTTCGTCGATGCGGCTTCGATCGTTCTTACCAGAGGGTACAAGGCCCATTTCGTCATCGTCGGAGATGGACCGGAGGCCGGGAAAATCGCGGGAATGATTTCAGAACGGGGACTGGGGAGCCACGTGACTCTGACGGGGTACCTGCGGGATCCGAGGAGGGTACTGCAGGATTTCGACCTGATGGTTCTACCGTCTCTCTCCGAGGGATTTCCAAATGTCGTTCTCGAAGCGTTATTGATGGAGGTCCCGGTGATATCGACCGATGTGGGTGGCGTGCCCGAAATCATCCGGGGAGGCGAGGAAGGAATCCTCATACCGCCAGGAGATCCGGAAACAATGGCCTGCGCAATCGCGGCCTTTCTCGATGACCCGGAAAAACACAACAGGATGGCGCTCCAGGGGAAAAAAATCGTGGAGGATCGTTTCGATTTCAGGAGCAGGACACGGAAACTCGAGAATATATATACCGAGGTTATGGAAAAAGAGATGATCCGCTAATATGTTGTATTACGGTTTATTACTTATATTTATCCTTGAATATGTTCGTCCAGTAAAGTTCATATCATTTCTTTATCCGCTCCACTTGAATTCTGTAGTGCCCGTGTTCGTTTCGTTGCTTTCATTGAATAATAGTAAATCAATAAAGAATATTGATTTACTTAAGCTGTCAAGCACAATAACAATAATTGTATTTTTAATCCTGATCGGCGTAGGAATCCTATGGGTCGATGTTAAACATTATGTGTTCTGGAAATTTATACAGGTGTTTGGATGGTTCCTGGTCTATCTCGCAATCATAAAAAACGCCGATGAGCAAAAAAAAATTGAAGGGATATTTATCGTCCTGATACTTTGCCACTTGGTTTTACTTATACTTACTCCAGATGTAATATTTAATCCGGAAGTACGGTCGTATATATTACAGGAAAGTTTTCTTGGAGACGGCAACGATTTCGCATTGTCATTGAACATCGTGATTCCGTTCTGCATATATCTGTGTTTCGGCAGCAAATCGAAGCCGAAGAAACTACTGTTACTCCTCCTGACGATTTTGCTTATTCTTGCCGTCGTCGGTACTTCTTCCCGTGGCGGTACGTTAGCCTTGGCCGCGGTGATTTTCTACCAGTGGTTGAAGGGAAGGAAAAAATTACTTGGTCTGGCGGGAATCGCCATCTTGTTCATTGTCATGCTTTTGTTCGCTCCCGCGCTCTATTTGGAGAGAATGGGGACGATCCGTAATTACGAAACGGAAGGATCGGCCCAAGGAAGAATCATGGCATGGAAATCGGCCATCCAGATGGCAGGGGACAATCCGTTGACCGGCGTGGGGGCGGGGCATTTCTCGGTGAAATACGGAATCGAGTATCGTCCCCCGGGTGTAGGAAGAACGGATATTCCATGGGCGAACGCCCATTCGCTCTATTTCCTGGTGCTGGGAGAACTCGGTATCCCCGGGCTCCTGGTGTATCTATGGTTGATCATACTCAACCTGCTGAAGAATGAAAAAATCATCCGGTCCCTTACGCCGGAAAACGCCTCCGACTCCCGCCTGATGGATAGACGACTATTCGTTTGCCTGAACTCGAGCATGATCGGATTCGCCGTAGGAGGGGCATTCCTTTCCGCGACATATTACCCCCATGTTTTCATTCTCGCGGGTGTCATGGAAGCGGGAAGGCATGTCTACCGAAGGAGACAGGAAAGCGATGCAATCGTTCCCTCGCTCGCCATCCCGTGACCACCATCCCGTGAAAAAGCTGAATATCCTTTACGTGTGCAGAAATTACCACATCGGGGGCGCCGAGGCCGTCGTGGCCAACTTGTGCCGCCAGATCGACAAGGAACGCTTCCATGTTTCACTACTCCATTTCCTGAAGGAACGGGGGATGATCGGCGACGAGTTGCACGAAGAAGGATTCGAAACATACGGCATCTCTCCCTCGCGTATCCCGGTGCTGAAATATTTAACGTTTCCCCAGCTTAGAAAAATCGTCATCGAGAAAGAAATCGATATCGTTCATTCGCATTGCACTTATGGACTGATCGATTCCGCACTTTGTAAAGTATCATTCCCGAACCTGCGACATCTCCACACCTTTCATTTCGGCAATTACCCTCATATATCGAAGAAATATTTAGCCTTGGAGCGGTTCTTCTGTAAAATTCCGGATCAACTGGTAGCCGTCGGGCATGAGCAGAGGAAGGTCATTATGAAAACGTACGGTCTGCCGCCGGAACGAATTCTCACGGTTTGGAACGGCGTCGCCGGCGGAAGTGGATGTGCGGCTCCCGAATTCCTTGAAAAGTACGGAAACAGGAAAGGCATCATCATCGGCGTGATTGCGACCCTCATCGAACAGAAGGGGCTCACCGACATGCTGGATGTGGCGTCTGAGCTGAAAAAGAGAGGTGTGGACGCCACGTTCCTGGTCGTCGGAGAAGGTCACCTGAGAAAGGAGCTCGAGTCAAAGACGCGGGATCTGTCACTGGGCGATACCGTCCAATTCACGGGGTGGATCCTCAACGCGGATTCGAGGATACTTCCCCTTTTCGACATCCTGTTCCAGCCTTCCCTCTGGGAAGCCATGTCGATGGTCATCCTCGAGGCGATGGCCGGCGGAAAACCCATCGTAGCGACGGATGTAGGCGAAAACCGTCACATGGTCGAGCACGGGAAAAACGGATTCATCGTCCCTCCCCGGGATATCGCCTGCATGGCGGATGCACTCGAGACACTGGCGAAGAATCCGGACCTCCTGAAGCGACAGGGTGTCGAATCCCGGAAGAGGTTCCAGGAGAAATTCACTTCGGATGCCATGGTCAGGAAGTATGAAAATCTGTACGAGGAATTGCGCTCGTCATAATCCATGGACATCCTGTTTCTTTCCCAGATCGTGCCGTACCCGCCCCATGGAGGCGTCCTGCAAAGGGGATACAACCTCATCCGGGAGATCGGGAAGCGTCATCGGATTCATCTTCTCGCGTTCCGCCATCCGGACACGCTACCGACCCTTGAGAGCGTCGAGCATGGCATCAAGGAGTTAAGAAACCATTGCGCAACGGTGCTGTACGTGGACTTATGGGCCAAGAAGTCACCGTTGCATCTGTCCGCCTGTCTTGGGTGCGGCCTTCTCTTCAAAACCCCGTTCAGCGCCATTGCGCATCGATCCATTGCGTTCCGCAAGCATGTCCGCAGTATCCTGTCCAGCCGGCCGATCGACCTGATCCATGTGGACACCATCGCACTGGCGAACTACTCGACCCTCGGCACGGGAATCCCGAGGCTCCTGACCCACCACAACATCGAATCCATGCTGATGGCGAGGAGGGCCGAGCACGAGGAACGACGGATCTCCCGGTATTATTTAAGGGCTCAGGCGGACCGCCTTTCCGCCTACGAACTCGAATGGTGCCGGAAGTTCGACGCGAACATCTTCATGTCGCGCATCGACGCTCAGGAGATGGAAAGGGAAATTCCCGACCTAAGGACCTATGTCATTCCGAACGGTGTCGATGTGGATTACTTTCGTCCATCGACATTCGACGACGGGCCCCCGTCGCTGGTTTACACGGGGGGAATGAACATGTTCGCAAACCGGGACGCGGTCCTGTTCTTCCTGAGGGAAATATGGAAGCCGATTCGCGAGGAGGTCCCGGACGTTTCTTTCTACGCGGTGGGACAAGATCCACCCGGCGAGCTGTTGCAGATGGGAAGGACGGATTCCCATATCAGGATCACGGGCTACGTGGACGATGTGCGCCCCTACATATCGCAGGCCAGCATATACGTCGTTCCCTTGCGCGTCGGAGGCGGGACGAGGTTGAAAGTCCTTGACGCCATGGCAATGGGGAAAGCGCTCGTGTCCACTGCGATCGGCTGCGAGGGGATAGAGGTGTCTCCAGGGGCGGACATCATCGTGGAGAACGATCCCGCCGCATTCGCCCGTTCAGTGGTCGGATTACTGCGCAACCGCGCGAAAAGGGAGGAAATGGGTCGAAGGGCGAGAAAACTGGTCGAATCCAGGTATTCATGGATCGGTATCGGGGAAAAGCTCAACCAGGCCTACGAGGAAATCGTGTCCGGGAAAAGAAATACGGCGGCCAGGGAATGAACGACCGGCTTAAAAAGGCGTACGACTCGCTTCCCGTTCCTCTCCAGAACCTGGTCCTCGGCGGTTACAGCTCTCTCCTGAACATGGAGCGATTCGGTGGCGGGTTCCGCAAGTATTGCGAGCTCCTCGAGAGAAGCCAGTGGTTTTCACGAGATGAGCTTCTCGCGTACCAGGAGCTCCAGTTGCGGCGACTCGTATCCCACGCCTACGAGACGGTTCCGTACTACCGGAAACGTTTCGATGAGCGGAAGATCAAACCGGCGGATATCTCCGGGTGCGCGGATCTCGCCAAACTCCCGGTTCTGACCCGCGGAGACATCAAGAAAAATTTCAGATCCCTGATATCCACGGCGGGTCCGTCCCGAAAACTTCGGGGTGGGCACACAAGCGGTACGACGGGATCTCCGCTGGAAGTACTGTACGATCTGCCTGCGGTCACCATGACGTATGCGGCGTTGGACCGCCAGTACAAGTGGGCCGGATGCCGACTGGGCCGCAACGGCGACCGTGTCGCGGTAGCCCGGGGCAACGTGATCGTACCCATGGCGCAAACCCGCCCGCCATTCTGGCGGCACAACCGCTCGTTGAACCAGCTCATATTGTCCTCGTTCCATATGTCCTCCCGAAACCTGGTCGAATATTTTCTGGCCATCGAGGAATTCGCTCCCGCCCTTCTCGATGGTTATCCATCCACCCTTTACATCCTCGCCAGGTATTTACGGAGCCAGGGGAAGCGCTTTCCCCTCAAGGCCGTCATATCCTCTTCCGAAACCCTCTACGATTTCCAGAGAGCGACGATCGAGGAGAGCTTCCAGTGCAAGGTATTCGACTACTTCGCACTTGCGGAGCGTGTCGTATTCGCCACGGAATGCGACCGGCACGAAGGCCATCATCTCTGCATGGAGTACGGGATCACCGAGATTCTCGACGAGAAGAACTCTCCGTTGCCGGCGGGTCGGGCCGGCAAACTCGTGGGAACGGGGCTGGCCAATTTCGGAATGCCCATGATCCGATACCAGACGAACGACCACACCGCCCTCCGCTCCCACCTTTGCTCCTGCGGACGGGGATTGGAGATGATGGACGATGTGACGACTAAAGCCGAAGATATCCTGACCATGAAGGACGGTCGGGTCATCTCTCCCTCCGTCCTCACCCATCCTTTCAAGCCGCTGACGTCGATCGAAGAGTCCCAGATCGTCCAGGAGGAGCCGGACCGGATCACCGTGAAGATCGTTCCGGGGCGGACATTCTCCGAGATCGACCGGAAGTACCTGGTCAAGGAATTGCGGGAGAGACTGGGGGAAGAGGTGAGAATCGACATCGAGATCGTCGAGAGCTGTCCCCGTCTCCCCTCGGGCAAGTTCAAATGGGTGGTCTCCAAGGTACCCCTGGGAGTCTGACCCGGATCCCTCCTTTATGTGCGGAATCGTCGGCATCGTCCACCTGGATCCTCAAAAACCTTGCCTCAAGGAGAATCTCCTCCACATGAGAGACCTCATGCGGCACAGGGGTCCCGACGAGGAGGGCATCTTCCTGGGAGACCAGGCGGGTCTTGGGCACAGGCGCCTGAGCATCATCGATCTTTCATCGGGTCAACAGCCGATGTGCAACGAGGACGGCACACTCTGGATCGTCTATAACGGCGAGATCTACAATTATCGGGATCTCTACGTCGATCTCGTTTCGCGCGGACACACGTTCCGGAGCCGGTCCGATACCGAAGTCATCCTTCACATGTACGAGGAAGAGGGGGAGGAGTGCATCCGGCACTTCAACGGCATGTTCGCCATCGCGATCTGGGATCGGAGGTCGCGGACGCTCTTCCTCGCCCGCGACCGGATGGGAGTGAAGCCGCTCTATTACGCGATGACGAAGGAAGCTTTCCTGTTCTCGTCGGAGATCAAGTCCATCGTGAGCGGTGAATTTCTGTCGGCATCGTGCAACGAAGGCGCCTTGATGGAATATTTGCTCTATCGCAGCATCTCGGGGGAGGTCACCCTCTACAATGGGGTCCGGAGTCTGATGCCCGCCCATACGATGGTTCTCAGGGACGGGAAAGTGAATATCCGGAAATACTGGTCCTCCCTGCCCGCGCAAAGCGCGGAGATCCTCGAATACCGGGCGGCGGAGGAGAAGCTCCATGTCCTGATCAGGGATTCCGTACGGCTCAGGATGGTCAGCGACGTTCCGTTGGGGACGTTCTGCAGCGGAGGACTCGATTCCAGCCTCGTCACTGCAATGGCTTCAGGGATGATCGATGGCCCCATCAACACGTTCTCCGTTGGATTCCAGGAACCCGAATACGACGAATCCCGATACGCCCGTATCGTATCCACCATCTATCGTACGAACCATCATGAGATCCGGGTCGGAAACGAAGAATTCGCCGAACATCTGCCGAAGATGATCTGGCACAACGACGAACCGCTCAATTTCGCGAATTCGGTCCAGATCTTCGCATTGAGCCGACTGACGAAACAATACGTGACCGTAGTGCTGACCGGAGAGGGGTCCGACGAACTCTTCGCCGGATACCCGAGGTACTACATACCGAAAGTCATCGACAGGTTCCGTCGGCTTCACGTACCGATATCCTGGTTGCTGAAGATCTTTTCAAGATTTTCCGGCGATCATCGCTTGAAAAAACTTCTCGAGCTGACGGATCTGCCGATCCGGGACGTCGTCATCGGAAACTCGGGATTTCTGAAACGTGATTTCGTTGAATCGCTTCTCTCCCGCAAATTCGAGCTGGACATCCGGTTCAGGGAAGACCTGTTCGATGAAAGTGCCAAGCGAGGGGTGGACCTCATCGCGAACCTGTCCCTTCTGGACCAGCAGACCTACCTGGTCTCTATTCTCAATCGGCAGGACAAGATGAGCATGGCGGCGAGCGTCGAATCGCGTGTCCCGTTTCTGGACTACCGCATCGTCGAGTTCGCCAACGCTCTCCCCGCTTCCAGCAAGCAGACGCGCCTCAACGGCAAACGGATCGTAAAGAGGATCGCGGAAAGGTACCTGCCCAGGGAAGTCGTCTACAGGAAAAAATCGGGGTTCGGGGTGCCGATCGGGAAATGGATGGCCGAAAAAAAGGGGTTGGGTCCTCTTCTCGGAGATTGTGTGCAGTCGTGTCCGTCCGAATTCTTCGATCCGTCCCGGATCTCGAATCTGTACACCGCCCACCGGCAGGGAAGGGAAGACCACTCCGAAGCGTTGTGGGTCTATCTGAATTTCACATTGTGGCTACGGACCATCAATTTGAAAATCAAAACGTGATCGGATTCGCGATGACGGAGATCGATATCCTTAAAGGGTTGGGGCAGGGACTGGTAGAACCGTCAAGGGTCATCTCTTCCCTGCTTCTCGTCGGAATTCTGTTGCTACTTTGGAAGAGGCACAGGAGAAAATCAACGTATGTCTTCATGGCCGCCTTGATCCTTTACACCGTGTTCGCGACGGGGCCAGTCGCGTTCTGGCTGCTGGGAAACCTCGAGTTCCGGTACCCTCCTTTCGAGGAGAGTGCGGCGAACCGGGACATGGAGAACATCGTTCTTCTCTCCGGGTACGCGGAACGAAACGTCGAAATGCCGCTCAGCAGCCACGTCAATGGCGCCTCGGCAATCCGTATCCTCGAAGCCGCAAGGATTTTCCGCCTGAAGCCGGGCCGGAAAATCACCGTTTCGGGAACGGAGGATGTTTCCGGGGTCATCAAGGACGTGCTGGTGTCACTCGGAATCCCGGGTGAACGTATCGTCATCGAGGGGCATTCACGAACGACCATGGAAAGCGGGGCGAATCTTGCGATTCTCATGAAGGGGAAGAAGGTCATACTTGTAACATCGGCAGGACACATGCCTCGGTCGATCCGCATTTTCCGTAACTACGGAATGCATCCGGTTCCGGCACCAACGGATTTCATGACCCGCAGGAATTTCCTAGCCACAGGGTATCTGCCGTCGCCTTTGTACCTGAAATTGTCGGACCTTGCGGTCCACGAATGCGTCGGGATCTTATTGAACCGAGAGGGCGTCACGAAATGATGCCGCGTTATCAAGATCATGCGCAATACGGTCGCGATGATCGACAATCTTTCAATTCATAAGGGTATACGATGATAAATATCCTTTATTGCGAACATAATACCGATGGAACCATAGGAGGTTCCTATTATAGTTTGTTTTACATGGTCACCGGATTGGATAAAGCACTGTATCGGCCATATGTCGTGTTTTATACGAGAAATATGATGATGGAAAAGCTGAAAGATGCAGGCATTGAAACGATGGTGATCCATCCCCCTATGCCGTTCTCGTTTTACAAAGGCAACATGGATACTTCAGGCAATGGTATGGTGGCGGGATTATTGAAACTAATCCAGAAAATTCTAAACCTCTTCAAGTTGTTCCTTCTTCCTACCCTAAGATTTTATTTCCTGTTAGGGCGTCATCGGATCGATATCGTCCATCTCAACAACTCCATCATTCACAACCATGATTGGATGCTCGCCGCGAAGTTGAGAAATATCCCATGCATCACACACGAACGGGGGATCAACTTCCAGTTCCCTTTCCTTGCGAGATTTTTCGGGAAGAGGCTATACGCCATCATCTGCATCTCGGAAGCAGTGAAACGCAATATGATCGCATGCGGAGTGGATTATGAAAATATGGTCACTATCCACAACGGGTATGACCCTGATAACGCAGTGGTCCGGACCCCCCCGGAAGTCATTCGAGATCGCCATGGCATCAGGCAGGGGGACCTTACAATCGGAATTGTGGGAAACATCAAGGAGTGGAAGGGGCAGGAAACCGTCGTTCGTTCCATCCCGATCCTGATGAAGAGATTTCCTGACGTAAAGTGCCTTGTGGTGGGCGGAACCAGTGAAGGAGACAGGTACTACGAGAAACGGATCATGGATCTGGTCGACCGGTTGGACCTGACTCGAAACATCATTTTTACCGGATTCCAGAAGAACGTCCCGGATTATATCAACGTCATGGATATTCTCATCCACGCCTCGATCGAACCCGAACCGTTCGGGCGCGTCCTGCTGGAAGGCATGGCCTTGAAAAAACCGGTGGTCGGGGCCAACGGCGGTGGAGTGCCCGAAATCGTGGAGGAAGGTGTCAGTGGATTTACTTTTCCGCCGGGGGACGCGGAGAGACTCGCCGAGGCGGTCTCTTCCATCGCCTCGAACGATGCCTTGATGAAGAGCATGGGAGAATCGGGTTACATTCGCCTGAAGGAGCGGTTCCACATTGAACAGAATCTGAAGGCAATAGAGAGGATTTACGCTAAAAAAGCCGTAAAAACATGAACCTGTTGATCTACGATCGATCGTTCGGCAGATGAATCATGAAAAGGGGATCAGGGTGACGGGGAAATTGAGGGTCGGAATCATCGGTTGCGGGAAGATGGGTATCCAACATATCCGGGCGGTGCAAAACATGCAGAACGCCGATCTTGTCGGCGTGTCCGACCCCGGGATCGACCCGGATGGAATGAAATCATTTCTCCCCCGCGGTCTTCCCGTCTTTAATAATATTCCGGACCTTTTCCGGAGCACGAACCCGAATGTCATTCATGTGGTGACGCCCCCAGCGTCCCATTACGAGCTTGCAAAGAGCGTCCTGGAGCACGGAGCGCACCTCCTTGTTGAAAAACCGTTCACGCTGGAACGAAAACACGCCGAGGAAATCGTCGCTCTTGCGGCAAGCAGGAATCTCAGGATCTGCGCAGGTCACCAGCTTCTTTTCGAAAAGCCGACCATTGCGGCGGACTCGCTCCTGCCGTTGATCGGGAATCTTGTTCACATGGATAGTTATTTTTCTTTCCGTCCGGTGCGCCGTTCGCCCGGAGGAGGGGGCGCCATCGGGCCTCTCGATCAATTGATGGACATACTGCCGCACCCGGTATACGTCCTCCTGAAATATCTTCGCTCCTCCGCCCTCCTCACGGAATCGCCTGCGGTCGATCTCCGTTTCGTGGAAGCCGATCCGTCCGGCGACGTGTTCGCGATACTGCGTCTTGGTAGCGTCACCGGCAGGCTGGTCATTACTCTGAACGGTCGGCCCGTAGAGTCGTACCTGCGCATCGTGGGGACAAATGGAAGCTTGTTCCTGGATTATGTCCACGGATCGGTCATGCAACTCCCCGGTCCCGGATCATCCGCCATTCCGATCCTTCTCAATCCTTACAGCGAAGCGAGGCAAATGGCGACTGGTGCGATGAAGGGTTTTTTTCACCTCGTTGCGAGCAAGAGGAGGGGGATTTATCCGGGAGTTCAGGAGCTCATAGAAGCGTTTTATGTCTCGGTGCTGGACGGTGCGCCGGTTCCGATCCACGCATCCGATATCGTCGAAACCGTCGGGGTGTGCGAAACGATCGGGAACGAAATACGACGCACCTGCGAACGGGCGGAGGCGGACTCGGAAGCTACCTATCGAATCCGCGAATCGGAGCTCGGTCCGCACGATACGTCGCGGGGTGGAGTCCTGGTGACCGGAGGCACCGGTTTCCTTGGTCGGAAAGTCGCCGCCGAATTGAGAAGGATCGGCTACCTTGTGCGTGTGCCCGCAAGGACGATCCCCGCGTATTCAATGCGCGTTCCGGGAGTGGAATACGTAAAGGCGGATCTGGCGGATCCGCTTCCTTCACGCATATTGGACGGGATACGAGTGATCGTCCATTGTGCTGCCGAAACCGTCGGGAAAAAAGAGGCGCATGAAAGAAACTCCGTCCTTGCGACAAGAAATATATTAAAGGCGGCTGTTGCGGCGAAGGTGGGGCGATTCATCCACATCAGCAGCATCGCCGTCCTGAAGTCTTCGAGGGAAATGCGGGGGCCCGTGGAAGAATCCACTCCGCTGGACCTGGACAACGAAGGACGAGGTCCGTACATATGGGGAAAAGCGGAATCGGAGCGGCTTCTAGGGAATATCGCAAAAGGTTCGGGGGTCGACGTTCGGATCATTCGGCTCGGGCCATTGGTGGATTTCAATGACTACGCTCCACCGGGAAGACTGGGGAGAGAGGTCGGCCGCCGGTTCATCTGCATGGGCAACCGAGGGGAGAAATTAAGCGTCTGCGATATCGAGACGGCGGCGAAGGTCATCCGGTTCTACGTGGAGAGATTCGAAGAATCCCCTCCGATCCTCAATCTGGTGGAGCCTGATGCGCCTTCGCGAAAGGAACTTTTTGAGAAGTTAAAGAAGATTCGCCCCGACTTGAGTGCCGTTTACGTTCCCGGATTTCTCGTGAAGTCGATTTCGCCGCCCATGAAACTCCTGCAAAAGATATTGATGCCGGGTCGGAAACCCATCGATATCTACTCGGCCTTTTCATCGGAGAATTACGGGATCGATCTCGCAAGAAAGGTGATTTCCTTGGCTGATCCTCGAAGTACGCAAGAAGCCTCAAGAAACGGTTAGGATCGGGAGGACCCGCAGGATGCCTTTCAGGGATGGATGGAGGATCGTTGCGGTGACGCTCGCTTGTCTGTCATGCTCGATCACGGCTTCCATGGGAGACGATGTGGCCCTTAATACCAACGTGAGGGGAGACAGGGACTTGCGGGCCGAATCCGGGAGGGATACGCAAAATAAAAAATTCCGATTGGTCATTATCGGGGCTTCCTACGCGAAAGGATGGACGGACTTATCGTCCGGAAAATTCGTTATCGTCAACAAGGGGGTGAACGGCGAGCAGTCGTTCGACATATTGGCGCGATTCAGGACGGATGTGATCGATGAACGCCCGGATTTCGTTATCATCTGGGGGTTCATCAACGACATCTTCAGGTCCGGCCGGGAAGAAATCGCTCCGACGCTCGAAAGGACGCATAGAAGTATCACCGCGATGGTCGAACTGGCAAAGGCAAACGGGATCAAGCCCGTCATCGCCACGGAAGTGACCATACGCGGCAGGAGCGGTGTCAAGGAGTTCATCGCATCGTGGGTGGGGCGGCTCAGGGGAGTGGAAAGTTATCAGGATTATGTCAACCGGGGTGTACTGGATACCAACCGGTGGATCAGGGAATATGCCCGGGAACAGGGGATTCCAATCCTCGACCTCCAGCCCCTGCTGGCTGACGAGAGAGGCAGAAGGAAAAAGGAATATGCGGTAGAAGACGGGAGCCATCTTTCGGCGGCTGCTTATAAACGCCTCTCGGAATATGCGGGAAAACATATCTCCGCTTGGAGCCCGAATGGTCATTGACCACATCGGGATCGTAGTCCGGTCCCTTGAATCGGGGATCGAATCCTGGATCAACCTCTTCGGTTATCGGCAAGCCACAGAGGTCGTTGAGAACAGGACACAGAAGGTGAATGTCGTTTTCATGGAGAAACCGGGGTCGGTCACCGTCAAACTTCTGGCACCGACCGATCCATCATCACCTGTCCACCACTTTTCACGCAGAGGGGGTGGATTGCACCATATCTGTTTCCGGGGAGGATGCCTCGCCGAGGACCTGAAAACGTTGGTTCGGAAAGGGGCAAGGGTGCTGGTTCCGCCGGAGGCCGGGGAGGCTTTCGAAAACGAAGAGATCGCCTTCGTATATGCCGCGCACGGACTCAATATCGAGTTGATCGATACGGAAAAGAAGGCACGCCGTAGAAGGAACAACGGCTGATATATGGTGACGGCTGGAGTGAACCGCGGAAAGCGGTTCCGGCGACCATGCGGAAGGAACGCAAGGAAGTGGAAAATAATCTTTCGGATAGGCTGAAAGATACTCTGTCGGAAGACGAGATGCATCGGAATTGGATTCGGGTGTATCGTAACCCCTTGAACGCCGCTTTCTACGAAAATGCGTTCGACCGTATTTGTTCGCTCCTGAACTCCCCACAAGAAGCCAGCATACTTGACGTAGGCTGCGGCACGTGTGCCCAATCCATGAGGTTGGCACGGAGGGGATTTCAAGTATTGGCGATCGACTTCTCTCCGGTCGCCTTAAAGAAGGCCGAAACGGAAATCCGTTCCGCCGGACTGCAGGATCGAATCACGCTCAGACGGGAAGACATTCTTTCCCTGACACTGGGAGACGATAGTTTCGAATATCTTCTCTGCTGGGGGGTATTGATGCATATCGCGGACCTCGAGAGGGCAATTTCCGAACTCGTTCGAGTCTGCAAGCCTGGCGGCCGAATCATCATCAGCGAAGGGAACATGTCTTCCCTGCAATCCCGCCTTCTGAGGGTATTGAAGAAGGCATTCCGACTCGGAAAATCGCGATTGGTCAGAAGCCGGGAGGGGTACGAGTTCTGGGAATCCACTGCCTCCGGGATCTTATTGACGCGTCAGGCCGATATCCGATGGCTTGTCCGCCGGTTCAAGGAAAAGGGATGTTCATTGGAGCACCACTTCGCCGGACAATTCACCGAACTGTACTCCGTGTTCCACTCTACGCCGGCCACCTGGTCCATTCACAAGCTGAATGATCTCTATTTTCGTTACATCGAGTGGCCGGCTCCTGCGTTCGGAAACGTCTGCATTTTCAGAAAGGAACAGGAAGGTAATGAAGGTTCTTAACGGCAGGGCGCGACGGTCCGGTTGAGCAGGGGTAAACCCGACATGGGATCGATCTCTGGAATCATGAAGGACAAGGCATACCCGTACAGGTTCTTCATAAAATATTCGATCGTCGGTATCCTCGTTACCGGAGTCGATTTTGCGATATTCTCGCTGTTCCTGTACGTGCTTGCGATCCCACCCGTTCCCTCCAAGGTTGCGGCCTTCCTCGGAGCGGTGACCGTAAGTTACGGCCTCAATCGGGTATGGACATTCCGGTCCAGGCAATCCTTGGTCCGACAACAGTTTCCCCGCTTCCTTGCAGTTTCGATCATCGGTCTCTCCTTAAGCGCTTTCTTCATCCACCTCCTGGTCGTAAGAATGTTCGTCCACCCGCTGATATCAAACGGAATTACCTCCGGAATCGTCCTCAGCTGGAACTTCCTCGCAAACAAGTACTGGACCTTCAAGATTCGGAACCGCCGGGATTTCCGGGACGAACCGCCGGGAAAGGAGCTGTCTCTCGTGATCCCGGCCTATAACGAGGAGCACCGAATCGGAAAAACCATCCTGGAGAATCTGGAGTTTCTGTCCATGCAGCCCTACTCTTGGGAAATGATCGTCGTTGACGACGGTTCCCAGGATGAAACGATCAAGATCGTAGGGAGCATCGTGAGGAACCGGCCCGATTCGGTTCGTTTGCTTCGCCTCCCGAGGAACAGCGGAAAGGGGGCCGCGGTGCAATTCGGAGTGATGAACGCGGTAGGTCGCTACGTGATCATGGCGGACGCGGACAATGCGACACCGATCGAGGAGATCGGGAATTTCCTGAAAGAAGCGAGGGAGGACACGATCCTGATCGGGTCCCGCTACATCGGTACGTCCAACGTCGAACGGAAGCAGTCGGGCTTCCGCGTCCTTATCGGAAGACTCGGGAACATCGTCATCAATCTCTTCCTCCTGGAAGGAATCAGGGACACCCAATGCGGCTTCAAGATGTTCCCTCTTGCATTGGCCAAGGACTTGTTCTCGAGACAGAGGATTCACGGTTGGGGATTCGACATGGAGATATTGACCATTGCGCAGGGTATGGGGATACCGATTCGGGAAAAGGGCGTCACCTGGCGTGATGTCGGCGGGTCACGTCTTCGTCCTGTGAGGGCTGCGGTGAATACCTTCCTGGAACTCGTCAAAATCAAAGTCAACGTTTGGTCGGGTCTCTACGAGTAACGGGCTTTTGTGGGCAAGGGATCAACTGCCGGAACTTCACGCCCTCGATTTCGGCGATCGGGAGGTTGCAGTACGATCCAAGCAGTTCCTGAATCCTTTTTCGCGGCCAGCCTAGGCGGGACATGGCATACCACGGCATGAGATCCCGATCCAGGTCGTAGAGTCGCGCGACAATCACACGGCCCCCGCCGCGCAGATGATCCTCAACGATTTCGTCAAGCTTCCGTATGCCGAGGGGCGACTCATCGGGAGCGAGGACCGCATTCATGAGAACGATCCTTCGAACGGAAGGCGCGCGATTGCTCGGCAGCATCCATTTCTGCTGGTCCCATCCCGGGATGATTTCAAGATCGCCGGTTTGCAGCATGGCCTCATGTTGAGCCTGTTTTACGGAAAATCCTGACCCGGATACCGGCAGGACGACTGCTCGCGTATTGACGATCAGGAGCAGCGGCACAAGCACAACCAGCCCATACCATCGCCAGTTCCTCTTTCCCACAGCGGGTGTCGAACGGTCGATGCCCGGTCCCATCCCGGTCATGACTCCTTGGGACATCAACACGAGAAGCCAGGTTGCCGGGATGACCTGAAACCAGAAGATATCGTCGCCGGCGTTCCATAGAATATTGAAAAAAAGAAACGCGCCGATCCAGGACGCCAGAAATCGCGTGGGTCCGCTCCGTACGTTTCGGATTGCGTAATAGCCGGCACCAACCGAGAGGATGATGACGGCGGGGGCGAGCAGAAGGCCGGGTGCGATGTATCCGTAGTCCGGGATGAATTCCAAGGAGGATCCTGACATATACACCTTCAGCAAGGTTCCAAGACCGGCCGTTGAGAGGATACTTCCCAGTATCGTGTTGTATACGACCATTGCGGCGGCCTCGGTGACTCCGGATAATGTCCATTTGATCCCATAGAGACTGTTCAACTTGCTGGCGGCATCTCCCCCGTAGGAAAGAAGCCACACGAAGAAACCGCTTTCCTTCCCTGAAAGGAGGTATCCGGCGATGAACACCGGAACGCCAAACGCGGCAGCAGCCCCCCAAAATCTCAGAGAGAGGCCGAATTCCCAGCACTTGGGGGATTTCTCCCGCAGTCCGATCAAAACACCGGCAACAGGGATGAGAAGAAGATTGTTGAACATGATGGTTGCAGAAACGGCGAGGAGCAACCCCATCCAATACGGGCTTCGATGATCGATCTCCCCTGAAACGCCGCACGATACGGAATCGATATAGATGAAAAGAGCTCCAAGCAAAAAGGGCATCTGCACCATCATGTAGTAATGGCTTGTCGACGGAGACAGGAAGCTTTGCGAAGCCCAAACACCTGCCGTGCCCAATATCCGGACCGATGGAAGATCGGCCCCCGCACGCAAAAGGATCGAATGGAATATCAGCAAGGAAATCACGGTAGCGACGCCGCTGATGATCGAAAAAGTTCCCAGGATCGAGATATCGAATCCCATCCGCGAGATCAATGCGTAGACGCCATACCCGATCGGATCGAAAAGCAGATGGTTGGGGTTCCAGACAAGGTGCGATTGCTCGATCTGACGAACGATTCTCAGCGCATCACCATGGGGGAGAGTACGGGAAAAAACCGTCAGGTATAGTATCGCCGCCGCCGCTATCGATGCTTTTTCAAAAGCCATTTTCGCCGGCAGGGATATCTTCACGGATCGCTTCTCCGTGCGTCGACCTGGGTGATGTGTAATAAGAGACAGGAGCCTTCCTGTTCCTCGGGCTCAAGCAATCGCCGGGCGGGGACCTCGGTGTTCGAAAAAACGAGTCGATCGTCGTTGGGCTTTTGCGATTATTATACTGCGTCAGGTACGACTTGCCATAGGCTTCTTGAATTCATGGGAGTGCGGTGAGGGGGAAGAATCGAATGTTTTTCCGGGTATGGCGCAATGAATAGGTTAGCCGGACCGCATCAGCCTCGATTGTCCCGCCCGGTTGCCTGGCTCTCCCTGTGTCGGGTGGATCAGTATGTGAAGAACTTGTTCGTGTTTCTTCCCCCCTTTTTCGCAGGCAGGTTGATGGAGTTCCAGGTCCTTGTAGTCGTTATTCCGTCCTTCCTCGCAATCTCTCTTCTGGCAAGCGGGGTCTATATCTACAACGACATATGGGATATCGAGGAAGACCGATCCCATCCAATGAAGCGCCGGCGGCCATTGCCCAGCGGAGACGTTTCACCGAGGGAGGCCAAGCGACTTGCAACAGCGTTGCTTCTGCTCGGTTTCTGTGTAGCGGGCGTGGAGTCGTTCCGGATTCGGTCGGGGGAACTCTTCCTCCTGTTTTCGGCGTACGTATTGATGAACATTTTATATACCCGCTGGCTGAAACGGTTTGCGATCCTGGATGTTGCGATTATCGCAATCGGATTCGTGATCCGGATTTTTATTGGAGCGATTTCATCCGCGGTCCTGCTTTCCAACTGGATTCTTTTGATGACGTTCCTGCTTGCATTTTTCCTTGGATTCGGAAAGCGTCGAGACGACCTTGTCCTGTTGGAAGATGATGCGGTGCGGGTCCGGAAGAGTGTGGCAGGATACAACCTTGCGTTCCTCGATGCGGCGATGGGGATTATGGCGAGTGTCGTCCTTGTAACGTACATCATGTACACCGTCTCCCCCGATGTAATTGCGAGGTTCGGAACGGACCGGGTGTACTATACGACGGTATTCGTCGTTCTCGGCATTCTTCGCTACCTCCAGATCACCTTCATCGAGCGGAATAGCGGATCTCCAACACAGGTCCTATTGAAAGATCGATTCATTCAGATTGTCGTCGCGGGCTGGATATTGAGTTTCCTTCTGATTCTTTATGTAGATTGATTGGTCCCGAAAATCGTCACGATTTTCTGTTGGTTATCATAATAACATTGAATATATTAAATTCGTAGATGGAAATAAATACTCCTATAAGCGAGAGCTTGATGTTTAGATCGGTTGTTAAAACGATATTTCTAACATTGTTATACGTTATCATTTCATCCGTAGTTTTAAATAGTTTTATGGTGGAGTGGGGATTTCGTGGCCACAATAGAAGATTTGGCTTTGAAAAAATGATCGGTTATTCTTCATACAAACCATTCGTATTCAGGATATTGACTCCAACAGTCGCCAACTTGCTTCCTGATGCCATTAAGGACAAAATAGTAACGAAACTGAAAAGCGAGGGGGTTTGGAAAAGAACCTGGGACTATATGAAGATAAGATTTAATTTGACTGACGGGTACGAAGCCGAACAGTTGACGATATATTTATTTATGTTCGGATCACTTATATTATTCGCCGTATCGTTGAGGTCCTTAACAATAGTTACATTTCATGGGCAGGATATATTCAACGATTTTGCACCCGTCTTGGCACTATTGCTCCTCCCCATCAGTTTTCATCAAGGTGGGTACATGTATGATTTTCCTGAGTTGTTTTTTGTGTCAGTTGTATTTTTATTTTTATTAAAGGAAAAATGGAAATTATATTATGTATTTTTTATATTGGCATGTATAAATAAGGAGTCAAATGTTTTATTGGTTTTGTATTTTATAGCGTACAAAAGATTTAATATTCATGATAAATCATTCATATATCATGTAATTTTACATTTAGTGATAGGGTCGATCGTGGTAATCGGTGGAAGGTTGATTTTTCTAGATAACCCGGGATCGGGGGCCGAGTTTCACTTATTTGAAAACCTGAAATATTATTGCACCATCGATCCTTATATCGCATTATTTGACGTATATTCGCCTTTTATACCTGTTCCAAAAGCTGGGATGAATGTTTTATTTATATTCTTGACTGTATCTTTGATTTTTTACGGATGGGCTGAAAAACCGAAACATGTGAAACATTCTTTTATTCTTATGTTCATGTTTTTATTCCCTCTATTTATAGTATTCGGGTATAAAGATGAGGTAAGGGATTTTTATTTGTGTTATCCTCCATTCTATCTCCTTGTATTTCATTCCGTAGTTAAATTGTATAATGGGGTCACGAATGTGGTTGGAAATCCGGCTCTTCCTGATGATTAACTATCAGATGAGATCATGCCGATGAAGCATCCATCGCTCGAACCGGTGCAAATCGGGATGGCCGGGCAGATATTTTTAACACCGGCTCCAGGATTTATTGCGCCTGATGATGCGTGGTTGCAGGATTCCTTCATCAGGACCCCGGGAATCCGCAGAACAGAATGGAGGAGGAATAATTTCCTTGTTGTAACGCAGGCGCAAGCGGACGCAGTCGGTGCCGCGTTTGGAGATAATTATTGCGAAGTGCCATCGGTGGGGAGTTATCAGGGCATCTTCCATGGACAGTACTTCGGTCTCGGCGAGGTTGGACGCCGGACCGATCTGGTCTCCAAGGATATCCTCAACGCATTCCAACGAACGGGATCTCGTTCTTTCAGGGATGTGAACGGCGCTTGGGCAGGAGTTATCTGGGATGAAGCTCGCCAGGAAGCGTGTTTCGTTCGTGATGGACTGGGAATCCAGACGATCTACGTAACGCGGATGCCTGATCGAGTGCTGTTTAGCACCGATTTGCGGATCCTTCTCTACAGCGGCATGTGCGAAGACCATGATGAGCAAGCGATCGCGGAGTTCCTACACTATCTTTACGTTCCTGCCCCGCTGACGATCTTAAAAAAGGTTTACGCCGTCCTTCCCGGCCACGTCCTGTGGTTGGACGGTCAGGTTCGTCAAGAGCGATATGACTCGCCGCGTTTTGTCAGGGGAGTGGAGACTGTCGGTTCCGGTCAGGCAGGTCGGTCCGCGGAAAGATATATCACGGAATTCGAAGAACACCTCCTTCACGCGGTGGAGGATTGTGTTCCCAGGCACGGACGGATCGCACTCGCGCTAAGCGGGGGTAAGGATTCCTCGACTCTCGCGGTGGCTCTGAGCAAGGTCTGCCCCGAGCGTGTCCTCGCCTTCAACGTCGGAAGCACGGACGAGAGATTCAACGAGACACAGGACGCCGCCCTGGTCAGCAAAGCTCTTGGACTGGCATTTCATCCATATGTTCCCTCCGATCGGGAACTGGCCGGTGGTCTTCGCCTTTTTACTGCCATACAGGATCAACCTGTCGGCGACCCGGCGGCGATGCCGTATTTTCTGGCAATGAAGAGTCTTCCTGACGATTGTCGCGTAATCTTCGACGGCACGGGCAACGACTACTATTTCGGTATACCAAGCTATGAAAAAGGCGTCCACCGCTATCGACGAAGAATTCAAATTGAGAGGAACTTGCCTTCCGCCGTCTGGAAGTTGGTATTGCGAATGATGTCGTTCGGTCCAGGGTGGATGCGGGAACTTCGGGAATACTGGACGCGGCCGTCCGAGGAGAGTTTTGTCGCTTGGGATGGCTGGAACGCGGAAGAACTTAGCGGTCTGTTCCGGAGACAGGTGTCCTTCGCCGACACTTATCTATGGAAAGTAATGCGGAACGGTGCGTCGGCCGACTGGGTCGAGCTGCTCACGAATGCGGTGTGCGGTGTTTGAGAGCCGCATACGGCATACCGCAAGGCAATGCTCTTTGCCAACTCACTGGGAAAGGAGATGCGTTTTCCATTTACTGACAGCAGGCTGGCACGATTCATCAACCAACTTCCGATTGGACTCAAATACGAAGGCGGGAAAAACAAGGTTCTCCTTCGTGCGTATATGGCCAAGCACTTGCCTCAGGAAATCCTTATGAAGCCGAAGTCTCCCTTCGTGTTTGACCTCAACCGAATATTGCGGAATCCCGAGTACCGATGGGTCGAGGATCTGAATCAACAAGGCCTCCTCCGGATGTCACCCCGCGTGGACAATACATTGATCCTCCAACTGTTGAACCGGTATGCTAAAGATGCAAACGAGAGCAAGTGGAAATTCAGACTATATGCGCTCTGCTTGCTTTCATCAGTGCTTGCCGCCAGGCGAGGATGGAATCCCGCTTATAAGCGGTCGGAATAAATTATTTCATATTTGAAATATATCTCCCGACAAACACACTTTTGCAGTATCTCTGCAGAGAAGGATGAAATGTAATGCGAAAAATATCGGGTCAGTCAGAGCGATTTAATTTATGGCACACGTATTGCGAACTAATGATAAAATTGATATTCTCGTTAGGGGGAAGCAAGTGATGGAGAAGAAAAATTTATCCTCGCCGATAGTAATAATGGTTGTCTTCGCCATATTGTGTCTGGCAAGTGCTGTCTTCGCATTGGATCCCAGAGCTCCAACAAGGGTGAGAGTGGGTGTCGATGTCCCACCAGGGGTTTTGTTATTCGATGGCCAGGACTATAACATTCCTCCGAATGACACGAGTTGGTTGACGAAGATACGATCTGCGGGTTGGTCCGGCGGCAAGGCAATGAACACCACAGGTACTTACCCTCCGGTAACACCGAGCAATGGGAATGGATATTTCTACACCGTTACGTCAACTCCCGGCATCAACAAGACGATCCCCGGCAATGGAGTGGCGCTGGCGGTTGAATCATGGTCGGGCACGGTGGGCCAGCAAACAGATTTTTATCTGCAATACGGGTCCGAGAGTGATAATATTGGCAAAATTCCTGCCGATGTATGGTTTCAGTTCTGGATCCTTGCTGAAACAAATCCAAGCTGGAAACTTACTGGTGGCGGCAAATTCATTTATCCCACAAAAACGTATTACCCTGGAACTGCGCAAACATACGATTGGCTTGCCACGATAGGCCGTAGCTCAAAGATTCCGCATTGGGCAGGAGCAGACGGAACTCCGTACATGCATGTTTTCCAAGGCGATTGGGCAAGATTTGGAGACAGGGCTGCTTGTTTGCCGACCGATGATTGGGCAACGAACAGCTGGAAGTTGGGACAAGTAGATATTGTGAATGGACCCAAAATGGGAGAATGGTATCTGGTACGGCTACACATGAATACTTCACAGGCAGCCATTTCAGGTAATCGGCATCTTTGGGAAATGTATGCCAGAAAATACGGAACAGCTAATTTTACTTTAATATCCCGGTGGCAAGCTGGACAGGATTATGCGCCAACTGGATCGGGAGTGGCAAATTGTGGACTTATATGGACCCCCGACCACACGAATGGTTATGGCCATAGATCGATACGTATACCGACCACAATGGGAGATATTAACGTGGGTGGTCCTAATGAACGCTACTACATAAAGGATTTTGCAATAGCTAGAGGAACCGATTCCGGAGGAAACGGGACCGGTGATCTGCCGAATTACACCAATTACTAAAATCACGCTGCCAAAGGATTAGAAAAAATCAGGATCGTGCCAATCCGTAGCGGAAGGCTCCTGTAACGCATCCACGAGCGCCCTGAGACGCGTATTATTAAGGCGCACGGGGGAAAGCTTGTTCATGAGGCGCAGGACGTTCCGCAGTGCATTTGTCACGAGGGACGGGCGGTGAACAAGCCCACTTGCAAGGCTCAACCGTTCGGCCTCGGGGATCTCCGCGAGTGCCTGATGGCTCCCTGACAGAAGATAAACCACGAGGTCATCCTGGCGGTAAGCTGACAGGATGGCACAGAGTTTCAGTACATCTTCCCCACGGGCATCGCCGTTCGGGTTGATCACATTCGAGTTGATGTAGAGGACATCGCCATGGATGATCTGTCCTCCAAACGGAGTCCTCAACGATTCCTTCCCGTGATTCCGCCTCCAGAACGTCCTGCGAATACCCAGAAGTGTAAAGCCGCGTTCTTTCATGTAAACGTCCAGATCGGAAAACAAGGGTTGTCCCACGTACAGTGGCGAGAACTCGACTTCAACATCAAGTGCGAGTACGCGTTGCAGAATGCTCTCGGCACCCGTAAGAACATCCAGCACAGCCCCCTGTACATCAATTTTCAGGTAGTCAGGAAAAAATCTTTCCTTTCGGCAGATGGTGTCGAGTGATGTCACTGCGACAGTCTGTGTCCCTACAACATCAAGCGACTTGCCGTAATGGAATTCCCCGACCAGCGCCGTGTTCGGAACATAGAGGCTTGTACATCCCGGTTGGCGGGTAATGTTGAGTGTCGCAATTTCCCCATCGCTCCTCCCAAGGGCGTACGGGAAACAATGGAATGAGTACGGAAGCGACATCGCCGATTCATTGACACGCGTACATTCCTCGCTATCAAGTTCGAAACCGACAACCTTGAGAATTGGAGCAAATTGGGTCCAGCGTTGGTGTGCACCTCCGCGTGCGCCGATATCCGCGATTACCATGTGATCTATGCCGCCCCACTTCTTTAGAATTTCAATGGCCAATCCGGGATCTGTGGGCAATTTGAAGTCCTTTGAAGACGTATTAAGAGCAGAAGTCCAAAACGCAGGGACGGCAAATATTTATTTTACCGATCGTTTTGCTTACTCCCGCAGTGACTAACCCGTAAGGGCCGAATTTCCGGTTTGCTTGTATTCAATATTTTTAAACGGCTTGTGTTCATGTATGCCCAGGCGGTGGATTTCCATCGCAAGGTGAAGGAATTGATGTTGTTCAATCGCATCCCGCACCCACTTGGGCGCATTATCTCCTTGCACGTTCACCTCATCCGTAATGTGCTGTAAAAGGACGGAATCGAAAGCGACAGGAT
>Ga0209212_1001718_pt1 | contig 34012 bp, 29 predicted proteins | sample RifGroC2_FD_183996 | JGI IMG/M metagenome (GOLD analysis project Ga0209212, IMG submission 183996) | Groundwater microbial communities from Rifle, Colorado, USA - Groundwater C2 (SPAdes) (version 2) | ecosystem: Environmental > Aquatic > Deep subsurface > Groundwater | place: Rifle, Colorado...
GCGCACGCGGTAACCCTTGGCGAGCAGCCGCGGAATAAGCCGCCCGCCGATATAGCCGGTGGGGCCGGTGACGAGTATGGTTTTAACGGCGCTGGTGGACATAATTAACACAACTATTATACCAAGGCTTGCCCGGGCGGCCCCCGGAACACCTTGGAGGTTCCCGCCAGAATACTCTATAATATATCCTTAGCAGACCGCAGCCCACTGATCTTTCGGTTAAAATCAAAACCACACAGCGGCGACGCCGCGCACAGGCCGAGACCCTGGCGACACGAAAGGCACCAAGGAGAGACCATGCCCGCACACAAGATCGTTTGGACGGAGATAGACGAAGCCCCCGCTTTAGCCACCTATTCCCTGCTGCCCATAGTGCAGGCCTTCACAAAAGGCACCGGCATAGAGGTGGAGACCCGCGACATTTCCCTGGCCGGCAGGATAATAGCCCATTTCCCGGAAAACCTCACCCCCGCCCAGCGTCTCCCCGACAACCTTACCTGGCTGGGAGAGCTGACGCTGAACCCCGAGGCCAATATCATAAAGCTGCCCAATATCAGCGCCTCCGTCCCCCAGTTGAAGGCGGCCATAAAGGAGCTGCAGGCCCAGGGCTATAAACTTCCCGATTACCCCGAAGCCCCCGCGACGGCGGCCGACAAAGAAATAAAAGAGCGCTACGCCAAAGTGCTGGGCAGCGCCGTCAACCCCGTACTGCGCGAAGGCAACTCGGACCGCCGGGCGCCCCTCTCCGTAAAGAACTTCGCAAAAAAGCACCCGCATAAACTGGCGGCGTGGAGCCCCGACTGCAAAGCGCACGTGGCGCATATGACCGCCGGAGATTTTTACGGCAACGAAAAGTCCGTCTGCCTGGCCGCGCCCGCCGAGATCAAGATAGAGCTCATAGGGACGGACGGCAAGGCGACGCTGCTCAAAGGCGGCCTGAAAGCTTTAGAGGGCGAGATAATAGACGGCACATTTATGAGCACCAAGGCGCTGCGCGCTTTCTACGCCGAGCAGATCGAGGACGCGAAGAAGTCCGGCCTGCTGCTGTCCGTTCACCTTAAAGCCACCATGATGAAGGTTTCCGACCCCGTCATGTTCGGCCACGCCGTCTCCGTCTTCTTCAAAGACCTGTTCGCCAAGCACGCCGGCACTTTCAAGGAGCTGGGCGTCAACCCCAATATGGGTCTGGGCGACCTGTGCAAGAAGCTGCATGGCCTGCCGGCCCCCAAGCAGGCGGAAATAGAGGCCGACATAAAAGCCGTCTACGCGGCGCGCCCGGCGCTGGCCATGGTGGACTCCGCCAGGGGCATCACCAACCTGCACGTCTCCAGCGACATCATCATAGACGCCTCCATGCCGGTGGTGGTGCGCGACGGCGGCAAGATGTGGAACGCCGAGGGCAAGCTGCAGGAAACCAAGGCCCTGATCCCGGACCGCTGCTACGCCACCCTCTACCGCGAGATGCTGGATAACTGCCGCCGGTACGGCGCCTTCGACCCGGCCACCATGGGCTCGGTGCCCAATGTCGGCCTGATGGCGCAGAAAGCCGAGGAATACGGCTCCCACCCCACTACTTTCGAGCTGCATCAGGACGGCGTAGTCCGCGTGACGGACGCCGCCGGAAAAACGCTCATCGAGCACAAAGTGGAGGCCGGCGATATCTGGCGCATGTCGCGGGTGAAGGATATCCCGGTGCAGGATTGGGTAAAGCTGGCCGTGAAGCGCGCCAGGGCCACCGGCGCCCCCGCGGTGTTCTGGCTGGACCGCGCCCGCGCCCACGACGCCCAAGTGATCGCCAAAGTGGAAAAATACCTGAAGGACCACGACACCAAAGGCCTGGAAATAAAAATACTGCCGCCGGTAGAGGCGCTGCGCTGGTCGGTGGAGCGCATACGCAAAGGGCTCGACACCATTTCCGTCACGGGCAATGTCCTGCGCGATTACCTGACCGATCTGTTCCCGATACTGGAACTCGGCACCAGCGCCAAAATGCTTTCCATCGTGCCGCTGCTGGCCGGCGGCGGCCTGTTCGAGACGGGCGCCGGCGGCTCCGCGCCCAAGCACGTGCAGCAGTTCCAGAAGGAAGGCTACCTGCGCTGGGATTCGCTCGGCGAATTCTCGGCGCTGGCGGCGTCCCTGGAACACCTGGGCAACACCTTCAGGAACGACAAAGCCCTGCTGCTGGCCGAAACCCTGGACGCGGCCATAGCCAAGTTCCTCGACAACAATAAATCCCCCGCCCGCAAGGTGGGTGAAATAGACAACCGCGGCAGCCACTACTACCTGGCCCTCTACTGGGCGCAGGCCCTGGCGGCTCAAACCAGGGACGCCGGCCTGCGCGAGAAGTTCGCGGCGGCGGCCGGCCAGCTGGCCGGGAACGAGACCAGGATAAACGCGGAACTCCTGGCGGCCCAGGGCAGACCGGCGGACATGGGCGGCTACTACCACCCCGACCAGGTGAAGACCTCGGCGGCCATGCGCCCCAGCCCGACGCTCAACGGCATCATAGACGCCCTGCTGAAGAAGGCGGAGACCGCCGCCGTCTGACAAAAGCGGCCGCAAAAAAGCCCCCGGACCGCCGGGGGCTTTTTTATTTACACGGGATTTCAGACAGGCAGGATACTGCGCTCTTTGGCCCAATTGCGCAGGAAGTCCACGGCTTCGGCCTTGATGACGGACAGCGGGCGGGTGAGCCTTATCTGCTCGAGCACGTGCTTGGCGGAGATCTTCTCGTTGGCGCCGGAGGCGCTGTACAGGGCGGCGATGATCGCCTGTTCTATCTCGGCGCCGCTGAAGCCTTCGGAGTTGAGGGCCAGGCGGCCTGTCTCGAAATCGGCGGGGTTAAGGCCGCGCTTTTCCAGGTGGATCTTTATTATGCCTTCGCGCGCGTAAGTGTCGGGCAGGTCGGAAAAAAAGATCTCGTCGAAGCGGCCCTTGCGCAGCAGCTCGGGCGGCAGGCTGTTGATATCGTTGGAGGTGGCGGCGATAAAGGAGCGGTCCTTGCGTTCCTGCATCCAGGTCAGCATGGTCCCCAGCACGCGCTTGGACACGCCGCCGTCTATTTCACCGGAGGAGGAGGCGAAGATCTTCTCTATTTCGTCTATCCACAGGCAGACGGGCGACAGGCGCTCCACCGTGGCCAGCGCTTTGCGCAGGTTCTCCTCGGTCTCGCCTATGTATTTGGAGTAAAGCCGGTTCAGGTCCAGGCGGTAAAGCGGGATGCCGAGCTCGCCGGCTATCACCTTGGACGCCAGCGACTTGCCGCAGCCCTGCACGCCCAGCAGCAGCAGGCCTTTGGGCGGCGGCAGCGGCCCGTCCGTAAAGAAGGCCCCCTTCCTGTCGGCCACCCAGCGCTTCAGGTTATCGAAGCCGGCTATGCCGCTCTTGGTCTCCGAGCCGAAGAATTCCAGCACCCCGTCCCGGTCGAAGGCCTCTTTCTTGAACTTTTCTATTTCCGCCAGGTCCGTCCCGTCGAAGCGGCCGTCCTTGAGCAGGCACATGTTCATGGCGTTGCGCACCTGCTGCAGGGACAGGCCTTTAAGGGTCTTCACCACGCGCATCAGGATCTCCGGCGCCATGTCCACGATAAGGGCCGAGGACTGCCGGAACTCCCCCACGATCTTATTGACCTCCTGCATTATCTGGCGCTCGTCTGGGTAGCCGCCGGAAATGCGGGCGGCCAGCGGGGCGATATCGGGCGGGAGTTTAAGTTCGGAACCGAGGAGCACCACGGTGGTGGGCGTGCCCTTTATGGTGTTGAGCATGTCCTTGAAAAAGCGGGCGGCGGCGGCTTCGGTGAGAAAGCGGTCCAGGTCGGAGAAAGCGAAGAGGGCGCTGTGCGGGTCTTTGATAAGGTCGTTGGCCACGCGCAGCATGGCCACGGCGTCGTTGGTCTTATAGAAGGAATTTTCCTGTTTGCCGACGCGCAGGCCTTTGGTGAGCGACCAGGAGTAGAAAGTGAGGGCCTGGGCCTCGGCCACGCCCGCGAGCTGGGGAAGGACGTAGTCCTCGTCGATAGTGTCGACCAGGACCAGCGGATAGCGGGATTTTATAAGGAGAGAGATTTCTTCTTCGAAGTTCATTTATATGGAGTGGGGATCTTAGTGCGGCGGATTGGTCGCTGCGCTCCATCCGCCTGTAAGGAACTCCGATGCTTAGGCCGGCGGATATGTCGCTTTGCTCCATCCGCCGGATAGGGAGTGCTGCAACTCATTTTTCTTCCCGGCAGACGGCCACAGCTTTCGCCTTCGCCGTCGCTCAGGCGAAGCCGCGGCCCCGCCTCCCTGCTGCGGCCTGCTGGCCTCGCAGGTCCGGCTTTCGATTCCTGGCGCGAGCCATATTATGGCTCGCTCCGTGCGAATGTTAGGAAAATTTGCGCCCGGCAGGAATCGAACCTGCACTAGAAGCTTCGGAGGCTCCTGTGATATCCATTTCACCACGGGCGCTTAAAGATAAAGAGAGCTGTTACCGCTTTTCACCGCTAGACCGAAATTACATTATACCCTTTAGGGCAAAAGGGCTACACGTGCTTTTTGGCTATTTCCACCAGACCGCGTTCGAAGGCCTGGAGGTCGGCTGGGATCTCGCCGCCGCCCTGGGCGAAGTCCTTGCGGCCGCCGCCGGAGCCGTTTATCACGTCGGCCACGCTCTTGGCTATGGCCGAGGCGTCGGCTTTCACGTCACCGGTGTGGGTGATGATGAAAGAGAACTTCCCCTCCGCCCTGGAGTAGATGAACAGCAGGGTGGATTTAAGGTCCTTCTTTACCTCGTCGGAGATGCCGCGCAGTTCCTTCATTTCCATCGCGCCGGCGTCGTAGACCATAAAGCTGGACCCGGACCCGTCTATCCCTTCGGCCAGCAGTTTGCGGGCGCCCTGGGCGGGCACGGCCTGCGCCTTGCCCTTCCCGGCCTTGAGGTCCTTTATGTTCTGCAGCAGCTGGTCCACGCGCGCGGGCAGCTCGGCCGGCGGCACGGAGAGGCGGGCGGCCAGCCACGCGGGCCAGACCCGAAAGGTAGAATACCGCGGCTGGGCCCGCCACGCCCTCTATGCGGCGCACGCCGCGCGACACGGAGGAGTCCTTCAAGATCTTTATCACCAGCAGTTCGCCGGTGCGGTCTATATGCGTGCCGCCGCAGAGTTCCAGGCTATAGCGGTCCCTGGCGGCGTCGAAGCCGCCGCGGTTTATCAGCACGAAGCGGGCCGGGTCCCTGTATTTCTCGCCCAGCAGGGTGGTGGCGCCGAACTTAACCGCATCGGCCAGGGGCCGTTCCGCCTTGGAAACGCGGTAATCCTCGCGCACCGCGGCGTTGGCTATTTCCTCTACGCGCGCCAGCTCTTCCTTCGTCGGCGTCTTATTAATGGTGTAGTCGAAACGGAACCTGACCGGGTCCACCTCGGAACCGGCCTGGCGGGTGGTGTCGCCGAAAACAGTCTTCAGCGCGGCGTTGATGACGTGCGTGGCGGTGTGGTTGCAGGCCGTGCGGTGCCGGTCGCCCGAAACGCGGGCCGTGACCCTCATGCCGGTCTTAAGCTGCACGCGCGCGCGTATGGCGTGGAAATAAACCTTGACCACCGGTTTCTGCGTGTCCGTTACCGAGGCAAGCTCTTTACCTTCGAAGAAAAGGGAACCGGTGTCGCCCGCCTGGCCGCCCGACTGCGCGTAAAAAGGCGTGGCGTCCAGCACGGCATAACCTTCCGAGTCGGCCGGCAGTTTCTCCACCATCATGCCTTTGGCGTCCAGCAGGGCCAGTACGGAGGATTCCGTCTCGGTGACGTCGTAACCTTTAAAAACGGTGGCCGGCAGCTTCTCCTCGGCGGTCTGAAAAATGAACGAGTTCTTTTCGCCGGAATCCTTCCAGCCGGCTTTGGCCACGCCCTGCGCGGCTTTGCGGGCCTCGTTAAAGCCCTTCTCGTCCACTTCCACGCCTTTCTTCAGGGCCAGTTCGCGCGTAAGCTCGAACGGGAAGCCGTAGGTCTCGTAAAGACTGAAGGCCTCCTTGCCGGGAATGCCGTTGGGATATTTCTCCTGCAGGTCGGCCAGGAATCTCTCGCCGGTCTCCAGCGTCTCTATGAAACCCTGCTCCTCGAACTTCAGCGTCTCGTTTATCTGTTTGGCGGCGGCTTCCACCTCGGGATAGACGCCCTTGAAAATGGAGAACACCGACGGGGTGAGCTTGTGCAGGAAGGGGTCGCCGGCGCCCATGATGCGGCCGTAACGGCTGGCGCGGCGGATCAGGCGGCGCAACACGTAGCCGCGGCCCTCGTTGGAAGGGATGACGCCTTCGGAAATAAGGAAAGCCGAAGCCCGCAGGTGTTCGCTGATGATGCGGAAAGCCGAGACGGATTCGTCCGATTTGTTATAGTCGGTCTTCAGCAGTTTGGAAGCGGCCTCTATCACGGGGTGGAACAGCGAGGTCTCGAAAGGGGACTCCTTGCCCTCCACCACGAAAGTGAGGCGCTCCAGGCCCATGCCGGTGTCTATGTTCTTGCGGGGCAGCGGTTTGAACACGCCGCCGGGCTGCTTGTCGAACTGCGTGAACACGTGGTTCCAGATCTCTATGTAGCGGTCGCAGGAGCAGGCGCCGGGGCCGGCGCAGCCGGGGTGGTCGTACTTGGCGCCGCGGTCCCAGTAGATCTCCGAGCAGGGGCCGGACGGGCCGGTGTCGCCCATGGCCCAGAAATTATCCTTGTCGCCCAGTTCCACGATATGCGAATGCAGCTTCCCGGGCAGGATGCTCTCCCAGATGGCGCGGGCTTCCTCGTCGCGCGGGGCCACGCCGCCCTTGTAGATGGAAGGGTAGAAGCGCTCCGCCGGCAGGCCCATTTCCTTCGTAAGGAATTCCCAGCCCCAGGCCAGGGACTCTTTCTTGAAATAGTCGCCGAAGGAGAAGTTCCCCAACATCTCGAAAAAGGTCAGGTGACGGATGGTTTTCCCCACATTGTCTATGTCGGTGGTGCGGAAGCTTTTCTGGCAGGAGGCCGCGCGCTTCATGTCGGTCTTGAGGCCCAGATAATAGGGCTTGAACTGCACCATGCCGGCCGAGGTGAAAAGCAGCGTCGGGTCGCCCTCGGGGATGAGCGGGCTGGACTTGACCACGGGGTGGCCCTGCCTGGCGAAGAAATCCAAAAAGCTTTGGCGTATCTGGTGGCTTTTCATGGCGTAAAACGTCCTTTCAGTAACCTTAAAGGTGAGCCTCAATTATACAAAACATGCGCTGCCGCCGCATTGACCAATAAACTGCGGGGTTGACTCGCCTGCATGATTTATTTTAATTTTCCGTATAGAGGCGCTTCCGTATCATTACCGGGACGGAGACGGTTATTACAACCGCCCTGGCAGGGGAAGTAAGGTAGAATACAGATAGCGGGATCTCCCTGATATTATGCGATCCAACAAACATCTTCTCCCGGTCCTGGCCGCCGCCTTTTTCTGCGCCTGTTTTCCGGCGGGCTGGAGAACCGGACCGGCGCCCGCGCCGGTAAAAAAAGAGGCGCCGGTGAAACTTTCCGCGGAGGACGCCAGGGAAATAGACCAGTTATATTATAAGGCCGTCGGCGCATACAGCAACAACGACATGGAACTGACCTTGAAATATCTGGACGAGATCTCCGTTATACAGCCCTCTTATCAGCCGGCCGCGGAATTGCGGAAAAAGATAAAAAGCGTCTCCGGAAGCAAATAACTGTTCGCCTGCCCCAAAACCATGAAAATCGCCAAGGTCAGGGAAACGGCCATAAACGTCTCCCTTATTGTTTCTTCGCTGGTGGTCCTGCTGATACTCGGGACCGCCGGCCTTATCCTTGAGGACGCGCGCAACTCCATCTTCGAGGATATGCGCGTGCGCACCGGGGTGTTGTCCAAAAGGACCGGGGCGGCCATGTTCCCGAGGGAGGACCTGTTCGTCCTGCACCTGCTGGTGAACACCATGATGCTGGAGCATATGATAAAGTACGCGGCGGTCTCCGACCCGGCCGGGAAGATACGGTCCCACTCCGACCCCGACAGGATAGGGGCTATCGACGACAGCCGCGAAGGGGCGGCGGCAAGGAACGCCCGAACCCCCCTGACCCAGTTCTTTAAAGGCGCCGACGCCCTGAATTATTATTATTTCTCCGAGCCGATAACGGTGGGGCACAGGCGGATCGGCACCGTAGCCGTGGCGGCCAACAGCGAAACCATAGAAGAACGCATGGCCCCCGTCAGGCATAAGATGCTGTTGATCTTCCTGGCGGCGCTGGCCGCCATAGGGCTGCTGGCAGAGATGAGGTCGCTGATGCGCCAGGAACAAAAAGCCGCGGCCGTGAAATCGGCCATGGTGCACGCCGTCAGCCACGAGTTCAACAACGCGCTCACGGTCATAGACGCCGCCGTTTTCATGCTGGAGGAATCCGAGCCCAAAAAAAGCGACCCCGCGCGGGCAGGCCTGTACAAAGCCCTCGACTACGAACGGGACTCGCTGAGACGCTTCGTCAAGAACATCCTTAACGAGGCCAAAATGGAGGCCGGCAAGTTCAACGTGGAAAAAAAGCCGCTGGCCCTGCGCGACCTGGTCGCCAACGCCGCGGGAGCGATGAAAGAGCTGATGACGAAGAAGAATATCGTTTATTCGCTCGACATGCCCCCGCAGCCGGTGATAGTGGAAGCCGACCACGAGGCGCTCGCGCTGGTAGTCTCCAACCTGGTGGGCAACGCCGTGAAATACACGCCGGCGGAAGGCCGCATCGGCATCCGGCTTAAGCCGGACGCGGAAACACCGGGCCACATAACTTTTTACATAGAGAATTCAGGCAGGGGCATCGCCGACGCCGATATAAAAAAGATTAAAACGGAATTTTTCAGGACCGGGGAAGGCCAGGCCTCGGCCGAAGGCTTCGGGCTTGGCCTTAAGATCTGCAACGATATGCTGCTGCTGCACGGCAGTTCGCTGGAAGTTAAAAGCGAGCCCGGCAAAAGCGCCTGTTTTTATTTCTCCCTGCCTATTGCCCGCGAGCCGGCACCGAAAGCCGACAAGAAGGATCCGGCGCAAGCCTGAAAAAAAGCCCGGAAGGTTTATCCCCCCGGGCTTTCAGGCGCGGTCGGCCCTTAACCCTTGAACGCCAGCACCGCCAGCTGGTAGCAGGCGGCCGATATCGCGGCCGCGGCCGGGATGGTGATGATCCAGGCCCAGACTATATTGCCGGCCACGCCCCACTTCACGGCGCGTATGCTCTTAAGCATGCCCACGCCCACTATCGAACCGGTTATGGTATGGGTGGTGCTGATGGGCACGCCTATGGCCGAAGCGCCGAACAGCACCAGCGAAGCCGCGCCCTCGGCGCAGAAGCCGTCCACCGGACGCAGTTTCGATAATTTATTGCCCATAGTCTTAACTATGCGCCAGCCGCCGGACATGGTGCCCAGGGCTATGGTGGCGTGGCAGGACAACACTATCCACAACGGCACATGGAATTCCGTACCCAGGTAGCCGGCGCTGAACAGCAGTCCGGCTATGATGCCCATGGTCTTCTGCGCATCGTTGCCGCCGTGGCCCAGGCTGTAGGCCGCAGCCGACAGCAACTGACCCTTGCGGAAGAGGTGGTCGACCTTGGACGGCGTGGAACGGGCGAACAGGTTATAAACTACCGCGCCCAGCAGTAGCCCCAGTATCATACCCACCACCGGCGAGATCACTATAAAGGCCAGCGTCTTGACTATACCGCTCATCACCAGGGACGTAGGACCGGCCTTTACAAGCGCGGCACCTATGAGCCCGCCCACCAGCGCATGCGAGGAACTGGCCGGAATGCCGTAATACCAGGTGATGATATTCCAGGAGGAAGCCCCCATCAGCGCGCCGAAGATGATGTAGCTGTCCACCTGCGCGATATCCACGATGCCCTTGCCTATGGTGCCGGCCACGTGCAGACCGAAGAAGGCGAAGGCGATGAAGTTGAAGAAGGCCGCCCACAGCACCGCGTACCTGGGCGACAGCACGCGGGTGGCGACGATGGTGGCTATGGAGTTGGCGGCGTCATGGAAGCCGTTCAAAAAGTCGAAGAACAGCGCCAGCCCCACCAGGAAGATGATGGCTATGAGCGTGCTATCCATGCTTCACCAGTATGGACTCGATGACCTTGGCCACGTGCTCGCATTTATCCAGCGTGCTTTCCGCCACCTCGTAGATCTCTTTCCACTTTATCACCATGATGGGGTCTTTTTCCGTCTCGAACAGGTGGCTGATGGCCTTCTCCCGGACGGCGTCGCCCAGGTTCTCCAGGCGGTTGATCTCTATGCAGTGGTCCAGCACGCGGCGGGCGCGCTTGGTGTCGTGCATATGCTTGACGGCGTTGGAGAGGGCCACCGAGGACTGGTCGATGAGGTCGATGAACTGGGAGAAATATTCATCTCCGGGGTTCAGCTTGTACAGCTTCATGCGGCCGGCCATGGCGTTGAGCATGTCCAGCACGTCGTCGATCTGGTTGGCCAGCGCGTAGATATCCTCGCGGTCGATGGGCGTGATGAAAGTGCGGTTGAGCATGTCCGTGATCTCGTGGGTGAGAGTGTCCCCCTCGTGCTCCAGATCGTGGATCTTCCTGGCGGACTCCTCGTCCATTACGCCGTTCTTAAGTATGGACTTGAAATAACCGGCGGTCGTCACCAGGTTCTCGGCCTGCAGGTTGAGGTAGTCGAAGAACTTTACTTCCTTGGGTAAGAAATTAATGGCCATATTTTCTCCTAACGTGTAGTTGACCGCCTCTATAATTTAGAAAAAGCTGGTGAAGGCCGTTTAAAGCCCGTGTAAAATGTGTGTAAAGCGGATAGCCGGCTACTTCAGCTCTTCCGGATGATGGCGGACCACCACCGCAGAGACCATATAAATTATATCCTCGGCCATGCTGACCGCGTGGTCGCAGATCCTTTCCAGGTGGCGCGCGGTCAGCAGCAGCGGCACGGCCCGGTCGGCCGTAGAGCCGTCCTTCATCATATAGCCGTAGATCAGTTCTTTTTCCACGCTGCGCTTCAGGACGTCGGCCTCGCTGTCGGAAAGGACAACTCTTTTAGCCAGTTCGGTGTCCCCTGTTATGAATGATTCTATCGCGCTGCCGGTCATTCTCTTGGCTATCTCCCCCAGCCTCGGTATATCCACCAGCGGCTTCAGCAATGGCTTATCGGCGATAACAAGGGCGCGCTGCGCCACGTCCACGGCCAAATCTCCTATGCGCTCCAGTTCCACGTTAAGTTTTATGGCGGTGGTGATAAAACGCAGGTCCCCGGCCATCGGCTGGTGCAGGGCTATCAGGTCCAGGCACTTATCGTCTATTATAAGTTCAAGCCTGTCCAATTCCGCGTCGGAATCTATGACTTTCTGCGCGGCGGCCTTATCCCTGTTCTTAAGGGCCTCCACGGAAGCGGCTATGGCCGCCTGCGCCAGCGCGGCCATCTCGAGTATCCTGTCCTTGAGCTGCTGAAGTTCTTCGTCGAAGTGTCTGTGCATGGTCCCTCCGCCTAGCCGAATCTGCCGGTAATATAATCTTCCGTACGCCTGTCGCGCGGGGCCTTAAAGATGTTGTCCGTACGCCCCTCTTCTATCAGGTCGCCCATCAGGAAGAACGCGGTACGGTCCGAAACGCGCGCCGCCTGCTGCATATTGTGGGTGACGATGACGATAGTATAATCTTTTTTAAGTTCCAGTATCAGTTCCTCTATCTTGCCCGTGGAGATGGGGTCGAGGCTGGCGCAGGGCTCGTCGAAAAGTATCACTTCCGGCGATACGGCCAGGCAGCGGGCTATGCAGAGCCGCTGCTGTTGGCCGCCGGAAAGGCCCAGCGCGCTGTCCTTCAGGCGGTCCTTGATCTCGCCCCAGAGCGCGGCTTTTTTAAGCGATCCCACCACTTTCTCCTCGATCAGGCGCTTGTCCGTGACGCCGTTCACCTCAAGCCCGTAGGCCACGTTCTCGAACACGCTCTTGGGGAAAGGGTTGGGCTTCTGGAACACCATGCCCACCCGCTTGCGCAGTTCGGCCGGGTCGCAGGCCGGGGAAAGTATGTCCAGCCCGTCCAGCAGGATCTCTCCCTCCAGGCGCGTGCCTGGCACCAGTTCGTGCATACGGTTGAGCAGGCGGATGAAGGTGGATTTGCCGCAGCCCGAAGGGCCGATAATGGCCGTAACCCTGCGCGGCTGGAACCCGATACTGATATTGTTCAGCGCGCGCTTGGAACCGTAGTAGAAATTCACGCCGCGGGCGCTTATCTTGGGCTCCGCGCCGAACATATCGGCCTCGCCCAGGGAGTTCATATTCACGCCCACCGGCCCCTTAACCAGGGACGGATGAAAGCCCTCCGTCTTCATCTGCGCTTCGTAATCCACATTATGCATGGTAGGTTTTCCTTTGCCGGGCCCGTATGAAGATGGCCAGCATCGACACTGAAAGCACCAGCGCTATAAGGATAAGGCTGGAGCCGTAGGCTATACGCGTCTGCTCCACGGGATGTGTGCCTTCGGTCATCAGCGCGTAGATGTGGTAGGGCAGGGCCATCACTTCGGAAAAGGGAGAATCCGGGTAACCTTTCACGTAAAAGGCGGCGGCGGTAAAAAGAATGGGCGCGGTTTCGCCGGCTACGCGGCCCACGCTCAGGATCACCCCGGTAAGAATGCCGGGCAGAGCCGCCGGCAGCACCACCCGGCGTATGGTCTCCCACTGCGTGGCGCCCAGGGCCAGGGAAGCCTCCCGGATGGACTGCGGCACCGCTGTCAGCGCCTCCTGCGAGGCCGAAATTATAACAGGCAGCGCCAGTATCCCCAGCGTCAGCGAACCGGAAAGTATGGAGACCCCGAAGCCCGCGTACTTCACGAACACGGTAAGGCCGAAAAGCCCGAACACTACCGACGGCACACCGGCGAGGTTATTGATGCTGATGCGCAGGACGTTCACTATCCAGCCTTTGGGTGAATATTCGGTGAGGTAAACCGCGCACGCCACGCCAAGGGGCAGGGCGAAGACTACGGCGCCCAGCGTCAGGTAGAACGTGCCCAGCAGGGCCGGGGCCACGCCGCCGGCCGTCATGGAATCGCGCGGGGCCTGCGTCAGGAATTCCCAGCTTATAGCGCCCAGCCCCCGTGAGGCTATAAAGAATATTATGCCGCCGAGAAAGATTATGTTCGCGGCCATGCAGGCCGCCAGCGCGGAAAAACCTATCTTCTGGGCAATGCGGCGTATTCTCATCTTGAAAGCCCCAGTTTCAGCCTGAACCTGCGGCTGATCAGTTCGGCCGCTATATTAAAGAGGAAAGTTATCAGGAAAAGTATCAGGGCGATGGCGAAGAGAGCGTGATAATGCTCGCTGCCAACCGGGGCCTCGCCCATCTCGGCCGCTATGGCCGCCGTCATAGGCCGCACCGGGTCGAAGATGGACCGCGGAATCACCGCTGAACCGCCGGCCACCATCAGCACGGTCATGGTTTCGCCTATGGCGCGGCTCATGCCCAGTATCACCGCCGTGGAGATGCCGGAGCCGGCTGCGGGGATTATCACTTTAGTCAGTGTCTGCCAGCGGTCCGCGCCTACGGCGAAAGAGGCCTCGCGGAAAGACCTGGGCACATAGCTCAGCGCGTCCTCGGCGATGCTCGCCACCGTGGGGGTGGCCATAACGCCCAGTATCAGGCTGGTGGTGAACGCAGTGAGGCCGATAGGCAGGTCCAGCGCGTCCTGCAGGAAAGGCGCCAGGATCACCATGCCGAAGAAACCGTAAACGATGGACGGTACCGAGGCCAGTATTTCTATAACCGGCTTGAGCACCGCGCGTTGGCGGGGCCCGGCCAGTTCGTGCAGATAAAGCGCGCTGCCCACCCCCAGCGGCACGCAGATCACCATGGCCCCGGCCGTCACCCACAACGAGGCCAGGATCAGCGGCAGTATGCCGAACTCGGGCGGCTCCGCGGTGGGATACCAGCTGGTCCCCAGCAGGAAATCTTTAGGGCTCACCTTGGTGAAAATGGGCAGGGCTTCCTTGAAGAGCACCAGCACGATGCCCACCAGGAAGGCCAGGGAGGCGAAAGCCACCATGGTGAACAGGTATTTTATGAGGCGCTCTTTTTTCCGTATCATCTTATCAGTTCTGTTCCCTACACCATGAGTTTAGGAAAAGCCCGTCAAGACCCGATAAAGAGCGTGTAAAGTCCGGGTAAAAGAAAGGGCCGGCACGCCGCCGGCCCTTCGTTACCGTTTCGCGGCGCCCTCACTTCAGCCCGACGAAGCCTTCCTCTGAAACTATCTTCTGCCCCTCTGGGCTCTTGAGGAAGTCTATGAACTTTTTTATGACGCCCTGGGGCACGCCGACGGTATACATGAACAGCGGGCGGGAGATGGCGTACTTATTGCGGAGCACGGAAGTCCTGTCCGGCATCACGCCGTCCACGGAGATGGCCTTAACCGCGCCGGTAACGTAGCCAAGGCCCACGTAACCGATGGCGCCCGGGGTGCGCGCCACTATGCTGGCAATGCCCTGGTTGGAGGCCTGCATGATAGCGTCGGGGCGCACCTTCTTCTTATCCAGGACCATCTCGCTGAAGGCCTCGAAGGTGCCGCTGGCGCTGTCGCGCGAGATGACCACTATCTTCAGGTCGGGACCGCCTATCTCTTTCCAGTTCTTCACACGGGAAGTGTAGATCTGTTTTATCTGCGCGCGGGTAAGTCCGGCGACGGTGTTGGACGGGTGCACGATATGGGAAATGCCGTCCATGGCTATCACGTGGGCTTTCAGGTCCCGCCCTTTCTTGGCGGCTTTCTCCAGCTCCGCGGGCTTTATGGCGCGCGAAGCGTCTGCTATGTCGCAGGTGCCGTCTATGATGGAGGCTATACCCACTCCGGAGCCGCCGCCGCGCACGGACAGGTCCGCGTCGGTGTTGTTCTTCATAAAGACCTCGGCGGCCCTCTGGGCTATGGGCAGCACCGTCGTGGAACCCTCCAACACAACTTTCTGGGCGAAAACAGGCGCGGTCAGGCCCGCGGCCAATACGGCTATTATCAATTTTTTCATTTTATTTCTCCTTAATATCCTCATTTAAAACTTCAGGTTGATGTCGGCCTGGAACAGCTTTTCCTTCTTAAGATCTCCGTTTATGGGGCGGGCCGCGTAATAGTCCAGGTCCAGCGCGAAGTCGCGCAACAGGCCCAGGGTCAATAGCACTTCCTGCCCTTTCACGTTGGTGGAACCGCCGTAGAAGTCCGAGTCGGGGTAGTTGTCCAGCCAGGCGTCACGTTCCAGCCGGCGCAGGCTCCAGCGCAGCTGCCACTGCCCGGCGTCCTCCACCTTGCGCTGGCCCAACTTGACGCCGGCTATCCAGCCCTCGTCATTGCTGCCGTGGTCTATGGATTTGATGTAGTTGCCGAACAGCCCGGCGTAGGACAGGTTGTAACCGAACAGGTAGTTAAGACCCGGCAGCGGGAGCGGGTCCAGCATGTTGGCGTTGAGCTCCAGCTCAGGGCTCACCGCGTCATAACTGTAGAGGTACTTGGCGCCGGTCAGCGTATTGGCCAGTTGGTAACCGTCCGCGGCGGAAGGCCTGTGGTTCAGGGCGGCGGAGTGGCGCACGTGGTTGAAGGCGTATACCGCGGCCCCGGCCTTGAAGTCGTAGACCCCGTCATTGTCGCGCCAGCTCACGCCGGGCTGGGCGTAGAGCAGGTACGGGTCCTGCGGGTCCGAGGAGGATTCATTGAGGGTTATGAAGCCGGTATTGGCGAACAGCTGCCAGTTGTAGTTAAGCGGCGCGTTCACCCTGGCGCCAAGGCCTTCCAGGTTCACGTCCGTATCCCACAGCATGTCGCTCGTCAGCCACAGCGGGTTCCTGGTGCGCCCCGCGGTGAAGGCCAGGTTGTCGTTGGCGTTGTATTCCGCGAAGACGTAGTCTATGTAAAGGTTCTTCTTACCGTTATTATCGGTGAACGTCTGGTTGGTGGAACGCGGGTCGGCGCTGGAACCGCTGGCGAAGCCGAAGCCCATGTACACTTTCTCGTTGACCTTGGCGTCCACGAAGAGGCGCAGGCGGTAGCGGCCCCGGTGCTGGTTATAGGTTTTGTTCCCGTTGTCGTTGAACTGGTAGCGCAGGCGCACGTCGCCGCGCAGCTTCATGGTCTGCAGCCACATGGGCAGCGTGGCGTGGCGCTGCTGGGAGATCTCCTTCTTCACCTCTTCCTGGGTGCCGACGCGGATCTCCTGCGCCTCGCCGGGATCTATCACGTTCTTTTCCACAAGCCGGTCGAGCAGCAGGTCCAGCTCTCCGGCGCGGGCGGGCACGGCCGCCGCAAGGCACAACAGGGCCAACAGGGTTTTCATAATCTTCATGCTCAAAGTTTAGAAAAACCGTATAAAGCCGGTATAAAAGGGCTGTAAATTACAGGTAAAACTATTCAGGCAGGGTGAACCAGAACGCGGCGCCGCGGCCCTCGGCGCTGTCCACGCCGACCGAGCCCCCGTGCAGTTCCACCAGGTGTTTGACGATGGAAAGGCCCAGGCCGGTGCCGCCCAGCTCGCGCGAACGCGCCTTGTCGGCGCGGTAGAACCGCTCAAAAATGCGCGGCAGGTGCGCCGCCGGTATGCCGGGACCGGTATCGGCCACGCTGACCCGCACGCCCGCGTCCTGCGCGGCGGCCGAGATCCTTATCTCCCCGCCCTCCTTGTTATACTTGGCGGCGTTGTCCAGCAGGTTTATAAGCACCTGGGAAAGCTTGTCACCGTCGGCGTTCACCCGCAGGCCGGCCGGGACGAGGTTTATCACCGAAATATTCTTTTTGCGCATGATGGACGCCAGCCCGCCGGCGATATCGTCCACCAGCGGCTTCAGCTCCAGCGCGGCCTTTTCCAGCTGGGCCCGGCCGGATTCGGCGTAGGAGATCTTCAGCAGGTCGTTGACCAGGTTGTCGAGCCGCACCGCCTGCTCGTAGATGCTGCGGGCGAACACGGGGCCGTGCTCCCGGTCCTCCAGCGCCCCGTTGAGCAGGGTTTCGGCCGAGCCCCTGATGGCCGTCAGCGGGGTCTTCAATTCGTGCGAGACATTGGCCACGAAATCCCGCCGCATGGCCTCCAGTTTGCTCGGGCCTGTGATATCCCTGGCCACCAGCACGCAGCCGCGCACCGCGCCGTCCTCCACGATGGGCGAGGCGCTGACGCTCAGCACCGTGCCCGAGGCGGCGGCCGGCTCTATCTCGAAAGAGACCGGGCGGCCGCTGGACAGGGCCTTGATGGCCGCCGAGGACAGTTCCGGCCCGGCCGGCATGCCGGACAGGCGCATACCCTCGGCGTCGAAACCGGCCACGCCCATAAGCTGGCGCGCGCGGGGGTTCATGCGCGTTATAAGGCCGGCCCCGTCGGTGACCAGGATGGCCTCCGACATGTCGCGGAAGGCCGCCTCCAGCTCCAGCCGGCGCAGTTCGGCGTCGCGCATTTTCACGCTTATCTCGCCCGCCATGAAGTTGAGCGTCTCGGAAAGTTTCCTCAGTTCCCCGGAAGAGCCCACGGGGATGCGGTAGCCGAAGTCCCCCGCGGCAAAGCGCTTCGAACCGGTGATGATCTCCCCGAACTGCCCGCCGAGGATAAGTTTAAGCGTGGAAAATAAGTTCATTTCTTGCCGGCTTCGAACCTGTAACCGTAGTTCTTTACCGTCACTATCCGGCGGCCTTCCGCGCCGAGTTTTTTGCGCAGCGTGCCTATATGCACGTCCACGGTGCGCGTTTCCACCTCAAGGGAGGCGTCCACGCCCCAGACCTTTTCCAGCAGGGCCTCGCGCGACAGCATTTTTTCCCCGGCGGTCATCAGGGCCTTCAGAAGTTCGAACTCGCGCGAGGTGAGGTCCGCGGGCCGGCCTTTTACCAGCGCCAGCACGCGGGAGCAGTCCAGCTCCAGGTCGCCGGCGCGGTAGATCTCCAGGGCCTCGCCCAGCGCGGCCGAGCGCCGCAGCACGGCTTTCACGCGCGACATGAGTTCTTTGACGCCGAACGGCTTGGTGACGTAATCGTCCGCGCCCATCTCGAGGCCCACCACCTTGTCGGACTCCTCGCCCTTGGCGGTAAGCATTATTATGGGGATGGCGGCGGTCTTCGCGTCCGCCCTGATGCGGCGGCAGACTTCCAGGCCGTCGAGACCGGGCAGCATCAGGTCCAGGATTATCAGGCCGGGGCGCTCCCTGGCGGCCAGCAGCGGGGCCGAGGCCCCCTCGTGCGCCAGCACGGTGCGGTAGCCCTCTTTTTTAAGGTTATAGTCCAGCATCCGGGCTATATCCTTTTCGTCCTCGACAATTAAAATCTTTTCGTCCATACGGCAATATGATAGCAAAACAAAAAAAGGCGGCCGGGGGGATTTTTATTATAATTCCATTATGGTTTCAAAAAGGGCGGCTACGATGAGCTTGTGGAACAAGGTGATGGCGCACGCGCGGGCGCACCGCCTGTTCGCCGACCGGGACGCCATCCTGCTGGCCGTGTCCGGCGGGCCGGATTCCGTGGTGATGCTGGATTTCTTCGCCGCCCAGGCCCGGCGCCACCGCCTGACGCTCTATATCTGCCACATCAACCACAAACTGCGGGGCCGGCTGGCCGACGCCGACGCCGCCTTCGTTAAAAAGCTGGGCGCGAGCTACGGCCTGGAGACCTTTATCCTGTCCGCGGACGTCAGGAAGCTGGCGAAAAAGGCCGGGACCAGCATAGAGCACGCCGCCCGCAACGCCCGCTACCGCTTGCTGTCGGAAACCGCGCTGAAGAAAAAATGCGCCCTGGTGGCGACGGCCCACCACTCGGACGACCAGGCCGAAACGATCTTATTGAACCTGCTCAGGGGCACCGAGCCGAAGGGCCTGCTTGGCATACCCGTTAAGCGGGAACTTTGTAGTAAAGGAAAACTGCGCGTGGAACTGATCAGGCCCATGCTGGCGGTGTCGCGGCGCGACATCGAGGCCTACTTGAAGGCCAATGCCCTGCCGTCGAAGAAAGACCACACCAACGACGACGAATACTACACCCGCAACTGGATACGCAAAACCCTGCTGCCCCTGATGCTGAAGAAACAGCCCCGCCTGCGCGAACACCTGGCCGAACTGTCAGGAAAACTTTCCCTTCTGCTTAAACCTTAAACCCAGCGGTGCTGCAGTTCTAGGAACCCCTCCGCCGGCAGGTGGCGGAAATGGGCCGGGCGGTTCTCGTAGAACACCCCGTCACGCTCTTTTTCTATCACGAACTTATACGCTATGCGCTTGCCGGCGCTTTCCTTGAGCGGCAGGTTCCCCAGCCACATATTGTCGTTTATATATTCCAGCGCAAAGGCCTTCTCCAGGTCCCAATCGCCCAGTTCCGGGCAGTTGCCGGTCACTTTCACCCGCTGCCCGTAAGCCGTGCTGAAACCGTTGAAGATAAAACTTATCTCCAGCCGGGCCTTGGGCCGGGCCGGTTCGCACCAGGAGAACACCATGGCCCTGTCGCGCTCCAGGCGCAGGCCGTCTATGCGTCCGTTCTTCACCGTCACCGCCGCGTCGGAAAGCGCGTCTTTATGGATGCCGTCCGGCAGCTCTATGTTCTCAAGCGTTACGGCGGCGGCTGCGCCCCGGTTGAAGACCGCCAGGCAGCAGCTCCCCCGGTACACGCGCGTATAGGCGTAAACGTCGGGGGACAGGTATTTCTGCCGGTGGCTGCCGCTCTGCACGGCGCGGTTCTCTTTGCGGACTTTCGCCAGCTTCGCTATCAGTTTAAAGGCCGGGGTATCGGTGCCCCACGTCTCCATCATGGGCCTGTTATACGGGTCCGCGCCGCCGTTGGTGTCGTTATGCAGGTATTGCTCGGTGCCGTAGTAGACGCAAGGCGTCCCGCGGCAGGTGAGGATCAGCGCCAGCGCCATCTCCAGGCGCGCCGGGCTCGCGCCCGACGACATGAAGCGCGGCATATCGTGGTTATCTATGAAGGTCACCAGGTGCCGGCAGTCGTCGTACAGCGTGTCGCGCCTGAAGACGCGGTCGATCAGTTCGAAACCGGGCCCCGTGCCGCGGGCCAGGCAGTCCTCGAGCCCGCGCTGCAGGGCGAAGTCCAGCATACCCATGCCGCTCTTATTGGCGAAATGCACGGACATATCGTCGTAGCAGCCGCCCTGGAACCATTCCCCGAACATAAAAAGCCCGGGCCGGTGGAACAGCATGTCCGACACGAATTCCTGCCAGAACCAGAGCGGCATGTGTTTTACCGTGTCCACGCGCAGCGCGTCCACGCCCTTATCGAGCCAGAGCTTCATCACCTCTTTGATGTAGGTGCGGTAGCCGATATCCGCCTCGTTGAAATCCGCCAGGCCGCACAGCTCGGCGTTCTCCACCTGGGCCTTGTCGCCCCAGTTGTGCACGCCTCCGTTGCGGTGGTACCAGCCCAGTTTGTCGTCCTCGTACGAGGTCAGCAGCGTCCCGTCGTCGTAGATGGCGCCCTTGCCGGGGCAGCCGCCCATGTCCGGGCGCTGGGCGGGGCTGGAGTGGTTGCAGACTATGTCGAGCACCAGCCGCATGTCCCTGGCCTTCATGCTTTTCACGAGCTTGTCGAAAATGGTGTCGGCCGAGGCGAAGACCCGCACGTCCTCCGGCGAACCAGCCAGGTGCTCGTCGAGACGCTTAAAATCCTTGGCCCAGTAGCCGTGGTAGCCCGCCATCCCGCGGCCTTCCACGTCCACCAGCCCGTCTATCTGGTCGAACAGTGGCGTCAGCCACACGGCCGAGCAGCCGAGCTCCTTGATGTAATCCAGTTTTTCCAGCACGCCGTTGAGGTCCCCGCCCCAGTACTTGAACCAATCGCGGCGCCCGGCGTCGTAGGAGGCCGGGCTGCGGCCCCGGTCATTGGCCGGATTGCCGTTAAAGAACCGGTCCACCACGGCGAAATATATTACGCTGTCGTTGAAAGGACGCATAACCCTCCAGTTTTACCCCGGCAATTCACGGCTTCAGACCGCCTTTTGGCCCGTAATCCACGAACATGGGCATATCTGTGACCTCGTCGATGGCCTTGTGCAGGGCGGCCAGACCGAAAGGTTTTTTAAGGAAGCGCAGTTTCGGGTCGGCCTGGGCCAGCGCTGCGCCCTTATCTATTTCAAGTCCGCTCCAGAGAATGAACGGGGCGGCTGCGTATTCCGGCAGTACGCGGATTTTTTTATACAGTTCCACGCCGTCGAAGCCGGGCATGTTAATATCGGAAATTATAAGGTCGGCGCGGGTATCAATTATTTTACGCAGGAGCTCATCCCCGTCGGCGGCGAGCAGCACCGTATGCCCCTCGTGCTCCAGGTGCGGCACCAGCATCCCCAGCAGGTTCCGATCATCGTCGGCTATGACCACTATCATACTGGTCCTCCGGTTATAAATTCAGACACGGGCCTCTTCTATGAGCGCGGCAGGGTAGCCGATGGGCAGCACCTTTATTTTCCCGGTGTTCTTCTGGGCGTGCGCGGCCATAAGGCCGGTCTTGGCGAAACCCAGGGTCAGCGTCAGACGGGCGATAACGAACACGCCGCTGTGATGGCCGGTGTCCGGGCTGAGGCCGCTCGGCAGGTCCACGGCTATTATCGGCCGGCCGCTCTTGTTCATCAGCTGGATGACCCGGTGCACGGGCCCGGTAGGTTTGCCGACGGCGCTGACGCCCAGCAGCGCGTCCAGCAGCACGTCGGCCGACGTAAAAGCGGCGGCCAGCTTTTCCAGGTCCTCTTTCTGCGTCAGCTCCACCGGCACGCCCGCCTCTTTGGCAGCCTGGAGGTTCCTGACCACCAGTTCCCCGTAACCGGTCTCTTTGGGCGGCAGGATAAAGACCTTGACGGCGGCGCCAGCCTGCTTCAGGCAGCGGGCGGCCACCAGGCCGTCCCCCCCGTTATTCCCTTTGCCGCAGCAGACTACCGCGGAAAGCGCGGACGGCTGTTTACCAAGTTCTTCGGCCGCGAATGCCAATGCCGCCTCCGCCACGGCGCGGCCGGCGTTCTCCATCAGGGCGTCCGGCGGAATGCCGTATTCCTGGGACGCCTTCTTATCCAGGTATTTCATTTTCTCGGCGGTAACAACCGGCAGCCCGTCGAATTCCTTAACCTGGGGGATCTTGGACATAGTTGAATTTAAACTAAACCAGCAGCCAGATCAGCCAGACCAGGCCGTAGAAGAAGCCGATGAAGAACAGCGCCAGCAGCCCGGCGTAGGGCAGCCCGACGGACAGCAGGGCCTTGTTGGCCGACACGGAATACAGCCGGCGCACCAGGCGCACGCGCGCGTAGATGAGCAGCAGGATGCACAGGCAGAAGCCCAGGAAGCCGTTGAACGCTTTAATGCCGGAGAAAAAGCCCAGCGGCACCAGCAGCGTCAGCAGGAAGTCGGTGCAGCCGAAAGCGAGGAACAGCCTGGAGGCCCCGCCCCGCGATCCGTCCCCGGTCAGGTCCATGAACAGGTGCATGATCCCGGCGAACAGGAAATTAGCCGCCAGCACCAGCGCGAGCACCGTCAGGAAGGACAGCGTCCCAGGGGGGACGGCCTCCTGCATACGCAGGAACATAAAAAGCCCCAGCGTGCCGGCGAAATAACCCAGCAGGCCGGTGCGGCCCAGGCCTTCCGGCCTTTCGGGACCGGAGATAATTTCGGGCCGGTCTATCAGCGCTTCCAGAGTATTTATGGGGTTCATGTTCAGCGCCCGTACCAGCGGTATTCCAGGCTGGGCGCGGTTTCCAGCGCGTCGGCCATGGCCTTGGTGCCGAGGAACTGCAGCTTGCTGTCCATCAGCGACATCAGCTGTTCGAAAGGAGCGGAGTCCCGTATCACGCGGGGGTTCTTGCCTATGCCGCCCATTTCCCCGGCGGCGTCCAGCGCGTCCCGCAGGTCGCCCAGCTTGTCCACCAGGCCCAGTTCCACCGCCTGCCGCCCGGTGAAGATGCGGCCGTCGGCCAGCGTCTTGGTCTTCTCTATCGTCATCTTGCGGCCCTCGGCCACCGCCGCCACGAACTGCTCGTAGGAATCGTCGATCATGCCCTGCAGCAGTTTGCGTTCGTCGGCGGTCATCTCGCGCATGGGCGAGCCGATGTCCTTGAACTTGCCGGACTTGATGGCCTCGTTCCTGAAGCCGACCTTCTTCATCAGCCCTTCCAGGTTGGTAACGCTGAAGATAACGCCGATGGAGCCGGTTATGGTGCCGGGTTGCGCTATCACCAGGTCGCAGGCGGAAGCCACATAATAGCCGCCGCTGGCGGAAACCTCGCCGAAGCGCGCTATAAAAGGTTTCTTGGTCTCCAGCTTGGCGCGTTTAATGGCCGAGTAGATCTCCTGCACGGCGCCCACCGAGCCGCCGGGGGTATTTATGTCCAGCAGCACGGCCTTGACGTCCTTATCGGCGGCCAGGGCCCGGATCTTTTTGGCTATCTGCTGGCTGCCGCGCTCCCAGGCCCGGCTGGAATTGCCCTGCGAAATAGCCCCGTAGATCTCCACCACGCCCACGGCGTGTTTCTTGGCCTGGCCCAGTGCGGCCAGTTTGGAGATGTCCATATCTTTGGTCCGGGTTTTTTTAATGGCGTCGGCCTTGCTTATCAGGACGAAGGCGGCCACGATGGAAACCGCGTAAAGCACGGCTATTATTTTCAGCCAGAGGCCGGTGCCGCGGGCGGCCGGTGCCGGGGCCGGGACCGGCGCGGGGGCGGGTTTTACCGCGGGATCGATCGCTTCGCTGTTGTTCTGTTCTTCCATTAGTCCTCCAGACTCAAACGAGTATCACCGTTACTCAGATCTTGCCGGCCTCAACCACGCGGTTGCGGCCGCTATCCTTGGCGGCGTACAGCGCCTTATCGGCCGCGGCCACCAGCTCCTCGGGCCCGCGCCCGTCCCTGGGGAAATGCGCTATGCCTATGGACACCGTAAGGCGCACTTTTTCAAGCCCCTGCGAAAAAACCTCGGCCTCGATGCGGGCCCGCACGGACTCCGCCTTGCGGAGCAACCCGGCGGCGTCGGCGCGCGGCAGCACTATGCCGAACTCCTCTCCCCCGTAGCGCCCGACGAAGTCGGTCTCGTAGACGCCGGCCTTGAGCAGCTGCGCCACCCTTTTGAGCACGGCGTCGCCGAACTGGTGGCCATAGGTGTCGTTGAGGCGCTTAAAATGGTCTATGTCGGCTATCATAAAGCCCATCGTGGTCTTGAAAGCCGAGGCGCGGCGGATCTCTTCTTTGATCTTTTCGTCCAGGGCGTTGCGGCGCCACAGGCCGGTGAGGCCGTCGGTAAGGGACAGCCATTCCACCTGCCGGAAAAGCATGACGCGCTTGAGGGCGAAGGAGATTTCGGAGGCGAACCTGGCCGCGCCCTCCGCGGCGGCCGGGGGCAGGCGCAGCGCCAGCAGGCCCAGCGGTTCGCCCGCGGGCGCCACCGGGGCCAGCACCAGGCCCGTAACGGCCAGGGCGGCGCGCGGAAAACCGCCGGCAGCTTTCACCAGTTCGGCCAGGCCCGGCAGCGCGGAGCCCTTGGTCCCCTGCGCGAAAAGCTCCATCTCCATGACGCCGCCGGAGTTGCCGGCCAGGTACAACACGGCTTCCTCGGTATCGAAATAGTCGGCCAGATACTTGCCCAAGTGCTTGGCCGCGCTTTGCGGCTCAACGGTTTCGGACAGGAGTTTTACGGCCGAGTAAACGGCCAGGGATTTTTTCTCGCCGGCCGCGTTCAGCTTGGTCTCCGTCTTGATCCCGGCCAGTTCAGCTTCCAGTTCGGCGGCTTTTTTGCGCGCGGCCTCCAGGCCGGGGCTCCCCGCCGCGTCCGAGTAATGCCCGTTGAGCAGCACGGAATGGGCCAGGGCGGCCGCCACCCACAGGGCCAGCGCCGCGAACGGGGCCCCCGCGGAAATTTCCCCCGCCAGCATGAAGGAGCAGAAAACGAAGAACAGCAGGCCCGCGGCCAGGCCGGCCCAGCGGTTAAGTCGCCCGAAAAAATAGGAAAGGACCGGCGAGGCGGCCGCGGCGGCTATCCACAGTTCCGGCCTGTTCATTCCAGCACCACCCTGTTGCGCCCGCCCTCTTTGGCCTTATAAAGGCGCTCGTCGGAAGCGCGCACCAGCTGGCTGGCCGCGGCGCCTTCCGACGGAAATTCGGCCACGCCGAAGCTGGCCGTCACGCGCGAGGCCTGCCCGCCGAAATTGAAGGTCCTGGCTTCCAGCGTCCTGCGCAGATTTTCGGCCACGGCGGCCGCCTGGGCCTTGGCCGAGCCCGTTATCACCAGCGCGAATTCCTCGCCACCGTAGCGGGACACGAAATCTATGTCGCGCACTCCGCCGGCGAACACCTCGGCCACGGCCTTGAGCACCGTATCGCCCGCCTGGTGACCGAAGTTATCGTTATAGGATTTAAAGTGGTCTATATCCGCCATGATCACCGAGAACGGCACCTTCGAACGGGCCGCGCGCAGGATCTCCTCCTCCACCCTGCCCTGGAAAGCCCGGTGCGTGTAAAGGCCGGTGAGTCCGTCCTTTATGGCCAGCTCCTTGACCTTGTCGAAGAGGTAGATGTTCTCCATGCTTACCCCGGCCAGGGTACAGGCAAGTTCCGCGCCGCGCAGGTCCTCGGATTTAAAACGGTCCGGTTCGGCCGCGGAAGCGCGCACAAAGCCGACCAGGCGCCCGAACAGGGACAGCGGCAGGGCCATGAAGGAACGCGCGTCCGGACCGAAAAAGCCGCGGGTGAAGCGGCTGTCCACGTCCGAGTTGCGCACCAGCAGCGGGATCTTCCTCTCGGCCACCCAGTTGTCGGCGAAGTCGCGCGGGGCGCCGGTGCGCAGCTCCACGGAAGCGCCCGGGAAATATTCGCGCAGCAGGGTTTCCAGCCGGCCGCGCACCTCGTCCGGGGTCGAGGCGGAGCCCATGTCGTGGATGGCGGCCGCCAGGGCGCCCTTGTCCCTTATGCGGGCCAGGGTGCTGTCCAGGTGCAGGCGATAGCGGGCAAGTTCGTCCTCCAGATTCTTAACTTTTTCGGCGGCCGCCGACTCCTCCGCGTCAAGGCGGTCGCGCGCGGCCAGGCAGGAGGTCTCAAAATGCGACAGGGCGTAGAACAGCAGCCACAGGGAGATGGTTTCGGCTATGGCCCCCCCCATTAGGAAGACGGAATCTCCCTGCGGGGAAAGTTTGGGCATGATGAACCCGGCCGCGGTGACCAGGAAGAGGAAAATGTATTTGACTTCGCGTTCACCGGACCAGGAGAACCACAGGAACAGCGCCCCGCTGGCGGGGTAAACCCAGAGGAAATGCGCCGGCCACAGCCAAAGCGACCAGCCGACGGCCCCCACGATTGCGGCCGGGACGGCGACCTTGGCGAAAGCGTTGGGCCGTAACATATAGTTAGAATTTTACTATATAAAGCCGGAAATTTATACGCGCGCGCGTAGCGGCGGCGGCGAACTGCCCAAAGGGCCTACCCGGGCCTAGTCTATTTAACTCCCGGGCCCTGGGCCTAGCGAACCTTGTTGATAAGGCGCTTTGAGATTAAACTATAGGTGTAGCCAGCAGCACAGGAGGAATTAAATGAACGGCAATCTAAAGAACCTTGCACTTACCGCGGTCCTCTTAACATTTTCCGTTTCCGCCTACGCCGCGGAGACCCTCCCCGCAGGTAACCCGCCCTCCGAAACGGCCAAGTTAATGCAGCTGGCCATGGACCAGGGCAGCGACACCGGCACCCGCGAGACCGCGGTTAAAGCGTTGCTGGCCAATATCGAAAATTACCAGGCCGCCGACAGGAACCCGAACAAAGGCGTCTACGAAGACAATCTGAAGGCCCGCCTTAAAGCCATAGATTCCATCTGGTCCCTTGGTGAAATAGGCGACCCCCGCCTTATGAAGAACCTGTCCAAATTCTACACCGAAGCCGACGACGTCATAAAGATGAACCTGATGATCAGCATGGGCAAGCTGAAGCAGAATACCAAAGCCGGACCTTACCTGCTGAACGTAGCCGCCAACCCGGACGAGACCGAAGTGGTGCGCGCCATAGCTTTCGAGATGCTCGAGCATATCGGCTCCCGCGCCGCGGTAACCGACCTTCTCCCGTCCAGGGCCACCGGCATTGAGAAAGGCGACCTTATCTACACCGGCGGCATCACCGGCACCATCAGCGGCTGGGTCAGCCCCGACCTGCCCATAGGCCACGCCGGCGTGTTCTCCGGCACCGAGATAAAGAACGGCAAGATCAACGTGGTGATAGCCGACTGCGTACCGGATAATTTCAAGCCCGGCGGCGTGCGCAATATCTACTCCTGGATGAACTTCACTCACCACTTCTCCTACCCCTACTACGGCAACCGCACCACCCCGTTGAAACCCACCGCCGGCCAGCGCGAACGTATAGTAAAGCTGGCCCTTGAAATGGGCAGGAAAGGCCTTACCTACAGCGACACGCACGGGTCGCAGAAGGGTCCTCTTAAATTCGACTGCGTGGGCTACACCGAATTCCTCTACGAGGCCGTCGGCCTTAACCCCACCGAGAACAGTTTCGAGACCGGCTGGGGCTGGCCGCTGACCCCCTGGGAGCAGTTCATCGCCACCAAGCCCGGCATCCAGGTCAAGACCGCGGCGGTCCAGCCCGACGGCGGCAAGACCGCGGCGGTCCAGCAGAGCATAATAACCCACAACTTCAACGCCCTGCTCGGCAGCTTCGGCATAAAAGGCCAGGTCATGCTGCCCGAAGTAAGCACCGCTATAACCCCCGAAGCCGTAAACTAAACCGGCCCGGCGGTCAAAAGGAACGCCCCGCAAAAGCGGGGCGTTTTCTTTGGCCCTGGACCAGCCGGCAGGCTCTTTTATGCGTAAAAAGGCCTTACCCCGGCCGCGCGCCAGGTCTCTTCTATTATGCGGGTGCGGCCCTTCATTTGGGTGACATAGGTCCCCGTAAGTAGTTCCGGATTTTTCTTGTCGCTCCCTATCCCTACGAAATACGGGTGATAAAGATAATCCCCGGAAGAGCGCACATTGTATGGGTCAAAGAGGGCAAGCTTTTTCCCGGAGATATTCAGCTTTACGCCACTGGCCAATATATCCGTTACCTTCCTGTCTATCTCGCCGAAGTATCTATCGAATTCCATGCCAAGGCCGGGAACATCCGCGGCTTCGGCATCGTCCTGGGCGGCGGGCATTTCCATCCCCCAGTTCGGAAGCTCCGGACCGTTATCCGCGGAGATGATACGGATCAGGCAGCCTGTATCGTAGGAGAGCAGCCGGGCGTCGAAAGATTTTGCGGGTGAGCGCAGGCCTGCCAATATCCTGTCTAGTCTCCTGCGGTATAAATCCGGCGATAATTGTTTCAGCGCGCCCAGTTCCACGAATTGAGCGCCCCCCTCTATGTTCTCCGTTTTTATTTCGTAGCTCACGGCTTCCGGGTAATGTTGAAGTCGGTATGCTCTCATGGTCTTAAAATCAGCCCATGCCGCTGCATTGAATTTCTCCGCCAGACTGGCCAGGAGCTGGTTTTCCCGAAAGCGCAGGTTGAAGTTGCCGAGGTCACGCGGATAGAAAGCCCCGGCCAGGTCGTCGGGGTAGTCTGTCACTTTGCTCTCGCGCTGGTAGGCGTGCAGCATTTCGTGCACCAGCATTGAGGCAAAAATATCCATATCTTTGACGGCGCATTTCATGTTCCATATAGCGATTATCTCGCCGTTGTAATCGATGGCCGTGTTGCCCACAAAGCGGCTGTCCCAGGGCATTTCACTTTCCCCGAAACAGACTTTCTTGTCGTCGTAGATAGCGAAGCGAAATGGGTGAAACCCGGTGTAGATGCTGTTAAAACCCAGCTTCTTCAGGCGCAGGCTTATTTCATGATGAATACTTTTCATTTATGGGATTTGGAGGCAGGTCAGCACGGATAGATTGTATAGATTATCCCTGCTGGGGTCAACGCGTGGAATAAAAAGTGCCCTGTTGCGTTTGTTGCCGTTTGCCGGCTTAGCGGTTTAGAGCTGGTTGAACATGAACTTGTGGACGAGGCCTTTTACGGGCATCGTGGGGATGCCCAGGTCCTTCACTTTAACGGCCTTCCTGGCCGCGGCGATATCCTTGCCGAAGGCCGAGTCCAGTTCGGAAACGGCCTGCCGGTCGTTGAAGTTCAGGTTTATCTCCATGACATAGCGTATGGAGCGCGGCTGCAGGTTGAAGGAACCGACGGTGCCGTAACCGCCGTCGACCGTCATGAATTTGGAATGCAGGCGGTTGGCCAGCCCACCCTCTTTCAGGTAGATATTGGAACCGGCTTTGAGCAGTTCGGGAAAGCTGCCAAGGATCATGGAGCTCATCATCTTGTCGCCTATGGTCTCGAGCGAATTGGAGAGGATGTTAACCTCGACGCCGCGCGCGCGGGCGTCCAGCAGGGCCTGCTTCATCGACGGCAGCATGACTATGATGGCGTTCTCGATGTTGATGCGCTGCCTGGCGCCGTTAACGGCTTTAAGCATGGAGAGCAGGATGAAGGGCTCCTGGCCGGGAGTGTTCCAGACTATGGCCGACTGCGCGGTACCGGCGGGCGTGCCGTCGTAAGCGGCGGCGGAAACGCGCAAGGCCAGGCCGTTCTCGGCGGCCTGGGCGTTCCAGGCGGAGGCGAAGAACCGCATGGCGTCCTTAAGGGCCGGGCCCTGCACAAAAACGTCGGTGTCGCGCCACTTCTGGTCGCCGGCCCGGTGGGAATATTCGTTGCCGATGTTCATGCCGCCCAGCACGGCGTATTTGCCGTCCACTATCAGTATTTTGGAGTGGAATTCGTAGTAATTTTTGGCCGCGGGCTGGTAGCGCAGCACCGGGATGCCGGCGCGCTCTATTTTAGCCAGGATGCCCTTGTCGTAAAGCCCGGCGGTGTCCTTGTCTATCATCAGGCGCACGTCCAGGCCCTCTTTCTTTTTGGCTATCAGCATGTCCGCGGTGTGGTGGCCGGTCTCGTCGTCGTAAAAAGCCCAGGTGGTAATGTAGACGCTTTTTTTGGCGCCCATAATAAGTTCTTCGCGCTTGGCGAAAGAAGCGGGGCCGTTGATGAGCGGTTTCACCAGGTTGCCGGCGGAGAAAGGGGTATTCTGCACCGCGCCCAGCTCGGCCATGAACGCCGCGCTGTCGGCAACGGCGGCGCCGCCGCTGGTCAGCGCCAGGTGGCGGGCGGTCATGGGGTCCCAGGCTTCCACAGGGGCCACACCGGGCACCTGGCCGGCGGACTCCAGCTCCGCCCCGACATACATGGAGAATATCCTGGCGGCCTCTTTGGGCTCTACTTTGGCGCCCGCGGGGAAGAACCTGCCCAGGCGCGGGTCGCTCAGAACGGCCACGATCACGGGCTCAAGCACGCCCTGCTTATAGGCGAGCCCCAGTTCCTTGACTATGGCCTCGTCCGCCCTGGAGGGGTGCTTCCAGTTGGCGGTCACCTGCCCCAGCAGTCTTTTCTTGAAATCGGCGACCATTTTGTCCTGCGCGGCTTTTGAGGCCTGGTCCACCGCGGGCCGGCCCGGTTCGGGCACCGCGGCGGCTTTATCCGCCGCCGGCAAAGCGTCGAAAGCCCCGCCGTCGCGGAGCTGCCCAAGGAGATCTTCAGAGCTGAACTGCTGACCATAGGTAAGGTCGGCGAAGCAGGCGAGGAAGATGGCGAAACAACAGAGGAAAACGGCGTTAAATATTTTCAACTCGTACGTATGCGTTCTCTGTACCATGGTTTTTCCTTTTATTGCCGGGCTATATCTATAGTTTAGCCGCAAAAGGCGCCGCCCAAAAGGGCCATTGGGACCCTGATCCGGCAGTAAAGGGCCTAGGCCGCGGGACAAAGGGCCCACCCTGGCCAAGACCTATGGGCCTTGCGCCCGGGCATTCCGTGTGTTATAACTTAATTACTGGCTAACCGGTCCGTATTTTAAGGATTAATAATATGAAAACCATACTCTTCGCCTTAACCTGTCTTTTAACCGCCGGTTTCGCCACTCCCGCAATGGCCGGCGCGGCCATGGATGACCTGGGCACCGTGCGGGCGGGTGATATCCCGGAACCGGCCGCAGCTGAAGCCGCTCCCGGGGAGGCCGCCCCGGACGTGGACTTTTTCCGCTACTTCGGCCACGCCGAAACCCCCAGGGCCGTAGAGGTCTTTATGCAGAAGAGCGCGGGCGGCGAGAGAGGCCTGGAAGACACGGTGGCCTCCGTAACCCTGGCCCCCATAAAGAACGCCTACCTTAAGCCGGCCGTCACTTTTACCACGGGCGCCGGAACGAAGGTGTACCTCAGCGGCACCAAGGCCGCCAACTGCCCCGACGGCGGCAACTCCTGCGCCGATAAGGAAAAATTCTTCCTGGTGCTGACCACCGCCAAGAACGAGACCTTCTTCGCGCGGGCCATGGAGATACTGAACTGGGGCTTTCTCTACAGCGGCTCCAAGACGGTGGTAATAGACGGTGAGAAATACGTGATAAAGGCCTACGCCAACGCCTCCACCCCCGAGAACAGCAAGGTGGAAGTGAAAGGCCCGGCCGGCGTGGTGCTCAACAGCACCCTCAAGCAGATAGGCGACGCGGTGGCCCAGAAGGGCGTGGACGTAAAACTGTCCAAGGCCTATAAGCTGGCCTACGGCAACGAGATAGTGCAGGGCCCGAAGGGCGCCAGGTTCACCGAGAAGCTGCTCATCCTGATCATGCCCTTCCCCGTGGTCAACGCCTCCGCCTACTACGTCTTCGACACCGCCGAGATAAAGCCGACCGGAACGACCTTCCCCACTTTCGAGAACGGCTACGGCTTCAAACTGCAGGGCGGCCAACTGGACATCTACAGACTGTAACCGTCCTGGACGCGAACATAAAAAGACCGGGTATCGTCCCGGTCTTTTTATTTGCGGGGACCTCGGGGCCGACGGTTCGAGATCTTTGACGACGCCGTTTAAATGATTGTATTATAGATTCTGCGTTTTTGGGTTTAGGGCATCTAATTTAATTTATTTGTATTCCGGATCGAACGATGAAGATATTTTTCCTTTGCGTCTGCGTTATCGGTTCCTGTATCTGCCGCCCGCCTGGGCTGGCGGCGCAGGAAAGTCTGCTGACGAAGACCCTGAAAGGCAATTCGACGATAATTTATTCGCTCGCGTTCTCGCCTGACGGGAAGTACCTGGCGGCGGGCGGCGCAGGCAACACCCTCAAGATCTGGCGCCTGGAGGACGGGGCCTGCGTTAAAACTCTTACGGGGCATAACAGTTTTACAAATTCCGTCTCGTTCTCGCCGGACGGGAAAAAACTCCTTTCCGCCAGCGAAGATACCACCATAAAGATCTGGAACGTCGCCACCGGCGCCTGCCTGAACACGCTGAAGGGTCATACGGATTTCGTCCTGTCGGCCGCTTTTTTCCCGGACGGCAAGCGCCTCGCCTCCGTCAGCGCCGACGGCACGCTAAAGCTCTGGCGGACGGACGCCAAGGCGCCCTATAAAACGCTGAAGGGCCACGCGGGCTATATTTATTCGGTTTCGGTTGCCCCTGACGGCAAACAGATAGCTTCCGGAGGCGTGGACCGCACAGTGAAGATCTGGGACGCCGAAAGCGGCGTCCGCAGGATGACCCTCGAGGGGCACAGCGACGCCGTAAACTCGGTGGCTTTCTCACCGAAAGGGACTTACCTGGCCTCAGGCGGCGACGACGGCTCCGTCAAGATCTGGCGCCTCAAGGACGGCGTGTGCGTAAAGACTTTTACGGCCGACCGGCGCCCGGTCCATAGCGTCGCCTATTCCCCGGACGGCACCTACGTTTTTTCCGGCAGCGGCGACGGCACGGCCAACGCCTGGAGCGCCATCGGGGACGTGCAGCAGACCGAGTACAAGGGGCACGGCGGCCTTGTGAAGTCGGTGGCCGTCTCGCCCGACGGCAGTTATTTGGCGTCGGGCAGCTTCGATAAAACGATAAAGCTGTGGCTGACGCCGTGGGAAGCGGAAAGACGGAATAGGGAAATACGGACCTCGGAACAAATAGAGACGGAAAAAGACGTTTACTATACCACGCATTACGAGACGGGGCTCCTGGCCATGTCTACGCCTACGATAGCGAACCTGGAGCTGTCGGTGTCGCACTTTACAAAGGCGCTGTCCTACAGAAAGAACGCGGACTGCGAAGCCAAGCTCGGCGAGGCGACCGAACTGCTAGGGATAAAAAAAGTGGAGGAGGCCAAGGACCTGGCCCGCAAGCAGCGGGAGGAACTTAATGCCCGGCGCCAGCGGGAACTGCTGTTAAAGCAAAGGGCGGCCATGGGGCTGAAGGCCCTGGCGGGCCTTATCGTTTTCCTGGCGATAGCCAGGGTTGTTTACAAGACTAAAAAGAAGATCGGTTTCAGGCGGGCTTTCCCCGACGAGATACGCACGGCGACGGCGGCGGGCGACTACGAGAAGGTCTTTAAACAATACACTGAATACAAAGCCCTGGGCGGGAACATAATGAACCTCCCCCAGGAGGACCTGCTGAGGCTTTATCACGGCATAGGGGCCCTTGATAAACTGCCCAGGGAGAACATCCCTTACAATTTCCTGCTGGGCTACGCGGCCAAGTTCGCCAACTCCGGCAATTTCAAGACCGCGCTGGTCATGCTGCGCTCCGGCCAGCTGCTCGACGAGTTCAGGAAACCGGAGGACTACGACGCGTTCGTGGACATCTTCGAGAAGGCCAACAGGCCCGAAAACCTGCTTATGCGGAAGTTTAAGTCAGCCACCTATTCGGGCCTGGCCGAAGCGTTCTTCAAGGTAAAAGATTATACTTCCTGCAAAAAGATCTGCGCTTTTAAAAAGCAGTTCCACGCGTCCAAACTCTCGCGCAGGGACCATGAACTGGTCTCCCTCTCCCAAGAAGCCGCTCTGCCGGCCGCCCCCGAAACCACAGCATAGCGCCGCGCGGCCCCACCCGAGTTTAAAATTTAAAAAGCCGGGCTTCTTTCGAAGACCGGCTTTTTAAATGGTGGAGGCTATTGGTCGAAGTTCGTACTTTTTTTGACGAACATCCAGACGGGATCGAGTGAGTTCCTTATCCGCGAGATGTCGTCGCGGGCGTGGCC
>Ga0209212_1001721_pt1 | contig 33989 bp, 22 predicted proteins | sample RifGroC2_FD_183996 | JGI IMG/M metagenome (GOLD analysis project Ga0209212, IMG submission 183996) | Groundwater microbial communities from Rifle, Colorado, USA - Groundwater C2 (SPAdes) (version 2) | ecosystem: Environmental > Aquatic > Deep subsurface > Groundwater | place: Rifle, Colorado...
ATGGTTCCTCGGTAACGCAAGCGGCGTCGGCAACCGCTGGGGCAACGGACTTAACGTTAAAAACCAGGTGCGCGTCCTCAATCAGCCATACAGCGGAAAAGCCGCCGTCAAATCCCGCTGCCACCTTCCCGGCTGCAACGGCTGCGAGGCCGGCCCTGAAAAGGAAGTCGTCATCAAAGACGGCCTGCTGCAGACGGTTCTCGAGGTCGGCGGACACTCCGGACCGTTCGAGCTCGAGGTCATTACCGATAAGGGTTCGGTCAAAAACCTGTTCGCTAAATCCGGACATGTCGAACGCCAGACGAGCCTTATAACCGGCGGTATGACCAATATATTCTACGCCACCCTCGCGCCGTACGAAGGCACCGAACAGGTCAGCGGCCGCGACATATACATCGAAAAGAAAGCGCCGAACGACGCCGACGCGCTTTACCTCAACCGCCCCGTGGCCTCTAACTCCGCCGATATCGATATCGAGGTCAAAAAAAGGCTGAATAAAGTAAAGGCTTATCAGATATCAATAAACGATAAAGGCGAATTCGTCACAACCGACCTTAAACTTGCATCCGAACTCAAAAAAGGCGATAAGATTAAAGCCGCCTGCGCGGCGCCTTATTCGATGATCGCCATAGCCGGATTTATCGATGACGAAACTGCCCTCAAGACCGATGACAAGAAAAAAGACGCCGACAAAAGTAAAGAAAAATATTACGAAGCCTGGGCCATGATCTTCACGCCGTCGCGCATCGAAATTGAGATCACCGCACCCGCCGCGGCCGCGCCGCTTTCCAAACAGAAAATCAAGTTACACGCCGCCGACAGGACCAGCGGCAAAGGAATAAAGGCCCACGGTATCATCGAAGTATTCGATAACCGCGTCGCGTCGAAAAGCGCAAAAGAACCCCTCGATTCGTCGATTGGCGATTCGTTCCGCGACGCGTCCGCCCAGATCGCCAGCTGGCGCGACTGGACCGGCTATGACGAATTTACCGACAGTGAAATGCTGATGGAAGATTCCGGAGTGGCCAGAAATTTCATCCCGCCGCCTTCGATGTCGGCTGCACCCGCGGGCGCCGCCGCGCCTTCGCCGAAAATGGAATTCAGCAAGTCAATGAGCATCGGCGCCGCGCCCAAGAAAAGAGCGATGGCTATGCCGAAAGAACTTTCGCAGCCCGAAGCCGGCCCTGACGGCGGCGCCGACGGCGTTACCGAAGCCGTGCGTGAAGGCGAAAAGAAAGTGATATACTGCGCGGCCGTCGTTACCGATTCAAACGGCGACGCCGAGATCGAAGCGGAACTGCCGCCGCAGACCGGACGCTGCAAGATACGCTTTATCGCGGTCGATAAATTCGACTACCGCGAAAAAACACAGGACATTGACTGCGGCAAGAAAAGTTTCGTTGAAGCCTCGGTCAACACGCTTCTGGTGCCCGGCGCGAAACTCGCCATGAAAGCATCCGTGGTGAACAGCTCTGACGAAAAACTCACGCTCAAAGTTTCAGGGGCATGCACCGAAAAAGATCAGTCGTTCGACGTCAAAGACAAGACCGCCGATATCGATTTCAACGTCGTCGGCCGCAACTACGGCAAACTCACGCTCGCGCTCGAGGGCGGCGACGGCAAGATCATTGACAGGCGTGAGTTCCAGGTCAATAATATCTCCGCCATGCCCGTCACTTTCTCCGATGTCATTATATCCGACGCATCCGCGATCAAACTTGAAAAGGCCGGCTCCGTCGCCGTTTACTCCAATCCCGCGCGGCTTATGACCAATATTATCGCTAACATCAACACCACCATGTATTCCTGGTTCGGACACGCCGAGGCCATCAGCGCATCGATTGCCATCCGCGCCATGCTGCTCAGGGCCGTTGCCGATAATCTCATCAGCGACGAAGGGTTCCGCGATAAACTGATACTCGATCTTAAAAAATCGGTCAAGGATTTCAATGAAAAATTCTACGACGAAAAGACCGGCCTTGTTTATCCATACCCGGGAGTGCCCGCTAACCTTAATTTCACCGCGTGGGCCGCTAAAAATATCAGCACCGCCGTCACCGCGATCTCCGGAAGCGACCCTCTCAAAACGGAACTCGCCGAACAGTACGAACTTATGTCGAATATGCTCGAAAAAATGATCTCCGAACTCGCTAAACAAAAAGTGTCGCTGCACGAAACCGCATTCTTCGACGCCGAAACCAAAGACGATTTCATACCAGTCGAGATCGACGGTAAGATCATTTACAAAGCGCCCTCCGACGACGCGGTCGTCAATTTCTTCAGCACTAAATTCCTGCCAGCCGTCGATATGCCTAAACTCGGCCGCGCCGACCGCAGCGCCGCTTTCATCAAGGCGTATGACACATACAGGTTCCTGCGCGCGTTCGAACGCACCGGAATGCTCTACTACACGCTCATCAACATGAAGGCACTTCTTAAAAAAGAAGACAAGAACTTCTTCAAACTGTTCAACGAAGTCTCCAGAGGCCTCATCAATACCAACGAACCCGGACTCATCCAGGGGCCCGCTATGCTCGGCGGCGTCTACTCCGCGCCGCAGACCTTCGTTAAATATATCGACCTGCTCGTCGAAATGGCCAGACAGAAACGCATATCTAAAGAAGCCGCCGTCGAAATTACTATCAACGGTAAGACCGAAAAAATAATAGTGTCCGATACGTCCTATATCATTAAAGCCGAAGGCGCGGACGTTACCGTTAAAATGCCGGAATTCGCCGCAGTGCGCGTAGACCGCGAACACGAGATCAATATCTACGACCATCTCGAAAAAACGCCTTTCTTTAAACTCGCTTCCGATAAATCTTCATACGCGATCGGCGAAGAAGGCCAGCTCACAGTCACCCTCGACGATAAACTCGACGCCAGCGAATACTACGCCCTAATCGCCGCGCCGTCGAATCTAACCATCCGCCAGAGCGAAGATATCCTCTCCGACTACCGCGGCCAGGTGCTCTACGGCCAGAAAGCCTCCGGCGCCGTTAAAATGCAGTTCGTCGCCGTGCCGTTCAGAGGCTCGAAAAACCTCGTCGTGAGCGTCGAAGGCGCGTTCCAGGGCGAAAGCGAAGGCTTTGTCTGCGTCCGCCATATATCCAATCCCGAAAAAATAGTCACGCTCAAAACGGATAAAATAACGGTTAAGTAAAAGATAAACAATTAACTAATTAACGCGTGTCTCGTCGATTCAAAGCGGGGCCGTGGATAAGGAGAGAGGAAGGACCAATGGCCCTTCCTCTCTCCTTATAAACCCCTCACTATCCCTGAGATTAAATCCGCGAAGCGCATACTTCGTATGCTTACTTCGCGGATTTGTTGCATTGCCCTGAAAGGCTGTTTCACAGCCTTTCAGGGCAGGCGGAATTGGCTGCCGCTGTCTTGGCGGCTGGATATTTTGTGCTGATGAGCTCTGTCCAGGCAATTTTTCTTTTGTTTAAGGGGTTTTAAAAATTCTGAATTATTAATAAAAACAAGCAAGCGAAAAGTATTTTTATTTTGGTAATATTTTCCGTGAGCTGTAGTGCCGATAAACCGAGGTGCCATAATGCCATGCAGGCGCAGACGCGAAGCGTATGCGCCTGTAAAGAAAAAAGCCGGGGGAAAAATTAAGGGCAGGGGTTGGAATTGTGCCGAATAAAATTAAAGGCTGGAAAGAAAAGAGGATTTAGAATTAAAATAAAGCGTCAGGCAATTTTGGGATAGTGGAGGGGGGCTATGGGGGAGGAGAAAGGGGCATTGCTCCTTTCTTCTCCCCTGTCAAAAGCCTGGTTAATCTTCGATAGGGATATGGCAGTAGCCGCCCGGGTTTTTGTCGAGGTAGTCCTGGTGGTATTCTTCGGCGTCGTAGAATTTCGAGGCGGCCTTAACTTCGGTAACGATTTTTTTAGTGTATTTGCCTGATTTTTCGAGCGAGGCGATATGATCAACGGCGGCTTTTTGCTGCGAATCGTCGTAGAAGAAGATGGCGGAGCGGTACTGGGTGCCGATATCGCCGCCCTGGCGGTTGAGAGAGGCCGGATCGTGTATCTTGAAGAAGTGTGACAGCATGGTGTTAAAAGATATTATGCGCGGGTCGTATTCGATGAGTACGACCTCGGCGTGCATGGTGTCGCCGGAGCAGACGAGCTTATAGTCGGGGTTTGCGATGGTGCCGCCGGAGTAGCCGGTTTGCGTGGAGCAAACGCCGGTTATTCTTTTGAAGTATGCTTCGACGCCCCAGAAGCATCCGGCGCCGAACATGACTCTGGAGAGTTTTTGCGTTTTGGAAACGGCCGCGGCCGTGTCGAAAAGCCCCGCGTATTTTTCGAGTCCGGCTTCTTTCAGTGCCGATCTTTCGACGAATTTAAGCGAAGCTGAATTTATGCAGTAGCGCAGGCCGGTCGGGGCCGGTCCGTCCTTGAAAAGGTGTCCCAGGTGGGAGTTAGCCTTAGCGCTTCTGACCTCGATCCTGACCATCACGTGGGTTTTATCTTTGACATATGTGACGGAGTCGGGATCGACCGGCGCGGTGAAGCTGGGCCAGCCGGTCCCCGAGTCGAATTTATCGGCCGAGGCGAACAGCGGCTCGCCGGAGACCACGTCGAGGTAGAGCCCTTCTTTTTTATTGTCCCAGTAGGCGTTCTGGAAAGGCGCTTCCGTGCCGTTCTCCCTGGCTATCCTGTACTGTTCGGGTGTGAGTAATTTCCTGAGTTCCGCGTCGTCCTGGGGCAGCCCGCAGTCTCCGCGGATGTCGCAAACTTCGTTAACGTTCATTCCCGGATCATCTCCTCTGAAAGCCGCCGCGGCGGCTAAAACAAACGCCGCGGCGAAAATAATATATTTAATTATTGTTTTATAGTTCATAAATTATCGCTTTATGTCGGCGGCCGTTTTTATCCGCGCCCCCGGATGCCGCATTGAAATGTACTACAAGAGTAATTTTATCATATAATCACCTTCCTTTCAACCATTATGTTATTGCATCATATTTTATCGGCAGCTTGACTTATACGCCGGAGTTTAAAACTGACCATGCCGCGCCGTTTTTTTTGTGGATCGTCAAGAAAGATTAATAATCCGTACCGGAGATTTTGACATTTTCATATAGTTGTGATATAATGTAATACTTGCAAAAAATAAATAATAAAAAAATACATTACATAAAACGAAAAGGAGATAATCAATGTCTACTCAAACATCTAAAAACGGTTCTAAAACTAAGATCGCGGTTAAAACGGCGGCGGCGAAAACCAAAGCGAAACCCCTCGCATATAAGGTAGCGGATATGGGACTTGCCGAATGGGGCCGCAAAGAAATCCAGATGGCCGAAAAAGAAATGCCGGGCCTCATGTCGCTCAGGGCTAAATACGCTAAAGCCCAGCCGTTAAAAGGCGCGCGCATAGCGGGCTGCCTCCACATGACCATTCAGACCGCGGTTCTGATCGAAACCCTTATAAAACTTGGCGCCGATGTAAGATGGTCTTCGTGCAACATCTATTCGACCCAGGACCACGCCGCAGCCGCCATCGCAAAGACCGGCGTTCCCGTATTCGCGTGGAAGGGCGAGACCCTCGAAGAATACGACTGGTGCATCGATCAGACACTGTTCTTCGACGACGGCAAGCCGCTGAACATGATATTAGACGACGGCGGCGATCTCACGCTGCACATTCACAACAAATATCCCGAACTGCTCAAAGGCATCTACGGCCTTTCCGAAGAAACCACCACCGGCGTTCACCGCCTCTATCAGATGCTCGAACGCAAAGAACTTAAAGTTCCCGCGTTCAACGTCAACGATTCAGTGACGAAATCGAAATTCGACAACCTTTACGGCTGCCGCGAATCGCTCGCCGACGGCATCAAGCGCGCCACCGACGTAATGGTCGCCGGAAAAGTGGTCGTAGTATGCGGCTATGGCGACGTAGGCAAGGGCTGCGCCCAGTCGATGCGCGGTTTCGGCGCCAGAGTGCTCATCACCGAGATCGATCCGATAATAGCGCTCCAGGCCGCCATGGAAGGCTACCAGGTAGTAACGCTCGACGAGGCCGCTTCGATCGGCGACATATTCGTAACGGCCACCGGTTGCTGCGACATTATCACGGGCGAGCACATGAAGAAAATGAAAGATCAGGCAATACTTTGCAATATCGGCCATTTCGATTCGGAGATCGAGGTAGCCTGGCTCGAAAAGCAGAAAAACATAAAAGAGCTCAACATCAAACCTCAGGTAGATAAATTCATATTCCCCGACGGCCGCGAACTTATACTTCTCGCCCGCGGCAGGCTGGTCAACCTCGGCTGCGCCCACGGCCATCCGTCGTTCGTAATGAGCTCTTCGTTCACCAACCAGACGCTCGCTCAGATCACGCTGTTCACCGAACGCGGCAAATGGCCCGTAGGCGTTTACGTACTTCCTAAAAAACTCGACGAGGAAGTAGCGAGACTGCACATCGGCAAACTCGGCGTTAAACTCACGAAACTGACGCAGAAGCAGGCCGACTATCTCGGCATTAAAGTCGAAGGCCCGTACAAGCCCGAAAATTACAGGTACTAATAAACATAAGCCGGAAAGGCTTTAAACGCCACGCTTACGCGGCGGGAGGACCCGCCGCGTAAACCGATAAAATAAATACAGGCGCGAGGCTGATATGACAGGTTATAACACGGTTTGCGATTTTAACTGGACCGGTTATCTTAACAGGAAAAATATCTTTCTAAAATTCAGCGCGGCCGACAAACATGACGCTATAGCCAAACTGGTCGGCATGCTGTCTACAGACGACGCGATCGCGAATAAAGAAGAATACCTCGCTTCCGTTTTCGAGCGCGAGGAGCTCGGCACGACCGGACTCGGCGACAGCGTAGCCATGCCTCACGGCAAATGCTCCGCCGTCAGCCGCATGAGCATCGCGCTGGCTAAACTCGAAAAGCCCCTCGATTTTGAATCGGTCGATAAAAAACCGGTCGACTATATTTTTTTAATAGCCTCGCCGCTCAACTCCGACACGCTTTATATCAAGGTAATGGCCTCGATAATAAGGTCTGTCAAGATCCATAAAATATGCGAAAAAATGAATGTGCTCGATTCCGCCGAAGAAATTTATGAAATGTTATTAAAAACAGTCGCGGACTGATAAGTTACCAAAAAAACAGAAAGGGCGAATGAATTGGAAAACAAGAATCTTATGTTCGGGATGCGCTCGACGGGAAAACTCCATCTGGGCCATTACGAAGGCGTTTTGAAAAACATGACGGCGTTGCAGCAAAAATTCGACTGCTTTATAGAGGTTGCCGACTGGCATTCGATCACTACCTCGCTCGATACGGCCGGCATGAAAAGCATAATATTCGAGATGATCTGCGACTGGCTTGCGGCTGGCATCGACGCTAAAAAATCGACGATCTTCATTCAATCCTGCGTACGCGAACATGCCGAACTTCACGTTCTGCTGTCCATGCTGACGCCCGTTTCATGGCTCGAAAGGGTGCCCACCTATAAAGAACAGATCCAGCAGCTCGACCTGGGCGAAAACACATCGTACGGATTCCTCGGTTATCCGATACTCCAGGCCGTCGATATCGCGCTTTACAAAGCCGCGCATGTTCCGGTGGGCCGCGACCAGCTGCCGCACCTGGAGATCACGCGCGAGATACTGCGAAAATTCAACAATTTTTTCAACAGCCCTGTTTTCGTTGAGCCGCAGGCGGTTCTAACGGAAATGCCTATGCTTCTGGGAACCGACAACCGCAAAATGAGCAAAAGCTACGGCAATTCAATATATCTGTCCGAGACGGCCGAAGACACGGCTAAAAAGGTTCTTCAGATGATAACCGACCCGAACCGCATCAAAAAAAGCGATCCTGGCAATCCCGATATATGCAACGTTTATTCGTATCATAAAATATACTCCGGCGCCCAGGTCCTCGACCGCGTCCGCGAGGAATGCCCGAAGGCCTCGATCGGCTGCGTCGAATGCAAAAAAATACTCGCGGCCAATTTGAACGAAAAACTCGCAGCTCACCGCGAGAAGCGTCTGCAGTTCGTTAATAACCCGTCGATGATAGAAGACATTATCAACGACGGCAACAAGCGCGCCCGCGCGGTCGCCGCCGCTACGCTCGCGGAGGTCAACGAAAAAATGGGGTTGCGTTATTTCGGAAAATAAACGGCAGGCCGAACCTCCGATATATCCGATATAAAAAATAGCGCCGAATTAAATAAAGACGAAAATATAAAATCAAAAAAGCTTCACGCCGGGGAAGGGCATGAAGCTTTTTTGTTAAGGGTTTTGATGATTAATAAAGATAAATGTTTAATTAAAAAATAGATGAAATAAAATTATATTAATTGATCAACCCTATGGAAATAATAATATTAATGTGACTTGCCTAGCTCCCCCATTTGAATAATTTAGAGAGAGCCTTTTTAGTTTTATCTATGTCGTTTTTAATGTTTTCTCCGATTTTAGCGACTACTTCCTTGCCCTTGTCGTAAACTTTTTCGACTACTTTCTGAACGGGCTTGAGAGCGTCGCCGAAATTGACGTTGATATCGAAACCAACCTGGCCGCCTATGCCCAGATATGCGCCCAGATTGACCTTAGCGCTGACGCCGCTCCAGGAGAGCTTGCCTTTGGCCTCGAAGTGAGCCCCGAGCCCCGCGCCGACGGTGCCGTTAACCGCGCCGGTGACGGAGGTATTGCCGTGTGAAATGGTGCCGCCGATCTGACCCTTGGCGCGTACGCCCACGAAAGCGTCGCCTGATAATGTGGCGGTGAGGCCTTCTTTGCCCACGCCGACGTTCGCGTCAGCGTTCGCACCGACGCCCGCGGATACTTCGCCGCCCGCGAAAGCGCGGCCGCCCATCTGGCCGACCTGTATGCCTGTAGATACTTCGCCGCGAGCGCGCGAACCCGCGAATAACGAGCCCTGAAGGCCGGCCGCGAGCTGGCCGTTGCGGATGCCGACGTAAGAGGCGCCTTTGGCCTCGGCGCCGATGAGCAGGACGTCGCCCTTGGCGCCCGTGGTAATGGTCGCGCCGCCGAGCCTGAATTTGGACTCGGTGCCGGCTTTTATTTGCGGTCCGATGGTTTTGCCGATCTCGTTCCTGTAAAGATCGATGCTTATGTTGGGATTACGCCACGGCTGGTTCTTTTTAGCCGTCTCGGCGACCTTTTTCTTTTCTTCTTCGATGCGTTTCTGTATTTCGTCGGGTGTAGGCGCTTTTACCTTGCCGGTCGGATAGGCGGTTATGACGGAGCCTCGGTATTTGTCGTCGTTATCGACGACGACCTTTATTTCCTGGCCGTCGACCGTGCGGGTATAGAGCATTCTGTGCTGTGACTGGCCGCCGCCCTTTTCGCGAACCTGTTCTTCGGCGTTGCCTGATTTTATTGTTTCGAGTATGAAGTCGCGGACGGCCTGGTCCTGGTTTTTAAGGCCGAACGCCTCTTTGATCTCGCGGGCGTGGCAGGTTCCGTCGGGACGGTCGTAGGCGATATGCGTCCAGCCGAACTTGGTGCTGCCCTGGTTGAGTTTTACGTCGCTGAATTCGCTGTTTTGAGCCTTGGCAAGAACGTTTTGCGAAATCGAAGGGTCGTCTTTGGTGTTGAGGAAATTAGAGGTGTAGGCCTTCGATATCGAATCGGCGCCTGATGTAGCGGGCGCTTCGCCGTAACTCCACGACCTGTTTAAAAGTTTGTTGTCTTCGTATTTATCCTGCCAGAGTTTTATGCCGGAATTTGCTTTCATTTCGAAATCGGGCGGCAGGATCTTTTTTGAAATATCTGAGCTTGTTGAATAAGTCAGATAAGACTTGGTTTCGGGTTTGAGTTCTTCTTTAAATTTTTCAAAAATGGATTTAAACTGCGCCGAGTTGGGATCGGCGTCTTTGAGTTTGGATACAAGATCCTGCGGCTGACCTCCGCCGCCTGAACCCTGCGCCTTGTCGCCGTTTTTCGCGCCCGCGGCGGGAATTTCGATGGCTGGAATCGGCGAAGCTTCGATGGTTTTATTGACCACGGCGTTGGAGGGGGCCGCCTCGCCCGGCATTCCGCCGGAGGCGTTATTGCCCGACTGGGTGAGCGTTTCGGCGATGTCGACGAAACTGTCGTCGTACAATTTTTCGAGAATTTCGAGTTTTTTATTTAAAAGCTGGATCTCGGAGCTTATTTTGTTGGCGCTTGACGAACCCGGTGAAGACGGTAATTTTGAATCTATTATATTTTTAAGCTCGAGAGGGTCGATTATATCGAGCGTCATCGGCTCTTTGGCGAGAATTTTTTTGATCTGCTCGTCGGAAAGCCCTTCGAAGCCGGAGCTGGAGACCGATTTTCCGGACGGGCCTGACGAGAAGGAATCGACGATCTTAGATGCGATGAAACCGGCGCCGTCGAAGAACAATTTGACCGGAACCAGCGGCCAGAGGAAAGGGTTGGCGCACGCCGAGGCCGCTGATGAAAAAATTATGGCGAAAGTCAGAACCGCTATGAGCGGGAGTTTTATATTAAACTTTTGTTGTTGTTTTGACATAATACGATACACCCCTTTCGGGTATGAAAACTCAATATAACCAAGATAAGGGCCTTAAAAACCATGCCCATGCTATTTATTTTTTAATTTATACCCGGGCGGGTTATGAAGGAACGCCCGGCAGTTATAAGACAGCCTGATAAAAAAAGTTCCGCTAATTTAATTATAATAAATATAAGCCCGCTTGTCAAATTATAATTTTACCGCCTCAGTATCCCGGCTAAAATGGTCTGAATTCATTTAGTGTTCCCGGCATTACCTGGCTCCGTTTTTCTTCTGGTTATATTATATCTAAATGTATTGACATGAGTCTGTATATATGATAAAATTCGTGCGATGAACAGGAAAAACATGCGTTTTTCCGGGCCGCCCGTTTTTTTTCACTGTATATGCGGCCATTGCGGCCTGTTTTATTGATTTAACCGTTTAACCAAAATAGTAACCCGAAACAAACCGATGTTATCATACCTGTTTTTTCTTGCGTTAAAAATAGCGCTTTATTCAATCGCGGCAATCGCCATCGGTGCCGTTATACTCACCCTTATTCCGGTCGAGTTTCGTCTCAGAATGCAGAATACCGACGACGAAAGCGATACGCTATTTTTTCGCGTGAGCTGGCTTTTTTCCGGCCTCGTTTTTGCCGTTACCGCCGATATAAGCGGCGCGTACGAATATCGTTTGACGGTTTTAGGCCGTAATTTAATCAAAAAAAGGGATATTTTCTATGATGAAGAAGATCTATAAATATTTTCGCCTCTTTTTAACTTACAGGGGCACGGCGCTCGACGTTATAAGTTTGCTCTGGCGTTTCGCGCTTAAGTCGCTCGCCTCTTTTTCTTTTCACAAGCTGAACGTCAACGCCAATATCGGCATGGACAAACCGGAAAATTTAGGCTATACAATAGGAGCCGTAGAGGCGGTCAAGGCTTTTTTCAAAAATAAAAAGGTCCTGGTCAAGATCAGACCGGATTACGGCAATGAGAATTTTCTTTACGGTGAAATGGACGTGGCTTTCAGGTTCCACATCCATAAATTCATAAAAAACATGATGATGCTCGCCTATGAGGCTTTGTGGAAAAAAAACCTGAGAAAAACGCTGTGGCGCGAGATAAAAAAACTCGGCTCCAGGTATATTTTTAATAAATAGGCGGCCGCGAACCCGTGCCTTAATCGTGAACGGGGCTGTGAATATAACCACTTTCACCTGCGTTTAATTTTGAACTAAAGAACGAGCTTATAACAGTTGGGAGATGTCAGCGAATGAGCAATAAGTCACTTGGCGAAAAATCATTTTACCGGAGCTCCGGTTTTAAATATCTGAAGACCATATCGTTTTGTCTGAGCGTTTTAATATTTTTACTTGCCGGCTTTTCGACGGCTTTCGCAGTCGCCCCTCCGCTGGACCCGAACCAGAGGATCCCGCGCCACATCCTCGATAATATGCCGCCCCAATCGGGCAACGGCCGGATGATAACCCCGCTCGTTCCTGAAGTTTCCTATGGCCCGCTGCGCGCGATGGGCGATGGCGTCGGCGGCATGACGCTCCAGAATTACGTCAAAACCAATACCAACATCAATCTGATCGTCGTGCTTGTCGAGTTCAGCGACGTGAAGATGGGCGTGGACGGGCGCACCACGATAACCAATATGGTCAACAGCCTCGCCGCTTATTTCCGCGAGCAGTCGCGCAACACCATCACCATCACTCCCACCGTCACCGCTACGACATATTCGTTAGCTGCTACCATGGCTTCTTATGGTGCCACCGACAACGTCGGCCAGCTCTGCCGCGACACGGTCGCGATCGCCGATCCCGACGTCAATTTCGCCAACTATCAGTGTATGATGGTCGCGCACGCCGGCTTCGGCGACGAGACGTCCGGTATAACCCCTGACGGCGGCGACGATATATGGAGCATGTACTGGTACCGCTCCAGCGGCAGCGGCAATCTGATATCGACCTCCGACGGCGTCGGCATCAACGGCGTCACGGTAGTGCCTGAAAAAGAGCACGGCACAACTCAGGCCCTCGGCACCATATGCCACGAGTTCGGCCATCAGTTCGGGTTGCCCGATCTCTACGACACGACCTACAACACCGAAGGCGGCATGGGCTTCTGGTCGCTTATGGCCACGGGCAATTACAACGGCAGCCCCAAAGGCTCGAAACCGGCCTTCATAGACCCGATATGCCGAAAAATGCTCGGCTGGCTCGATCTGGTGAACATCACCGAAAACCAGCAAAATTATGCCTTCGAGTTCGGCAAGACCTACCGGCTCGAAAAGGGCGGGGCGGCATCCGGAACCGATTATTACTTCGTTGAAAAACGCGCTAAAGCCACCGGCACATGGGACGAAGGCCTTCCGGGCGAAGGTCTGGTTATATTCCACGTGAACGGCGCGAAAGAAACTACCAACAACCCGAATGACGCAACGCCGCGCCTCATTGAGCTGAAAGTGGCTTCCGGCGGCGATCACCTCACTTCCGGCCCGCCGCGCTCGAGCATAAGGGGCCTTTCAACCGATCCATATTCTACCGTTTCTAATAATAACTTTCATAACATGTCGACGCCTTCGTCGAAAACATGGGACAGCCAGAATTCTTTCGTGGGCATGCGTGAAATAATTAAAACCGGCACCGGCTCCACGCTCGACATAAGGGCGGCGGCTCTTTTTGTGAAACCCAGCTTTCTGGCCGTGCTCGGAAACAATCAGTCGGCTGCGGCGAACACGCAGTTCGCCACGGCGCTGAGGGTCAATCTCGCGGAATCTTCGGGCGCTATCGGGGCTACCGCGGTCACTTTTGCGGTCACTTCCGGAACGGCCTCGATCAACGGTCTTCCTAACGTTAATACCGACGCGAACGGCAACGCCCAGGTCACAATCACCGCCGGCGCCACGGCGGGGCCGGTCGTAATAACGGCCATCACCAATGCTCCCGGCTGGGCGACCCCGCTGACCGCCGTGTTCAACCTGACCGTCACCTCTGGCGGTGCGGGTTCGGGCCCGACGCTGCTTTCATCCTCCTGGCAGGATGTCAACACTAACGGCGTCGCCGATGCCGGCGATAAGATCAACCTGACTTTCGACGCGGCCATAAGCCTTTCGGGGGTTGCGTCGGCCGATTTCACGCTTCCGGTCACCGGCGACAGCCTCGGCGCGTCGCCCGCTTTCGCCGCCGGCTCTCTCGCCACGCAGCTGTCGATAACCCTGGGCTCTTCATGCGTAATCAAAGCGTCCGGAGTTTTCAGCGCGTCGGCCGTTTCGGCCGGTTCGCCCTCCGGTATAAATATTTCGGCAGCGATGACCCCGGGTCACATAACCGGCACCGGCGGCGACGCACGGCCCGCCGCCTCGCCCGTCGATATCGCTGCGCCCTCCGGGTCGGGTCCGCAGATCGTAGCCGCCACGCTCAACGACGTCAACGCCAACTCGGTCGCCGACGCCGGCGATAAGATCGCCGTCGTCTTCGACAAAAATATTATCATATCCGGAGTCACTGCCGCCGATTTTTCGCTTCCGGTCGCCGGCGACAGTTTCGGCACGTCGTCCGCGTTCGCATCCGACGCCGACCCTCTCAAAATTCTTATAACTCTTGGCTCTTCGCCCAGGATAACGGCTCCAGGCACTTTCAACGCCACGCTTCTTTCGGCCGGCTCGCCGTCCGGCATAAACATTTCGTCTTCCATAACTGCCGGCCACATCACCGACGGCGCAGGCAATAACGCAACGCCTTCCGCGGCCGCGGCCGATATCACGCTCACGACGGAGATCGGCGACGTTTCGACGTCCAAATCTTATTTTACTCTCAAAAACACAGGCGATCAGCCGTTCATAGCCAACGGCCTCGGCGGCGCCATATTCGAGGCGACCATACTCGACGACAACGGAAACGCCATTCCCGCCTGCGACGTCTTCATAACTTCCGACAGAAACCAGTACGCTAACATCGACACTTTCACGCCCGCCTCGCCTTCTAAAACCGAGGCCACCGGCAAGATAAGTTTTACCGTTAAAACCGTCCAGGCGGGCATTAGAACCATCACTATCGAAGCGCAGAAAACCGGCTACGCCAGAAAAGCCATCGGCTCGCCCATGCAGGTCGAATATAAGGCCGGCGCCGTATCGCCCTCGCTTTCGACGCTTTCCGCCACCCGCACGCTCGTTCAGGCCGACGGCGCCGACAGCTCCGAGATCACGGTCACGCTCCGCGACTCGAACAATAATCCGGCCGCTCAGAAGCTGGTCACTATCAACCCGAATCCGTCAGCCGGTATCACCGTTTCGCCCGTAACTTCGACGACCGATGCGGGCGGCAACGCCAAATTTACCGTCAAATCGACTCAGCCGGCCAACAATGTCGTAATAACCGCCATAGCCGAAGGAAGCATTACCATAACCCAGACCGTAACGCTTAATTTTATGTCTCAGACAGTGAGCATCGCCAACTCGAAAGTGGAAGAGTCCATGCCCGGCTCCGCATACATAGCCAACGGCCAGGTGGCGGCTCAGCTTATAATTACAGTAAAGAACGCCACGAATATGCCCATCGCGGGAGTTACTCCGCAGGTGAGCGTTTCAGGCACTAATAATGTCGTGAAGAACGCCGAAGGCCAGCAGATACCGCCGGCCGGGGTCAAACCGACCGACGCCGAAGGTAAAACATATTTCCAGGTGACCTCCATCAGCGCGGAACAAAAGACCGTCACGGTAAAGGTCGACGGAATATCGCTAAATCAGCAGCCGGTCCTTAATTTTACCGCCGGCCCCTACGATTCGCTCATTTATTCTTCCGGCAACACTCAGGTCGGCGCGATAACGACGAAACTGCCTCGCCCGCTCAAGGTGCAGGTTTTAGACGCCAAAAACAACCGTGTTTCAGGCGCCACCGTTAAATTCAGCATAGTGCAGCAGCCTTCCGGTGCCGTCGGCCCGAAAGCCGCGAAGCTTTCGGCCGCACAGATGGTCAGCGACAGCAGCGGCTATGCCTATACCGACATCACGCTCGGCTCGCTTGTCGGTCTTTACAAGGTGAACGCCGAACTGATCGGAGCGAAAGGTTCGCCCGTGGTTTTCAACCTCGAGGCGCAGAGCGGCCCGCCCTCCTCGCTCGTCATAGATTCGGGAAATAACCAGAACGGCGCGATAAATATGCCGCTGAACCAGCCGATCGTCGTGAAAGTTTTCGATGCGTCAGGCAACCCCAGCCCCGGAGTGATAGTTCATTTCAGGCAGAGCGCTAAACCGCTCGAAGCCTCCGATTGTCTTCTGACCCAGGCGGATGTTCCGACCGACGATCTCGGCTCCGCGCGCGCGCTCGTTTCGAGGCTCGGCGATAAGATCGGCGTTTATAAGATCACAGCCTCCATAACCACGCCTGCTGTTTCGGTCGATTTCAACCTGACGGCCGTCGCAGGCAATCCTTCCGTTATGCAGATCGTTTCAGGCTCGCCGCAGAGCGTGACCGTGAACACCGCGGCGGCCCAGCCGCTGAAGGTGGTCGTTAAAGACGAATCGGGCAACAATGTTTCGAGTCCCGTCCCGGGCTGCACGGTCCATTTCTTCATCTATAAAGGCTCGGGCGCCATCAGTGCCGAATCGGTGCAGACCAATGCCGCCGGCGAGGCCTCGGTCAATTATACGGCCGGAAAAATTATCGGTCAGGAAGAGGTATGGGCAAACGTCGAAGGAAATTACGCCGTGACCCCCGCGCGCTTTATTATTAACGCCACGGCCGCGCCTCCCGTCAGCCTAATTAACGGCAATTATTACGCCGCGGCATACGGCAGGGTCGGCGAAACGCTTCAGCTGCCCTTCAGCGTGCGCGTCGTCGATACTTACGGCAATCCAGTTTCCGGTTACGCGGTGACCTTCGCCGTTTCAACGACCGCCGCCACCGCCGGCGCGACCGGCCAGGCGATAGCGATGGTCGATCCTTCCGATCTGAAATCCAACTATGAAGGCCTTATCAGCTGCTACGCGCGTCTGGGAAACAAGTCCGGCACTTATGAAGTGAGCGCGACGGCGGCCGGCCTCGCCGGAAGCCCCTTCAGATTCGAAGCTGCGGCCACTTCGGGAAACGTGAGCCCGCAGAACACTGTTTTTGCCATAACCAGCCCCAACGGAGTGGTGGCCGACGGCGTGAGCACTATCGAAATAACGCTCGGCTGCAAGGACGAATTCAACAACCCGGTCGGCGGCGCATACGCCTATTTTTACTCCGATTCGCCTTCGGCGGTGAGTATAACTCAGCCCCCGTATCCCACCGATGCGGGCGGGATGACGCGGGCCTACGTCAGATCGAGCAGGAACGGAATTTATAAAATAAAAGCCTCGGTCAACAGCGTCAATATTTCAGGCGAAGCTGCGGCGGGCTTTTCGAGCGGCCCGTTCTCGGCGTCCGCTTCGCAGTATTACATTTATCAGCCGCCGGCGAGGGTTCTGGCCAATAACAGCGATTTTTACACGGTAAGAGTGGAGGCGCGCGACGCGGGCGGCAACCCCATAGCCGGCGTCTCGCCTGCGAGGCTTTCTATAAGCAACGGCGATCCGCTCAATACGACGATAATCAATCCCGCCGACGATTCTGACACTTTTGGCGTTCTTGTTTTCAAGGCCCGCGCATCCCAGCAGGGTGTTAAAACTATAGAGGTCTATCTCGACGGCGCGCGCCTGCAGACATCCGAGCGCCGAACCTATCTGGAACTCGCTTTCGTGACCAATCCGCTCGACGCGGACAGATCGGTTGCCGAAGTGGACGGAACGGCCATCGCGGCCGCCGATGGAAATTCCGAGATCAGGCTCAAAATTTTCGTGCGCGACGCGGCAAACGGGCCGATAAGCGGGCTCGGATTCCAGTCGTTCGGGTTCAAAGCTAAAAACATGAAAAACGCAGCGTACGAAACCCTCGATATAAGCCCGCAGTCAACCTTCTACAGCTCGGGCGACTATTCTTATAATTTCAGTCTTAAAACAACGAAGGCCGCGATGTTCGAGATATCGGTTACGGTCGTCTCAGATCAGTCCAGCTATGCTCTTGCGTCGAAACCGGCCGTCACCTTCAATCCCGGCCCGGCCTCACAGATGATCAACTTAAACGGCGCCGACATTTATTCGAAGGTAGCCGAAAGGTCGCTCTCTCTTTTAAATATAACGGTCGTCGACGCGTACAATAACCCCGTAAATTCAGCGGCCGTAGATTTTTCGATGGTCAGCGCCCCCGAGGGCGCGCAGCAGATGGCTGTGGAAAAAACATCGACCGTTTATACCGACGATAACGGTCTGGCAACGACCGGCGTCACTCTCGGAACCCGGACAGGCCTTTACATTTTCAAAGCCGAGTCGTTCGGGCTGAACGGCTCGCCCGTATATTTCAGCGCCTACGCGACGCCCGGCACCGCGGCGCGCTACGAGCTGCGTAATGTTCCGGTCGAAGTGACGCAGGCCCAGCCGATCAAGCAGATAGAGGTGGCCGTTTACGATTTTTACGATAATCTCAAATACGACTGCTCCGACGCTATTTATCTTTCGTCGTCCGACCAGAGCGCGGTCCTGCCCTACGGCGCGATAAGCACGCCCTATATTTTCAGCCCGTCCGACAACGGCCGCAAGGTATTCAACGAGGGAATATTATTTTTAAGCGTAAGCGCGGCCGCCACGCTCAGCGTCAAAAAGGTCACGGCCGTAAGCCCGCTGGAAGCTACTTCCGCGCCGATACAGGTCAGTAAAATGCAGCAGAGCCAGACGTCGAATTTCTTCACGGGCACGTTTTTCGTGCCAGGTTCTTCGAACCACCTGCTGATAATGGTAAAGTCGAAGTCGGACCTTGTTTCCCCTCCCGAGGTGAACGTTTCGTTCGACGGCGGGGCGCCCTCGGCTTATGCGATGTCGAACACGTCGAAGGCCCGCGTTTATTACAAGGTGGTCGAGGCGAAAACCAAACCGCTGAAGGCGGACGTGAAGGTCTTCGGCCAGTCGGCCGGTTCGGGCGATTATTTATTTTCAGAGGAAACTTTTAATTACTGATATCGGCCTGCTTTTCTCAACGGGCGGCCAATAAAAAGCGAGGTAGGATGCATATGGCAAATTTTAAAGATCGTTATATTTCAAGGTATTTTTCGTTTCGCGTGAAGTCTTTCGCCGCGGCGCTGCTGATATCGGCCCTGGCGTTTTCCGGCATGGCCTGCGGGGGAGGCGGCGGCGGCGGTTCCGTCGTCGCGCCCGTCGTGACCAATTCAGCTTCGGCCAATCTCGATGGCGGCCTCAGCGCACTCAACGCGACGACGCCTGATTACGCCACGGCGAAATCGCAGCTTAACCAGGTTATCGCGGCCTCCGACGCGACGAGCGAGCAGAAGGCTACGGCTTATTCGGGTCTGGGCTGGGCCGGAATAAAAAGCGCCGCTGGCGTAGCCGATATTGACCAGGCTATAACGGATTTTTCGAATGCGATAAACACGCAGTCACAGCAGGGACAGATCCTGACCGCGGTCAACCAGGCCTATGTGGGCCGGGCGGTATCGCAGATCATAAAGGAAAGTGCCGCGCTGACCTCGGCGATCAACGACCTCAACAGCGCAGGCTACTCAGGAATCGACGCGCAGTACGCCGACGGCGCGATAAAAACGGGGATCACCACTCCGCAGGTGCGCGGCTACAAGGCTTTTTTACACCTGATAAGAAATGAAAGCGTCGACGGGCAGCTGTTCACCGACAATTATAACAAGCTCAAATCGACCGCTTCCGGCGACAAGAACGCCCAGCTCATGCTGAACGCCCTTGATATGATGTTAAAGGAAAACTAGGATGCCCGATATATTCAAAAAAAATAATATTACGCGCCCGCGAATTTTCATGCTGCCGGCTTTTATGACAATCGCCGCGTTCTTATGCTTTTTTACAGCTCCGGCCGGCGCGGCCCCCGCGGAGGACGCAAGGGCCGATTCGCTGCTCGACGCGAAAGAGGCGTCGAAATTCCCGGCGATCAAAAAGATGATCGAGAACTGGCGATATTCGGACGCTTTTTCCGCTATAACCGAAAAACTCAACTCCAAGGACGCCCTGAGCGACGGCGATAAACTATCACTTTACATAAACCTTTCGGTCGTGCTCAAAATGCTCGGAAAGCCCGCGGATGCCCTGGTCAATATCAAACGTGCCCGCGAAATAGATTCTTCGTCCGAAGTCTGCCTTTATTATCTCGCGCTGCTGAGTCTTTCCACTTCCGATATCGATTCCGCCCGTTCCTACGCTTCTCTTTTAAAAGAAACCGCCCCGAAAAATCCCTGGGCGTATCTTATAAACGCGTCCATATTCGCGTTCGAAGGCCGTGCCAAAAAAGCGTACGACGAAATAAAGAAATCGGTCAGGTACGAGCGCGACCTGTTCGAGGCGCGCGCCTTCCTGTTCAGTTATTACAAGAAAAGAAAAAAATATGAAAGCGCCCGCGACGAGCTGAAAAAACTTATGAAATTAAGCCCGAATTTCGAGATGGCGCCATTTTTTAACTCGGCCGGTTTCGCGGACAGAAAAAGCGCCGTGGCCAAGGTTAAATCCGAAATATTATACGAATACGGCAATCTCATGTATAATTATTTCAAGAACCCCAAAACTGCGCTCAAGTATTATAAACAGTCTGAAAAGCTCAACGCCTCCCACATCAAGACCAAGATAGGAATGGCTCAATGCTACGCGCTTTTCAAGCAGAACGACCAGGCCGCCGAACTTCTTTCGGAAGCGGTGAAACTCAACCCCGAAGACAGGATAGCCTCCGGGTTTTACGATAAACTGTCCGTTGCCGACAGCGCGGAAGCCTTCGTGAACCTTAACATCAATACTTTGAAGGCCGTGGCGATGTCTACGAAATTCGCGTTCTGCCCCGGGTGCGGCATGGCCAACGGGTTAAAGGCGAAAAGATGCTCCAACTGCAATAAAAGCATGAGTCCGCCCCGTGAAACCGCAAAAAAAACTTCGGCCGCCGAAGAAATAGAAAAAAAGACCGAAAGCATCGTCAATCCTGAGGAATTCAGCCAGAGCGACGAGATCGAGCAGAAGTACGACCGCCGCCTGGAAGACGGCATAAAAAACCTCGAGACGGGCGAATTTGAAAAGGCGGAGCAGAACTTCAAGGACATGATCCTTTTGATGCCCGATTCGCCCGAAGGCTACAATATGCTCGGAGCGACCTATCTTGCCACCGGTGAATACGACGTGGCCATAAGCAATTTCAAACACGCCATCGCGCTTAATTCCGATTTCGCCGAAGGCTATTTCAGCCTCGGAAAGGCTTACGAATTGAAGGACGATCCGAAAAAAGCCGCGTCCATGTACGAAAAAGCCCTGAAAATAGATTCCGAATACGAAGAGGCGTCCGGCGCGCTCGAAAAACTGAAACGCCGTCCGCGTTGATTTTAACTGCGTGCGCGGCCCGTTTTTATAATTCTTTTATTTAATCAATTGCATTTTTGACCGGTTTCGTGATATAATTTATTGACCAGCCGAACTGATTATTAATTTTATTTAATAAATTAAATAATTAAAACCAAGGAGATAGTTAAATGACTGAAAATTTCGCTGAATTATTTGAACAATCGTCGGTAACCAAACAGAAAATACATTACGGCATGAAAGTGAACGCCAAAATAGTCGGCATGGACGAAAGTTCTGTTTTCGTCGATATCGGTGCGAAAACCGACGGCTACGTCGATAGAGCCGAATTGATCGACCATGAAGGCAATTTCAATTATAAGATCGGCGATTTTATCGAACTGTACATAGTCACCAACAAAGAAAGCGAATTGAAACTCAGCCGCGCGCTGTCCGGCGACGGCAGCTACAGCGTCATCAAAGACGCCTTCGAGCGCAAGATAACCGTTTCCGGCAAGGTAAAAAGCCTTAACAAAGGCGGTTTCGAAGTGGGCGTAATGGGCAAGCGCGCGTTCTGCCCGATCAGCCAGATGGACGTTAGAAAGATCGAAAACCCCGAGCAGTATGTCGGCAGCGTGTTCAATTTCAAAGTAAGTTCGTTCGAAGAAGAAAAGAAGAATATCGTCCTGACGCGCCGTCCCATTCTCGAGCAGGAGCAGAAGGAAGCCATAGATAAACTCGTCGCATCGCTCAAAGAAGTCGACGTAATAAGCGGAAAAGTTACGAAGGTCTCCGAAATAGGCGCGTTCATAGATCTTGGCAGCAACCTTGAAGGCCTCATACACATCTCCGAGCTCGCGTGGACCCGCGTGGGGCACGCTTCCGAAGTGGTAAACCCCGGCGACATAGTCACCGCCAAAGTTTTAAAGGTGGAGCACGCCGAGGGTAAAAGGTTCCCCCGCATATCGCTGAGTTTGAAGCAGCTTTCGACGCACCCGTGGGAAGCCGCCGCCAGCCGCGTTAAACAGGGCGACGTCCTGAAGGGAAAGGTCACGCGTTGTGCCGATTTCGGAGCGTTCGTCGAAATATTTCCAGGCGTCGAGGGCCTCGTGCACATCTCCGAAATAACCGGCGAAAAGCGCATCAAGAAAGTCAATGAAATCATTAATACGGGCGACATCGTCGAAGCCATTGTGCTCGCTGTCGATCTGGACAAGAAACGCATATCGCTTAGCATCAAAGGCCTTCAGGCGAAAAACGAGCCCGCCGCATCGGAACAGAAACAGGACGCGGCTTCCCCCGAACCCAGAAAGCGCAGGTCCGCCGGCGACGACGAGGACAACTGGCGCAATTACTCCAAAATTGAAGCCGCGCCGGACGAAGAAGATGAAGAGGACGAAAATCCCTTCCGCGCTCTCAAGAAAAAAATCAACTCATAATATTGATGAAATCAATATCAATGCAATAAATAAACGAGGTGCAGTATGTCGCAAAATTGTCCGCGTTGTTCGAACGCTCTTGAATTGATGGATATCGACGGTATTAAGATAGACAGGTGCGGTTCGTGCCGCGGCATTTTTCTCGATAAATACGAGCTTAACAGAATGAATGCGGCGAGCGAAACCGCTATCGCGTCTTTGAACGACGCTGCCGGAAGCGTCGGGGCGTCGAAAACCGCCACAGGCGCTAAAATCAAATGCGTCCGCTGCGCGGCCCTTATGGAAACGGTCAATTTTTCATACACTTCCGGGATCATGATCGATCACTGCCCCGCCTGCGACTCCGTATGGCTCGACAGCGGCGAGCTCGCAAAAATAATAGAATTCATGAAGGCGAGCGCGAAGATGAGCGAAGAGGAAAGCGCCGGATACGCCGAAACGCTCGACGAGATCAAGGCGGCGGCGAAAGAGAAGAAGGAAGGCGATTTCCGCGCCATCTCATCGAAAGGCAAAATGGGTTCGATCGTTAACTTCGTATATAAAATGATCGACAGGATAAGCGGAGAATAATTTTTAAAAAAATCTATAACGACAGGCGGTTTATGAACGCGCGGCTTATCCGCGGCGTTTATGGGACCGCCGGTCGTTTTTCAGGGACGGCTGGTTATGAAAAGGTTTAAAACATATTTTATCGCGGGCGTCTGCGCCCTTTTTTTTATTATGATACTGTTTTACCATAACCTCGCCGGCCTTTACGGCGGTTCGGGCGCGAAAGAATCCACGCTGATCTACGGTCGCGCGTACGACGCCATATCGCTCGATCCTCCCAACCAGTGGGACGGCTCGTCGTCGGGCGTCATCAACAACGTATATGAAAATCTCGTCCAGTTCAGCGAGGGCTCGTCGAGCCTCGAGGCGGTTTTAGCCCAATCATGGCGCATCTCGGCCGACCTGCTCGAATACGCCTTCGAACTGCGTAAAAACGTTTATTTCCACGACGGCACGCGTTTCGACGCGGACAGCGTGGTATTCAATTTCGAGCGCCAGATGAAAAAGGACCATCCATACAGGCTGGGCAACTGCGAATGTTTCGAAAGCAACTTCTCCCTTCTCGAATCGGTCAAAAAAACGGGAGACCACACGGTGACGTTCAGGCTGAAAAAGCCGTACACGCCCTTTCTGGAGCTTCTGGCTATGACGCCGCTCGCGATCGTCTCGCCCGCGGCCGTTAAAAAGCACGGTGCGGATTTTTATAAAAATCCATGCGGCAGCGGGCCTTTCGTATTCAAAAAATGGATCAGGGCCGATTCGATCGTTCTGGCGCGAAACGATAAATACTGGCGTGAGATGGCGAAGATCGACAGCATCATTTTCAAGACCATTCCCGACAATAAGCTTCGGCTGATGCAGCTTTACTCAGGCCTTATAAACATTATGGACGGAATAAACCCGGACGACATCGAAACCATAAAGCGCAATCCCGATATCACTCTTCTGACAGAACCTGGAATGAATATAGGCTATATAGCTATGAACACCGAAAAGCCGCCTTTCGACAAAAAAGAGGTGCGCCGCGCCGTGAATCACGCCATAAATAAAAAGGCCATAATAAACTTTTTATACCAGCAGACGGCGACGCTCGCGAAAAATCCTCTGCCGCCTAATATTTTCGGATACAACAATGAAATAAGCGGCTACAACTACGATATCGAGGAAGCCAGGCGCCTGCTTAAGCTCGCCGGCATCGAAAACGGTTTCAAGACGAAACTTTTCGTTATTCCTATCACCACGATGTCGTTTCCCGAACCCGACAAGGTCGCTGGCGCCGTTATAGCTAATTTGAAGGACGCGGGCATCGAGGTTGAAAAGTACAGCTGCGAATGGGGCGAATATCAGAAAAAGGTTATGGACGGCGATCACGAAATGGCGATGTTCGTCTGGAGCGCCGATATTCCCGATCCGGACAATTTTCTGTACGTGCTGCTGGACAAGGACAACACCGTCAAGGGTCAGGCACAGAACGTGTCGTTCTACGTGAACGACGTGCTGCACTACACTTTGATGAAGGCTCAGAGCGCGCTGGACGTCGGAGAGCGCGCCGCGCTTTACAAAAAGGCCCAGGAAATAATTCATGAAGACTCTCCATGGGTGCCGATGACGCACGCCAACCAGATGATCGCCTTCAGAAACAGCGTAAAAAATATAAAATTATCGCCGGTCACTTTCGAATGTTACAGGAACATAGAAATAACCGACGCCGGCATGTAAATGAAAAAAGATGTCATACTGTTTCACGGCGATTATGACGGCATAGCGTCGGCGGCGCTTGTCATAGGCCTTTTCAGGCCGGTGCGGTATGAGGCTATCCCGTGCGAGCCTTTCGGAGTGAACAAGATCCTCAGGCGCTTCGAAGAAATGAAGCGCGCGGGTGAAGTTTTTGAAAGGCTTTTCATCGTCGATCTGGCGCCGAACAATAAAAGCATGTCCATGACCGAAAAATTCATGGCCGCGTGCGCCGCGCAATTCTCCGCGGTCGAGCTATACGACCATCACAACGGCTGGGAAAACATCGAAATGCCGCACGGCATTGAAAAACATATCGACTCTTCCTATAAATCATGCGCCTCTCTCATTTACGCAAGCCAGACCGAAAGGTCCGGATTTTTCGATACGATAACATCCGACGCCGATATCATCGATTCGGGCGGCTATGAAGGTATATGCCCTCAGTCGGCGGCCGTGTACGGCGCGTTGAAGGCCAATCTCAGGGACGATGACATCAAAATGAAATCGCTGCAATTCATGCTTTCCGGTTATCGCGATGCCGGATACTACGAAGCGATAAAATTGCGCGCGGCGGCTTACGACGAAATACTGGCTCGCTCGCTCGAGGCTATGAGCGAAAAACTTGTGGAAGTGACCCCGCGGATCTGCTACATCGACCTTGGCTGCGGCGAATACGACATTACCGCCATAATAATGCGCTGCTACGAAAGGTATCCGTTTGTTATCGTCGAATATAAATCAGGCGGGACAGTCTTCGACGTGGTGGCCACCCGGCTTGAAGACATCGATCTGGTGAAGGTTCTGGGCTTAAAAAGCGGCGCGAGGTTTAGAGTTACGATAACAAAAAGGGACCGCGATGAGATCGTAAAGGCGATAGAGAATAGTGCATAACGCATAGTGTATAGTGCATAGTTCATATTGAAGGATTTTTGACGAATATATTTTAAAAAAGGGAAAATGATACTATGAATAAAACCACTGGCGGATTCAAATACGGGGCGCATCTTTCGCTGGGTTCGCCCGATTATATCGAAGAATTGGTAGGGCTGTGCGGGCTTTCGGCGATACAGATATTCATATCGAACCCGCGTTCGTTTAATCCCGTTTTTTCGCAAAAATCTTCGCAAAATCTGAAAGAGCTGCAAAAGCGTCACGGGAATATCGTTTTGTGCGTGCATATGCCGTACGTCGTAAATCTCGCATCGACCGACGCGAGCCTTCGCGATAAGAGCGTAGAGCATGTTATCGACTCGCTTCGGGCCTCATCTGAACTTGGCGCCCGCTATTACGTGGTCCATCCCGGGTCGGGGCCGTACGACAACCTTCTTGGCTCGCTTGAAAAGATCTTATGTGAAACTGAGGGCGCGCATACCGAACTGCTGGTCGAAAACATGGAAGGTTCGGGCAATAAACTTCTGGGCGCCAGCGGGCAGCTGACGGACTTCACGAGCCGCTTCAGCGGCAAAGCCGGCCTTTGCTGGGACACCGCTCACGCCCACGGCGCCGGAGTCGACACGCTCGCTTTATCCCCCGCGATAAAAAACGCGATAAAACTTGTCCACCTGAACGATTCAAAGGTCGAGTTCGCCTCCAATAAAGACCGCCATGACGGCTTTTTTACGGGCTTCATCGGAACCGCCGGCATCAAAAAAATCATCGAAATGTTCGGTGCGGCCATGACCTATATTATCGAACGCGAAGGCCACGAAACCATCTGCTGCGACCTCGCTTTCATTAATCAAACGCTCGGCGGCCTGAAGCCGGAAGTTAAAAAGCCGTTTAAAGCAAAGGTTATAAAAAATTAAGCGTCGCTTCAAAGACAAATAATAATTTGACAAAACATTAAAAATCATATATATTAATTTATCATAATGCATATACTAGCGTTAATAATGCGCGGTTATGCCGGAAAGGTATATAAATGCTCATAATACTTAAAAAGGGCGCCGATGAAAAGGAAGTCGCGCGGCTTCTGGAAAATATAAAGCAGAGCGGCTATACGTATGCGCGCGCGAACGAGGGCGGAGCCGATATGATCGAACTGGAGGGTGCGCCCTCTTATTTTCAGCTCGATTTTTTCAGGTCGTTCGCTCCGGTAAAAAAGGTCGTAACCAGCTTCGAATATCGCGAAAAAGTTTACCGCGCAGGCGGGAAAAAAGACACCAGCGTAACGGTCAAAGGCCGCCGGATAGGCGGCGGCAATATAGAGTTGATCGCCGGGCCATGCTCGGTCGAAAGTTATGAACAGACCGAAAGAATAGCCGAAAAACTATCGAAAATGGGTATCAGGTTTTTCAGGGGCGGCGCGTACAAACCGCGCACATCGCCGTACAGCTTTCAGGGCCTGAACGAAAACGGACTGAAGATATTGAGCCGGATCGCTAAAAAATACGACATGGTTATCGTGACGGAGCTGCTGGACGTGAGAAATATCGACGCGGTGTGCGAGCATGCCGATATCATACAGATAGGAACGCGCAACGCCAACAATTACGCGCTGCTGAAAGAAGTCGGAAAACTGAAAAAGCCGGTGCTGTTAAAACGCGGCATCAGTTCGACCATTAAAGAATTCCTGCTTTCGGCCGAATATATAATGTGCCAGGGAAATTCCGAAGTGATTTTATGCGAACGCGGCATCAGGACCTTCGAGTCGGAGGCGTACCGCACGAGCCTTGATATAACGGCGGTTTCCGTCGTAAAGGAAGTTTCGCACCTTCCGATAATCGTCGATCCGTCGCATTCGGCGGGCGCGTGGAACCTTGTTGAAAGGCTTTCTCTGGCCTCTATAGCGGCCGGCGCTGACGGTATAATGGTCGAGGTCCACGACAGGCCGCAGGAGGCGCTCTCTGATGCCGGACAGTCGCTGAAGCCTGAAAAGCTAAAGCCGCTGATCAAAAAAGCGGCCGAAGTGGCTGAATGTTTCGGTAAAACATTTATGTGCTCGGCGGCGGCCGGCGGACGTAAAGAAAATCCGTCTGAAAAACGCCGGAAAATTAAATCGAAAAAAGATTAAACGAAAAAAAATATAAAGAACGAAAGCTGGATTTTATGCCTTCATCCAACGAAGTATGCTTTCTCGAGGAAATAGCGATATCGAATATGTACGGCACCGAGCTTGAAAAAAAGCACGTGGCTAATCTGATAAGCTATCTGATAAACGATCCGAACAATATAGAAAAGATCGTCGAGCTCGCCGTCGTCATTGAAGAGATAAAAAGGCGCGAAATAACCCACATGGATTGGAACTGCTGTTTTTGCGACAAGTGCGAGCGCTTCCACAGCTGCCGCATCAAATGGTACCGCGGTGAGCGTCAGATGACGCAATACTGCTGCAGCTACTGCCAGAACTTCGACAGGTGCCTGGCCAAATTCCAGAAGCTCGAAAAATCCCGCCGCATAGTTTCGGAAATATTCATGATCAACATAAATGGAAACGACGACGAAGTCGAGCTGGCGCGCAATATCACCAACAACATAACCGATCTCGACTGCCTCATCAAGTTAGGCGTTCTCGCCGAGGAGATCAGGACACGCGAAATAACGCGCATGAAATGGAACTGCTGTCCGCAGTGCAGCAAGTACAACAACTGCCGCATAAAGTGGCACCGCGGCGAAAAAGAAATGGACGACTACTGCTGCAGCTACTGCCAGAACTATAAGGAATGCCTCGAAAAATACCGCAAACAGGCCGCCAAAGAAGTCCGGCTGATCGAGGACATTTTCGTTATAAATCTTTTCGGCGGCGACGACGAGGTAAAAAGCCTCGGTTCGCTTATCGATAACATGGGCTCTCCGCAGACTATCATTAAAATGGCCGCTATGGCCGAAAATATCAAAACCCGTGAAATAACGGGATTCCATTCGCACTGCTGCTTCAAATGCAACGACCTTCCAAACTGCGATATCAATGTCGAGCGCAAAGCTTCGGGCGAAGCGGAGACATGCTGCAGCTACTGCGGCCATTATCGCGGCTGCCTGGACAAGACGCACAAGACGGGCCGCAGCATGGAACCCGAAAAATAATTTCCGTTCTCCATTCTCTGCTCTCCGCTTACCGCTTACCGCTTACAGTTTACGGTTTCCCCTTTTTTATTTTTATCTCTATCTTTAACTTTCCAGAAATCTCGACTTTTTAAGGCAGAGTTTATGCGCCGCGTAGCGCGCGAGCGTCTGCAGCGTAGACAGTCCGTATACGGTGCTGTTTTTGAAGCTGATCGACGAGGCGTCGTCCATGTACTTGCAGGGGCAGGCGACCTCGGCTATCTTAAAATCAAAATAAACGGCCTGGACGAGAAATTCCTGGTCGAAGACGAAGTTATCGGAATTCTTCATGAACGGAAGTGTTTCGAGAACCTTTCTGCTGTAGGCGCGGTAGCCGGTGTGGTATTCGGAAAGATCGAGCCCGAGCACCTTGTTTTCACACCAGGTCAGGAATTTGTTGGCGGCGTATTTATAAAGCGGCATGCCGCCCGGAAGCGCACTGCCGTCGAGCATGCGCGAGCCGAGCACGATGTCAGCCTTTCCATCGATGATCGGGCGCACCATTTTAGCCATGATCTTCGGGTCGTACTGGTAGTCGGGATGCAGCATGACGACTATTCCGGCGCCGTGTTCGAGCGCCATGGTGTAGCATGTTTTCTGGTTGCCGCCGTAGCCCGTGTTGACGGGGTGCTCGAATATAATAAGGCCCAGGTCGCGGGCCACTTTGACCGTTTCGTCGTGGCTTTTGTCGTCGACGAGGATGATCTTTTTCACGATGTCCTTCGGTATGTCGTTATAGGTCTGAATCAGGGTGCGCTCGGCGTTGTAGGCCGGCATTACCACGCAGATATCGGGGATTTTAGGCATCAGTTTTTCTCCTTGGTTTTATTTTATCTTCCATATGATGAAATTAGCGGTTTTCAGTAAAATTTCGCATGAGCTTTCGTTCAGCTCTGTGCTTTTTAATATCGAAGGCCATTTTTCCCGTTCTGAGAACAGGGTCGAATCCTTCAGGCCGGGAGCGTTTTTTAACTGTCCGGCGCCGAGCGAATGGCGCGGGATTATTCCGGCGTAAAAAACGAGCGGCAGCTGATAGTCGAAGTAGTCGCAGTCGAAGCCGGCCGGCTGGAAGGCGTATTTTTTGTTGTAAGCCGCCCCGGGAACGGATCTCGCGAAAGCGGCGATCTCGTTTTTATAATCGAGATTATCGGTTTTATAGATTTTTACAGGAAGTGTGCCGATCACGAAAGCGCACAGCAGCATGAAAAGAATGCCGCCGGTAACGAATTTCAATGACCTTTCTCGCGCCGTTTTTTTAGACGCGCCGCCGCGCGAAAAGTAACGCTCGAGCGCGAACGCCGATATAAGCGCGAACTGCGAGTACACAGGCATAATATACCAGCCTTTTTTAGCGCTTGAAAGGCTCATCACTCCTATATAAAGAAAAACGAATATAACGCTGAAGAAAAAGAGGCCGTCTTTGACGCGCCGATCTGCGCTTTCACGGCCCGCCGTGAAGTTTCGAAAGATCAGATAAATTCCCGGGACCAGAAGAAGAAGCCACGGGATATAAGTCAGAAGAATAACTTTAAAATACTGGTAAAACGGCGCCGCCTCAACCGGATTGTTTACGGCTCGCTTGAACAATATATAGCCGAAATGCACGCTGAAAAACTCCGCGCCGTTCGCGGCGTATTGATATATATACCAGGCGCCGGGCGCGGCCGCGGCGCAGAGCACGACAAGCGCGAAATTAAGGCCGAAAAGAGAGCGGAAGTCGCGCCTCAGTAAATAATAAACGGCCATGGCGGCTATTGAAAAAGCCCCCAGTATGTTTTTGGACAGTATCGCGAAACCCGCGCAAAATCCTGACATCGCCGCGTAAAATAAAGGGCTTTTCGCGGGCGTTTTTTCGTATCGCACGAGCTGCTGCTTCATGAAAAAATAAACGGCGGCCGTCGTGAAAAACGAAAGGCAGACGTCGAGGTGGGCGTAGCGCGAAAAACGGATGAACTCCCAGGTCGTCGCAAGTATAAGCGCCGCTGAAAGGGCGAAGGTGTATCCCCGCAAAAGCCTTGCGGTAAGAAAGACCGCGATCACGGTAAAAAAGCCGTATAGCGCGGAAGGAAAACGGGCGCAGAACTCGCTCACGCCAAAAACCTTGAACATAGCGGCCATGGACCACAGGTACACGGGATCGTTTTCGTAATTTTCATTCAGCGCGTGGTGCATGGTAAGCGCATCGCCGGTGATGAGAATCTCTTTAGCCTGCCCGGCATAGTAACATTCGTCGTAAGTGCGAAGCGGCCCGTCATGAAGACGCGCCGCGAAGATGAAAAAAGTGAGCCCGAATAATACCAGATGAAGTTTTCGTTTTAAATAGACCGCTCTTAATATTTCCATCACTCGATACTATCGCGTTTCGCGACTATATCGACCTTAACCTTTTTTTTCGAATTGAGCTGGTCTTCGACCAGTTTCTTGAGCTCGGCTATATTGTCGCTGTGGAGCCTTATGCAGCCTTCGGAGGCTTTTCCCCCGAGCTTTTCCGGCTCGTTGGTGCCGTGGATGCCGATGCCCTGCCAGGGGGTTTTAAGCCTCAAAAACCAGGGGCCGTAGGCCAACTGTCCGTCGTGCAGCCATTTATCGCTTTTATGTATCGAAACGATATGGAAGCTGCCTTCGGGCGTGCGCAGGTCGCCTTTTTTCTTTTTGTCGGCGCCGTCTTTATTGCGCCCGATGGAAACCTTGTATGTCTTGACGAGTTTTTCGCCCTTGTAAAGAAATAACTCGCAACGGCTTTTATCGATGACTATGCTGAAATCGCCGGGCATTTTCTTTATATTTTCAACAGATATTATCGCTGAAATTGAATCCGGTGCCTGATTTTCGGCATTTTTCGACTCCGCCGTTTTTGCTTCCGCGCCGCCGTCTGATATTTCGGATTCTTTTGCGGCAGGTTCGTCTGAAGAAGAACTTTCAATGGTGCGTACGGCCTCTTTCGCCTCGGGCTCCTGCGCCGCCGCGGCTCCGATGATTCCTACCGGAACGGTCCGCGCGCCCGCGGCCGGGTCGTTAGAGGCGGAGCTCGCGTAATTGATCCTGAGCGTGAAGATGATCAATATAAGAAGAAAAAATGAAGATATTACGTAAAACAGTTTCTGCGAATTTATGCCGCTGGTCATAACCACCTCAGTAATTTTTTTCGTAAACGGTCTTATCGTCGATCATAACGACGATTTTCATGCCGGCTTCGGCGATAAGGTTCAATGTTACTTTATCGCCCGCTTTGTTCTGCATATTATACAGTATGTTTTCTGAATCGGCATTTATTTTCAAAATTTTAACGGTTACGTTATCAGATTGCGACGGAGGAACTACAAATGTGAAGTCGAGGGGCTGCGCGGCTTTTTGCGAATTTGAAAAAGCGGCGTTTTTAGGGTCGATCTTCAGCGTCAGTGTGTAACTTACAGTGGTCGGGTCGTTGATATCGACCTTCGCAGCGTGATTGAGGTTGGCCTGAACTATCGCGGTCTGCTCGTCTAAAATTTCGATGAATTTTCCGACGGTGTTCAAAGGCTTGTTGCCCGAGTTAAATGCCGTTCCGACCACCTTGAATTTAACGCCGTCTTCCGCGTCGCGCCGTATGTTTTCGATCTTTACGATCTGATTGGCGTGGTTGGCGTGAAACCGCTTTAAGAGCGTGTCCTCTAAAAATACCTTCAATTGCTGCTCTGTGATCAGCACGGCCTGTTCGTCGTTCGCGCCGCGCCTGTTTCCGGCTTGTATAATGGAGGTTTTAAGAGACTGACCGGAGCCCGCTTTTTTTACGTTTGTATTCGCGGGCGGCAGATTTACCGCCGGCACGCTGAGATCGCCAAGGCAGTAAGGACAGACGCTGTTGGCGTCGTCGACCTGTTTTTTGCAATGCTGGCAGCTGGTCATCGCCGCAAAAACGGCGGAGGCGGCAAGCGAAACAACCGCAAACGCTATCAGAATCGCCGCGGCGAGCCGGGCAAAAAGGGGTCTGTTATAGGATGTTGCCCGGCCGGACATTTCGGCCGCGACCGAATTACTGCTGCTGGGGATTGTTTTTGTTGAAATGATGAGGTTTCTTGTGTCCATAAAAAGCCGGCCTCCCGTTATTTGGTTTAGTATTTTTCACGTTCCTTGAAACATTGGGTGCAGCGTTTTTCTTGTGCTTTTCGATCTTCTGGCTGATCTCGGTCTCTAAAACGCTTATGTAATTGTCGTTGATGTTGAAAATGTCGATGGGGTTTTTCATGACTCCGACGCCGCGGTTGATGAGCATTGCGGCGAGATGGTCGATCGTTAAAAGCGCTATCGGGTGCGGTGAATTCGCTTTGATATATTCGTTTACGTCGGCTTCGTATTCGGAGAACAGGATGACGGCGCCCATGTTGAATTTATGGTTGGCCATGACCCGCACGAGCTCTTCGGCGTTTTTGACGCCGTATTTTCTCTGCTGCGGCCATCTTCTGATGACGACGAGCATGTTGACGTTGCTTAAAAAATTCTGGAAGTTTATCGCGTAGTCGATGCCGCCGTCGGTGCGGCGGTTGACGACCGTATATTTAGCGAAACCGAGGTCGCGCAGGAGGTTTTCAACCAATCTTTCGAAGACAAGGAAAGGGAGCTTGTTCAATTTTTCGATGAACTGCGCCTTTATTTTGGCGTAATTCGAGTTCAGATATTCTTCGATGCTGTCGAAATGAGGAAGCGCGGGAATTTCGGCCTGTAACGCCGCGGGCGCCGCGAGGGGCTCCGCCGTGACGGCAGATGGTTCTTCGACGGCAGGCTCGTTGTAATTTTTAAGGCCGACCATGCCGTTGTTCAGTTTTAAAAAATCGGTATGAGTTTTAAGTTTTTCGGCCTTTCTAACTTCAAGGGCGAGTTTCGCGTTGATGACGGTTTCGAGCGTCTGCGTCCCTTTTTTTTCGATCAGCTTTTCGGCGCTGATGACCTTGGCGATCTCCTTAAAATGCAAGGGTTTTTTATTTTTGATCAATACGTGTTTTACAGCCTCTAATAATTCCATTAATTTATTACCTCACTTTATTATTTTCACTAAAATATTAATATTGCCAATAAAAACCAAATAACTATAACTATGAACCATTTAATCATTAACTTTGATGAAGGCGCGTTTTTTTATCTGTCCAGCTCGCCCGCGATAATATTCAGGGAGCCCAGCGTGGAAACGGCGTCCGCTATCAGGCCGCCTTCGACCATGATCGGAAAAGCCGAAAGTATCGGAAAGCACGGCGGCCGGACGCGCACCCTGTAGGGGTTCGTTCCGCCGTCGGAGACTATGTAAAATCCGAGTTCGCCGTTGGCGCCTTCCACGGCGAAATAAGTTTCGCCGGCCGC
>Ga0209212_1001724_pt1 | contig 33944 bp, 29 predicted proteins | sample RifGroC2_FD_183996 | JGI IMG/M metagenome (GOLD analysis project Ga0209212, IMG submission 183996) | Groundwater microbial communities from Rifle, Colorado, USA - Groundwater C2 (SPAdes) (version 2) | ecosystem: Environmental > Aquatic > Deep subsurface > Groundwater | place: Rifle, Colorado...
TAAAAACCGTTAACTACAACTTTCCCCTGGTTCTGAACATTTGTAGAAATTTTCAGATTTGCTCGTCCTGATAAACTAAATCTATCGCTTATGTATTGACTCGCATACTGACTCCGCTGGGCAGCAAAGTTTCTTAGTTTCTGTATTTCAGAATTCCACGATGTAAGAGAAGTAACCCCGGGAGTCTGACCCCAGATATCTATTGTAAGTGAATCGATATAAGTGCCCCACTTTTGAATATGCATCGGCATCTCGTCTTCAATTAAAGATTTCAAACTATCAATTATCCCGATAAGCCTGTCATAATCAAAAGTATTATTTATTCGCCGTGCATACCTTTGAACAAATTCATTTTTAAAACTTTCATTAGCACACAATTGACGAAAGAGCCCAAAGTTATTATAAATATCGCTAAACTGGTTGGTGCTGATCCTGCCCGCATCAAAACCTCTATCCATATCTACGAGAACCCAATGCCAGAGTTTCTCATTCTTATTATCACGCCAGACTTCCCTGTTATGCCCCCAGCTTGAGTTGGCAAGAAAATCCTGAACTATTACAAAGTCCATCAGATCCTGCATATTAATTTTGGAAGCAAAGTATGCATAGTTTGTCGGATCAGCTAAATTTGTAATCTGGGCAAGGTTCAGTAAATTTACAAAATCAGTCGAGTCGCCGCTTATTACCGTGTTATCGTCTTCGAGATGATCGAGGTTTGCGGGATCGACATTATAATGAAGTAAAAAATATTGATCGTCAATTTTTTCCCTGAGATTATAAATTCCCCAGTACTGCCCATTTAAATAAAGAACAGATGGTTTAAAAGCCTGCATCGAATTCAATACCTGTCCCTCGAGAACGGTTTCACACAACCCATCCCTGAGCATCGTATAAGGCCAGTCATCACCACTGTTTCTTAAATAAAGACGTTTGTATTGCTGATATGGAAGGTCATCGAATATTTTGTAGGCTATGTGAGAATAACCATAATCGGAATTGGCATAAATATTAAAAGGTTTTTCTGCAAACCTGTAAATGTTTTCTCCACCAATCCTCGCACCGGCATCTAGAAAAAATGCACGCGCAGAACCTAAGGGGAAGTATTCCAGGCTAACAGGAATTTCCCTGTCTTTATAAGAATTTCTATAGATCCCTAATTCACCCCATAAAAATAAAGGATCAGTGACGAAAGAAACCGCAGGTAAATTTCTTGTTTCACTTATAAAATAAGAATTAGTCGTTATCTTCCCGGGGAGTTTGGAATTTTCAAAAACTCTTGCGCGCAATACTGTATTACTATTAATATTGAGCGGCGTTGTATATTGATTTGATAAGCTTGTCGGTTTGGAACCATTTGTCGTATAACGTATCACTCCACTTCCTGAACCAGAGCTTAACGACACCTGAATTGAGCTAAGAAAAAATCCGCCGCCGGTAGAAAAATTAACATCGCCGGATATATTTGTAGAAATTAATCCTATATTTGCGTTGGAACCTAAAGGTGTCGGCTCTCCGAAATAAAACCAGTTATTACTGCCATTAGGTTTTCTTCCATAAGAAACATCAGTCAGCTGTTCAGAATATAAAACAGAATCAATTTTATTTCCGCCTGCATCGAATAACCCGATTTCATCTCCGCCTTTACTCAATTGAAAATTTGTATGACACCATTTGGTCGTGTATTGATTGTTATCGGGCCACCAATCTCTTACGTAAGTTTTATCAGGAACATCATTATACCCATCTGCCCAGATCAGGAAATAGCTTTTTGCAGGAATAATTGTGTTCGCGGGAATCTGCCATTTCAGCTGCTGGGAAAAATCGTCTGTTATATAAAACCCCCCGATATTTACATCTGTATTTTCATCATTATAAAGTTCAATCCAATCTGAAAAATCGTCGAAGTCAACCATATCGGGATTTGTGGTAAGATTGGAAGCAAGGAACTCATTTATAAATACACGCGGGCTCTGAGCAAATATTTCGTTTGGAAAGAAAAAAATTAAAAAAAGAATTATAAAACAACTGATACAAATCCCCATTTTTCTTAAACCGTACCCCGATTGTCTCATTTTACATCGTCTCTCTATATAATATTAATAACAAAATTAATGAAATTCCCCTTTATAAACTACACAAATTATGCCGTGGGTGGTTTGTGGAAATGCTAAATTTTTAATTATAAATTTTGAATCTGAAAAAGAAGATCATAATAGATATTACAGGCACAGAGGCTGTTTCATTAGTAACTTTTCTTGACACGCCTGAACCTGCCGGCAAAATCGGACTTATGAGACAGCCCCTTTCAAAAAAAAGTAAAGAAATTAAAAATTTGTCCCCTTAGCTCAATTATACTGCATCATAGAAACACAAAAGAGAACGATAATTCCAAGTGTCATATTGGTACGGGCAAGCAACGTCATATTCTTCTGAGCTTTTATAAATTCCGGTAAAGGCTGATCACCCGGTTTTGGTGCAAGCTTTCGAAGCTTTGGTGATACAACAAAAGTAATTAATAATCCAAAAAGAATCATTAAGAGAATCGCTATGTGTTTTACCGTTAACCAAAGACCAAATCCGCTTTCAGGGTTAAATAACAAATATGAAGGAGTTTTATAAAGCCCCGTTAGCAGAAGAACAATGACACTTATCCAAACAATTATAAGAAATCTTTTAACAATAGCTCCGAATAGTTTCCCTCTTTGCCCCGGGTCAATTGCTGTTTGAGCCGGGAAAAGAACAATATTCATGAAGATCATTCCCCCGATCCAGGTAACTGTTGCAAGCAAGTGCAAAAAATTATTGATAACTGCGAAACTCATTTTGCCCTCTCCTGTTATTACATTGTTATAAATAGCTTAGAACATTAATAATAAGTGAAAGGAACTTAAATTATTTAAATATCAGAGGCAATATCATATAACCTTTAAAGACCGGAACTCTCAAATGATTCCAATAATATTTTAGCCTGATAAATAAATTTATGAGGCTTTTATTATATTAGAATATACAATTAAATGATGCCTGACTCGTATTTGCAGTTACAGAAATTCAATCCAAAGGAAAAATGAATAAAATTCCGGAACTATTTTTTCACATCTCCAAAGAGGCAAGAGGTAAATACCGGTTTGAAGATGAATTCTACTCACTGAGGGGAAACCTGGTTGTTGTAAACGGCATAGCTGCACGCAAACTTGCAGAAAAAATAAACAGTGTAAAGCAATCCGAGGGAAAGACAGATGGGCTGGTAACTGCCGGGCAGGTAAACACGCTCGGCCTGCTTCATGAAATTTTTCACTTTCTTATAAGGCATTATGAAGAGAAAGAAAATCCCGGCGTCTTTGCAAGAGGGATTAATCATCTTAAAAATAACCTGAATGAAAATGAATTGTCCTCTGTTTTATCAGAATACATTAATCATTTCCCCCCACACGATGTTTACAAAGGCAAAGTTAGTGCAAATGATTACCTGAACGGCAGCACAGCCGGAAAGCAGAACAAAGAGATAATTCTTGAGGAAATAATACTTCTCCACCTCGAAAATAATAACCCTGCTACCCGGCAGCTTGAGGAACTTTATTCCGAAAAACCATTGGTGGAAAAGACAAAATACAGACAGTTTATTGAGCAGACTGAAAAGTTCTTCTCAAATGAGAAACCATTTGGACCAGAGAATCTCTCTCTTATTCACTTTCTTAGAAAACCGATAATAGAGAGTCCTTACAACTTAGATGGGCAGCTCGAATATATACTTAAAAACTGGAGAATTTATATTTACGACAAATTCTGGAAGAGACTGCTGACAGGGAAAGACATAGTGTATGAAGACTCTAAACTTTTTCTTCAGCATATGGGAGGTAAAGGAACACCGCCGGTTCCAAATTACGAATTCGACAAAGATTACTTAGCCAGGCTCAAAGCAGGGAACGCAGGTAATTATTATGAAGAATACGAAAGGTTCACGCGGGATATCGACTGGATGCCGAACGTAGTAATGATTGCAAAGAATGCTTTTGTCTGGCTCGATCAACTTTCAAAAAAATACGGAAGAGAAATAAAAAGACTCAACGAAATTCCGGATGAAGAATTAGACAAGGTTGCACGATGGAACTTTACATCTCTCTGGCTTATAGGAATTTGGGAAAGAAGCAGTGCATCCCGCAAAATAAAACAGATGATGGGAAATGCAGAAGCCGCTTCGTCCGCTTACTCGCTTTTTGATTACGTTATTGCTAATGAACTCGGCGGTGAAGATGCCTTCCAGAATCTTAAAGACCGCGCTTGGCATAGAGGAATCAGGCTTGCAAGCGATATGGTTCCAAACCATACCGGGATCTATTCCAAATGGGTTGTTGAAAAACCGAATTACTTCATTCAAACAAATTATCCTCCTTATCCCGGTTACAGGTTTACCGGACCAAATCTGTCGGACGATCCAAGAGTGGAAGTGAGAATTGAAGACAGGTATTACAGTATGTCTGATGCTGCTGTAGTGTTCGAAAGAAGAGACGGTTACACCGGCGATGTAAAATATATTTATCACGGCAACGACGGCACACACATGCCGTGGAACGATACTGCTCAACTGAACCTGCTTGATCCTGAAGTGAGAGAATCATTATACCAGACAATAAAGCATGTAGCGGAAAAAACATCTATTATCCGTTTCGATGCTGCTATGACCCTTACTAAAAAACATTACCAGCGATTATGGTTTCCGCAACCCGGAACAGGAGGAGCAATACCTTCACGTTCCGATTTTGGACTGACCCGGGAAGAATTTGATAGTGCAATGCCGCAGGAATTCTGGAGGGAAGTAGTTGATAGAATAAATAAAGAATTGCCGCATACTCTGCTTCTTGCAGAAGCATTCTGGCTGATGGAAGGTTATTTTGTTAGAACTCTCGGTATGCACAGAGTTTATAACAGTGCCTTTATGCATATGCTTATGAAAGAAGAGAATGAAAAATATAAACTCCTTATCAAGAATACTCTTGAGTTTAATCCAGAAATATTAAAGCGGTATGTAAACTTTATGAGCAATCCCGACGAGGAAACCGCCGTTAATCAATTTGGTAAAGGAGATAAATATTTTGGAGTTTCGGTTTTAATGGTTACTCTACCTGGTTTGCCGATGTTTGGGCACGGACAGGTAGAAGGATTTTCAGAAAAATACGGGATGGAATATAAAAGAGCTTATTATAATGAGTTTGTAGATGAAACCCTTGTAAGCAGGCATGAGCATGAAGTATTTCCTCTTATGAGCAAACGTTACTTGTTTAGCCAGGTAGATAACTTCGAGCTATATGATTTTATCGGAGATTATGGAAACATAAATGAAAATGTTTTTGCTTTCACTAACCGTGCGGGTAATGAACGTGCTTTAATCATTTACAATAATTCTTATATCGAATGTAAAGGAACGATAAACTGGTCAGTGCAAAAAGTCTATTCGACAGGAAGCAATCCTTCAAACAAGAAATTAGCGGAAGCCCTCGGGCTGAAGAACGAAAACCACATATATTATTCTTACAGGGATCATAAAACAAAATTCCAGTTTCTTCTCCCTTCTAGGGATTTACATGATCACGGCTTTTATTTAGCACTTAACGGATACGATTACAGGGCTTGTCTCGAGTTTAACGAGATTTACGATTTTGATGGAAGCTGGGAATGGCTTTATCATCACCTTGGCGGGAGAGGTGTTTATTCTCTAGAACAGGAATTGAAAGAGCTGAAATTAACTCCTTTACATGAAGCAATAATCTATTATTTGGAACCTGAATTCGTCGACAGAATAAAATCTGAAATAACTCAACCTGCAACAAAAGGTAAGAAAAAAACAGAACTCGTCGCTGAAGAACTTGAAGTAAGACTTAATAACGTAATTACTCACCTTAGCCGGGTTCAGAATGTCCCCTTCGACAGGGATAAAATAACTAAGGAAGTAATCGGGGATATTTATTCAGAAAAGGAATTACACAAAATTTTGAACGCTTTTCAAAAGAAATACCCGGTAGTTTATAAGGACATCCTTCAATCTCTCACTATTTCCAAAGGTGAAACTCAGGATAGCAACCGGATAACTTTTTTCTCTCTTATATTAATTAACAGGTTCTTGAATTCAAACGGGAAATGGGATGGACTTTTCGATGAACTAATATTAGGAAAACCGCTTCATACCTGCTTAGCTAAAGTCTCTCAAAACCATGAAGAAGCAGGAAATAATATTTTATTAGTAAAGATTCTCTCTTCAAAAAGCAAAGTTAAGTTATGGGATAAAACTACCGGCATGGAGTTACAGACAGGAAAAAGGAAAAACTCTCTCAGTGAGGGTGAATTGCTTGAGAAGCTTCTGGATGATGATGAAACCCGATGGTATATCGGTCTCAACGAATATGAGGGCAAAAGATATTTTAATAAAGAAAGATTCGAAAACCTGGTTAACTGGATTTTCACGCTAACTTCTCTTGTTTCTGCAGGCAGATTTAGCAAAACTGGCACTGATGAACAAATAAAAGAATTACAAAAAAATCATAGATTTTTTAAAAAGATCAAAAGGGCATCGGCAGAGTCCGGGTATAAGCTTGATGATTTACTGCAATCATTTGAAAAACAGAAAGTAAAACCCAAGGGGAGAATTAAAAAGGAAGCTGTCAAAAAAAGTATTAAAAAGAAAAGAGGTTAGGATGGTTAAACTGAGATTGATACTAATATCTGTCATTCTCACTTCTTCATTTTCTTTAGGTCAATATCAACTGCAAGATGCATTCCCGGATCTCCCCGCTTTCAGCAGCCCGGTGGATTTTCAAAATGCGGGTGATTGTAAAGACCGTGTCTTTGTTGTAGAGCAGTCGGGCATAATTAAGGTTTTTGAAAACAAGTCTGATATATCTGCAACAAAAACTTTCTTAAATATTACCGACAGGGTCACAAGCGGCGGTGAGCTCGGTTTACTCGGTTTAACGTTCCATCCCGACTATGAACACAACGGTTACTTTTATGTTTACTATACGGCTCCAAGCTCTCTCAGAAGTGTAGTTGCGAGGTACCAGGTTACTGCAAATCCCGATTCTGCAGATAAAAATTCAGAAGTAGTTTTATTAACACAAAATCAGCCGTTTTCAAATCATAATGCAGGACAGCTTTCTTTTGGTCCGGATGGTTATCTTTATATTGCACTCGGTGACGGCGGTTCTGGAGGAGACCCAGACACCAATGGTCAGAAAAAATCAACTTTCTTAGGAAAAATTTTAAGAATAGATGTTGATAATCCTGCACAAGCATCGAACTATGGAATTCCTGATGACAATCCTTTTAAAAACAATACACAAGGATATAAAGAAGAGATATACGCTTACGGATTGAGAAATCCCTGGCGTTTCAGTTTTGATTTCGAAACAGGATGGCTTTGGTGCGGAGACGTAGGACAGGGACAATGGGAAGAAATTGATATAATTGAAAATGGAAAGAACTACGGCTGGCGCTGCTATGAAGGAAATCATACTTACAATACAGCCGGCTGTGGAGACATATCCGAATATACATTTCCAATCTTTGAATATCCACATAGCCCGGAATGTTCGATAACAGGGGGATATGTTTACCGTGGACCCAACCAGCCGGAGCTTGTTGGGAAATATATATATGGAGACTATTGTTCAAATAAAATCTGGGCACTTGAATATGATGGAGTAAATCCCGCTGCAAACCAGTTGCTTGTAACGGCATCTGTGTCTCCCCTTGCCTTCGGCATTGACGAAGCAAAAGAACTTTATGTATGTGCAGAGAACGGAAGAATCTATAAACTCGTGCCAACCGCCGCTGTTGTTGCCCCGACCCATCTTTCAGCAACTGTAATATCTTCTACTGTTATAGGATTAAACTGGATTGATAATTCCGGCAATGAGAACGGTTTTAATATCGAACGGAAATTCAATAACAACTCTTATGAATTAATTATTACAGTTTCTGCCAATACAAATTCATATACCGATAATATAAATAACATTGGAAATTATCTATACAGGGTGTCGGCTTATAATTCCAGCGATACTTCCGGTTACAGCAACGAAGCTTGTGTCTCGGAATCTGTTTTACCTGTCGAGCTTAGCTTATTTACTATAGAAGTGAGTCAGAACGATAATTCGGTAATTTTAAAATGGACGACTTCTTCCGAAAAGAATAATCACGGTTTTGAAATAGAAAGATACCAGAACAACACCTGGGCGACAATTGGTTTTGTAGAAGGAAACGGGACAACGACAGAAAAGTCTTCCTACCGGTTTGCGGATGATTTTGGCAACCACGGCTTTTCCGGTTTAATTAAATACAGACTAAAGCAAATTGATTTTGACGGCTCGTTCAGCTACTCGGGATCGGTAGCTATTGATCTGAACTTTCTTCAGAAAGATTATTACCTGAAGCAGAATTATCCAAATCCATTTAACCCGACTACTACAATCAGTTATAATGTTCCTGAAGAAAGTAGCGTTAGAATCGAATTACTAAACTCAATAGGAGAAGCAGTAGACCAGCTTGTAAATGAAACAAGATCGTCCGGCATTTTTGAAAATATGATTGATGCTTCTAAGTTTGCTTCGGGAGTGTATTATGTAAGGATGGTTGCTCTATCTGTCGTATCAAATAAAGTTTACAGGAAAACGATTAAGATGCTTTATTTGAAGTGAGCTTGAACCTACCCCGTCCCTCCTTTTAATAGAGACCGTGTGAAAATTAAAATGCCGGAGAATAAATATCCACATTTTTTATTGAACCCCTACGGAGTTCTTTATTCCTTTGTGATTTTCAGACCTACAAATATTAAGCTCCTACGGAGCTTTTCTTCACGAATTGTCTTCCTAACTCCGTTAGGAGTTAAATGTTTGTAGAAAATAAACCCTGAAAAAATATTCGAACACCGTAGGTGTTCAATGTTTATTTTTATAATCAAAAAGCTGAACAAAAATTAGTTATACTTTTTTTAATATAAATAAAAACCTAATTATCATACAAACTCTTGATAAAGGGAGGGTGAGGGCGGATAATCTTTTGCTTACCTCTTAGTAATAATCTTCTATTTTATAAGAATCAAATATGATAGATAAGTACCATAAGCAAATGATAAAAAAGTGATAACCTCTAAAAAAACATCGATGCCATACTGATTACTGTACCAGTCTGCAATTTTATAACTACTGGTATCTTGCCTGCCCCTCGAAAAATAATTATGCCTGATCCACGCTGCCCACTTATTAAGGAACGAAATTATTATTTGTAAAGCGGTACCAATAAGAAAGAGCAATATGATCAATTTAAAATCACTACTTTCTTTAAACGAATCGAAAAGTTCTTTTCTTGAAAGAATTACCGCAGGGAATCCAATTCCATAAGCCACAAACCACGTCCTGAGAGTTTTAGCATATTCCTCGTATACAGAATAACGGTCATTTTCTTCATTCTGATTTGGATTGTTATTATTCATTTTCGCCCCTTTAAATAAATTTATTTTTTCTTTTTACCTATTGACTTTTTACTTACTTGTCCGGCTTTGACGGATTAAAGAGGTTAGGTGCATTTACTTAAATAATAAGGATGAACAAAATCATTATGAAATCTTACATATAGATTTAGTAAAGTCCATAAATTCATTATACATTCTTCAGCCAATTTTCTATCAATAAAATAATCTCTACCTTTATGTAAAAATTCATTCCTACAATCAACTGCTTTTTTTAATAAGGTATTTAGATATATATAATCCAAATCATCTTTTGTGTTCGCTTCTTTTATGGCATCTTCCCACTTAATATTAAGCATTGAGTAGAATAATTTATTTTGTTTTTGAGAATACATTTGATTATCCGCAAGTAATCTTTCATATACTAAAGTTGGAATCTTATGAAGCAAACACATTTCATCCAAAAATTTTTGAAGCAGAACTTCTCTCAATGTACAAAAATATATGACTACTGATAAGTAATGGGATTTCGCAGACTCTTCAAAAGAATTTTCCTCTTTGCTTTCTGATATATAAAATTTAGAATGATATGATTCTTGTATTAAATTAAGTAAACTTGTTACTGAAGAAGAAAAATAAATTATCGCACCATCACTTGGTTTTGAACATACTTTACACTTGAAACCAACCATCATTCTATTCCAATTACAATCAACATAATGGCAATATTCACACATAAAGAAATTAGCAATAAAGGTGCTGTATCTCTGATTTTTTATTTCTAATATTTTATTATCCATCACTTACTTATGCACCTAACTATTACTTATACTGCAAAACCGCTTTCCTTTTTGGAAATGTATTTATGCAGGTTTTGCAGGAATATATTCTTTCTTAAGAGATTGTAATCCGGATTTTTTTTCATGCAGGCAACCCTTTTTATTTTCCCACTTTTAATTTCCTCAATATTTTTGATCAATACAAGAAAAATTTCTAAGATTTAGCCAAAACCCATTGTACGGCAGCTTCGGGAGTATAGAAAGGTCTGGATAAATACCCATCATCTTTCGTTTCAACCAAATCCGGGATAACAGCATCTTTGGGTTTTTCAGTAATTATTGCTACTCTTTTATTTCCAAAAATATCGAGATGCTTTTTATAATAGTCGGCTATTCTCCAATATTCGTTTAGAATAATTTCGAAATGAGCTTTACGGTAATCCAGTATAAAACCTTTTGTTTCTTTTGGGATAATGTTATTGCTTATCGCATAATCCCAGGAAGAAAAAATATCTTCTAAAGTGATAGAGCCATAGTAGTATTTATATAAAATACCTGTTGACCTGTCAAAAACAAATTTAAATTTCTCTTCCCTTGCCCGTTTTCCCAATGTTAATTTCATCAATATTTTTGTGTACTACAAGAAGAATCTAAAAGAGACTCTTCGCTTCGCTCAGAGTTACAAGCAGGCAGTAACTGCATCTGCACAATTCTCCCCATCAATTGCGGCTGAGACAATTCCTCCAGCAAAGCCCGCACCTTCACCACAAGGAAACAATCCTTCAACTTCTATATGCATTAATGTTTCTTTATCTCTCGGTATTTTTATTGGAGAGCTTGTTCTGCTTTCAGGCGAAACAATCTGCGCTTCTTCAGTAAAGTATCCTTTCATTTTTTTGTTAAATATGAAAAGAGCTTTTTTAAGATTTTTAGTTATAAATAAAGGCAAAGCCTCGTGAAGCGGTACAGAGGTTAAACCGGGAATGTAAGACGTACCTGGCAATGATGAAGACTGAACACCTTTTACAAAATCTGTAACACGCTGAGCCGGCGCGCTTTGTGTTTTATTAGCAAGTTCATAAGAAAGAGTTTCTATTTCCTGCTGCAAACTCAGTGCAGAGAAAGGATAATTTTTTTCATATTTCTTCCAATCTTTTTCATCGACAGAAACAACAAAACCGGAATTAGCATAAGGAGAATCTCTTTTTGAAAGAGACATTCCGTTCACGACTATTTCTCCGTGAGAAGTCGCAGTTGGAACAATTATTCCGCCCGGACACATACAGAATGAATAAACTCCTCTTCCATTAATTTCACATGCTAAATTATAACTCGCCGCAGGGAGGTTTATGTGCTTTTCTTTAGAATGGTATTGAATCTCATTTATGAGAGACTGCGGATGCTCAATTCTTACTCCGAGAGCAAATGGTTTTGGCTCGACTTTAATATTTCTTTTATGGAGAAGATAAAAAATGTCTCTTGCCGAATGCCCTGTTGCAAGAATTACTGCATCGCCAAAAAATTCTTTTTCAAAACCGGCTTGACCGTCAGACGTTTCTGTAATTACTCCCAGGATTTTCTTTTCTTTCAAAATAAAATCAGTAACTCTGGAATTGAAATGAATTTCCCCACCGCACTTTATTATTGTTTCCCTAATAGCTTTAACAACATCGGGAAGTTTGTTGGAGCCGATATGAGGATGTGCGTCAATTAAAATATCTTTTGTTGCTCCATGCTGAACCAGTATATTCAAGATTTTCTTTACGTCCCCCCTTTTTGTAGAGCGTGTATAAAGCTTGCCGTCGCTGTATGTTCCGGCACCTCCCTCACCAAAACAATAATTGGAATCGGGATTAACTCGGTGGAATTGCTGAATCTCTCTTAAATCTTTTCTTCTTGTTTGAACATCTTTTCCTCTTTCGATTATGACAGGCTTTATTCCATGCTCGGTTAATCTTAATGCAGCAAACATTCCTGCAGGTCCACAGCCAACTATTATTACTTTTTTATTTCCTTTAATCGGCTTGTATTCAATTTTGAAATCTTCTTCGGCAGGGTTTTCATTTATAAAAACATTGCAAAAAATCCTGAACACGGGATTCCTGCTTCGTGCATCAATTGATCTTTTTAAAGGAACAACCGCAGTAATTTCAGAAGGGTTTAATTTTAGTTTTTCCGATGCAGATTCATAAAGGAAATCTTTTTTATTAAGATTTTCAGGCGGAACGACGAGTTCAATTTGTTTTATCATTTATGTTATCCAGCCCTCTGTCTATGAGGGAATTATAATAAACAATTAAAAATTAACAATGAATAATGACTTAAATTGTTAATTGTTCATTGTTCATTGTTCATTCTTAATTCTAAATTGTTACAGTAAACCCCTTACCCAGCCGCCATCAATGTGAATTGTGTTGCCGGTTAAGTAACTTGCCTTTGTAGAAGCAAGAAAAACTGCAACAGCAGCAATTTCAGTAGGCAATGCAAGTCTTCCCATTGGTACTTGTTTAGCCATATCGGCAAGCACTTCTTCGTGGGATTTTTCTTCCCTCTTTGCTCTCTCAACCGCAAGTTCATAAAGCCTGTTTGTTAAAGTAAAACCTGGTGCAATGTTATTTACTGTAATGTTGTATTTTGCAACTTCATTACTGAGCGATTTTGCAAAACCGACAACGCCGGTTCTGAGTGAATTGGATAAAACGAGATTATCAATCGGCTGCTTAACTGAAATAGAAGTTATGTTTATAATTCTGCCCCATTCTTTAATAATCATATCGGGAACGACAAGGTTACAAAACCTTACCACGCTTAATAATACCTGCTCAAAAGCCGATTGCCATGAAGGCTCGGATAATTCCCTGAAGTAGCCTGCCACGGGTCCACCGCAGTTATTAACGAGAATATCTATTGCACCGTATTCTTTTTTAACGGAGGATACTGTTCCCTCAATATCCGAAGCTTTGTTAAGATCACACACGCACCAGAATGGCTCCGATTTATATTTGCTTTTCATTTCATCGGTGGTTTTAATCAAATCATCCCTATTCCGGGAACAAATTGCCACGTTGCACTCTTCAGCTAAAAACATATCGGCTACCGCTTTGCCTATTCCCTTGCTTGACGCAGTAACCAGGACGGTTTTTCCCTTTAATCCTAAGTCCATTTTTTCACTTAAGCTTTTAAGAAAATTATTTTAAAGATGAATAAATATTAATCACTCCAACCCGTATCATCATCACAGCAATTGAAGCAAGTAAAAGAGAAGCAATTTTAGCAAACGCCCTCGAGCCTCCCTGCCCGATTGCTTTTATCAGCCATTGCGCATTGAGCAAAACCAACCCGACAATAACAAAATTTAAAACCATAGAAAATATGGTCGGAAGATAGCCAAAATTATCAATCAGGATTAATATAGTAGTAAGTGCAGCAGGACCCATAATAAGAGGAATGCCAAGCGGAACTACACCGATATCGGTGCCGGGGTCTCTCCTCTTTTCTGATGAGCTTATAATATCGTTTACTGAAAGAACCAGAAGAATTATCCCGCCGGCAATTCTGAAATCATCAATCGTAATCCCCATGAAATTTAATACGGCTTTCCCCCCGATTAAAAAGATATTTGCGACAATGAATGCAGCCAGCAATGCTTCAAGTATTAATTTTTTCCTTTGTGCGACTGAAATTTCATGTGTATATCCTAAAAAGATCGGGACAGTGCCGATTATATCTATTGCAACAAATAAGGGAATAAATGATAACAAGAAAGTTTCAACTGTCATAATAAATACAAATTACTTTGAAATTCCTCTTTCACAGGATTCAATAAAACCAACCAGGTGTTTTATTTCTTTTGTTTGAGGCAAGTCGAATTTTATTTTTTTAAGCGCCTGCGAAACATTTAGACCGGAATTATAAATCAGCGTATAGGCTTTCTTTAGTTCTTCAATAGTTTCAGGTTTAAAATTCCTTCTCTTCAAACCTACAATGTTTAATCCTTCATAATGAAGCGGGTTACCTGAGAATAATCCATAAGGAGGAATATCTTTAACGACCATAGAATGTGCGCCGACCATTACGTTTTTCCCGATCTTTACAAACTGGTGAACACCAACTAATCCTCCAAGAACAACGTAATCTTCTAAGACTACGTGACCGGCTAAAGCAACACTGTTAACGACAATACAGTTATTGCCTATTATACAATCGTGCCCTGTGTGGGAGTTAGCCATAAAAAGACAGTTATTCCCTACCACAGTTTTATTTCCTTCAATTGTACTCCTGCTGATAGTTACAAACTCTCTTATAGTATTATTATCACCTATAACTAATTGTGAATGTTGTCCCCTAAATTTTAAATCCTGTGGTATAGCTGCCAGCACCGAGAAGGGATATATAATATTGTTTTTACCTATTCTCGCTCCGGCTTCAATAGTAACGTTATTATGGACGATTGTCCCTTCTCCTATCTCGACATCATTTTCAATAATAGAAAAAGCACCGACCTCAACACCTGGAGAAATTTTTGCTTCCGGGCTTACGATAGCAGATGGATGGATTTTTGACATACCGAAAAAAAATTATTTTTATTAAACGAATTAACGATCAGCAGGGTAAAAATAATAAATTTGTTAAGCTTTAACCATCGTCTCTGCGACAATTTTTGCAGTATCAAGAGCTATTACAAGCTCTTCATTGGTAGGTATTCGTAAGACTTTAACTTTAGAACTATCCGAAGATATAATTTTATCACCGTTTGCATTTTTATTTTCATCAAGCTCGATACCTAAGAATGCAAGATCATCACAAACTGCTTTCCTGACCTCATAAGAATTTTCCCCGATTCCACCGGTAAATACAAATGCATCCAGACCACCCATAGAAGCAGCATAAGCACCGAGGTATTTTTTTATTTTATAACAGAAAAGATCGAAAGCATAACCTGCTCTTTTACTATTCCCTTTAACGGCTTCCAGGATTTCCCTCATGTCGCTACTCTCACCGCTTATCCCGATAAGCCCGCTATGTTTGTTAAGTAGCGTATTGGCTTCACTAAGCGACAAACCTTCTTTTCCCATAATATAAAGGATAAGTGAAGGATCTATATCCCCGCTTCTTGTACCCATTAACAATCCTTCAAGCGGGGTAAATCCCATAGTCGTATCGACAGAAACACCATGTTTAACAGCAGCCATACTGCAGCCGTTACCGAGGTGTGCGGTAATAATTTTTAACTCTTTTATATCTCTTCCGATAACTTCAGCAGCCTGATTCGCTACAAAAAAATGTGATGCGCCGTGAAAACCGTATCTTCTTATTTTATACTTCTTATAAAGTTCATAAGGTATTCCATAGAGAAAAGCTTTCGGCGGCATAGAACTATGAAACGCGGTATCAAATACCGCACACTGAGAGGTACCGGGAAGTGTTCTTGATACTGCCAATATACCCTTGATATTAGGAGGATTATGAAGGGGTGCAAGTTCAATATTATTCCTTAATACCTGGATTACTTCATCATTTATAAGAACTGATGCCGAAAATGTTTCCCCCCCGTGTACAACCCTGTGCCCGACAGCTTCAATATCTTTTTTATCTGAAATGACCCCGTGATTTTTACTCAACATTACGCCAAGCACATATTCAATTGCAATATTATGATCGAGTATTTCACCAACGACTTTTATTTCATCGCCGTCATAACGTTTATGCGAAAGAACAGCACTGCTCATACCAATTCTTTCAACTACTCCTTTTGCAAGAGCAGCTTTCTCAACAGTGTCAAAAAACTGGTATTTTATCGATGAGCTGCCGCAATTTAAAACAAGTACTCTCATTCTTTTCCTTCAACTATTTTTAGATAATCAGACTTCAGCAATAATGTTACCGTTCGCATCGTATTTATAAAATCCTTCCCCCGTTTTTTTGCCGAGTTTTCTTTCACGTACAAGCTTCCTAAGTATTGGGCATGCCCTGTATCTCGGTTCTCCCAGTGTTTTCCAGAGTGTTTCCATCCAGGCAAGCACTTCGTCAAGACCCATGCTGTCTGCAAGCTCAAGTGGTCCCATCTGGAAATTGTAACCGAGTCTCATAGCAGTATCAATATCTTTAGCAGTTGCCACACCTTCCAGAAGTATGTACATGGCTTCATTCAGTAGAGGAACGATCGCTCTTGTTGTTACAAAACCGGGATACTCGTAAACTTCTACAGATGTTTTGCCGATGCGCGTTGCAAACTTTTTAGTTTTTTCCACTGTTTCATTAGAAGTATGCAGACATTTTACAAGCTCGACCAAAGGTATTTTAGGGACTGGATTTAAGAAGTGCATCCCGATAACCTTATCCGGTCGTGTTGTGCTTTCAGCAATCTTAGTTAAGCTTAAAGTAGATGTGTTGGAAATAAATATTGTATCTTTGTCGGCAATTATATCAATTTTCTGGAAAATATTTTTCTTTAATTCAAAATCTTCATCAACTGCTTCTATTACCAGGTCACATCCCGAAATTTTATTGAATGTAGTTTCCCACTTTATTCTGCTTAGTATGGCTTTTTTTTCAGATTGAGTTACAGACCATCTTCTGATCTCCCTGTCTATTAAAGATGATAAAGAGGTTTTCGCTTTATCAAGATGGAGGGGGTCCTTTTCAATTAACAGAACTTCAAGCCCTGATGCTGCTATCGTTTGAGCTATTCCCAGCCCCATTAACCCGGCGCCTATGATTGCGATATTATTTATTGAGCCTTCATCATATTGCTTTCTTTTCTCAAGCAGGTCTTCTAATTTAAGATTTTCGTTTGTCATTTTATTTTCCTGTAAATTCTTTTATTTGTCATTTTTCTTTCAATATCAACTACTTTGCCAAACCCCGTTAGAAATCTTTCTTATTAAACAAGTAAATACTGTATCCAAGTGCGGCAAACATGAAAGCTAACGAGGTAAGAATCGGTTGTGTATCAACTATTCCCTTTCCTATTGCGAGGTTTATAGTTGTTTCTCCCATCAGCTCGGAGGTTTTGGGAATGATGTAATAAAAAACATCAATCAACGAATTAATAAAATCACTTTTGATTATTACACTAAATTGCTCTTTACCCATATAAAGTAGCGGACTCAATATCAAAAAGATAAAGTACGCCAGCATCATACCAAGAACTGAACCCTGGGTAATAACTCCGAACAAAACAATTAGAGAATAGAGCACCGCAAATGCAAAAGTAACTGAGAGTATTATGCTCAGAAAAGTAAAATCGAAATATGAAAATCTTAATGAAACAACAGCCCACACACCGATTACAAGGAAAGCAACATTAATTAAAACTACAAGCAATCCGCCGCAGAACTTACCAATTAAAAGTTGAGTCCTGGAAATTGGCTTTGATAAAAGAAGATCGATATTTCCCTTCTCGAGCATAACGGGAACAAAACTGGCAGTTGAAAAAATTGCAAGGAGAACACATAAACTTGTTAAAGGTGTTATGATAATCAATTCGATAGATGTGGCAATCTCGTTAACAACAATGCCTCCCTGCTTAAAATCCACTCCACCCATTAAAGTAGAATCACTTATAATATTTACTACTATGGCAGAAATAATTATTGCAAGAGCCGAGAGACCAAGAAAGAAGAGGAAAACTTTTCTGGCAAGTGCTTCCCTGACAGTGTACCCGGTTGTTATCCAGATGTTATTCATTTGTTGTTTCGCTCCGATTCATTTATCAACGAGATAAACATTTCTTCAAGTGTACTTTTAAGCGGAACAATCTCTCTAAGTAAGATACCTTTGCTACGAAAATCATCGATAATCCTGTTTAGTTCAGCAATATCAGCTACCTTAACTAAGTAACTGCCATCAGGTTGCTTTGTATATGCAAAGTTACCGGGCTCAGTATCCGTGCTGTCAACAACAAGCTTATATTCTTCCTTTTTCTCAGTAAACTCTTTTACAGTTCCTTCACGAAGTAATTTCCCTTTGTTCAAAATTCCAACACGGTCGGTGATTAGTTCGACTTCGGAAAGAAGGTGACTGTTTAAGAAAATAGTTTTAGACCTGTTCTTAAGCTCAATCAGAATATCGCGGATTTCTTTTCTTCCAATTGGATCAACTCCGTCGGTAGGCTCATCGAGAAAAATTAAATCCGGATCATTTATTAAAGCTTGCGCAAGCCCAAGCCTCTGCATCATTCCTTTAGAATATGCTTTAACTTTTGTCTTCTTCCATTGCGAAAGTTTGACCAGTTCCAGGAGTTCGTCAATTCTTTTATCAAGATTAACTCCGTTCATTCCACTTAACTTGCCAAAGAACTTTAGTACCTCTCCACCTTTTAAATATGAAGGATACTTATGATTTTCAGGAAGATAGCCTACCTTCTCCTTTATCTTATAATCAGAAATGTCCTTCTCAATTATTGTGGCACTACCAGCGGTTGGAAAAGTTATCCCGAGCAAAAGCTTAACGAGAGTGGTTTTGCCTGCACCGTTTGGACCGAGCAGCCCGAATATCACGCCTCTTTCAACATTTAAATTGAAATCAACGAGTGCCTGTATTTTATTCTTTTTGAAAGATGAGGAATAAACTTTCGTCAACCCCTTAGTTTCTATAACATTCATACACTAAGCATAAATAATCGTTGTATAAATTTAAGCAAAAATATGTTGCAAAATAAGTTACTCTGAGTATTTATGATGAATGGATATATTTCCTGTCGGGATTCAATTAGTTAAGATTTTCAGTAACATAATTGTTTATAGCGCTATTAAAACAGAAATTTTTTCTTTAACGATAGTTGTTTTATATTGGTGAAGTTCTTAGAACTTAACTAAATAATGAATCCACTCCAGGCTCTAAAAAAATATTTCGGATATGACGAATTCCGTCCTGCACAGGAAGAAATAATCAACTCTATTCTGGAAGGCGAAAATGTTCTTGCTGTTTTGCCAACGGGAGCCGGGAAATCAGTCTGCTATCAAATCCCTTCACTCGTTTCGGACAATTTCTCAATTGTTATTTCTCCACTCATTGCTTTAATGAAGGACCAGGTAGATTCACTCAACCTGCCTGCCGGTTTATCAACCGAAGGTTGGCAAAGGCAGGATCAAAAAGAAAACCTTGCGGCTTTCATTAACAGCACAATGACTTTCTATGAAGCAGAGGAAGTTCTGCAAAAAATTGCTTACGGGGAAACCAAACTTCTTTACGTTGCGCCTGAAAGATTGACCAATGTTAATTTTGCAGAGAGACTGAAAAAACTCAATCCATCTTTCCTTTTTATAGACGAAGCGCATTGTATAAGCGAGTGGGGGCATAATTTCAGACCGAGTTATTCAAAGATTAAAGAATTCATTGAATATACGGGAATAAAAAAAGTATCTGCTTTTACGGCTACCGCCACACCTGAAGTAATAAAGGACATTTCAACACAGCTTGGATTTTCCAAAGGATCCCTTTCGGGAAAAGAACCCGTAATAATCGTAAGAGGATTTGAGAGAGAGAATCTTTACCTGAATACTATCCTCACAAAAAAGAAAAATGAAAAATGCTTCGAACTTCTTTCAATTAATAAAACACCCGCTATCATTTATACTTCTTCGAGAAGGAAGGCGGAAGAAGTATCCGAATACCTGAATATGCACAAAATAAATTGTTCCTATTACCATGCGGGACTTAATTCTATTGAAAGAAAAAAGGTACAGGAAGATTTTCTAAACGACGTTGTCCCGGTTATTGCTGCAACAAATGCTTTCGGAATGGGAATAGATAAAAAAGATATCAGGTTAATAATTCATTACAATACGCCGGGTTCAATTGAAAATTATTACCAGGAAATCGGAAGAGCAGGAAGGGACGGGAAGGAATCTCAAGTCTTTCTTCTTCATGATGAAAACGATATAAGAATACAGAATTACTTTTTATCGCAGTCGCATCCGAACAAAGAAATCATACAAAAAATATATAATGCTATCTGCGATTACGGAAAAGTAGCAGTTGGAAATTTACCTGATAAAGAAATTCCGTTAAACCCCGATTATATATCTGCTTACTCGAAAAATGAAATTTCAAAAGGACTGTTACATGCTTCACTGAAATTTTTGGAATCTGCCGGTTATTTAAGACTGCTTTCCGAATATGAAAAAAAAGACACGCTACAGTTCTTATGGAATAAGGATCGACTGAAGGATTTTATAAAAGTATCAATCAACAATATAATAAAGGATATAACGCTTTTACTTTTAAGAGAATACGGCAGTACAACCTTTACAACAAAAGTACAATTTTCTGTTTCGCAATTTGCGGAAAAATTTGGTCTGGATTTTAACGAGGTTAATGAAGCTTTTACAATTATGGATAATATGGGAATAATTTTTTATGAGAAGTCACTATCCAAAGAAAGTGTTTTATTAACAAGTCCACGAATAGAGACTGATAAACTCAGGCTCAACTATAAAAAGATTTTAGAAAGCTATTTAAACCTTCAGAAGAAAATTGATAAAATGGTTGATTATGTTTTTACCGAGGAATGCAGGTTTAAATTTATTCTCAGTTACTTTGGCGAAAACGTTGACAGGTATAGTTGCGGAAAGTGCGACAAGTGTTTGACCGGTATTAAAAGCAGCGAAAATATTAATAAATATGTTTCGGAAATTATTTTAAGAACACTCATTGAAAGCAAAAAGAGCTTAACTGAATCTCTATTAACAGGTATTCTGCGTGGTACTGCAAAGCCTCTGGAATATCCCGACATCCAGACCTTCGGGGCGTGTATAAATTATAGTTCAGGTGAGTTAAAAAGAATTATTCGCTCAATGATAAATAAAGGACTCATAGCAGAAACTTATAATAAATCGAAGTTATTAAAAATAACAGGAAAAGGAGTAGCAGACGCCGGCGAAAAAACTGTAGAAAGAATTAATAAGCAATCTGACAATTACCTTGGAGACCTCGAGCTTTTCAATATCCTGAGAGAAATCAGGAGCCGTGCATCAAAAAAATTTCATCAGAGCAGCATGATCGTTTGTCCTGATGAAACACTGAGAGAAATCTCATCCAAAAAACCTAAGTCAAAGGGGGAATTTCTTTCAATTAAAAATACTTCTATCAGAATGTTCAATAAAATAGGGGAAGACTTTCTTGAAGCAATAAATAATTTTGATAATGAAAAAAGTGATACTCCGGCAAAACAACCGGGTTCAGGAGATCTCCCTGCAAACATCCGGGAAACATATTCTTTGTTAAAAAAAGGTTACAGGTTAAAAGAGATGGCACAGCTTAGAAAAGTGTCGGAATCAATTATCTCGATGCAGATTGAAACTATTCTTGAATTCGATCCGGAAGTAAATATTCTGCATCTTTTCAACTCAAATGAATTAAAAAAAATTACTACTGAAATTGAGAAAGGTTATGATGACCTGAAGGATCTTAAGCATCGTCTTGATGATTCAATCAGCTATCCTATGTTGAGAATAGCAATTGCAAAGTACAAATTCAGCCGGGCTTCTTCCTTAAACTTCCAACGTGAACAATAACTTTATCAAAAAAAACCTCCCATTTATCAGGGTCCTGGTTATAATAATCCAGAGTAGTTTTATATAATTGTTCGTTTACATCATACTTATTAAGGACGGCATCTCTTAGGCTATCAAGACCGGCGGCAGAAAGATTAATAGTATCCTGCGCAACAAGCATGTCAGAATAGATTAGAACGAGCTTATCTTCTTCAATAATTTTTTCTTTGCTGCAGTTGAAGCATAAGAATAAAACAAATGTGAAAAATATGGCGGGACTACTTTTATTAAAATACAACTTCACAAGCTCAATTCATTTTTTTACTTGCTTTAAAAAGAACTTTCTTCTCCTTCTCAGTAAGATTCTGGTAGCCTGATTGGCTTATTTTATCCAGTATCTTGTCTATATCTTCCTGTGATACTTCATCTTCTTCGATTTCATGAAACTTTGCATCCTGAATATTTTGTTCCTTCTTTTTGAACTTATCTGATATTCCGCCAAAGGGATTAAACGGTTTTGTAGCTCGGTATGAGGATCGTTTAAAAAGATCCTTAAATGCAATACTAGTATTTTTATCCAGCATCAGGAAAATAAAACCGGTAAGGGCACCACCGAGATGAGCAAGATGTGCAACATTGGAGCCAGCGCTGTCTACAAGCATAAATTCCATAACAATAAGAATAGTGATTAAATATTTTGCCTTAATAGGTATGAAGAAATAAATAAATATGTACCTGTTGGGAAATAGCATGGCAAATGCAATCATAACTCCGAATATCGCACCTGAAGCACCAATAGTAAAAGCCGCTCCACTTCCTAAAAGCGGCGAAACAAACAAATGGCAAAGTCCTGCACCTATACCTGCAAGTAAATAATAATAAAGGAATTTCCTTGCGCCCCATAAATTTTCTATTTCCATACCGAACATCCAGAGAGCAAACATATTAAAAAGGATGTGAGAAAAACCTCCGTGCATAAACTGGTAAGTAATAAGCTGCCATATCTGGAAATTAAACGGCTGGCTACCGGGATCGATGCCACTGATTGGATTAAGAGCAAACCACCTGTTAAGTATATACCAGGCAGGATACCCGTTAAATGTTAACGTATTCATCAACAGTTGTAAAAAGAAAACCACTCCGTTAATAATCAAAAGGCTCTTAATAACAGGAGGGAAAAAACTGAATCCGCCGAAACCTGTTGGTCTATAATATTGGTTCACTTATATCCTGTACTTAATTTTTTTCTTAATCGTAATCATAATCTTACTCGATTCTTAACCCGATTACGAGTATGATTACGATTAAGATTATGAAAGAACCATGAAATAATTTTACTAAAGTTTAAACGTCTGTCAGCGCTGCAACACCCGGCAAAATTTTACCTTCCAGGAATTCCAGCGAGGCACCGCCGCCAGTTGAAACATGAGATACTTTATCCTCGAGCCCTGCTTTGCTTATTGCAGCAGAAGAATCGCCGCCTCCGACAACAGTGATGGCACCATTTGCAGTGGCTTTGGCAAGAGCTTCAGCGATCTCAAAAGTGCCTTTAGCAAAGTTCGGCATTTCAAAAACGCCCATCGGACCGTTCCATACAATAGTCTTTGATTTTATGATTTCATCTTTGAACAATTTAATAGTTTCAGGTCCTATATCCAATCCCATTTTCGCGGACGCAACATTATCAATACTTACTGTTTCAGATGGAGAATCATTTTTAAACTCATCTGCAACAACAACATCTATAGGAAGCAAAAACCTGACATTCATACCTTTTACTTTATTCAGCAGTTCTTTGGCAAGTTCCAGCTTTTCTTCTTCGAGAAGAGATTTACCAATTTCTTTTCCCTGAGCTTTAAAGAAGGTGAATGCCATTCCTCCGCCAATAAGCATAGTGTCAACTTTATCGAGCAGGTTGTTAATTACATCAATCTTTCCTGATATTTTTGCGCCTCCTAAAATTGCACAATAAGGTTTCTTCGGAAAAGAAACTGCACCGCCAAGATATTCAAGCTCCTTTTGCATAAGATAACCTGCAGCACATTGATTTATGTACTTGGTAACACCTTCAGTCGAAGCGTGCGCCCTGTGTGCGCTTCCGAAAGCATCGTTGATATAAATATCTCCTAATTCCGATAATTGTTTTGCAAATCCCGCATCGTTTTTTTCTTCTTCCTGATGAAATCTCAGGTTCTCGAGCAGCACTACATCACCCGGCTTCATACTGTTTACAATTTTCTTTACTTCTTCTCCAATGCAATCCGGGGCAAGAATAACATTCTTACCTAAAAGTTCAGCTAATTTTTCAGCAGCAGGTTTAAGACTGTACTTTGGATTAACTTTACCTTTAGGTCTTCCAAGATGGCTCATAAGAATCGCTTTGCCGCCATCAGAAATAATTTTCTTAATTGTTGGCAAAGATGAAACTATTCTTATGTCATCGGTTACGTTTAAATTCTCATCGAGAGGTACGTTAAAATCAACTCTAACAAGAACCTTTTTATCTTTAAGATTTAAATCATTAATTGAAAGTTTTTTCATTTTCATTCCTCAATATTAACCGGAAATTACCGGATTCACCTAAATAGGATTGATAAAAAAGAAAAGCGGGGCGTGTTTACGCCCCGAAGGAATTTATTTCATTATAATCTTTAATAAAAGATCTGCTACCCGGCAGGAGTAACCCCACTCGTTATCATACCAGGAAACAATTTTAAAGAATCTTTTCTCTCCTTTAAGATTATTCTGAAGCGTAGCCAAAGCATCATAAATTGATGATCGTTCATCATGAATGAAATCAGTGGAAACGACTTCTTCATCTGAAACACCAAGAATACCTTTAAGGTATGTTTCCGAAGCCTTTCTTAAAAGCTTATCGATTTCCTCAATCGATGTATCCTTTTCCGAACGGAAAGTTAAATCAACTACAGAAACATCAGCAGTTGGAACTCTGAACGACATTCCTGTTAATTTACCCTTCGTAACAGGTAAAACTTCCCCGACTGCCTTTGCAGCACCAGTAGAAGACGGGATAATATTTATTGCAGCAGCCCTGCCACCTCTCCAGTCTTTCTTCGAAGGACCATCAACTGTTTTTTGTGTTGCAGTATAAGAGTGAATCGTAGTCATCAAGCCTGTCTCGATTCCTATCCCTTCTTTAATAAGAACATGAACAACCGGAGCGAGACAGTTTGTTGTACAAGATGCGTTAGAAATAATATGATGTTTTGCAGGATCGTATTCCTGGTCATTAACACCAAGAACTAAAGTTTTTACATCGCCTTTTGCCGGTGCGGAGATGACAACTTTCTTTGCTCCTGCTTCGAGATGTCCTTTTGCTTTATCGGAATGAGTGAATAATCCTGTAGCCTCAATAACATATTCAACTCCCAAATCCTTCCATGGCAACTGCGAAGGTTCTTTAGTTGCCATAACACATTTTATTTTGTTACCGTTTACAATCAATACGTCATCGCTTTCAGCATTAGGATCGCTTTTAGAGGTGCTTAACCCGCCTTTAAATCTTCCGTGAACAGAATCATATTTTAACTGGTACGCGAAATATTTTGCATCAGTTGTTACATCTACTACAGCAACTACGTCTATATCTTTACCCAAAACTCCACGTTCTGCCAAAGCCTGTAAAACAAGTCTTCCTATTCTTCCAAATCCGTTTATCCCTACTTTTACAGCCATATTCTAAAACTCCTTTTTTGAAATTAAATTAATAGAAAAAAGAACAAATTATCCATATACAAAATTACTCATTAGGGGTTTGAATATCAATTGGATATGATTCAAAGAAATGATTTAATAACAAAATAATTTTAGACTTGTTGCTTTGCATTAATACAAAAGCCCATAGCAAATTAAAAAGCCCTCTGTTCGAGGGCTTAAAAGTAAACAACTGATTATTTTTTAGTATAAGTTAAATCGGGTCTCGGTTTACCATAGTATTCTTCAATACTGAGAACATTGACAGACAGCTTTGCCCAGAGCTTTGCTTCCTCTTCTTTTAATTTGTCACTGTTTTCTTTCATCGCTGAGTAGAAGCTTGCGCCGTCTTTAGCTGTTTCTGTTAATGCAATTGAATTATTATCCAAACCAATTTCTACCAGCCAGATACCCCAGCCATCCGGTATATTATTTTTTTCATAAAGAGCTTTCCATTCAGCTATAACATCCAGAACTTCCTGTCGTTTTTCCAGTTTATATTTAAAAAAGACCCAGTGGATAAATTCTGCTTCTCCCTGTTTTGTCCTGGATTCCTTTGGCACATAAGAGTATTTAGCAGACCATTTAGCAATAAAATCGCGATGTGTTTCTATACTGCTTTCATTTGCAGTGATAAATTCTCCCCACTTTTCTTTGCCTATTTTATCTAATACAGAACCGAATACGGATGAAAATTTATCTATCTCGGCATAATTTGAAAGAGGTATGAGATAGTAATAGTGCCCGTCATTCCTTTGAGATGCCCGTACGTAAGGAAGATCGAGTCCACCTTCGGTCATCAACCCAACCCACTGCTTAGAGGTTTCTTCGTATTGTTGCAACATATTTATTTTTGCAACTTCCTCACGGATCCAGTAAAGCTGGTCATTCATTTCCTCTTGAGCAACTGCTAAGCCGGAATAACAAATAACTAACCAAACCAGTGGTAAAAAAAACTTTAGCTTAAACATAAAAGTGACTCCTTTTGATTTATGTGATTGAAATACTTAACCCTAAATCTTTAAGAATTACTATTTGAGCTGGGATTCTAATCAGAAACTAAGGAACTAATCAGTAAGTAACAATATCCTGATAAGAAATAATTTGGCTTATTGCTGTTCAAACTATTTTTCTATATAACTGCGAGGGTATTTTTTGCACCAGGATTTTATAAAATCTGCAATAGCGCTTGTTGGAGCTCCCGGTGTAAATAATTCCCCCACCCCACTTTTTTTAAGCTCTTTGATATCTTCTTCGGGAATTATTCCTCCACCTGTCAGAAGTACATCATTTAAACCTTTTTCCTTCATAAGATTCAGAATTTTTGGAAAGAGAGTCATATGCGCACCCGATAAAACACTGATTCCAATAACATCGACATCTTCCTGTAATGCAGCTTCCACGATCATTTCCGGAGTTTGTCTTAAGCCGGTGTAAATGACTTCCATTCCGGCATCGCGTAATGCGGCTGCTATTACTTTTGCACCCCTGTCGTGTCCGTCCAGACCGGCTTTAGCAATCAATACCCTTATTTTTTTATCCATTGATGGAATCTCTTTTTGTGTTCAGTTCAACTCTTATTTTATCTGCAAATTCTTTCATTGAACCGTCTGAATATTTTTTAAAACTCGGTCTAAAAGTGAAATCATTTGTAAAACGGGGAATGATATGAAAGTGAAAATGGAAAACCGTCTGACCCGCAGCTTTGCCGTTGTTAACAACAATATTAAAACCATCTGCTTTAATGCTTTTTTCTACTGCAGCAGAAATAACCTGTAAACCTTTTGTAAGGTAATCCAACTCTGCCGGTGTAAGAGAAAGGAAATTATCATAATGCTTTTTAGGTACAACTAAAGTATGACCATAGTTTAAAGGTCTGATATCGAGAAAGGAAATTATGTTTTCGTCCTCATAAATAATTTCGGCTTCGGATTTGCCTTTAATAATATCACAAAAAATACAGTCCATACCTTAAGATAAGCTTAATTTAATTTTTAGGCAAAGTTATTATAATTTTTCATTTTGATTGATTCTATCCCTTATTTGCAGATAAATATCTGAGATAATATTTTCGGGCTTTCACAAGATCTTCCTGAGTATCAATAGACAAAGAATCAAATTCCGTAATTACTATTTTTATTTTTAAGCTGTTCTCAAGCATTCTAAGCTGCTCTAATTTTTCCGTTTTTTCAAGATCAGTCTGCTGAAGTTTTGTGAATTTCAAAAGAGAATCTCTCCTGTAAACATATAAACCTATGTGCTTATAAATTTCTGTAAGTTGAATTTTCTCGGAATTCGTTTTTGCATCCCTGACAAAAGGAATCGCAGAACGGGAGAAATACATAGCAAAGTTGTTATAATCAAAAACCACTTTAACTACAGAAGGAGATCTTAATTCCTCAACAGTCTCGATTCTTTTTGCCAGAGTAGAAATATTTACAGTCTTATCAAATAACAAAGGCTCAACAGCCTGATCAATCATTGTACCTTTTATGAAAGGTTCATCAGCCTGAATGTTTACAATAATCTTTGCATCGGTTAAATCTCTTGTTACATAAGCTACTCTGTCAGAGCCGGACTGCAAATCTTTTGGTGTTACAATAACTCTCGCCCCAAACCCGCGCGCAACTCTGGCAACTTTATCATCATCAACTGCTATAATAACATCATTAAGCAGTTTTGATTTTTTGGAATTCTCATAAGTATGTTGAATTAGCGGTTTCCCGCCAATATCGGCAAGTATTTTACCGAAAAGTCTTGTGGAAGCAAACCTTGCAGGTATAATTCCGATAATCATACTTCAAAATTACTTTTTAAGGAGTGAAGTTCAAAGGAGTCAGGTGCCTGTTCTTTTAAAGCCGGCAATTATCCTTTAATGTTGAGGTAGCCTCAGGCTTCAGCCTGAGGAATATGATAAATTATGTACCTGTAACAATCTAATCCCACTCGTTAAAATTATAAATTGTCGAGCCTTTATATGGATATTGTTTCCAGTATTCCACTATACCTGCTCTAACCGGATTATTCAATATGTATTTTAAATGTACTATTAAATTTTCTTCACTTCTAAGAATATGATCATAATAATCTTTTTGCCATTTAATTTTTTTGTTGTTATTACTTAGCCAGAATCCCGTTTTTTGCTTAAACATATCAAGGCATTTCTTGATATCAGCTTTTGAGTTATTCCCTGATAAAACAAAATGCGCGTGATCAGCCATAAACAAATAGACGTAAGCAGAACAATTAAAGGTTTTCAGTTCATTTAATAAATATGCCTCAAAAATTTTAAAGGTTTTTTTATTTGTAAAATATTTGTTTCTGTTTTTTATACAAAGTGTAAATGAAATGACTTCTTCCCCAACATAAATCTCCGGATCCAGTCTATGTTTCTTTTCTCTTATGTATTTCTTATTCATATCCCTCCTGGTAGTCTCAACCTTTAGGTTGAGAATTATTTTTATGATAGGTCCCCGTATTGGTCTAAGTCAATTTCAAACGCAACCTTAAGGTTGCGGCTACCAAATTTTTACATACTGACTAAGGTGAAGGAAAGGCTTTTTTATCCTATGACTTTGGGAACTCTGAAAAATTCCTCGTCTCTATCGGGGGCATTTTTAAGCGCTTCTTCCCTGTTGATCGAAGGTTTCAATTCATCTTCCCTGAAAGCATTGTTTCCTTCAACAGGATGAGATAGCGGTTCAACATTTTCTGTATCAAGTTCATTCAGCTTTTCAACATACTCAAGTATCTGGTTAAGCTGATGTGTAAAACTTTCAAGCTCTTCACCGGAAAATTCAAGTCTTGCAAGTTCAGCAATATGTTTAGCATCCTTAAGCGTTACCGGCACTGCTCAATTCCTTATAATTTTCACTTATAATATCTCTTACTTTTTGCATAAGTTCAAGTTCTTCTTTCCTGCTATTTATGTTATCTGCAGAAATAGGCTTATCAAAATTGAGCGTGACTTTGCCGGAATTTATTCTGAACGGTTTCTTCTGGAAAAGATTTTTCGTACCGGAAACAGTGACAGGAATAATCGGGAAACCAACCTGCGCAGCAAGATGAAAAGCTCCTCTTTTGAATGGCAGCATTTCATCTGTTTTGCTTCTAGTTCCTTCAGGAAAAAGAAGAACTGATATTTTCCTTTGAACGAGCATCTTCTTTGCTTTTTCAATGCTCTTCATTGCTTTTTCCGGATTTTTTCTATCAACTATAATATGTGGACCCAACTGCATTTGCCATCCAAATAACGGAACCCATGCAATTTCTTTTTTAAATACAAAACTAAAATCATTCGGCACAAAACGCTGAAGAACAGGAATATCAAAAAGACTACGATGATTTGAAACAAATACATAAGGCGTTTTGGGAATTACATTTTCCTTGCCGGTTATCTTTACTTTTATTCCTGCCATAGCAAGAACAGGGGCAGAAAAAACTTTAGTAAGAATAAAATAGATTTTATGGCTTCTGTCCAGCAACCCGGCAAGCAAAGCTAATGTTGATACTATGATTGTATGAACAAGGAGTAAAATTAATTTCAGGTAAGTCACTTAATTACCTTCAAACTCAAGTTCTCCTGGTAGCGATGGGTTATTACCTTTATCGATAAACTTTTTTAAAGCATTAATCCTGTTCTTAATCGAAGGATGGCTGTAAAAAAACCATTCGATAAAAGGATGGGGATCTTTATCGGCAAGATTTTGTTCTGTAAGTTTTTCGAGTGTTGAAATGTAAGATGACGCTTTCCCTGTTGAAGTCACGGCATATTCATCTGCTTCATATTCAAATTTCCTGGAAAGAATATTATTGAACGGGCTTTGTATGAGCCCGATTACTGCTCCCCATAAAGAAAGGATTGGCAATGCGGCAATCTTACTTATAGAATTAAATCCAAAGAATCCAATTGTATATTCGTACAGGGAAGCAACTAAAAACAAAGTGAAGAAGCTTGTTACGGTGCCTATAATAATGTTCTTAATAATATGTTTCTTTTTATAATGTCCGAGTTCGTGAGCAATTACAGTTTCAATTTCATCCTGAGTGTAATTATCAAGAAGAGTATCTCCAAGAAGAATTCTTTTTGATTTACCGATGCCTGTAAAAGCTGCGTTTGCCTTTTTGGTATTCTTGCTCATATCGAATTTATAAACGTTTTCAACTTTTATTCCAGCATCTTTGGAAAGCCTTTCAATCCGGGATTTCAATTCTGCTTTATCGGCAGGCAGGTTTTCATTATCGATAGGAGTTACTTTATAAAAAAGCGGCAGGATTAAAACAGGAGCTATTCTTCCAAGAACTACAGATAAAATGAACAACCCAATTGCAAGCGGCAGCCACCAGAGTGAACCGAATCTGTTCAGCACATAAAAAAAGAAAATCAAAACAGGAACACCAATAATAATAGAAACCAGCAATCCTTTTAAGCGCTCGAGCATATATTTTATGAAGGTCTGGTTTGATAGATTGTATTTATGCTCAAGATAAAAATCTGTATAATAATTTACCGGCGCAAAAATAATTCCGGTAACTGCACCGACTGTGAAGACAAATGCAATAAAAAGTAAATAGGAATTGGAAATGTACTCTGAGAAATATTCAGCTAACAGAGTACTATAACCTAGTAAAACAAATAACAGGATAAAGATAAAAGACAAAGTGCCTTTCCCGATTCCTATTGCAAGCTTGATATTGTTATAACGTTTATATTTTTCGTTTTCCATTTTATAATATTCTAAAATTATACCCTTTAAAATAAAAAACTCCTGCAAAAAAACAGGAGTCTTTTTAGAGCAATTAAATATTCTATTCTTTCTTCTTTTTAATTGATTTCCCGTCTTCACTTAGCCGGGAAATATATTTTTCCGGGTCATTTTTGAATTTTTTCAAGCAGTTTTTACAACAGAGTGCATAAGTTTTGCCTTTGTATGTATAAGTTATTTCGGGGTCGGCTTCTTCAGTTGAAACGGGACAAACTGTATTAAACACAACGCTGCTGTCGGATTTTTGCTCAACAGTTTTATTTTCACTCTCTTCTTTTGTTTTTTCCTGTGCCAGGATAGTAAAAGAAAAACCCACAGCAAAAATTAAAGTAATGGCTAATAAAAAAAATCTATTCACCGTATCTCCTTTAAATTATTTTGAGTTCAATTGTTAATTATAAAAAATTTGTATTCTTTTCAAATTACTTTTACGTCCTCCCTCGGAATCCACCCTAACTTTCCATCCTGGAGACGAACTTTTATCCAGTTTTCAACTTTATCCTCTAGTATCACTTTTAAGCCTTCGTGAACGATGAAAGCATCGTCGCTTCCGGAATCCGGAGAAAGTTTAACATTTACAATATTTTCAACAATAATCCCGTTTTTAAGACTTAATTCTCTATTCAATCTAATAGACAGCAAGGCTGCCGTTATTAAAAGCAGGAACAGGGTGACAACCCCGCCTATCAGTATAGTCTTTTGATGAAACGGATTTTTTGTATAAAAATAAAATCCTGTTGAAAAAACCAGGAGCAGATAAAATATATAGGCGGTTACTGTCCAGCCGGAGGTCGAAAAGAATGCCAACAATCCCTCCCACCATTGGAAAATAAAAAACTCAGGAAGAGATTCTACTTTATCTGTTATTTTTAAGTTTGCGAGATTAAGATTGTGAATTATATCTTCGTCGCCGGGAGACAACTTCAAAGCTTTTTCATAATAAAGTATTGCATAACCAATTTTACCTGTTCGATAATATGCATTCCCAAGATTGTAGAAAAGAGAAGTACCCTCGAATCCTGAATGAACAAGCAGGTTGTAAGTTTCAATTGCTTTATCATATTGCTTCTGACGGAAGTATTCATTTCCCTGTTGAAACGAAGTCTCTTCCGAAGCAAAAGAACCGGATATTCCCGTTAATGCTGCCAATGTTAAGATGACAAGTGCACTTTTACGAAAAAAGTTATGCATTTTTCTTAACCACAATTGATTTTTCAATATCTATAATCAGATCAGAAAGTTCGTTGTACATATCGTTCATTGTATCAGTTCCATTACTACCCGGTGCAAATCTTACATACTCACATTTCTGGGAAACTTTCTGTACTCTGTCAACAACGTCCTGAGCAATATTTCTTTTTTGTAATTCAAAAATTGCCCTGTCCACAGAAAATTCTGCTTTTGGAATATGCAGTTTATCTTCAAGATAACCGAAAAGAGCCTGCGAAAGCTCAGTATAAAATTCTCTATCCTGTTTTTTAATCATCAGGCTTTGAGCTATTTTTAACCTGTTTTTAGCCACCTTTTGCGCTTTCCTGTATCGTAATAATTGTACATCGGCGGTTAATTTTTCATCTCTCTTCTTAAAAGCAACAAAACCTATCAAAGCAACCAATGGTATTCCAACAGCAGCCCAAAAACCAAAACGGAAAATCAGTAACTCGCTTCTTTTACTTATATCATTGCCGGATGTTTTTATGTAACGAATATCTTTGCTTAAAAGTTTTATATCTTCTTTATTAAGCCCGCTTATATCCGGCTCAAACACACGCTCCCCTTGTGCTACTTTTATAGTATACGGGTTGGAACTTAAAGTGACATAAGATTTTTTGTCAGGATTAAAGAAAGAGAAAGCTATACCTGGAATTTGCTTATCACCGGGTGTTCTTGGTACGATTAAATACTCTATAGTTTTTTTACCGCCGATTTTACCCGTCCTGTTAATTTGTTCGGATATTTTAGGATCGTATTTTTCAAATCCGGGCGGAAGCTTAACCTCGGGGATATCGACCAGTTTTATGTTGCCATTGCCTTTAATATCTATTTTTAGTGAAACCGGTTCGTTCGTATTCGTTTTACTTTTATCAATTGACGAATTCAAAGTAAAATCCCCTACTGCCCCGTTAAAAGATTCAGGTATTCTTTCCTTTGGTAATGGTAATACATTAACCTTCAGCTTATTTGATTTAGCAGAGTAATCTACAGTCTCTCCTCTTCCAAAAGGATCATTAAAAAAATCATCGAAAATATTATTGCTTCTTTTCTTTTTCTGAACAAGTACCGGAACGTTAAGCTCAAAAGGTGTTACGGAAAGTTCGCCGGATTGATTTGGAAATAAGGCAACCTTTTTCAAAATACCTACCCTGAACTGCTTACCGTTTATTACTTCAGTAGAAAAAAGAATATTCTTAGAGGTTTCCAGTTCTTCTGCCCAAAAACCCTGGTATTGTGGAAGCTTAGAAACGGACATTTGCGAGGCAATATTAAGCCGGGTGTATAATTTATAAGTTACGGTTACCTGCTCGCCCTTGTAAACTCTTTGTTTGTCAGCTGTAGCCCTTACAAAAAGATTTTCAGCAATCTCGGAATCAACCGAAGGTTCGTCTTTTTGTTTATCTACAGGAGTTGTGCCTTTTACAATCTCAACAGAGAGCGGATCAGTTTTATAAATTTTACCATTATATTCTACTGAGGCACTGCCGATGTTGTAATTACCAAGCGATTTGGC
>Ga0209212_1001726_pt1 | contig 33938 bp, 25 predicted proteins | sample RifGroC2_FD_183996 | JGI IMG/M metagenome (GOLD analysis project Ga0209212, IMG submission 183996) | Groundwater microbial communities from Rifle, Colorado, USA - Groundwater C2 (SPAdes) (version 2) | ecosystem: Environmental > Aquatic > Deep subsurface > Groundwater | place: Rifle, Colorado...
GCATCTCCCAGCTGCGCCAGAAGAACTTTGTGGAGGCGATCCGCCTGCACCAGAAGGCGCTTGCACTCGACAGCAGCAACCAGGAAGTGATGTTCTCGCTCGCCGCCGACTACGAAGAGGCAAAACGTTACGACGATGCCATCAAGATGTACAAGGATATTCTGTCGAAGGACCAGACGAACCTTACGGCCCTCATCAAGCTGCGGGATCTCTATCAGGCGCTGAACCGCTGGGAAGACCTCTATGAGGCGCAGCGGCAGCTCCTCTCTAACTCGCTTGCACCCTCGGAGCAGGAGGTGGAGCAGCGAAAGCTCGTCGGCTTCATGTACGAGTTCGGCAGGTCGCTCCTTGAGATCGGTGATCTGGAGCGGGCGAAGAAGCTGTTCCGGGGCGTGATCAAACTGGACCGGGACTTCATGCCCGCTTACCTGGGATTGGGAGAGGTCTATGTGGAAGATGGCAGGCCCTCAGAGGCGGCGGAACTGTGGGAAAAGGCCTACAAGATGACCTTTTCCATCCTGCTGCTGCACCGCCTGGAGGATTTCCATCTGAAGCAGGGCGAGCCCAACCGTGCCATCGACCTCTACGGACAAGCGTTGAGCAAGGATCCCCAGAACATCACACTGAAGTTTTTTCTCGGCAAGCTTTACTACCGCCTCGAGATGATCGACGAGGCCTTTGACATCCTTTCGACCGTTGACTGGGGTGACAAGGAGCTTCCGGATGTGCACAAACTGCTTGGCAACATCTATCTGCGCCGCGGCTCCCTGGGACTCGCAGCCACGGAGTTCAAAAAGGCCCTGGGATTCAGGAAGCAGATCATCATTCCCTACGTCTGCTCGAGCTGCGAGAACAAAACGATGGAATGGACGGGCCGCTGCCAGAACTGCGGAAAATGGAACACCTTTGGGGTGAACCTCGAAAAGACCTGCTAGGTCGGCGTCATCATTTCCCTCCCTGTAGTTGCGGTTCATCCGGGTCAGGATCAAGGAGTCTTCATGTTCGACAAACCGGTGCTGCTGGTCGTTCTGGACGGATGGGGTTACAGCGAGAAATCCGAGGGAAATGCCATTGCGCAGTCACGCACACCGGTCTATACGGAACTCCTGACAAATAATCCTCATACACTGCTGAATGCCTCGGGAGAGGCCGTGGGGCTGCCCGACGGGCAGATGGGAAATTCTGAAGTGGGGCACCTGAATCTCGGTGCGGGCAGAGTAGTGTATCAGGACTCGACGCGCATCAGCAAGGCGGTCCGCGACGGCGACTTTTTTACCAATTCCGTGCTGCTCTCAGCCATGCAGGCTGTGAGGGAGCGGGGAACGTCCCTCCACCTTATGGGCTTGCTCTCGAACGGCGGTGTGCACAGCCGCATGGATCACCTGCTCGCCATGCTTGACCTCGCCAAGTCCCAGGGGCTCACGAAGGTCTTTTTTCATGCCTTTCTCGACGGCCGCGACACCCCGCCCTCCAGCGCCATTGAATTCATCGAAGAGCTCGAAAGCCATTGCGGCACGATCGGCGTCGGAAAGATCGCCACTGTCTCCGGCAGGTACTATGCCATGGACCGCGACAAGCGCTGGGAGCGTGTCCAGAAGGCCTATGACGTGCTGGTGCAGGGCGACGGCATCAGAAAGTATTCCGCAGCCGAGGCGGTGAAGCAGAGTTACGAGTTCGGCAAGACCGACGAGTTCCTGCTGCCCGTCGTGCTCCTGGATCCGCGCTCCAATCGTCCGATCGCCACGTTCAGTGACGGCGACGCCGTTGTGTTTTGCAATTTCCGATCGGACCGGGCGCGGGAGATCACCCAGGCGATTACGGATGGGGAGTTTACAGGCTTCAAACGCAGGGTCGTGCCGAAATTGTCGTCCTTCGTCTGTCTCACCTCCTACGATGAAACCTTCGGCCTGCCTGTCGCATTCCCGCCGTCGCGTCTCACCAGCATCCTCGGCGACGTGCTGAGCCGCGAGGGGGTCAGGCAGCTGCGTATAGCAGAGACCGAAAAGTACGCCCACGTCACCTTTTTCTTCAACGGCGGCGAGGAGCCTCCGTTTCCGCTCGAGGATCGGGTGCTGATACCATCGCCCCGCGATGTCGCAACCTATGACCTGAAGCCCGAGATGAGCGCCCGGGAGATCGCGGCGGAGCTCGAGACCCACATCCGGTCGAAGCAGTACGGGTTCATCCTGGTGAACTTTGCGAATCCCGACATGGTGGGCCATACGGGCGTGATCGCTGCGGCAATAAAGGCCGTGGAAGTGCTCGATGAGTGCCTCGGCCGTATCCTGCAGGCTGCCAGGGAGTCGGGGATGACGGTGATGATCACGGCGGACCACGGCAATCTTGAAGTAATGCAGGACAACGACCGCGGCCAGGTCCACACTGCCCATACCCTGGACCCCGTCCCCTTTATCCTGATCGGCAGGAAGCAGCAGCTCAGGGACGGAGGCTTTCTGGCCGATGTGGCGCCGACCATTCTGGATGTCATGGACATTCCAAAGCCCCCGGAGATGACGGGAACGAGCCTTATCCGGTCGTAGGAATGGCATGTGACATCGGTTTGAGGAAGTGCCTTACCCGGTTCATCCGCTGAACAGTTATGCATCTCCTCAATCGCTTTCTCAACTTCTTTCTTCCGACCGCCTGCTCCTACTGTCGCTCATCAGTAGGGGATTCTCCTGTTCCCTATTTCTGCCTTTCCTGCTGGTCTGATTTTTCACCTATCTCGGGACCCCTGTGTCCGCGATGCGGAAAGCCCTTTGGTTCTCCTGAAGCCCTGTCGCACAGCCCGGACCATGAGTGTCTGTCCTGCCGCCGGCATCCGCCTCGCGTTGACCAGTCCCTTTCCGTGGGAGAGTTCGAGGGTTCGCTGCGGGAGGCAATTCATCAGTTCAAGTACCGGCCCTGCAGGTCCCTGGGCGGGCCCCTTGCAGAATGGATGGCAGACCGCGTCCGGCTGACCCAGCATCCCGATCTGGTGATGCCGGTTCCTCTGCACCGCAAGCGTCTCCGGCAGCGGGGTTTTAATCAGTCCCTGCTGCTGGCCCATGGCTTGAGCGAACGGTTCGCCATCCCGCTTTCCTTCGACAATCTCCTTCGCAACCGGTTCACCAGGCCACAGGTGGAGCTTTCAGGTGAAGAACGCTTCCGAAATGTGTCCGGCGCTTTTGCGCTCCAACGTCCTGCAGAGGTGGAGGGTACACAGGTGCTGCTCATCGACGACGTCTACACCACCGGCGCCACGTTGAACGAGTGCGCCCAGATGCTGAAGGATGCGGGAGCATCTTCGGTGAACGCACTAACACTAGCGAGAACGTTGTAGATCAGGCAATAGAAATGGCAGAGAGCAGAGGGTTGAACCCTATGCGCCATGCCCAATGCGCTATCTGCTATTACCCATGCACTATACGTTACATTTCAGATAAGATGCTCACTGCGCTGACGGCCCGCTTCTGTCGTCAGAGCTTGACAATAGACGTGCCGTTCGCTATAGTTTATCGCATGTTATCGCATTTGTGATGGGTCATGCCCCCCGTCTGTTTTCGTACCAGCTCGCATTTTCAGAGCAAACCTTTCTTTCGGGATTCGGAGATTTTCCAATTCCCTCCGTTCCCGTGACTATCTTCAGGAGGTCTGACCAGTATGCTCACCGACTATCTTAAAAAAATACCGCTCTTCAGCCATGTGAAGGACGCCCAGCTCAAGGAGATCGCTTCGCGTTGCCGGAAGGTGTTGTTCGGAAAAGGCGCCACAGTGTTCCAGAAGACCGATCCTGGAACGGAGCTGTTTGTCGTGCTGTCAGGAAAGCTCAAGGCCGTGCTTGAGGACGAACAGGGAAGCGAGATGGTGCTCGCCGGTTTCGAGCAGGGCGACTTCTTCGGCGAATTGGGACTGTTGGACGGCAAGGGCAGGTCTGCCACGATCATTGCCGACAAGGATTCGGAGCTCGCTGTCCTGAGCAAGGACGTTTTTCTCGACCTGTTGCAGAAAGACCCGAAGATGGCCGTGGAATTGCTGGCCACGCTCGTGGATCGGCTGCGCAAGGCCGACGAAATGATCGAGTCCCTCGCTTTTCTTGAAGTGGGAGAGCGGCTCGTGCGCTCTCTTCTTGAATCCGCCCAGGGCGGTGACGATCGTACTGCCGGTTATCTCAGAACAAAGAAACTGACGCACAAGGACATCGCGTCACGGATCGGCTCTTCTCGCGAGGCAGTTTCAAAGTGCATGAAGGTGCTTGCCACAAAGGGCATCATCAGAGATGGCGAAGGAGAAATTCTCATTGCTCACGATGCAGTAGATATGTTGCGCGAGAATAGCCGGAAATAGCGTCAGCAAGGTGAATATTACCTTGACGAAACAGGGGGTTTTGTGAAATCATACAATCAGTCATCGTGCAGTACCTGCGGTGACGATTCTGAAGAACAGCATACGTAGTATCGAAAGGGAGGGATACCAATGAGAGTAAGAACGATCGGCATTATGGCAATTATGGCCTCTATGATCCTGCTCTTCTCCATCAGCGCTCACGCCCAGCTCCAGGGCACGATCCGGGACGTGATCGAGCCGGTGGGCACCACCGGGAAGGTGGACTGGAGCACCGGCGTGATCACAGCCGTCGGCATCGGAGCGCCGCCGGCGCAGCCGGCAAACCCCGCGCAGGCCCGGGCCATGGCAGAACGGGCTGCACAGGTCGTAGCGCTTCGCAACCTGTTGGAAGCGGTGAAGGGAGTTCGCGTCGACTCGACCACGCTGGTTGAGAACTTCATGGTAACGAGCGATGTGATCCAGACCTCGGTCAGCGGCCTCGTGCAGGGGGCCATGGTTATGGATAAGAAGTACATGTCCGACGGCTCTGTCGAGGTGACGGTGGGCATGAAGCTTACCGGCGCGCTGGCAGATACGCTTCTGCCGAGAACGCCTCCTACCGGCCTCACCGGTACGCTCGTTCCGGCAGCCCCGGGCGATGCCTACACAGGTCTGATCATTGATGCCCGCGGCCTCGGGCTGAGACCCGCCATGGCGCCCAAGATCGTAAACGAGGAAGGCAAGGAAGTGTACGGGTCCGCCTGGGTGAGCAGGGATTATGCGGTGCGAGAAGGCATGGTGGGATATCTCAAAGACCCGATCGCAGCGCAGACCAATCCCCGCGTGACCGACCGGCCTCTGATCGTGAAGGCCCTGCGCGTATCAGGAGAGGGCAGGGTCGACCTGGTGATCACGAACGCCGATGCCGTCATGCTGCACGGGGCCTCACAGAACCTGAGCTTCCTCGAGAAGTGCCGGGTCATCGTTCTCGTAGACTGACCCTGAATGTGCCGCAAGCCTGCCGGGCGACCATGGTCGCCCCTACGGGTGATGTTTTCGGCAATCTTTGATGCGTAGGGGCGGGCATGCCCGCCCTTTTCTCAGGTAAAAAAAGGAGGTATACAATGCTTACGAGGATCAAGAGTTTCATATTCCTGCTGGCCGCCGTGATGGTGGTCGCCGCAGGATGCGCAAAACCCGCACCGTCCGTGTCGGTGATGGACACGCCGGAATATCATTATAAGAACGGCTTAAAGTATCTGGACAACGACCAGATCGACGAGGCAATGAAGTCCTTTGATCGTGCGATCGCGCTTGATCCCAAGTCCGCACTTGGATATATCGGCAAGGGGCTGGCTTTCGGTAAAAAAGGCGACTTCAAGGCGGCCTTCAGCAATATGAGCAAGGCCGGCGATTACGACAAGGGCATCGAATCCCGCATCGGCATGATCAGGCTGTACACCATGCAGATGGTCGCCGGAGCGGGCAAATCGGACGATCTGTTGAAGGACGCCGAGAGCGAGTTCTCAGGCGCCCGGAAAAAGGACCCGAACAGCGCGCCGCTCCATTATTACATGGCCATGGCATACAAGGCCGGCTTGCAGTTCGAGAAATCATCCGACATGTTCCGGAAGGTGCTTGACCTGAACAAAGAGTTCACAAGCGAAGCGAACGTTGAATGGGCCGTGATCCAGAAGGTCCAGCGCGCAGCGCCGGGCACGGAGATCGGCAGGAAGATCGCCCTTATCGACAAGATCGACCGCGCTGATGTTGCCGCTCTTTTTGACCAGGAAATGGACCTCGAAAAGCTGTTCACGAAGCGCGGCCCCCAGAACTATGATACGACCTTCAAAGCGCCGGAAGGCACGACCACGCGGTTCTCGCCGGAGCAGACCACAAAAATGGCGCCTGCCACGGACATCGACGGCCACTGGCTCAAACCGAGCATCGACCGGGTTATCGCGCTGCAGGTGCGCGGCCTTGAGCCGGGTCCCACCCACACCTTCGAGCCTGACAAGCTGATCAGCAAGGGTGAGTTCGCGCTGATGCTCGAAGACATCCTGATCAAGGTATCCGGCGACGAAAAGCTCGCGACGAAGTATATCGGAGCCACCTCGCCGTTCCCTGATGTTCGGAACGACCACTATGCCTTCAGCGCGATCATGACGGCCACGTCGAGGGGCTTCCTGGAGGCTGACAAGGCGACAGGGGTGTTCAATCCCCTTGCGCCGGTTTCGGGAGCAGACGCCCTGCTCGCGATCCGCGAGTTCAAGAACCAGCTCAAATTCTGATCAATTTCCTGCGCCCGCCCCTGGTATCCGGGGGCGGGCCTTTTGGTGTCCTGATGCACAAATTAATTTGGATAATAATGCTGTTTTTCGTTCTCGCGGCTGCTCCGCAGTCCCACGCCGGACTCGCGGTGCTGGAGGGGGAGCATACGGTGGTTTACGACATCGTGAATCCCCGCGGTGTCGCTTTCATCCCGGACTATTCCAATGAATCTTTCGAGCAAAAGGTGATCAGCCAGGACGAATTCAGCAAGCGCGTACGTGTTACGGCGAAGATGCCTCCTTTGAAATCCCGTGTACCCTATCCGATCCCTGCGGGCCGGATACCGCCGGCCCTGCAGCAGTATCTGCAGCCCGAACGAGACAGGCAGGCATACGATGCGGCAGTTCAGCGGGCAGCCCAGGAAGCAGTGGGCGGCAGCACGTACGCACCTGAAGCGGCAAACGCGATCCTCTCCTGGATTGCCGACCACTTGACCTTCGACACGAGCATCACCGTTCCTTCCGACGCCGCGTCAGCGCTCCGGTTCCGGAGGGCTTACTGCGTCGGCTACTCCAATCTTGCGGTGGCAATGCTGCGTGCCGCTGGCATCCCGGCCCGCGTGGCCCACGGGTATCTGCCGCCGGGCTATGAATGGGGGTTCTCGAAGGAATACTGGGGCGTGAAGGTGAACGACGGCGGGTTCCATGCCTATCTGGAGCTTTACCTGCCCGACACAGGCTGGGTGTTTTCCGATGCCGAGCATTCCCATCTGTTCGTGGATCCCTATCACATTATTCTGGGCATCGACGGCATGACCATGCCCGGTGTGTACAAGGGCGGGTATCTCGACGTGGACAAAGCCACGTTCTATACCATTTATAAGGACGAGAACCGGACCCTGATGGTTGATGAACTATCCCGGCCCCGCGAAAAACGGCTCGGCAGACGGCTCAATGACCGGCAGCAGGTGGGGCTCGTGACAGGGCGGGTAAAGAGCGCGAGCGGCACGGCCGTTGCGAGCGGTACGGCGGTTCTTTGGAAGGACGGCAGGGGCGAGCCCACGCCCTTTTTCGGAGGCAGGTACGCACTCGTGGCAACACAGCCCGGAACGTACCGCGTTGAAGTGCGCGGTCCCGGATACACAAAATCGTCGCGTGAAGTGGTCGTTGCGCAGGGAGCGTCGGTGCAGCAGGATTTTACGCTCCAGGCGGGAGGCATGATCAGCGGGAGGGTGACCGGCGCTGACGGCAGGCCGATCACCGACGGCGATGTGTTCTACCGCGCCGGAGACACGAGCTTCGGGGTCCCCATCAGCAGGGACGGCACGTACGTGATCGAAGGCCTTGCGCCGGGTCAGTATACGGTCAAAGTGCTCATGGGAGAGAAGAATGCGTCGCGCACTGCCCAGGTCAGATCAGGTGGTGAAACGGTGCTGGATTTTGTGGTAAAATGACGAACATCGAGGAGAGGGGACTGCTCATGAAAAGATACGGCCTGGTTTCAGTATGCCTGTTCCTGCTGTTCATCCTGGTCGCCCCCTGGGTCGTTGCCCAAACCGTTGGAAAGTATGATGCCGTTGAGACCGTGGGGCCGGGGACGATCAACTGGACCTCGGGAGAGGCTTTTGCCACGGGCATCGGCGCTCCACCGTCCGGCGCGCTGAATCCTGCCCAGATTCGGGCAATGACCGAGCGCGCTGCCTTTGTAGTGGCTGTTCGCAATCTGCTTGAGACCGTCAAGGGTGTGCGGGTTGATTCGACAACGCTGGTCGAGAATTTTATGGTCACCAGCGAGGTGATCCGCACGCGTGTGGAAGGCGTTGTGCGCGGCGCCCGGGTCGTGAATAAACGGTACTTGTCCGACGGCTCCGTTGAAATGGTCGTGTCCATGCCATTCAAGGGAGAGTTCATGAACGTCGTGCTTCCCGAGGATTTCGGCGGTACCGTCGTGGCGCCTTTGCCGAAGCCCGTGCCTGCTCCGAAGCGACCTCAGGACCCGAAGCCTGCTCCGCGGCCCCCTGCGCCTGAACCGTTGAGGCCTGAGCCGGTACGGCCGGTCCCTGAGCCGGTGCAGCCGCAGCCGGTGATGCCTCCTCCGCCTCCTGATCCCACAGCTCAGTTCACTGGCGGAAAGGCCACGGGCCTGGTGATCGACGGGACCGGTCTCGGTCTCCGGCCGGCGCTCATGCCGAGGATCGTCGACCATCAGGGGAACGAGATATATGTGGGGCGGGTCGTAACGCGCACCAATGCCGCGGAACAGGGTGTTGCGGGATACGCCAAGGATGTGAATGCCGCGTCAGGAAATTTCCGGGTCACCGACAATCCTCTTGTGATGAAAGGCGCACGTGCTGTGGGAGCGGGAAGAACGGACATCATGCTAAGCCAGGCCGACGCCCGGACCCTCAGGGATCTGGCTGAAAAGTCAGATTTTCTGAAATACTCCCGCGTGATCATCGTATATTAAAGGGACAGTTCCTAACCCGGACAAGCCCCGCAAGCGGGACGAGGCCGGAATTGGAAATTTAAAATTGTAAATTGCAAAGTGCAAATTTATATAAAAACCGGCTGAATTTATTGCCCTTGTCGGGCAATCACGCCCAGGCGTGATTCAGCCTTGCAAATCAGCAACCCTGAAGGATTGCCCTACAAAATCCGCTTATAAGGCACGAGGGTTTTGAGAGGTAGCAGAGGGGGATGGAACAGAGAACGTGTGCAGTGCATTGTTTTTCAAAAAGCCTGTCGGGCGACCATGGTCACCCCTACGAGAGATGTTGCCGGCAATCTTTGATGCGTAGGGGCGGGCATGCCCGCCCTTTTCTCTCTTTCAATTGGAGGTAGGCATGGGTGTCAGAAAACTTGTCGTGGTCTTGATAGCACTATCCCTGATGACGGTATCATGCGCATCGTTGAAAAAGAAGGCTGAAGAAGAGGAGCTCTTCAGGATCACGGGGCCAAAATACCGCATAGCCGTCGTTGAGTTCCGCGACGAGTTTTCAGGAGTCGGTGGAACCGCTGCGGGAACGGGAAGTGCAGGCCATGATGTGGTGAATGCCTACATCAACCTCCTGAACAAGGCTGCCCGCGACGCAGGCGACAACCTGGGCGCGAAGACAGTCGGTGCCGGAGCGGCAAAGATGCTTGAAACTTCCCTGGTCAAATCCGAGAATTTCGACGTGTTCACGCGGCAGGAGATGGACAAGGTGCTGAAGGAGCAGGCCCTGGGTCAGAGCGGACTGGTCACACCTCAGTCGGCGGCCAAGGCGGGCCAGATGATCGGCGTGAACGCCATCGTCATCGGCACGGTGACGGAGTTCGGAGAAAAAAAATCGGGTACCAAGATCAGCGGACAGACCATGCGTGTGCTGACAGGAGGGAACAATCGTGACAAGAACCTCGGCGTCGCCCTGCTCGGCGCAGGAGGCCTGGGCTTCTCTAAGGCCGAGGCCCGGGTAGTGATCGATGTACAGCTCATTGATACGACCACGGGGCGCATCATTCTTGCCGAATCCTCGGAAGGGACCGAGTCGAGCGTCGGCGTCTCCATAGCCGGCATCAGCACCGGCAGCTCCATCGACGACACCATGGTGGGAAAAGCGCTGCGGCAGTCGATCAACAGGCTCGTGAACTCGATCAGCAAGCAGATGGTCAATATCCCCTGGAGCGCCAAGGTTGTGAAAGTGAGCGGCCGTGACGTTTACATCAATGCAGGCATGAACTCCAATATTACCCAGGGCATGGTGTTCGAGATATATAAGAAGGGCGAAGCTCTGATCGATCCTTCGACGGGCGAATCTCTTGGTCATGAAGAGACCCTTGCCGGTGAGGCCATGACTTCTCGCATCATGGAGCGGGTGACCGTGGCTGCGATCTCGTCCGGCACCGGGTTCAGGGCAGGGGACATCGTTCGGCTGAAGCCCGTGCCGGTTCCGGTAACGCCGCCAGCGCCTCAGAATCAGAAAAGATGATGATTTGAGCCTGCCGGGCGACCATGGTCGCCCCTACGGGAGATGTTGCGGGTAATCTTTGATGTGTAGGGGGCGGGCATTTCCGCCCTTTTCTCACGTGGTCAAGGGGGATGAACATGGTAAACAGATATTTCTCCAGCATTATTACCGTGACAGCACTTTTCCTTCTCGTTCTGCCTGCCTATGCGACGAAGCAGAAGGGAAACGAAGTCTCGGTCACCTATGTACAGGGCACGGTGGAGGCCTATTCTGCGGAAGCAAAGAACGGCGTCCGGCTCAGGAAGAACGACAGGATCGCAAAGGAGAAAGAGGTCCGGGTGGGTGAGAAGTCACGGGTGGAACTGCGCTTTCCTGACGGTACCATCATGCGGCTGGCTGAGAATTCGCGCCTCTCGTTGAATGAGATAATCTACGACAGGAAGAGCGAAGAGAAATCCTTTCAGGTGAGTCTGGCCCTCGGGAGGATCTGGGCGAATGTAAAGAAACTCGCGACGACCGGTTCGGCAGTGGAAGTAAAGACCGTGAACGCCATAGCCGGCGTGCGCGGGACTACTTATCAGGTGAATGTGGACCCCGATGAAAGCGCTGTTGTGAAGGTATATGACGGTACGGTATATGTGGCAGGCCAGCCCCGAGAAATGCCGAAGCCTGCGGCCCAGATCGGCGGGCCGGTGCAGGTGCCCGGTCCCCATGAAGTGCCCCCCTCCTACCATGAGGTCACGATGGATGAGTGGCTTGTGATCGTCCAGTCCATGCAGCAGATATCGATCTCTCCCGACGGCATCGCCACGAAGCCGCAATCCTTCGATGCGCAAGAGGACGCCGACGATTGGGTCAAATGGAACCAGGAGAGGGATGCGGAGTTGAAACTATAGTGTTATATATATCAGAGCGGTCTGTCTGCGTGTATCACACAGACAGACAGACCGCTCTGCCTCAGGAGGAATCATGACATAGATCTCATAGCGAATGGATCTCTGCTACTGCCTCTTTCAAATTTTCATCTTCCGATCTTTTTTGTAATACGCCTTATGTTGAATATTACGACCTTTCCGGCATCTCAAATTTTCGAAGCCCAACATCAAGCCTTCCCGTAGGAACCATTTGGTTCTTATAATCCTTACTCCCACTTCACATCGAGCGGTGCACGGCGATACTGCTTGTGCGGCGCATAGTGTTTCGCAAGATAGTCGAGGATCTCTTTCTCCGACTCAGGGGGGAACTTCCACAAATTCTGTGTCTCCTGCATCCAGCGGATGGTCTTGAGCCAGTCGTCGCGGTCCATCCGGTTCTGGGTCACGAGCCTCGCCGAATGGCAGGGGGTGCAGTGCATCTTTACCGTCTCGAATCCCTTGTCGATGACCATGCCCGTATCCTTGTCGGTCTCCAGGGCTGCAATGGTCGAGGAGACAAGGACCATGCCTCCGATCAACATGATCGATGTGATGCGATGTCTGATTTTCACGCCCGCCTCCTCTAGACCACCCGCACGGCTATGCGGTAACAGGCATTGTTGAGGTAGCCTTGCGGGTTCCAGCCCGGCACTACCATCGGCTGGGTCGTGCCTTTGGCATCTGTTGCGCGGGCCCACACTTCATAATAGCCTTTGCCGGGAAAGGCCACGTTCGCTGACCAGCGCTGCCAGGACAGCCGGTTGGCCGGGCTTTTGAGATCGCACTTCATCCAGGTGGCGCCATAGTCGATGGATACATGCATGGCTTTCACGCTGAGGTCGCCGGCCCAGGCGTGTCCGCGCACAGGGAGCGGTTTTCCCATGGGGATTTTGATGCCGGACCGGGGATTCGTGATGAGCGACTTTACCGGCATGGACTCGATGATGCACATATTCTCTTCCGGTACGTCCTCACCCGGCTCGACAGGCGAGCAGGGGACCTTGTATGAGTGGCCGGTCATCATCGGGCCGTCGTGGACCTCGTTCCGCACCACGATCTTATTTACCCATTTGCCGCTGGTGGAAGCGGGCCAGCCTGCAGTGACGATCCGCAGGGGATAGCCGTTCTGAATGTGCATCTCCTCGCCATTGATGGCCCAGACGATGAGCGACTCGTCTTCCATGGCTTTTTTGATCGGTACGCCCCGGGAGATGACGACCTTCTTCGCATCACCGCTTGGGTGCGTGTCCGCTCCGTAATAACCCGTGTAGACAGCGTCCTGCTTCAGGCCGCAGGAATTCAGCACGTCCTTGAGCCGAACGCCCGTCCACTTCGGGCACCCCACAGCGCCAACGGACCACTGGTTCCCTTTTCCCGGAGGATAGAACTCACTTCTGCCGTTCCCGCCGCATTCGAGCTGGAGCTGGTAGGTGTAGGTCTTGAACTTCTGCTTGAGTTCGTCGATCGTGAAGGTTGTGGGCTTCACGACGGACTCGCCATCGATCGTGAGGGTCCAGGTCCTGGGATCTATGTTCTCCCTGACGGGCGGGATACCGTTGTTCCGGATAAAGAGCCGTTCCTGGGGCGTGACGTCGTCATCGAGAAAGTGCGGCAGGGTCTCGGCGTTCAGCGGCCGGTCATTTACGAGCACAAGCCCGTTCTTGCCGGGAATTGAGAACTCCTCGGCAGCGTTGGCCAACGTCGCTGGTATGAACCCGGAGGGCATGAGCTCGTAAAAGGGTATCTGGCTGCCGAGGTAGGCGCCGAGGGCCACCAGCCCGCTCTTCTTCAGAAAACCCCTTCGCGACAGCGGATCAGCTACCCTGCCCCAGAGTTCCCAGTCGGCCTTGATCGGATCTTCGGCATAGAATTCATGGATCCCGCGCTCCTGTTTTCTGTTTTTCATATATATATATATACCCCCGTTTTGCCTCTGGAATGCTGGTATGAGCTTATGACGGAGAATACTTATATTGCTCTGCTTGCGGGTAAACGAACTCGGATACACTCTGAGACCGCCAGGCAACAGGACGTTGACGGTCAACATCCATGAGGACATGTGATTGTTTATCGTTATGTAGGGATTTTCAGGCAGATGACGATGCTTCTATTCGTAAATTATAATGGCGCTTTCGGGCGTTGTCAACTTCAAGTGCGATATTTCTCTATTTGGTTTAAAGGTTGACTAATGATAATAAAGTGTTAGAACCTGCACTTGACGACGAATGGAGCGAGGCCAAAAAAGGCCGGCTGGCTCGCTGGTGACCTCCAAAGCACGTCAGATTCGCCCTACCTATACATGATTCCTGAGCATCAATTCAAGGGGATAGGGGTTCAGGCAGTACTGCCGCTGCAGATATTCCACCTTATACTTCTTTACATAGTGCCGGATAAGCGTGATCGGGACGATGCGGAGAACGAGTTCCTCATGATAATTTCTGATCACCTCCTGCAGCTCCTGCTTCTCTTCCTTCGGCAGCATCTCCTTGAAGTACCCTGCCATGTGCTGCAGCACGTTCGTGTTCTTCCTGACCGTTGCCTGCGGCCGCAGTCCATCCATCAGAGTCGCGAAGTATTGATCAAGAAGAGCCGCGCGCGTGGCCTTTTTTGCGTTGGCAACGAGCTTTCCGAGCATGCCGCAGTGTTTCTGGCCATGGGATAGGACCAAGTACTTGTGCTCCGTATGGAAGGAGACAAGCCGTCCCAGGTAGGAGCCTGCTTTTCTGAACTCCTGCCACCGTCCCGCAGAGTTCTTTTCGCTCCAGCATAACGACCTTCTTTTTTGCCCAGGTCCTCATGCGCCTGGTGTGGTCTACGCCTGTCCTGACCGTCAACCACTCCACGTATTTGCCGAGGGTGTCCGTCAGGAAATGGTCGAGCTTGTGCCCGCCGTCGCAGCGGACCTTTTCGCCAAGCAGGCAGGAGCTTATGCCGAGGGTGATCTTGTTCATGGTCTCATGGCGCGGCCTTCTGCAGCAGGCAAGGGAAATCCTAAATTGCAGGCATCTCTCGCAAAGGCGCCCCCGGCTCCGTTTCCCCGGCCCTCGTCATAGTGGCATTTGATCCGGGGCAGCGAGAGTCCCGCGTCCACTACTATTGGCGCATGTGCGGGACCAGCGTCGTATCATACTAGGGAACCGGGGCGGCATGTAGCAAAGTAAAGCGTGATTCCTGGTTCTCGTTAATTTTTTTTTCGCGGCTTAGCGTCTTTGCGCGAAAAGCATGACTCAAATTTCAAGATGTTGGCTGGTAAATTTATCAAAACTGCCAGAAAACTCCAGCCTTTTAAGGCTGGAATGAATGGCAGCCCGGAGCGAAGCGGAGGCAGAAGTGCCTTTGCTTGACAACGAGACGTGTTGTGGTATAGTTAATCTAATTAGGAACCATTCCTGACTATAATGCTATAGTATGAAGCATTCTTCGACACCCCGTGAAATTGAAACAGTAATGCACAAAAGACTCAGAGAGCAGGGGTATAAGCTGACCTCTCAGAGGCTGGCGATCATCCGTCTGCTGTCGAAGGAAATGACGCACCCCGGGGCCGCTGACATATTGAAAAAAATCAGGAAAAGTCTGCCGCAGGTCAGCATGTCAACGGTCTATTACACGCTTGATGTGCTGAAAATGGAGGGGTTGATCCAGGAGCTTGAATTCTGCGACCAAGACAACCGTTACGATATCAACGTGTCGAACCATATCAACCTGATCTGCAAAAAGTGCGGCAGGATCGAGGACTTCCCCGGCGAGCTGCCGTATTCCTATACCCAGGTGCGGCAGAAGACGGATTTTCAACCCCAGGGGATGAGATACGAATATTATGGATATTGTAAAGAGTGCCGCTGAAAACATGCAGGCTGATCAACCGCTTCGACGAAAGGAGTACATAGTATGAACGAAGACAGCAAGTGCCCGGTAACGGGAAAATCCGGCAGAACCACTGTTGGCAGAGGCACATCGAACCGCGACTGGTGGCCGAACCAGTTGAAGCTCGATATCCTGCACCAGCATTCCTCCAAGTCCAACCCGATGGGCCTTGATTTCAACTACGCCAGGGAATTCAAGAAGCTTGATCTGAAGGCATTAAAGAAGGACTTGCGAGCGCTGATGACCGACTCGCAGGACTGGTGGCCGGCCGACTGGGGCCACTACGGCGGCCTGTTCATCCGCATGGCCTGGCACAGCGCCGGCACCTACCGCACCGGTGACGGACGCGGCGGAGGAGGCACCGGCAACCAGCGTTTTGCGCCGGTCAACAGCTGGCCCGACAACGGCAACCTGGACAAGGCGCGCCGCCTGCTCTGGCCGATCAAAAGGAAATACGGCAACAGGATCTCCTGGGCCGACCTGATGATCCTGGCCGGCAACGTTGCGATGGAGTCCATGGGCTTCAAGACCTTCGGCTTCGGCGGCGGCCGCGTGGACATCTGGCAACCCGAGGAAGACATCTACTGGGGTTCCGAGGACAAGTGGCTGGGCGACAAACGCTACAGCGGCGACCGAAAGTTGGAGGACCCGCTGGCTGCCGTGCAGATGGGCCTGATCTATGTGAACCCCGAAGGCCCCAACGGCAACCCCGACCCCGTGGCTTCGGGCCGCGATGTGCGCGAGACCTTCGCACGCATGGGCATGAACGACGAGGAAACTGTGGCCCTCGTCGCAGGCGGCCACACCTTCGGCAAGGCCCACGGCGCCGGGGACCCGAAACTGGTGGGCCCCGAGCCCGAAGCCGCGCCCATCGAAGAGATGGGATTTGGCTGGAAGAACAGCTTCGGCATTGGCAAGGGTGTGCACACCACCACCAGCGGCATCGAAGGCGCATGGAAGCCCAACCCCACGAAATGGGACAACGGCTATTTCGACATGCTCTTCGGCTACGAGTGGGAGCTGTCCAAGAGTCCGGCCGGCGCTCATCAATGGCATGCCAGGGACGTGAAGCCTGAACACATGATCCCCGACGCCCATGACCCGTCGAAGAAGCACCGGCCCATGATGACCACGGCCGACCTGTCGCTGCGCTTCGACCCGATCTACGAGCCCATTGCGCGCCGCTTCCACAAGGACCCGAAGGCCCTTGCCGACGCCTTCAGCCGCGCCTGGTTCAAGCTGACCCACCGCGACATGGGTCCCAAGGTGCGCTATCTCGGGCCTGAAGTTCCGGCCGAGGATCTGCTCTGGCAGGACCCGCTCCCTGTGGCCAAACATAAACTGATCGATAAGAAGGACATTGCCTCCCTCAAGAAAAAGGTCCTGGCCTCAGGTCTGTCGGTGTCGGAGCTGGTGTCCACTGCCTGGGCCTCGGCCGCCACCTTTCGCGGTTCGGACAAGCGCGGCGGCGCCAACGGAGGCCGCATTCGCCTGGCGCCGCAGAAGGACTGGGAAGTGAACCAGCCGGAGCAACTGGCCAAGGTGCTGGGCAAGCTCGAGACCATCCAGAAGGCCTTCAACAGCAGCCAGAAGGGCGGCAAGAAGGTCTCCCTGGCGGACCTCATCGTGCTGGCCGGCTGCGCAGCAATCGAGGCAGCGGCCAAGGCTGCCGGTCTTCGCGTGGAGGTTCCCTTCTTGCCTGGCCGCACCGACGCCTCGCAGGACCAGACCGATGTGAAGTCCTTTGCCGTGCTGAAGCCCGAGGCAGACGGTTTCCGCAATTACCAGGCGAAGGCATTCACCGTGTCGGCCGAGGAAATGCTGGTGGACAAGGCGCACCTCCTGACCCTCAGTGCGCCCGAGATGACGGTGCTTGTCGGCGGCCTGCGCGTGCTGGGCGTAAACGCGGGGGGGTCGAAGCACGGCGTCTTCACGAAACGGCCCGGCACGCTGACCAACGACTTCTTCGTCAACCTGATCGACATGGACACAGTATGGAAGCCCGTGTCCGATGCCCGCGACACCTTCGAAGGCCGCGGCCGCACAACAGGCGCGCTCAAGTGGACCGCCACCCGGGTCGACCTTGCATTCGGCTCCAACTCGCAGCTGCGCGCCCTGGCAGAGGTCTATGCGCAGGACGATGGGTCGAAAAAGTTTGTCAGTGACTTCGCCGCGGCCTGGAACAAGGTCATGAACCTGGACCGCTTCGACCTGGTCTGATCGGGGAGGCACGCTTCGCTTCACGAGGGGGCCAGCCCCCTCGTGTACGCCCCTAAAGCATGAGGGAATTTCTTTCCCTTAAACTCCCTTTGTTCGGCAAGCCGAACCCCTGACCCCAAGACTGCCAGTAGGGCAGGGCAGAAAATCACAATCCTTGATACATCGCCTGTAGAACTCCACCAGAGGATGAAATATCAGCGTAACATCCCGTCTTTGCGGGAGTTTCCCGTTTTTACCCCGTTAGAGAAAGCAGCCGATCATTACCGGTTGCGTGTTCACTGCCGCCATATATGTTCATGCCAATAATATTCTCTATTATTATACTCCAGGGGGATAGAACGGCTCTCCGCTTCGAGCAATAATAATCTTGACTTTGTGTTTTCTCGTATATAAAATAAGGTATGCCTATTAAGAGAAAACTGCTGAATGATCTCCAAGCTCATCTTCCCAAGAAAGAAATGACCCTTCTTGTCGGTCCCCGTCAGGCCGGGAAGACGACCCTGATGCTGCATCTCCAGGACGACCTGCAGAAGAAGGGCGATAAGACGCTGTTCCTGAGTCTTGATTACGAGCGCGACCAGCCCCATTTCGCGGACCAGGAGGCGCTCCTTTCCAGGCTGCGTCTGGAGTTCGGCGGCAGGAAGGGCTATGTGTTCATCGACGAGATCCAGAGAAAAGAGAACGCGGGTATCTTTCTCAAAGGTCTCTACGACATGCGGACGCCGTACAAGTTCATTCTCTCCGGCTCCGGCAGCGTCGAGTTAAAGGAGAAGGTGCACGAATCCCTCGCCGGCAGAAAGCGGATGTTCGAGCTTTCCACGGTCACGCTCGCGGAGTTCATCAATTACCGGACCGCGTACAAGTATCAGGACAGGCTTGCCGACTATTTCCGGATAAACAAATCCGAGGCGCAGGGTCTTTTGATGGAATACCTCAATTTCGGCGGGTATCCCCGGGTGGTGCTTGAGGACACCTCGAAGGAGAAGTCGGCGATCATCGACGAGATCTACCGGAGCTACATCGAGAAGGACATCGCCTTTCTCCTGCGCGTGGAGAGGATCGACGCATTCGGCAATCTGATACGCATGCTCGCCGACCAGATCGGCTTCCTGGTCAACCTCAACGAGCTTTCCTCAACAGCCGGGATCTCCGTACAGACCGTGAAAAACTATCTGTCCTACGCGGAAAAGACCTTCATCATCAGAAGGGTCACGCCCTGGTTCAAGAACCTGAGAAGCGAGATCAGCAAATCACCGGTGATGTACTTTAGCGACCTCGGCCTCCGGAACTTCGCGCTGCGCCGTTTCGGCAGATACACGGCGCTTCATGAAACGGGGTTCCTATTTCAGAATCTGATCCATCAACTGCTGTTCGAGAAGACGCAGGCAGAGGGAGGCACGGTCCACTTCTGGAGAACGAAGGACAAGGCCGAGGTGGATTTCATCATCACCGGCGCCGACGGCGTCATCCCCGTCGAGGTCAAATGCAGGGAGATGAAAGGCGGGGAGATCGGCCGTTCGCTCCGGGGATTTGTCGCAAAGTATAAGCCGAAGGAGGCGTGGGTCGTATCACTGGGAGCGCATGCAGAGGAGAAGCTGGAAAAGACGCGGGTGCGGTTCATCCCGTTTTATGGGCTGTTATGAGGGAATCATGACGGACAAGAAAGGAAAGTCGGCAATCATGACCACAAAAGCGAAACCCTTTAAACTGCTTCGCGAAAAAATGAGCCAGAAGGCGCGCGCAGCCGCAGAGAAGAAAACGCAGGAACTCGTGTCAGCGCTTACTGCAGGAGATGACCGCACTGATCAAATCAAGCGCACGGACCGGCGGCGGCAAATGAAAATCACGAAGTAGGCAGAGCGAGTTGTGATGAAACAAGGCTCTGGAGCCAATCCAGGGCCTTTTTATTTCACCGTTTTCGCATACCCTGCTTCGCGCCGGCACTATGCACTCGCTTCAATGTCTTTACCCCAGCCAAAATAGACTCGGACCGAAACAAAAATGCGGGCGAAGTCAGGGTAAAGATTCATGATTGGTGGAGAGGGGTGGGCACAAGAGTCCGGGTCGGAAAAATGAACACAGCTAAAGCAAAAAGAGCTAGCTTTCAAAGCTAACCCTTTGTAATTCTTGCTGCGAAAAATCGTTCGGATCCCTGAGCACAAGACTCTGGACAAATTCAACTGCACAATTACAGCACAATCCAAATGAAAAGGGATTAGCGAAGATCGCTAACCCCTTGATAGACTTGGTGGAGCTGAGGGGGAATCTCACTCGCTTCGCTTCACAAGGGGGCCAGCCCCCTCGTGAACTCCCCCAAACCCCCTGTGTTCGATCCCCCTCAGCAGAAATGAAAAAGGCTAATCCTGCGATTAGCCTTTTCAGAATGCTTGGTGGAGCTGAGGGGGATCGAACCCCTGACCCCAAGACTGCCAGCCTTGTGCTCTCCCAGCTGAGCTACAGCCCCACATGAGTTATTTCTTTTTTTGCAGAGCAATAATCTAACATTCGGCCCTGATGATGTCAAGAAAAAATGCGGATGCCCGCGATACCCTCAGTCGTTCTCCGCAAACCGGTATCCCACGCCCCGCACGGTCTCGATATAATGGCTGGCGGCGGCCTTCTCCAGTTCCGCGCGAAGACGGCGGATATGCACGTCCACGGTGCGGGGTTCGACAACGACACCGTCGTTCCAGAGCGCGTCAAGTATCTGGTCCCTGCTCATGACCCTGCCGCGCCGCTCCATAAGGAATCGGAGCAGATCGAACTCGGTGGCCGAAAGATCGAGGACCGTTTCGCCCGCAGCGGCACGGTGTCGTTCCATGTCCATCTGCAACGGGCCTGCAGAGAGCATCGTCCTGCCTGCCGTGGACGGCAGTGCAGACCGTCTGAGTACCGTCCTGACGCGGGCCAGGAACTCCCGGATGCCGAAGGGTTTCGTAATATAGTCGTCAGCGCCTGTTTCAAGCCCGGCCACCTTGTCAGATTCTTCCGACCGGGCCGTGAGCATGATGATAGGGATAGCGGCGGTCTTCCGGTCCTGCTTCATGATGCGGCAGACCTCCATCCCTGACAGGCCGGGCAGCATGAGGTCCAGGACGATGAGATCGTAGGGGTGCTCTCTTGCCATCCGGAGGGCATCAGCGCCCTCGGTCGCCTCGTCGACGCGGTATCCTTCCTTTTTCAGGTTGTAGGTCAGGAGGCGCAGGATGTCCTTTTCATCGTCAACAACAAGTATGCGAGCCTTGTTCCGCATGAAGGGGATGATACCGGAAAAGCGCCCCTCAGACAACAGGAAAGGGGGTTCGCCAAAAGCGCTGATCCTGCCGATTCGCAACAGCAACTTTTTGAAAAAAGGCAAAAAAACGACTATAATAAAAACCGGATCAGCACCCTCCGGCCTCGACGGTCCCTCCGGCCCCGGCGGAACGGGAATTGCCGCTGGACGCCAGGCTGCTTTCCGACGCTGTTATCGAATTGAACATCTCTCGCAAGAACGTGGGCATCTATCCACCCGGACACATCCAGATCACCAAGAGCATTGATCGGGCCTTTGATTCGCTTCAGAAGATGTTCGAGGTGCGGGCCGAGATGACGCTGGGCGTTGCCAAGGACACGCTCCTGGTGGGCCAGGACTATCTGGACCGAAGGAACCCTGTATACCGCGATTTTGCGCTCTCCATGAACCAGCAGGGCATCGCTGCGGTGACGTTCATTCAGGGCCTCGTCAAGGACGAACTGGTAAAATTCCACCGCCTTCTCACGACAAAACCCGAGGACATCAGAAGCGAAGGCGGCATTCTGAACGTGACGGCGGGAGCAGATATCCCGCATATCAGGATCCAGGCCATCGACTACGGCCGTTTCCACGTGACCGAGGAGAAGGAGATCCTGAAGCCGGCGCAGCGATCAGCTGAAAAACCAAGCGTCGGCGTATGGCAGGATTTCGTTTCCCACCTGGTGACAGGCAGTCTTGCCGGCGCTGGAGAGGGCGTGTCCATCGCGGACGCGGAGCAGTTCGATCCTGCGGAACTGGCTCGCCTTCTGAACGAGCGCAAGCTCGACCCGAATACCGCGATGGAGAGCTATGACGAGATCATAACGACTCACGTGCGTGCGTCGACAGAGAAAAAGCGGCGCACCACCGCCCAGTCGGAAAGCCTGGCGAACCTGAACAGGCTCGTTAAGGAGCTGCATCCCGAGCTGCGAAAGCAGTTCCTGTCCGTGGCCTTTCGCCATGCTGCCTCTCAACCGTCGCAGGATGGAACAGAGGACCTGCTGGGAGGTATGCCCGACGATATGATCATCGAGATGATCAGGAACGCCAGCGCAGCGGGGAAGGAGATCTCGCCCACCCTGGCCGGCATGATGCAGAAGCTTTCGCAGGTCAGGAGCACGGAGTTGCCCGGCCGGCAGTCCCGGCAGGCGCCGGAGCAGCCGGTCGGTGCAGCGCAGGTCATATCGCCGGAGCAGATGCAGACGCTTTTCGATCGGGAGAGCTATGAAGATTATGTGACGCCTGATTACGATGCCACGCTCAAACGGCTGACGGAACACTCAGGCCAGTCGTCCGCTGGTCCTGTGGAGGGGATCTCACCGGATGAATTCTCCCCGTCCCTTGAGGATGATCATCTCGATTTCCAGATCGGTCGGGCGCTCCTTGCCTTTATGGAGGAAGAGCTCGATGACGAGGACTACCTTGAGTTCTCGCGAAAGCTTATCGCTGTTGTTCCGGACCTGTTGGGATCAGGGAATTTCACGCTTCTTCTCGATGTTCTGGAGTCGCTCCGGCGGCATGTGCGTGAAAAGAAGAGCCCTGTTGTCCGGGCGCAAGCGGAAGAGTCCCTTGCCATTTTTCATGATCCGGCCTTTATTGCCCAGGCCGTCAAGTCCTTCGACGCTTGGGCCCGCACCAAGGGCAAGGAAGCGGCGGGCTTCCTGCTCTCCCTGGGGCCCGAAGCGGTTCCGGGGCTTCTCGACATCTATTCCGAGGACCAGACGCCGGGAGGGCGACGGATCCTCTTCGACCTGCTGTGCAATTTCGGGAAGCCGGCCGTACAGGAAGCCCAGCGCCGGCTCCACGATCCCCGGGCCTATTACGTCCGGAACCTGCTCATGTTGATCCGGTGGGCGGGAAATGCGACCGTTGTCGCGTCGGTGAAGCCGCTTCTGCGACATGCTGATGAAAAGGTCCGGCTCGAGACCCTGGCGGTGCTTCTTCGATTCAGGGACGCCGAGGCGATAGAGCTTCTCCGTCAGGCACTCCGGTCAAAGGATCCGGACGTTTCTTCCCAGGCCGTGTTCCTTGCGGGGCAGTATCGCGTGGCGGCCGTCATCGACGACCTGCTTGCGCTGATCAAGAAGGTGATCCTTTTCGAGGCCGATTATCGGGTGAACGAAGAGATCATCAAGGCGCTCGGTGAGATCGGCGACCGGCGAGCGGTGCCGGAGCTCGAGAAACTCGCCCGTGCTTCGTGGTCGCTGCATCGCGAGAGCCTGCAGCGGATGAAGGTGGTGCTGTATGATTCACTTGGCAGGTATCCGAAGGACGTTCTTGCGGGGCTGATCAGCATCGGGGAGCAGTCGGGAGATGATCGGATCATACGTGCCTGCAGAAAATTAGCGGAGAAGAGGTAGCTATGCCCGATTCTACGACGGACAGGGATCTGCAGGAAGGCATCTCTCGCGTCATCGCGCAGCTCACGGCAGCGGTGACGAACACGGGGCTCTATTCCGCCGACCATCCGCAGGTTGCTCAGTACGCCGACAAGGCTTATGGTGTGCTGGACGAGCTGCTCGCTCTGCGGCCAGAGATAACGGTCCTGCTGATCGGCGACGACCTGGTGGCGGACCAGAAGCCCCTGCCACCAGGGGCCTATGTGACCAATTTCGTCCGTATTATGAAGCGAAAAGCCATTGAACGCCTCACCTTTGTCGCAGGCCTTCCGAGGGCCGAGTTCGGCGCGCTGATCCACGATCTTGCCTCTCCCGATGCAGCGATGGTACGATCAACAGCTTTTATCAAGCTGGGAAAGGTCGAGCTCAGGGTCAAGACCGGCACAGATGCAGCTCAGCAGTCCGGGCCGGTGAGTGAGATCTCTCCTGAGGATTACGAAGCGCTGATCTCCCTTTCGGCCACCGAGTTGAACGAGTTGAAAGATCTTTATCTGAACATCAAAAAACACCGGAAGATCGATGTCAGGGGAGTTGATGAGATCGTCAAGTCCTTTGTCGCGAGCGTGCGGCAGGAGAGCAATCCTCTGAGCCTGCTGGCGTCCCTGAAATCGGCCCACGAATATACCTTCACCCATGTCACGAACGTGGGTATTCTCACCATGAGTCAGGCCGAGGCCCTTGGGTTCAAGGGCGAGCAGCTCCATCAGATCGGCATTGCTTCGTTGCTTCATGACGTGGGAAAGCTCTTTGTTCCCGCTGAGATCCTGAACAAGCCGGGAAAGCTTACGCCTGAAGAGCGGAGTATCATCGAGACCCATACGGTCAAGGGCGCGCGGTATCTCATGGGGCTCGACGGCATCCCGAAGGTCGCGGTGCTCGCGGCCATGGAACACCATATGAAATACGACGGCACGGGCTACCCGACCCTCAAGGGTGGGTGGCGTCCGAACATCGTGAGCCAGATCATCGCCATATCCGATGTGTTCGACGCCATGCGCAGCAGGCGTTCCTACCAGGAGCCCTTCACGATCGAGAAGATTGCCGAGGTGCTGAAGAACGGGAGCGGGAAGTCCTTCAATCCCGCATTGGTGGACCATTTTTTAAAACTGATCCGGCGGTAACGGGCGGTAGCGGGGCGGATCCGGGTAAGGGGGCGCAGAACGGTGAAGATCCTTGTTATTGACGATGACTATGTCACGCGCCTCCTGCTTCAGGAGATCCTTGCTTCGAAAGGATATGATGTTGTCGTGGCTGAAGACGGCGAGGGGGGGCTGAGCAAGGCGCGAACCGAGCGGCCTTCTCTCGTGATCACCGACGTGCTCATGCCGGGCCTGGACGGCTTTCAGTTCCTCCGGGAGGCGCAGAAGGACTCCTATCTCGCCGGCGTTCCCGTGATCTTTTATACGGGCAGTTATCTGGACCGGAAGGACGAAGAGCTTGCGCGCGAACTGGGCGTGGCACGCTATCTTATCAAGCCGGTCATGCCGGAAATTCTGCTTGCGACGGTGCAGGAAGTGCTGGAGGAGAAGGGCCCGTCCGACAAGCGGACAGCCGAGCCGCGGCAACTCGAGGAGCCTGTGTTCCTGAAGCTCTACAACGAGCGGCTGGTCAGCAAGTTGAAGAGCAAGGCGATAGAGAGTGAGCGCGCACGGCTATCGCTGGGGCACATCATGGAAAGCATCGGCGACGGCGTGGTGGTCATAGAAAGGGACCATACGATTCTGCATGCCAACACAGCTGCAGGGGCCATGCTCGGCATCACAAGGGATGATATGATCGGCCGCAAGTGCCATGATGTCATACACCGGCAGTCGACGCCCTGCGACAACACGGACCATGCCTGCCCCCACAACGCGGTCTTTGATCGCGGAGAGATCGTCAAAGTGCTCCATACTCATACTGATGCCGGGGGAGGCGAGCGATACGTGGAGATCACGGCCTCTCCTGTCAGGGACGGCGCGGGTGAGATCTTTGCCATGGTCGAGACCCACCGTGACAGCATGGAAAAGCAGCGCGACGATGAGCTTGTGCGGCTGGTAAAGAATCTGAACGAGGCGCAGACGAACCTGAAACACATGGCCGTGACCGATGAGCTCACGGACCTGAAGAACCGACGGTACATCATGGAGCGGCTGGAGGAGGAGTTCCAGCGGGCAAAGAGATCGGCACGGTCGCTGGGTCTTATCATGCTCGATATCGACCATTTTAAGGAAGTGAATGACGTATATGGCCATATTGTCGGGGACGCCGTGCTCAGGACGATCTCCGGCAGGATCAGAGACAGCCTGCGCAAGCATGACCTGGTGGGCCGGGTGGGAGGAGAGGAATTCCTCGTTGTCTGTCCTGAGTCGGGTCTCGAAGAGACCGTGCAGGTGGCGGAACGGATCAGGCGGGTCGTACATGCAAAGGCCATCGGGGAAGGGACCGTCGAGGTCCTCGTTGCGCTGAGCGCCGGCGTCACGGTCCAGGGAAAAGGGGACAAGAGTGCTGATATGCTCTTTTCCCGGGCTGACACAGCACTTTACCGGGCCAAGGATCAGGGAAGGAACCGGGTTGTGACCATGACGTAAGGCGGTTTGCTCGCAGAACATAGGCAGCAGTTGGCTGAAGATGGGCAGTAGATCGCAGGAAAGCCAGAAAATGCTTGACAGAAAGCAGCCTGTTGAGGTATTGTAGCGGCACGAGAAATTATATCTTTATTCCTCTTTAAATCTGGTCCTGAGAGGCCAGGAAGGGTTCGGAATGGCGAAGTTTGAAAATCGCATAGTGTACTTGTTTTGCGCGGAAGCCTTCTCCCGGAAGTGTCGGGATGAAGGTTTTTTTGTGCCTTTTTTCCGAGGCAGATGGCAGGGGGACAGGTGAGAAAGCGTACTTTCCGCACCCTCTGCGCCATGCACTCTGCACTCTGCTCATTTTTTCCATATGACCATGAATGAAAAAGCACTCATACTCGACAAATCCGGCATTGATCGGGCGCTGACCAGGATATCCCATGAGATCCTGGAGAAGAACCGGGGGGCGAAGAGCATCGCCCTTGTGGGGATCCAGAAGGGCGGGGTCCACCTGGCCGGTCGGCTGGCCGCCAAGATCCGTGAGATCGAGGGAGTGGACATACCCGTGGGAAGCCTGGACATCACCATGTATCGCGACGACCTGGGAACGCGAAAGTCCCAGCCGGTCCCTAAAGCGACGGACATTTCCTTCGATGTGCAGGACCGCGTCATCGTGCTGGTCGATGATGTGCTGTTTACCGGAAGGACCATCCGGGCGGCCTTGAACAGCATCATGGACTACGGCAGGCCCATGCGCATCCAACTGGCCGTGCTCGTGGACCGTGGACACCGGGAACTTCCCATACGCGCCGATTTCGTCGGCAAGAACCTGCCCACGTCTTCGAAGGAAAAGGTGAAGGTCCTGCTGGCAGAGGATGGGGAAGAGGAAAAAGTCGTGATCCTTGCCGAATAGTCGGTAAGTGATGAGTTCGGAGTGCGGAGTGCGGAATAACTACTTCCTGCGCGCACCCGCAGGAATTCAGTGTCTTTAAACCATGTTCATCCGTGGTTCCCTCAGAGGTTGATCCATGTCACTCAGTTCAAAAGACCTGCTCGGCATCAAGGGAATGAGCCCTGAAGAGATCCGGCTCGTGCTCGACACGGCCGCCTCGTTCAAGGACGTGTCGGAGCGGGACATCAAAAAGGTCCCTGCGCTGCGCGGCAAGACGGTGATAAACCTTTTTTACGAGCCGAGCACCAGAACGAGAACATCCTTTGAACTGGCGGGCAAGCGTCTTTCAGCCGACGTGCTGAACATCTCGACTACTACGAGCAGCGTGGTGAAAGGCGAGACCCTGCTGGACACGGCGCGCAACATCGAAGCGATGAAGTGCGATGTTCTCATCCTGCGCCATCCCTGCTCAGGGGCGCCTGCGTTTCTTGCTTCGAGGCTCAAGAGCTCGGTGATCAATGCCGGCGACGGGTTCCATGAGCACCCCACCCAGGCCCTGCTCGACCTCTTCACGATCAGGGAAAAGCTCGGAACGATCGAGGGTCGTACCGTGGCAATTGTGGGCGACATTGCCCACAGTCGGGTGGCACGCTCGAATATCTACGGCCTTACGGCCCTGGGCGCCCGGGTCAGGGTCTGCGGCCCTGCCACGATGATACCGTACGGGATCGAGCAAAGCGGTGTTGAAGTATTCTACGATGCTGACCGGGCCGTGGACGGTGTCGACGTCATCATGACGCTACGGCTGCAGCTCGAGCGCCAGGCAGCGGGGCTCTTTCCCGGAGTCCGTGAATACGCGAGACTCTACGGTCTGAACCGGGACCGTCTCAGCCGCGCAGGGAAGAACGCCATGGTCATGCATCCGGGCCCCATGAACCGGGGCGTGGAGATATCGTCTGACGTGGCTGACAGTTCATCGGTCATCCTGGACCAGGTCACGAACGGCGTGGCGGTCCGCATGGCGATCATGTTCCTGTTGTCAGGGGGAGCAAAGGCGGAAGCGTCATGAATTCGGAATTCGGATTGCGGAGTAAGAGAATCGGAGGAAGCTTTTTAATTGAGTCATTTGCGAAAATTCGCGTCGCTGAGATGCGCCTGCTTTTAGTCATTCGCGGCTAATCCAGAAGGTTCTTATGAACATACTCATCAAAAACGGCCATGTGGTGGATCCGGCGAACAAGGTTGACGAGAAGCTGGATATCCTTATCTCCGGCAACAGGATCGCCGGTATCGGCAAGCCCGGCTCGATCGGGTCCGAGGGCGCTCAGGTCATGGACGCTTCAGGGAAGGTGGTCGTGCCCGGCCTGATCGATATGCATGTCCATCTTCGTGAACCAGGGTATGAGTATAAGGAGAATATCGCCACAGGCACGGCTGCGGCAAAAGCCGGCGGTTTCACGTCCCTCTGCTGCATGCCGAATACGAACCCGGTGAATGACACGGGATCGGTAACGGAGTTCATCCTGTCCCAGGCAGCGAAGTCAGGCAGCGCCCGCGTCTATCCTGTCGGCGCGGTCACGAAGGGTTCGAAGGGCGAGGAACTGGCCGAAATGGGCGAACTGCACGGGTCCGGGTGCGTTGCAGTGTCCGATGACGGCAGGCCTGTGATGAATGGGGCGATAATGCGCCGGGCCATGGAGTATTCAAAGATATTCGGAATCCCGGTCCTGTCCCACTGCGAGGACGCCAATCTTTCGGCCAAGGGCGTCATGAACGAGGGCGCGCTCTCCACAGAGCTGGGTCTCCGGGGCATTCCATCGGCGGCTGAGGATTCGATGACGGCCCGGGACATATTTCTTGCCGAACTCACGGGATGCAGGCTCCATCTCTGCCACGTCAGCACAAAAGGTGCGGTGGCGCTGATACGGGAGGCCAAGGCGCGGGGTCTTGCCGTCACCGCCGAGACCTGTCCGCATTACTTCACTCTGACCGATGAGGCTGTGCGCGGCTACAACACCATGGCAAAGATGAATCCGCCCCTCAGGACCGCTGAGGACGTGCAGGCGATCAAAGAGGGGCTCAGGGACGGGACCATCGACGTGATTGCCACTGACCACGCGCCGCACGGCATGGACGAGAAGACCGTGGAGTTCGAATATGCTCCCTTCGGCATCGTGGGCCTCGAGACGGCTCTGGGCCTTTCGCTCCGACTCGTGCAGGAGGGAGTATTGTCCCTGACCGATCTGGTCCGGAAAATGAGCCTGAATCCGGCGGTGATCCTGAAGATCAACAGAGGGACGCTCTCGTCGGGCGCTGAAGCGGATATTACGATCATCGATCCGGACCTGGAATGGACCGTTGATGCGGCTGTTTTCAAATCAAGATCACGGAACACGCCTTTTGACGGATGGAAATTGAAAGGCCGGGCAGTTCAGACGATCATGGGCGGGAGAGTATAGTGCGGAGTGCGGAGTGCGGATTTCGGAGTAAAAAATTACCGGCGACTATTATTGTTTTATCCCTATGCGCTGCGATTGCCTTCGCGGGCCAGGACCAGCATATCGCACAGAAGCTTGCCGGTCTGGAGTCGACAAGGGGAACCTTCTCCTTTGTCGTGCTGGGGGACAACCGGTCAGACGAGGAAACGTACCGATCGCTCGTCATGATGGCCATGGAGCGAAAGCCGTCCTTTGTGGTGAATACAGGCGATCAGATTGCCACTCCCGGTGATCAGGACCAGTGGGCTGCATTTTGGGAGCTGTCGAAACCAGTGATGGTCCCGTATTTTCTGACCGTGGGCAACCACGATGTGAACAGCGTTGAGAGCGAGACGGTCTATAAGGACCAGGTGGACCTTCCCGGAAATGAGCTGTATTATTCCTTCAGGGCAGGCCGGGCCTTGTTCATCGTTCTTAATTCGCATCTGACAGGGGAACAGCAAAAGATCACTGGCGACCAGTTCGCCTGGCTCCAAAGCCATCTGGAACAGGCCGGGAAGGGACCGGTGTTCGTCTTTCTGCACCATCCGCTCTATCCTGTCAAGGGAACGGGCAGGCATTACGGCAACAGCCTTGACCGTTATCCCGAGGACCGGGATCGGCTCCATGCGCTCCTGAAGAAACATGGCGTGACCGCGGTCTTTGCCGGACATGAGCATCTCTACCTTCGCCGGACCGTGGACCGCGTCAGCCACATCATCACCGGCGGCGGCGGTGCTCCGCTCTATGCCGATGACCGGTCCGGCGGATTCCATCACTATGTCCTGGTCACCGTGGGCCCAAAAAAAATAACCGTTGAGGTCGTGGACAGCAACGGAAACGTGAGGGACAGGTACGCATTATGAAAAGAGCGGTTCTTGCATTGGCAGACGGCACCATCTTCGAGGGGCACTCTTTCGGCGCCGAAGGTGAAACGTCCGGCGAGGTGGTGTTCAATACGAGTATGACAGGCTACCAGGAGATCCTGACAGACCCCTCCTACAAGGGCCAGATCGTGACCATGACGTATACGCAGATCGGGAACTATGGTGTGAACGATGAGGACGTTGAATCGGCCCGGCCCTGCGTGGAAGGATTCATCGTAAAAGAATATATCGATTTCCCGAGCAACTGGCGGAAGAAACGGTCGCTCCATGAGTATCTGCAGAGCCACGGCATCGTTGGCATTCAGGGGATCGACACGCGCGCCCTGACCCGGCACCTGCGGGATTTCGGCGCCCAGCCGGGGATCATCTCCACTGCCGATCCTGATCATGCACGCGCAGCAGCCCGGGCCAAGATCTTGCCGAAGATGAGCGGCCTTGATCTCGTCAAAGAGGTGACCTGCGCCGAGCCCTACCAGTGGGATGAGAGCGACTGGGATCTTGAGAAGGGGTATGGCGTGCGCAAGGGCTCCCGCTACCGCGTGGTGGCCTATGATTACGGGATCAAGCGGAACATCCTGCGGCTGCTCACCAGCGCCGGCTGCCAGGTGACGGTGGTGCCTGCAACGATGCCGGCCGAAGAGGTGCTGGCCATGGACCCGCACGGCGTGTTCCTGTCGAACGGACCAGGCGATCCGGAGCCGGTCACCTACGCCATCGAGAACATCAGGAAGCTGCTAGGCAAAAAGCCGATCTTCGGCATCTGCCTGGGACAGCAGCTTTTGGGTCTGGCCCTGGGCGGCAGGACCTATAAATTGAAGTTTGGACACCATGGCGCGAACCAGCCGATCATGGACCTGGCTACGGGTCGGGTCGAGATCGCGGCCGAGAATCACGGGTTTGCCGTGGACATGGAGACGGTGAAGGACCAGGTCGAACTGACGCACATAAACCTGAACGATAAGACTTGCGAGGGAATTCAGCATAAGACGCTGCCTGCCTTCTCGGTCCAGTATCATCCCGAAGCATCGCCGGGACCCCACGACAGCCGGTACCTTTTCGCCCGGTTCGTAGATATGATGGAACGGCACGGCAAGAAAGGACCTCGCAGAACGATGCGCGTGGTCAAAAAAACAGCGGCCAAAACAGCGCGCAAGGCAGCACGCAAGAAGCCATAGGAAATCCCTGTCGGCCTGTAAATGCCTCGGGCAGGAGCCCATCAGCCTGAAAACATCAGTCAGGACGCGGAACCGCCGGCCATACATCAAGTGTACAATTTGCAATTTTCAATTGGGGCCGGAGGCCGTGCTATGGCTATCGCGATCACACAGAAAGAGCTGGCCGAGAGGATCGATAGTGCCTACGGTCTGCTCGAACAGTGCCGGATCTGTCCGCGGGAATGCGGAGTGAACAGGCAGCAGGACGACCGCCTTGGGTTCTGCAGTTCCGGTCTGAACGCGAAGGTGGCGAGCGTGAGCCCCCATTTCGGCGAAGAGCCGCCGCTCACCGGCACCAAGGGGTCCGGCACGGTCTTCTTCGCGAATTGCAGCCTCCGGTGCCTCTATTGCCAGAACTATCCCATCAGCCAGCTCGGCAACGGCGTGGAACGAACGCCGGGGGAGCTTGCCTGCCAGATGATCTGGCTTCAGGAGCAGGGGTGCCACAATCTGAACCTTGTGACGCCAACGCATTTCATGCCGCAGATCCTGAAGGCCCTGTTCGTTGCGCGGGAGCGGGAGTTCCGCCTGCCGGTGGTCTGGAACTCGAGCGGCTATGAATCGCAGGAATCGCTCCGTCTGCTTGAAGGCATCGTGGATATTTATCTTCCTGATATGAGATACTCAGACGACCGTTACGCCATGAAATATTCTCTTGCGTCAAAATATGCCGAGGTGAACCGGGCTGCGGTCAAGGAGATGTATCGCCAGGTGGGGGACCTTGTCGTGGACGAAGACGGCATCGCCCTGCATGGCCTGATAGTGCGCCATCTCGTCCTGCCGGAAGATCTGTCAGGCACCGAAGACGTGATGGGGTTCCTGTCCCGTCGTGTCTCGAAGAAGGTGCATGTGAGCCTGATGGCCCAGTATTTTCCCTCCTACCGGGCCGCCGAGCATCCGGAGCTGGCGCGGAAGGTGACGGCGAAAGAATTCGGCGAGGCGCACCGCATCATGGAGCGCTACGGGCTGGAGAACGGATGGGTGCAGGAGCATGACGGCTAACGCCGATTGTAAATTGAAAATGGTAAAGTGCAAATTGGAAAATGAAACAGTACTGATTCTCATTTTGAAATTTTAAATTTCCAATTTCCAATGCATTAAGGTTTGAGAGGAAGGATTAGATGCCGAAAAGAACTGATATTAAGAAGATCCTTATAATCGGCTCCGGGCCCATCGTGATCGGGCAGGCCTGCGAGTTCGATTATTCCGGAGTCCAGGCCTGCAAGGTGCTGCGCGAGGAGGGCTACCAGATCGTCCTGATCAATTCCAATCCAGCCACGATCATGACGGACCCTGAACTGGCCCATCGCACCTATATTGAGCCGATCACGCCGGAGGTGGTGGAGAAGATCATCGCCCGTGAGAAGCCCGACGCGATCCTGCCGACAATGGGCGGCCAGACAGCCCTCAACATAGCGGTGGCGCTCGCGGAATCTGGAGTGCTCAAGAAGCACAAGGTCGAGCTCATCGGCGCCAAGCTGCCTGCCATCAAAAAGGCCGAGGACCGGCAGCTGTTCAAGGATGCCATGCAGAAGATCGGCCTGGAGGTCCCGAAAAGCGGCCTTGCTACGACGGTGGAAAAGGCCCACCAGATCGTGGAGGAGGTGGGATTCCCGGCCATCCTGCGGCCCGCCTTCACCCTTGGTGGAACGGGCGGAGGCATCGCCTACAACCGGGAGGAATATGCCGAGATGATCGTCCGCGCCCTCGATGCGAGCCCGGTGAACCAGGTGCTGATTGAAGAGTCCGTGCTCGGCTGGAAGGAGTACGAACTCGAAGTGATGCGCGACATGGCCGACAACGTCGTCATCATCTGCTCCATCGAGAACCTTGACCCCATGGGTGTCCATACAGGCGACAGCATCACCGTGGCACCGGCCCAGACCCTGACGGACAAGGAATATCAGATCATGCGCGAAGCCTCGCTGCTCATCATTCGCGAGATCGGCGTGGAGACCGGTGGCTCGAACATTCAATTCGCCGTGAACCCCGATAACGGCAGGCTGGTCGTGATCGAGATGAATCCCCGGGTGTCCCGCAGTTCCGCTCTGGCATCGAAGGCCACGGGGTTTCCGATCGCAAAGATCGCGGCCAAGCTCGCCGTGGGATACACTCTCGACGAGATCCCGAACGACATCACCAGGGCGACGCCGGCATCCTTCGAGCCTTCCATTGACTACGTGGTGGTGAAGTACCCGCGCTTCGCCTTCGAAAAATTTCCCCAGGCCGATGCAACGCTCACTACGCAGATGAAGTCTGTTGGCGAGGCCATGGCCATCGGCAGGACCTTCAAGGAATCCTTCCAGAAGGCGCTCCGCTCCCTTGAGATCGACCGGTACGGCCTTGAATCGCGCCGTGAGCGGGACGGGGATACGGAGGCGGCGCTGGCCGACATCCGCCAGAAGATCGGCGTGCCGAACTGGGAGCGGATCTGGTACATCGCCGACGGGCTGAGGACGGGCATGACTCTGGAGGAAATATTCGATCTCTCCGGCATCGATCCCTGGTTCCTGTTCCAGATCAAGCAGATCGTCGACCAGGAGAAGGAGATCAGGGAACTGGGGCCCCGCCTGCTGGATACGGGGATGCGGACCCTGGACCATCCCCTCCGGCAGGCCAAGGAATTCGGCTTTTCCGACCGCAGGCTCGCCCAACTGCTCACGACGACCGAAGAGGCTGTGCGGACAGCGCGTGTGACTCTCGGAATCATACCGGTCTACAAG
>Ga0209212_1001728_pt1 | contig 33913 bp, 32 predicted proteins | sample RifGroC2_FD_183996 | JGI IMG/M metagenome (GOLD analysis project Ga0209212, IMG submission 183996) | Groundwater microbial communities from Rifle, Colorado, USA - Groundwater C2 (SPAdes) (version 2) | ecosystem: Environmental > Aquatic > Deep subsurface > Groundwater | place: Rifle, Colorado...
CGAGATGGTTACAAAACTTTAGTTTTGGGGTATAATATGGGCATAAAGTTTAAGTTATGCTCATATGCACACTCAAAAACCAACACGAAAACCTTATCCGTCTGATATTACCAAGAGGCAATATCAGCTAATTGAGTCTTTGGTTAAACGTCGCCGGAAAAGAACTGGTCGCCCACCGGCTGACATGTATGAAGTAGTTAACGGCATGCTGTATGTCCTCTCGACCGGCTGTCGCTGGCGGGATTTGCCACATGATTATGGAATTTCCTATGTTACCAGCTATCGCCAATTCATTAAATGGGTTAACGACGGCACTTTAAAGAAAGTTTTTGAAGAATTAAAACACAAAGCTGATAAAAAGAATCTGTTGCACTGGAGAAACGCTTACCTTGATGCTTCAGATGTGAAGTCTAAAAAAGGGGTAAAAGACATGTCGGATATACCGGGAAACACCGAATAAATGGCTTAAAACGCAATATTGTCGTTGATAGCCAAGGCAATCCGTTGGCCATTACTTGCGGTCGTGCCAACCACCATGATCAAAGATTTGCTCTAAAAACAATTGACCTCGTAACCGTTAAAGGAAAGGTCAGACGGCCAAAGCGATTAGGGGCGGATAAAGGCTATGATGACGATAAGTTTAGAAAAGAGCTTAGAAGACGACACATAAAACCTTGCCTGGCTAGAAGAAAAAACAATCGAAAGAACATTACTAAACAAGAATTACGGGAGAAGAAATACAGCACCCAACGCTGGAAGGTTGAACGCAGTTTTAACTGGATGAACAATAATCGTCGGATCGACCGGTTTATGGAAAAGAAAACCTCTACTTACCAAGGATTTTGTCATCTCATGTTTATCAAATATTACCTTAAAAAATTGTTGAAGTGAGTTTTGTAACCATCTCACCAAGCTTCGCCTTTAGATTCGACCTGCAGAAGAATATAACCGGCGGCTTGTCCGGCGTAATGCGCGCCCGTGACCGCGCGAGGCAAGAAAATCATCGTCGACAAGGCCAAAATTAGAAATATTTTTTTTACCGCGTTTTACATATTAATTTGGCGAATGTTCTAATTTTAACTTAAAAATAATTAGATGTAAAATAAAGTGTTTTAATATTTTTGAAGACAATTAAGGCTGTTTTAAACCGCCCCACTCAACTAAGGTAAAGCCATTTCTTACCAATTTGTCTAAGGTTTGCGGTTGCGGTATTTTTTGAGGTTTGCCGGTAAGCGGTGAGTAGTCTAAGAAAAGCCTGAAAGTCGTGTCCGGGCTAGGGCTGACTTGCATTGGAAATAACGAATTCAAATCATTGGTTTGTAAAAAGCTGATTCGATAGTATGGAGTATTTTTTGCCAGCATGTCAGGCAACCAATAGCTTATAAAGTCATTTTTTTCTTTATCATTTAAACCAACTTCTGCCAATTTTGATTGCAAAAATGTTGCTAAATCATTTTTGGAAATGACCCACCCTTGATCGACAGTTGGATAATTTTTCGAATTTATATTGCCAGCCCAATAGAGATAGGGATAAGTATTTTTTTGGCAGGCTGTTTGCGCATACTCGGAACCTTTTTTTAGGGAGTCTATTTGCCGGCAGTCTGTTAATTCCGGCTTAAGATTGAGCAGAGAACCGTTTGGATAAGCCATCACCTGCCAAAAATCAGCATACTTAGGAATGTCGGTAGTAAATTGGATCGGAGCTTGGAACTTAACAGATACGCTTGTCGGTTGCTTTGGGTAAAGATATACCACCGGCTTGCCACAGCCGCCTGGTAATTTAATATCAAACTCGCCCAGCGTAACCCAGCGTTGCCAATAGTCCTTTACAAACAGCAAAGGATTAGCGTTTACGTACTCCTCAAAAGTTGGTTTTTTGATTCCGTTATTTATCTGATCCCACCATGCAGGGTTTTCTTCGTAGTAGTCCATTTTATTTTTGAAAGCTAGGGTGTAGAGCGGGTGACTCGTATTTTTGAGCCGATACAAAGGCAAATTAAAAACAGAGCCAATTTGTTCAAGATCGTTGTCATTTACATTAACTACACTGCTGTTTGATATGACGGCGCAAGCGCCTGGAATAACGGTTTCGTAGTCGCTATAAAATTGCAAGTTATTTTGGCTGATAATTTTTGAGCTGGTAAAACCCATGTTAGGGGGATAAACATAGTCAGGAGATTGAGCTAATCGGTCATTATAGTTTTTGATGTTGCCGGGCGTAGTTAGCGAATAAGCCATTGGTAAACCAACTGAGTTAACAACAATTACTTTTGTTTCCCCGAGCAGATATTGCTGTTTCAGTTGCACTTTCTCCTTTTCCGCTTGAGTCAATTCGTTAAAATAGGCCGTGTCTGTCTCGTAGGGCTTAAAGTAAATAGTAAAGTTTTTGAAAGGGGAAGTCAGCGTTTGGTAAGAAGAAAAGCCGGTGAGTAAAAGAGTGTCGTAAATTGTATTGCCGTTTTTATCGATTTTACTTGTTTCGACACTTTCCGTTGGGAACCCTTCTGAATATAAGGAAAAATTTTGATTGAGGTTTATTTCTTTTGGGAGATCAGTATCAAAAATCTTCGTGGCTGTAATTTTATTTTTATCAAGAGCATTGTAAGGATTTTGCCAGTCGTCTTCCGGATATTTAGTTGTTTTGCCGTCTGGATCATCTAAAAAATAATTTTGATAATCTTTAGTGGCTAGAACAAACACCTGTGGTTGGCTAGGGCCGTCGGCTGATTTAATAGCTATAATACGCGAATAATCCTTTAATTCGCCTTGCGAAAGCTGGCCGGCTTGATAGTAAACAAAATCATTCTCGATGCCGTTTAATTTGTCGTTTTCGGTAGATTTGAAAATTTTTAAGTTTTGACTAAGCCGCGTAAGCTGATCAGAAGAAAGCGGAGTTGGTGGCACCTTTGCAGTTGGTGATACTTCTACGGTTGGTGCCGGGTTATTTTTCTCGGGCACGTTATCTGCAGGTAGCGCCGGTTGCTGTTCTTTATCGGGAGGCAAAGAAACTTCGCGCGGCGTGGTTATTCGCAGGTAGTAGGCAATTCCAGTAAATAGAATCAGTAACGTAATAGCACTAACTATTAATAATAGTTGGATGTTTCGGCTAGAATTATTATTTTTCATAATCATATTTAGCTGTAATTAAAACAAATTTCAAAATAAAATACAATAAGCGAGGCGTTACTTTTTTTAATCGAATGCGTTATAATAAGTATAAGTAAATTAACTTCATTAATTAATAAATCACAAACATATGCACTTACCCAATAATCTTAATTTAAAACCAACGAATATTTTAAAAATTGCCGGTCTGGCAATAGTCGCAGTCGTCATAGTTGCTTTAGCTGTTCGTTTGGTTGGTTCGTCATTCACGTCGCTGGTTTCTAAAACTGGCATCGATCAAGGCGCTCCAGCTTTTAATGGGTACGGCGAGATGGCTTTTGATAAAGCCAGCGGCGGTGCGGTTGGCTTATCTGTGCGCAACGTGGCGACACCCGCTGTTCCTCCTATAAACGGTGATACGACAGTTGGCGATAATGCCGAAGAATTCGAAGTAACCGAATACAGCGCCAATATCGAAACGCGCCAGCTGGAAAATACCTGTAATGAGATCGTTGCTTTAAAATCGCGTGATGACGTAATTTTTGAAAATGCCAACAAATATGAAAAAAGCTGTAATTACAGTTTTAAAGTTAAACGCAAGAGTGTGGGCGAGATTTTAACAATTATTAAAGCGTTGGATCCTAAAGAACTTAACGAAAATACCTATACCATCAAACAACAAATTGATGATTATACCAGCGAGGTGGAAATACTGGAGAAAAAAATGAGCTCCATCGAAGAAACTTTGTCTAGCGCAATAAAGGCTTATGATGACATCACTCTGCTCGCGACCAAAACTAAGGACGTGGAGAGCCTGGCGAAAATCATCGACAGTAAAATCGGCATTATTGAACGATTAACTCAACAACGCATTGATATTAACGCCCAGTTGGAGAGGCTGGAACGTTCTAAGACCGAACAGCTTGACCGATTGGATTACACTTATTTTAACGTTTACATTGTCGAAAATAAGTTTATTGACGGCCAGAATTTAAAAGATTCCTGGATAGCGGCAGTTAAATCTTTTGTAGGCGACATTAACAAGGTTATTCAGGATATCACGATTAACCTGGCCGGGCTATTATTTTTAGTCCTGCAGTATATTATTTACTTTTTTATCGTTTTGATTATCGTAAAATACGGCTGGAAACTAACTAAACGCATTTGGAAGAAATAGCGAATTTTCAAAATTTTAAAATATCAAAGAGTGCCTTTAACAAGGCATTTTTTGTTCAATGAGCTTTACTTTAAAACGCACTGGTTTTAGAATGAGGTAGCATTAATAGTATCATACTACAACCTCATGTCGAAAATAATAATAGAAATAATTTTGATTATTCTTCTTATAGGGCTGAATGGGTATTTTTCAATGTCGGAAATAGCTCTTTTAAGCGTTAAAAAAAGCCGACTAAAGCATTTATCTAAACAGGGTAACAAAAAAGCACAAACTGCCTTATTTTTGACGCGCAAATCTTCTGAGATGTTATCGGCGATTCAAATAGGCATAACCATGATAGGCATTTTCGCTGGTGCTTTTGGTGGAGCAATTATCGCGGAGCATATAGCAAATTTATTGGCTGGATTTCCTTCCGTAGCCGCTTATAGCGAGCCAATTAGTGTAACGATAGTGGTGATTGTAATTACTTTTCTTTCCTTGCTAGTTGGTGAATTGGTTCCAAAACAGATAGCGTTGTCTAATCCGGAAAAGCTTTCTCTAATTGTTGCCAGCCCTATAAAATTTATAATGACGGCCGCGACTCCGCTAGTAAAAATTTTAAGCATTTGTACGGTAACAGTGTTGCGATTACTTCATATTAAACCTGCGACGGAACAAGTTGTTACCGAAGAAGAAATAAAACTTTTGATAGCAGAAGGTGCCGAGAGCGGGGTTTTTGAGAGAGCCGAACAAAAAATGGTGGAAAGCATCTTTCATTTGGGTAATCGCCCGATAAAAGATTTTATGACACCCAGTAAAGAAGTTGTTTGGATAGATGTGAATGACTCGTCGGCGATTATTAGAAGCAAAATAACGGGTAGTGATCGATCGGTTTTTCCGGTTTGCGATGGAAATATAGATAACAATATCGGAGCAATTGAAGCCAAAGATGTTTTGACTCATTTATTTGATAACGGAACGGAAAATATTAATTTAAAATCTCTGATACAGCCGGTTATCCGCATTGATTCCGATGTGCCATCACTGGTGGCCATCGAGCGTCTAAAGCGCTCATCAATAAGTATTGTGCTCATAACCGAAAAAACCTCGAATAAAGTCGTTGGCATTATTAGTTTTCACGATATACTTGAGGCGATTGTTGGAGAATTTAAAGGTGCGTGATTGGCCATTTGTATTATTGGGTCAGGGCCTCAATGAAAATATTAAGGAGGTTTAGAAGCAAGAACATTAAATAACCATGTATTATCTCTATATCCTCAAATGTGCGGATAAAACGCTTTATACCGGCATCACCCTGGATCTACGGCGCCGAATCCGGGAACATAATTTTTCCAAATTAGGCGCAAAATATACCTATGCGCGCCGGCCGGTAAAACTGGTTTACGCGAAAAAATTTCGCACTCGTTCTACTGCCAGTCGGGAAGAATCAAGAATCAAAAGATTGAGTCGCGCGGAAAAGCTGGTTATCGTAAAAAAATTTAAAGGTAGAGAACCATTTTTTAATGAATAGACTTATGAATCACGATCATCATCAAATGCAAGAAAAAAAATCACATCATGACCATGACGCGGCCATGGCCGATCCGCAAACTGCCAAACAAATGGAAGCTGATATGCGCTACCGGTTTTGGATTTCATTTGTTCTTTCGATGCCGATTTTTCTGTATTCGCCGGTTGCGATTAATTTTTTTAAACTAAACCTGCCCAGGCCGATTCCGGTTAATTGGTTGCTTTTTATTCTAACAACGCCAATTGTTTTTTGGGCAGGTTCGTTTTTTATTACTGGAACATATTATTCTCTTAAGAGTCGCAAACTTAATATGTCGGTCCTAATTGCGACGGGCGTTTTGGCGGCATACCTTTTTAGCGTATTTATAACCCTAACTTCTGGCGGAGAAACATTTTATGAAGCGGCCGCTCTTTTGGTGACTTTCGTTTTATTCGGACATTGGATGGAAATGCGTTCGCGACGAGGAACGTCGGATGCTCTGCGAGCACTTTTTGATTTAGTCCCGCCCCAAGCCAATGTTATGCGAGCAGGAAAAGAAATTACTCTGCCTGTTGCCGAAGTTATCGAGGGTGATATTGTGGTTCTGCGACCGGGAGATAAAGTGCCGGTCGATGGCCAAGTAAGGGAAGGCGAGACGGCGATCGACGAGTCCCTTGTTACTGGAGAATCAATTCCGGTAGAGAAAAAAGTTGGGGATAAAGTTATTGGCGGTTCTATTAACCAAAGCGGATCTATAAAATTTGAGGCAACTAAAGTCGGAAGCGCGACGGCGTTGGCGCAAATAATTAAACTGGTGGAAACTGCTCAAAATTCTAAAGCGCCCGGGCAAAGAATCGCGGACAAAGCCGCGGCATGGCTAGTTGTTTTAGCCGTTTTTTCTGGGCTTGCCACGTTTTTCGGCTGGTATTTTATCGGCGGAACAACAATACTCGTGGCGCTTACTTTTGCGGTTTCCACTATTGTTATTGCTTGCCCGGATGCACTGGGATTAGCAACCCCGACAGCCGTAGCTGTGGGAACAGGCATTGGAGCAAAGTATAATATACTTATCAAAGACGCTGTTACTTTGGAGCAGACTTCCAAGATTCAGGCGGTAGTTTTAGATAAGACTGGAACATTGACCGAAGGAAAGCCAAAAATAACCGATTTAATTTCCGCCAGCGGTTTTTCCGCTGACGAGATTTTACGACTTGGAGCGGCAGTGGAGGTAAAATCTGGCCATCCCTTGAGTAAAGCTATTCTTGCGGAAACAGCAAGAAGAAATATTATTATTCCTGAAAATGTCGAAAAATTTTTATCGCTATCCGGGTTGGGAGTTGAAGCAATGGTTGAAGGCAAGCACATAGTAGTTGGAACGGAAAAATTAATGAAAGAAAGAAATGTCGATACCGCATCTTTAAGAAATCAAATAGACCAGTTGTTGATTGAAGGGAAAACGTTGGTAATCATTGCGATTGACGAAAAAATTGCCGGGATAGCCGCCGCGCAAGATCCGGTAAAACCGACGGCAAAAAAAGCAATTTTAAAACTAAAGGATTTGGGGATCGAAATAGCAATGATTACGGGCGATAATAAAAAAACCGCCGAAGCTATTGCAGGACAGCTGGGTATAGAAAGAGTGTTCGCCGAAGTTTTGCCGGAAGACAAAGCAAAGTATGTAAAGACGCTTCAGGCTGAAAAGAAGTTTACGGCGATGGTGGGAGACGGCGTTAATGACGCGCCGGCTTTAGCGCAGGCAGATATAGGCATTGCCATTGGGGCGGGGACAGATGTTGCTATCGAAACAGCTAATATCGTTTTGATGAAATCTGATCCGTATGACATTGTGCGGGCAATAACTTTGAGTAAAGCCACTGTTAAAAAAATGAAACAGAACCTTTTTTGGGCAGGGATATACAATGTGTTAGCCATTCCAGTGGCCGCAGGCGTTTTTTACAATTCATTTGGTATATCGCTCCGGCCCGAGATCTCAGCGCTATTAATGTCGGCCTCGTCTATTATCGTGGCCACCAACGCAGTATTATTAAAAAAGGTCGAAGCCCGACTGCGCTAAATGTTAGCGGCGACAGGCGAAATTTGAGTTAAATTAACTGATATTTTTTCTATCCTGCATACCTTATTTGTTAAAAGTGATGTTTCGCGCAATAAAAATTTAAAAAAAACGTATATATATAGAAGAGTTTAAGTTATTATAGTCTATCGTTTTTTTGCTGTCATTTCTGGCCGGATTTCGCCCGGTTAGTTGGGGGATGGTGCCCATCGCTATAATTTTTATGCTATTGATTGCACTGCTGTTTACGGCCTTAGGCACTGCTCTGGCCTCAATAATCCAGGATATGCAAGGGTTTCAGCTGATTATGAATTTTCTGGTGATGCCGCTCTTTTTTCTCTCTGGCGCCCTTTTCCCTTTTGAGGGGTTGCCAACTGCGCTTTTGATAGTGGCGAAAGTGGATCCGCTGTCGTATGGCGTGGACGGTTTGCGCGGAGCTTTAATCAACAGCACTCATTTTGGTTTGACGACTGACTTTTTAGTTTTGAGCGGGCTGGTTATTGGCTTGCTGGCAATTGGCGGTTATCTATTTTCTAAAATCGAGGCGTAAAAAAACAAGGGCATTAGATCGCGTGCATCATTATGCCCTTGGTTGAATGTTTATGGTTGAGTCTATAATAATCCTAACTGTCCTTGCCAGTACGCGCAGACTTTTTTAACTTTCAGCGGGGCGATGCCGGTGTAGGTGACAGGGTTGAGTAGAACAGCCATTTGCGCGTCGGTGAACTTTTCGATAAACGGTTTCATTTTATCACTAGCCTCTGCCAGCGACATTAATGAAACGCTTTGTTCTCGGGCTTGGATGGTAAGTTGCTTAACATCCTCATGCGCATCGCCGGGATAATCATTGAGTTCCAATAAAATGTATAATGGTTCTGCCATTATCAGATCACCTTGCAACACGAAGTTGTGCGCGATCCTATCGTAATTTAACTTAAAGCGGTCAAAATATTTTATGACTCGCTCAAGCTGGTAAGTAAAGAGGACTGGAATCATCAGAGCGAATCTGCTGGAAGCTGAGCCGCATAAATCACGCTCATGTTCAGAGATTATATTATCCAATACAACTCCATACATATTTTTTACGACCCGCGCCAAACTTTCGGTATTTTCCTCTGTTACCGGATTGGTTTTATGCGGCATGGTTGAGGAAGAAACGGAGTTAGGATCAATAATCCTGCCAATTTCGCCAACCTCGGTGCTGCCAAGACGACGGAAGTTTCGCGCCCAGTTAGCCAGAACTTGCGAGCCTGATGTCATCAGGTTATAGAGCATTGCCAGCGGTTCTGGCGGTAGAATTTGGGTGGAAATCAATGCCGGTTGTAAGTCGAATTTAGCTAAAACGTCAAGCTCGAATTGTTCCGGATCTTCGTCAATTAGACTTAAGCTGTTATAAGCGCCAACAGCACCAGAAATTTTTCCCACCAAAGCAAGAGTGGCTCGCTCTAATTCCTTTAGAATAGTGCCAAGCCGGTGCACAATCTGGCTTAATCCAAAGCCGACAGTTATCGGTTCGGCATGTTGCAGATGGGTCCTGCCGATTTGTACAGTTTCTGCCTCGTTTAAAGAGATCGTGATTAAAATGTCCATGAGTTGCCGAATAAGCGGCAGGATTACATCGCATGTTGCTTCCCGGATAGCTAATACCTCGGCAGTGTCACGGACGTCAAACGAAGTTAATCCTAAATGGATAAATCGTTTGAGTAGAGCTACATCGGCTGGATTTGGGGGGCGTGCGTTGACAGATTTATTTAAGTGTGATATAGTTGTAGCTTATAACTTAATTTAGTTACAATTGTTCTATAGATAGAAACTGCCCAATATATGGTTGCTAGTTTGACACTCTATACAGCTAGATAGAAACTGCCCAATATATGGTTGCTAGTTTGACACTCTATACAGCAATTAGACATAAATAATTGTCTGTAAGCGCTTGATTTTCAGGCGCGAAGGTAACCATATATCTATGTTTCAACGAACCAAACGCGGTTCTGTGAGTACTTTTGGTAAAAAAAAGTATTCAGAATTCAAAAAAAGGCGCTCTCCCGGTAGCGCTCAAGGACGGCCGAGTAATTTTCGTTCCAGCGGCCAGCGCGGTAATCGCGGGAAAAGCTATCAACAACAGATTGATGTTTCCCGGTTTGTCCGCAAAGCTTCCACGCAAAAAAAAGATCAAATGTACGTCGCCAAACATTCGTTTGCTGATTTTAATTTTTGCGAACTGTTACAGCGCAATTTAACCAAGAGAAACTACCCCGCGCCGACGCCGATTCAGGATCAAGCCATCACTCATATCATGAATGGCAGAGATTTAGTGGGAATTTCCATTACCGGTTCCGGGAAAACTGGCGCCTTTCTTTTGCCGCTCATCAATAAAATTTTTCACGACAAATCGCAAAAACTTTTAGTCATCGCGCCAACCAGGGAATTGGCCGAGCAAATTGATACTGAATTTCGGCATTTTTCCCAGGGGATGAATATTTTCTCGGCCTTGTGTATCGGCGGCCTGCCGATTTATAGACAGCTTGGGAATCTTCGCCAAAATCCTAACGTCGTGATCGGCACGCCCGGCAGGTTAAGAGATCTAAGCATGCGGAAGGCGATTAAATTTGAATCGTTTAAAAATATCGTGATTGATGAAATCGACCGCATGCTGGACATGGGTTTTATCAACATCATCACTGATATTCTTAAAGAGGCGCATCCCAAGCGGCAGTCGCTGTTCTTTTCGGCTACTATTCCGGACCCCATTAAGCGGTTGGTTAATCAGTTTTTAAAAGAATATATTACCGTGGAAATCGTGGCACATCAATCAATCAATAATATTGATCAGGACATTGTCCGTTGCCATGACAAAACATTAAAATTCAGTATGCTGGCAAAAATTCTGGCAGAACCTAAAACCGAGAAGGTGCTGATTTTTAATGAGACTAAAAGAGACGTTGAGCAACTCACTCGTGACTTGATTAATAAAGGTTTCCGAGCGGAGTCATTGCACGGCGATAAGCGCCAGCGGGAGCGGCGCCGTTACCTGACCCAGTTTCGGGAAAACAAGATTAATATTCTGGTCGCGACCGATGTGGCGGCACGCGGGCTTGATATTAAAGACGTGACGCACGTTATTAACTACACGATCCCACAAACTTACAATGACTATATTCACCGCATCGGCCGAACCGGCAGAGGGGATAATAAGGGGACTGCTTTGACTTTTGTTTAGGATAATCAAGAAGAACATCATCAAAAATAAAAAAAGAAGGAGATATTGCCCCTTCTTTTTGGTTTAGCAGTCAACATTAAGTGGGCATAAGGATTCGACTTATGTATTTTTTGGTAATGATATGGTAAAATTATAAAGGCTTGATGAATTAATAGTTTATACACTTTAAACGGGCCAATGGTGTATACAAAAATAATTATATGGATAAAAAAATGATTATCGTCATCGCGATAGCCGTTTTGGTTGGAACGGTCGGGTGGTATTTTACAAGGCAGCTGGGCACAGAACAAATTATTTCTCCGGTAATCGTCAACTCGCCGCAAGAATCTTCAGAAGCGTCTATTCCTACAGAATCAAACGAAGTGCTGTCGAGCGTGGGGTCGTCGATTTTGGAAAATGAGTTGGAAGCGGTGGCAGAGGCAGTGGCAAAGATGCAAGAAAAATTGATCAACAAGCCTGATTTGGTGGTGGTGTATAGCACAGCCGCGTATGATGAAGAGAAAATTTTAACCGAACTCGAGCGCCTGTTGCCGGGTACGAAAATTTTTGGCGGCAACAGCGGTTTTGGGGTTATAACTCCTGGTGAATATCTGTGGTTTCCGGTGGCGCAGCGAGCGTTAGCTGTCATGGGTATAGCGACTCCTAAAATTACTTGGGGACTCGGCATTTCCTCCATTGAGGGGATTTCTTCGCGCGAAGCCGCCAAGGAAGCTCTGCTTTCGGCAATGAAAGATTCGGGCAAAGGAGAGGGCGTCAAGCCAAATTTAATAATCGATAATTCAACTTTTTGGGTTCAGCACGAGGAAGCGTTGAAAGGCATTGCCGACGTGGTTGGCGCAGATGTGCCGGTTTATGGAGCTTATTCCGTAGATAAAGGGATAGTCGGTGACTGGCGGATATTTATTAACGGCCAGGTATATCAGAATGGAGTTGCTTTGGCCGCAGTTTATACTGATTTAAAATTTGCCTCAGCTCGCGAACATGGTTTTGAAGTGACTGAAAAAGGCGGGGTAGCGACCAAGGTGGATAAATACAGGCTTTACGAAATAGACGGCCGGCCGGCGGCCGAAGTTTATAACGAGTTGATCGGCGGGCTCCTGGCTAAAGAGGTAGCTGATCCAGAGCATGCAGATCTCACCAAGATTCGCTTAACGAGCGGCTTGAATCCGTTGGCCAAATCAATCGCCGTGTCAGGAGGTGAGCCGTTTTATGTACCCGCTCTGTCAGTTTCTATTATGCCGGACAAATCGATGATGTTGGACGTTGAGGTTAAAGAAGGCGATGAATTGCGAGTGTTGCGTGGTGACTGGGAGATACTTTTAAACCGACTGCGCACTACGCCGGAAAAAGCAATGCTTGACTCTGGCATCAAAAAAGAGAAAATCATTTTTGCCTTGAATGCCTATTGTTGTGCCACTCATTATGTTGTTCCGGAAACGGAAAGGCCCAAGTCGCCGGAAATATTTCAGGAAGCGATTGGCGCCGCGCCGTATATTGGCGTTTGTGGTTGTGGCATAGAAAATTACGAGCCGCAAATTGGCAACGTTTACTCCAGCCTGGGGAATGGAGTATTGTTATTTAGTTCAGAAGAAAATTAAATCAAAATCAAATTTAAGTGAACAATGTTTAAAGGTTTTTTTGGGAAAATTTGGTTTTTGGGAATACTCTGCAGTGCCTTTGCCATCTTTTTGGCGCTTTTAGGTATGATGTATTATTATTTGCAGATTGAAAAAGATGATATTCTTCGGCAGAATAATCTTTTGGCCCAAGTAATGACGCACGAGATCGAAAGCGGCTACATCAAAGGGATTTGGCCGTATAAAACGCTAAAGATGGTCAGTGACGAAGAAGAAGTTGTATTTTTGTGGATCGCCCAGCCGGATGGAAAAGTTTTTTGGACTGATGACCCAGGCATTATGGGTAAGATTGTTCAAGATCCATTTCTCGGCATAACAGAAATGCAGTCGCGGGACAGTTTGTACGACGGTCAACGCATCAAACTAATCGCTCATCCATTAAAAATCGAGTTGAGCGAAAAGCCCTGGACGCTTTTTTTAGGGGTTTCTTTTAAGCAGTTAGCCAAAGCCCAAATGGAGATTATGGCTTTTAGCGTCATTTTTTTTGCGATCGCTATTAGTTTTTCCGCTTTTATTTCTTTATATTTGTCCGGCAGTTTTACTCGACCGCTTCGGAAATTGATGGTCGGCGTGGAGGCTATTGGCCAGGGCGATTTAGATTATCATATCGACGTCAACACTAAAGATGAGATCAGCGATTTAGCGGCCGCCTTTAATCAAACAGCTAAAAAGTTAAAAGAAACTCGCGAACGCGATAAGCAGATTAGCCAGATGAAATCAGACTTTATCTCTTTAGCGGCGCATCAATTGCGGACGCCGCTTTCGATGATTAAATGGGGTTTAAGTCTGATCCGAGAAAATGTTTTGAATGAGGAGGAAAAAAGCACAGTTTATCAAAAAGTTGACGCTAGCAACGAGCGGATGATTAGTTTGGTTAATGATCTGTTAAATGTGACGCGCATCGAGGAAGGCAAGTTTGATTATAAATTTTCCGCTGGTCAATTAACGGAAACACTGCAGATGGCAGTTGACGAATTACGAAACGAAGCCGATAGGCGAAAAGTTAAGCTGATCTTTAATATACCATCATGCCAGCTACCTAAGATACAGATAGATAAGGATAAGATGCGGATCGCGCTTACGAACATCATCGAGAATGCGATTAAATATTCATTGCCTGGCGGGCAGGTGGAGATATCTTTAATTTGTCACAAATCTGATATTCTGATAACTATTAGGGACCAGGGGGTAGGCATCCCTAAAGCTGAGGAGAAGCGGGTTTTTGAAAAATTTTTTCGGGGTTCCAATGCTGTACGGTTGGAAACAGAAGGCAGTGGTTTAGGGCTTTTTATGGCAAAAAATATCATTGAACATCATGGTGGCCAGATTAGTTTTAAATCTAAGCAAAATCAAAGCACGACATTTTTTATTATTTTATCTTTAGAGCGGCAGGTTAAATAGGATCATCAAAAAATTGCCTCAACATCAAAAATAAAAAAAGAAGGAGATATTGCTCCTTCTTTTGGTTTGGTTACTATTATATAGATTCCTGCCTTCGCAGGAATGACAAAAAGAACATTAATTCGGAAACTCCAGGTTCCAGGTAACAGTCCAGGGGGTGTGCATGTTATCAACGGTAATTTTGCCCACAAAAGGCAGTAAGCCGAATTCTGCCGGGGCGGTAGTCGAGGTAATGTTGGAAGTGTCTAAATCATTTGATGTTTCATAAGCCGTCAAATTACCGCTTTGGTTGCTGGTTAAGGTTGGGTTTAACCAAGTCAGCGGGAATTTAACTGGCGTTACCTGCGTGCTGGTGGCCGTTTCCGAAGAAGTGGCGTTGCTACAAATAGTGTGTGATGAAAGAACATTGACGGTGTTGGTTACAGTTACTGGAATAATTAAACTGCCGACGATATCCAATTCGGCTTTGCCGCTCATGCCGATATTTTTGTACCGGAGCCGAAGGTCATAAACAGACATATGAACAATGTTGCCGTCATCGTCACGGCCGTCGTTGGTATCATAACCCACGTCGAGGTTGGCGATTAAATCTTCGGCGTCGCCTTCGGTGGTATCGATATACTTGCATTTAACCATATCGCCGTACTCGGCCCGTTCTGAAACGTCCCACTTCACTTTGCCTTGATCAAATTCATAAGCGCGATCGCCGTAGAGCGTCAACTCGTGGGAGTTTGGTGCGACTTCTTTTAAGTAGCCGGTAATCGTCAGGGTGACGTCTTGATCTCTGACACCGGTGTTGCTGTAAGTATTATAGTAACCATCGATGGTGCGGTGCAAGGTGATGGTAGTCAATTTTGTCGCGGTTTTATAAACCGGCGCTGGCGGAGGGGGAGGAGTGGTATCAGTATCAATAGTAGTGTCTTCGGAAGTATCGGTGGTATCTTCGGCGGAGGTGTCATTAGTAGTATCATTGTTAGTATTGTTATTCAACAAGTTGTTAAGAAAATTAGTATAGTCGTCGGTGTTGTTCGTGTTATTGTTCGTCTGATTATCACTTTCAGTATTATCAGAATCAACTGTAGTGTTATTATTCGAATTATCGCCAGCCGCGTTACTGGCGTTTTGTGCAATTTGTTCAAGGTCGCTGTTTTTGATGCCCAGCCCAAGATTTCGCATTACGGAAAAGGCGTCAGCCGGGCGGCCGAGAAAATATCTTTTGCCGTCAGCCGGATTAACGTACCAAGCTTCGCCGTGAGACTCAACTTGCAAAAATATCTTGCCTTTTTGCTTTTCGGTGAAACTTTTATCTCCCGCTTGATTTAAAATCTCGGTTTTATCACTAATGCCGTCAGCGTCAGTATCAGCTTTATTCATATCGGTTTGAAGTGCGCTTTCTATTGTATCTGATAAACCATCTTGATCAGTATCTGTGCCAGAAAGATTAGTATCGGCGACCGGTATTTTTTTTAAATTCGCATTGTTGATGCCTACTCCCAGTTGCCGCATCAACGCAAACGCGTCGGCTGGCCGGCCCATATAATATTTTTCCGTATTGGCTGGATTAACGTACCAAGCTTCGCCGTGAGACTCGACTTGCAGGAGAATTTTTCCTTTGAGTCTTTCCCCGAGTTGCGTGGCAGAAGCCATGTTAGGTAACAATAATAAAGACAACACAAAAATCGAAACTATGATAGATGATTTATGTTTCATATAATATTTCAGACAGTCCGAGAATCGACAAAGACACTAGTTTGTCATCCCGAGCTTGCCGAGGGATCTCTTATTTAAGGCACTATTACAGAAAGGGATTCCTCGTTAACGCTCGGAATGACAGTTCTTGGACAGTCTAAGTAATTTTAAGTAAATACATTATATCACAAATAGAACTTGAACAACACAAAACACCTCGGTTGTGAGGTGTTTTATCGTTATGATCGTCAAATTTGGTCAATCAATTCTACTTCTTCTTGGCCTGCTTTTCGGCTTTTTTCTTTTTGGCCATTTTTTTGATTGCTTTGGCGCCCATTAAAAGTGCGGCTACGCCAGCGATACCGGCGATAAGTTTTTTCTTGTTGCCGGAATCCATTTGGTCGTATTTTTTCTTAAGATCTTTCATCTCGACCACTAAGTCTTGCCCGAGTTTGTGAACGTCGGTATAGAGCGCTTCCCGGTTGCTGGGTTGCTGTTTGGAGGTTGATTTTTTTAGCATATGATTATTAGTTATTATTATGTTTTGATGCGTCAATTTATTTAAATTATTATATCATGAATCCTTTTTTTTGGGTAGGAAAACGCTTGTAAATGGCGCGATAGCGGGTTATAATGGATTATGTATAATAAACCCGGCCTACCGAATCCCTTTTTGACATACAAAAATAGTTTTGGGTATATCTTTCGCATGTTGATCAAAGGTGGGGCTAACTGGAAGAAAGCTAATATAAAATATGTTTGTTGTTATTGATGAATCTTTTAACCTTCAAGATAAAACAAAACCACGGTTTATTAGTATCAATGGTTTTACTGTTTTAAATATTAAAAGTTTAACTAAAAAATGGAAAAATTATCGATTGCCATTTACTAAGAAAGGCAGACGCATACACGCCACAGATTCTGCTTTTGTTGGCTTAAGAGATAAGACACTGCAAATTATAGCTCGTCCTGACATTACTTTAATTACTGCTTTTCAAGTTATTCAAGAGATCACGCTTGATGATAAAAAAGGATATTTTAAAAAAGGTAAATTGAATTTTGAAAAAGTGTATTTTGGTTTGCTGACTGCTTTGCTTTCTAAACTTGAAATTCAAGAATATAGAGCCGTAAAAATTATTCTTGATAGTCGAAAGTATAAGTCGGGTATAATTGGAAAAAAGGCCTTTCAGCAAGCAATACTTTCTTTTTTAAATGAGCATTATCCGAAAGTCGCAGTTGCATTTAAAATGCAGTCATCTACATCCGATATTTCTTTAGAGTTAGCCGATTTTATTTCCAATTTATTTTATCGGGCATATATTAGTAAAAACGACGCTTTCTTTGAGGATTTAAAGTTTAAAATTATTCAAATAAAAAATCCGCTTTAAGCGGATTAAGATGCCTTTCGGGACTGTCTTGGTTTCATTGAGAAATTCCTGTTTGAGAATTCCCTCCGCCAAGCTTTACCCAAAGGACTTATTCTTAAATTCATAATACCAAAAATATCAGTTGTGTCAAGTTTTCTGACGATGTCTCTTTACATAACACCATTTTCGTGCTATTTTTAAGCAAGGGTTAATATCATTAGTCGAATTTATCCCTGCCAAATCTTGGGGATATTTTTTTTCGCTAAATCACATTTATTATGGATATTAGAAACGTCGCCATTATCGCTCATGTCGATCACGGCAAAACCAGTTTAACTGACGCGCTGATGCGCCAGACCGGCGTCGCGGTGGCTGGAGTGAGCATGGATTCCAACGCCCTGGAACTGGAGCGCGGCATTACCATTTATTCCAAAAATGCTTCGATTTTTTTTGCCGATACAAAAATCAATTTGGTTGATACGCCGGGGCATGCTGATTTTGGTTCAGAAGTAGAACGCGTTTTGCGTTCGATTGATTCGGTGATTTTAGTCGTGGACGCTCAGGAAGGACCGATGCCGCAAACTAAATTTGTTTTAAAAAAATCTTTGGAACTAGGTTTAAAACCAATCGTCGTCGTCAACAAGATTGATAAGCCGGCAGCCAGGCCTGATTGGGTGCACGAAAAAGTTTTCGAGCTTTTTATGGATTTAGGCGCGAGCGACGCGCAACTAGATTTCCCGACAGTTTACACTAATGCCAAGGCTGGCGTAGCCAAGCTCAATTTAGTCGACGAGTCAATTGATTTGACCCCACTACTGGAAACTATTATTAAATCCGTGCCAGTAGCTTCGTCAGAAGAATTAAATCAAAAACCGCTCCGTGTCCAGCCGTTTAATCTGGGTTATGATAATTTTATGGGCCGTTTGGCGATCGGCCGGATTTACGAAGGAACACTCAAAGTTGGCGGAAATGTTTTTGTTAAAAAAGTTGATGTCCCGGCCAGAACCGGTAAAATTTTAAAAATTTTTACCTTCCACGGACTGGAGCGAAGAGAAATAGCCGAGGCTTTTGCCGGTGATATTGTGATGATTGCGGGTTTGCCGAATATTGATATCGGCGAAACTATTTGTGCGGATGCCGCGCAAGAACCTTTGCCGGCCATCACTATCGATGAGCCGACTATCTCGCTTAATTTTTTAGTTAATAATTCTCCTTTTGCCGGCAACGACGGTACGTTGGTTACCAGCCGGCAGATTCGCGATCGACTGGAAAGGGAGTTGGAAGTCAACGTCGGACTTAAAATTGATTTTTCGCCGACCGATCATTTTAAAGTTTTTGGCCGGGGCGAACTTCATATCGCCATCTTGCTCGAAAATATGCGGCGTGAGGGCTTCGAACTGCAGGTGTCCCAGCCGCAGGTTATCTTTAAAGAAGAAAACGGAGTTAAACTCGAGCCGTTTGAAGAAGTAACGATTGATGTCCCCAGCCAAATGATGGGTGTGGTGATCGATAAGTTATCAAAAAGAAAAGGCCTGATGGTTAATTTGCAACCGGTGCAGAATTACACCAGGATAATTTTTGAAATTCCTACCAGAGGCTTGCTTGGTTACCGAGGCGACTTTGTTATTGATACGAGCGGTGAGGGCATCATCTGCAGTCAGGTGATTGGCTTCCGGCCGACAGTCGGTGAAATCGAAAAACAATCTTGGGGCTCGATGATTTCTATGGAAAGCGGCAAGGCGTTGGGATTTTCATTATTTAATTTGCAGGAGCGGGGGATGTTATATATCGGGGCGGCTACCCAAGTTTATGAGGGCATGGTTATTGGCAATGTTTCCAAAGGAAATGACTTGACGGTTAACCCGATCAAAGGCAAGCAGTTGACGAATATGCGTTCCAAAAGTTCTGATGAGGCGATTACCTTAACCCCGCCTTTGACTTTGACCTTGGAGCGCGGTTTAGAAATAATGAAGGGCGACGAGTATTTAGAGGTAACACCGAAAAATATCCGCTTGCGTAAGCGGCTGTTGACGGACAGCGAGCGAGTTCATGCTAAAAGGCAAAAAAATAAGGCCTAGTCAATTTATGATTTTTTGACTAAGTGCTCTGGCATAAATTTTAAGCTAGTGGTAAAGTAAGAGAGGTGAGTCTTTAGAATTTAAATCCATTAGCGTTTATATCAAATGTCATACCAATCACAAATTAAAAATGTTCCCGGAAAGAAGGTCAAAAAAATAATGCTTTATACGTTAAGCACCTGTATTTGGTGCCGCAAGACTAAGGCATTGCTTAGTGAACTCAATTTGGAATATGATTTTTTGGATATGGATCTTTTGAGCGAAGAGGATCAAGAGGAAGCTTACACGGAAATGGAAAGTTATAATCCGCATTTATCCTTTCCCACCATCGTCATTAATCGAGGCGAGCAGGTGATTAAAGGATTTGAGGAGGAGATGATTAGACATCTGGGTCATAAAAATGATTAATATCTCCAAAAATGCCGTTGAAGATCTATTTAGTTCCTTGTCCTCGTTTAACAGTTGCCGGGGTTATTTTTTGAATCCTGACACGGCGTTTACAAAAAGTTTGATTGAAAGTTTATTGATTAACGACGACCGCTATGGTTATCAGGCTTGCCCATGCCGCCTGGCCAGCGGAGAGCGAAGTTTGGATCTCGATATCATCTGCCCGTGCGATTATCGCGATAGCGACGTAGCGGAATTTGGCGCTTGTTATTGCGGGCTTTACGTTTCGCGCCAGCTCGCGCAGACAGGGGAGCCGATCAAACCAATTCCTGAAAGGCGGCCGACTAAACAAGACCGACTCAAATCATCAAACAAAAAAGAAATAGCTATGTCTGAAGAATCAAACAGCATTAAATATCCAATTTGGCGTTGCGAAGTTTGCGGCTATTTATGCGCTCGCGACGAGGCGCCGGACACTTGTCCGATTTGCGGCGTTTCCCGCGACCGGTTTGCCAAGGTCAATATTGTCACAGTAGCGGCGAAATAGTGTCGATAAACGAATAAATCGACGAAAAGCTAGAGTACATCCCGGCAGGGATTTTTTTGTTTGCCCCGTTACTTGAATGTTCGGCGGTTAAGTAATGGGGTTTGGCAGACTTTTGACGATAGACAGTTTTTTTATTTTATGGTAAGCTTTTTCGTCGTCCTAAAGTGAATAATTTCGATTTTTAACATTTGATGCAGGGCGGCTTGTGCTTATATTAGCACAGTTGACAATTGAACTGGCACAATAATGTGCCAAGAGGAGGTATGGTCATGAAGGTACTAGTTTTAGGTGGTGGCGGGCGAGAGCATGCGTTGATTTGGAAAATCGCAAAAAGTACACAGGTTAGTCAAGTTTACTCTGTCCCAGGCAATGCTGGAATCGGGCAGATGGCTGGGGTGGAATGCTATCAAGTTGATGTAGGCAAGAATTTTGCTGGATTGATCGAATTTAGCAAAAAGAAAAAGATCGATTTGACAGTCGTAGGTCCGGAAGCGCCACTGGTCAATGGTATGGTTGACGCTTTTGAGGCTGCTGGCTTGCATATTTTAGGACCGACACAGTCGGCGGCCAAAATTGAGGGCTCCAAAGTTTGGGCCAAGGAATTGATGGAGCGCTATGCTATACCCACCGCACCTTTTAAGGTATTTGATTCAGTAGCATCTGCGATGACGTATTTGACAGAACAAAATCGCTTTCCCATCGTGGTTAAGGCCGATGGCCTGACAGGTGGCAAAGGCGCAATTGTCTGCGGGAATCTGATGGAAGCTACTACTGCGGTTGTGCAGATGATGGTTGACAAGGAGTGGGGCGATGCCGGGAATCGAGTGGTGATAGAAGACTACTTGGACGGTGAGGAAGCTTCGTTCATCGTGCTGACCGATGGTGTGAATGTGGTTCCGTTAGCTTCTTCTCAGGATCACAAGGCAATCTATGAAGGCGGTCCCAATACCGGTGGCATGGGAGCTTATTCACCGGCGCCGGTGGTAACACCGGAAATGCACGAGCGGATCATGCGGGAGATCATCAAGCCAACAATTACGGCAATGGTCGATGAAGGGCGGCTGTATCGGGGCGTGCTTTACGCAGGTTTGATGATAACCGCTGATGGTCCTAAGGTTCTGGAATACAACTGTCGTTGTGGCGACCCAGAGACTCAGCCCATAATGGTGAGGTTAGAGTCAGATATCGTGCCCGCGCTTTTAGCGTGCATTGACGGCACGTTGGATCAAGTCAATCTAAAGTGGAATGACAAAGCGGCAGTTTGTGTGGTAATGGCTTCCGGCGGGTATCCTGGCCAGTATGAAAAGGGTAAAGTTATAACTGGATTGGATGCAGTCGGTACGATGGAGGATGTTGTGGTGTTCCATTCCGGTACTGCCTTGGATACACAGGGTCAGTTTGTCACGGCAGGTGGACGCGTTTTAGGTGTTACGGCTCTAGGTGAGGATATTCGGCGTGCCCAATTGAGGGCTTATCAGGCTGTTGACTTGATAAAGTTTGAGGACGAGTATCATCGAACTGATATCGCATGGCGTGCTATAAATCGCTAAAGCGGTTTCAAGTTCAGTTTTAGTACTTATCAGCCAGTGTAATCAGTATGTCAGTCAGAGTAACGACAGACAGATTGATTGCACTGGTTTTTTTGTTTCTCGAAACCCCAAACCAAATTCCAACAATATCTGAAAGTTCAAGATTGTTAATTGCGCGAATCCGCCTCTGGCTTAGATCATTGGTCAAGCAAAACTTATTTTTAGAATTGGTACGGGGTAAATCGTCAAATTAAATCAAATATGATAAAATATTAGAGTGTTGCTGATTAAAAAATACTATCGAATCGCAAAAATTTACGTGGCGCGGCTTTTGGTTTTTCGGCTACGGATGGTGATTTGGACTTTAAATGACGCCGTCGCGATTTTTGTTTTACCCTTGGTCTGGCTGGCCGCTTTTGGCGACAAGACGCAGATTCAGGGCTTAACCAAGCCAGAGCTGGTTACTTATTACATCGTTTTAGGTATTGTGTTTATTTTAGCCACCCCGCACCCGGAAGATCATATGAATCAAGAGATTAAAGACGGTAAGGTTTCCATCTGGCTGGTGCGGCCGTTTTCTTATTTTAAAAATTACTTAATGAGTGATGCGCTTTATCGTTTGGTGCAAGCAATTGTGGTGTTGCTTTTGGTTCCTCTAGTTTTCTTTTTTTACCGGGATTATTTGATTTTTACCAACATCACCTCCTTGTTTTTAGCCATCGTTGCTGGCAGTATCGGTTTCTTGATTTTTTTCCAATTGAGTTTTGCCCTTGGCTGTGCCGCTTTTTGGCTTGATGATGCCTATGGCGTTCATAATTTATACTGGTTTTGTACATTGGTGTTCGGCGGCGCGCTTGTCCCCCTGGAATTTTTGCCTAAGGTTCTGCAAAGCATTGCCGCGGTTTTGCCTTTTCGTTACTTTCATTATTTTCCGGTGAAATTGTATTTAAATCAGCTGACGACGCCGGAAATTATCCAAGGTTTTATGGTTCAGCTTTTGTGGTTTGCCCTGGCGTTTGTTATTTACAAAACAGTTTGGGCGTTGGGAACAAAAAGGTATTCCGCGGTTGGCGGTTAAAATTATGTACGCGCAAGTCTACTTACAATTTTTCAAAACATCGCTGTCGCGAGCCATAATTTTTCGGCGAAATTTTTGGATTCATACTTTCACCTCGATGATGTGGGTCGTGTACTATGTTTTTTCGATCGAAATTATTTTCCGTTACACTGACTCGATCCGCGGATGGGGGAAAGGCGAAGTACTTTTGATTGTGGCCACCTTGTTCTTTATCGACGGACTGCGGATATTGCTTTTCCATGATAATTTAAGGGATTTGCCCAGCCAGATTACCGAGGGCAACTTGGATCTGTTTTTGATTAAGCCGCTTGATGCCCAATTTTGGCTGTCCTTGCGTCGGCTCAATTTTACCGAAGTTAATTTATTTTTGATCGGAGGATTACTGTGGTGGTATGCATTTTCTTTAACTGCTATCCAGCTAACCATAATCAACTTTTTTATTTACACCATTTTAACTTTGTGCGGTTTTTTGATAACTTATGCTTTATGGTCAATGCTGGTGACTTGCGCTTTTTGGTTTCCCAGAATCGATAATATTACCGAGCTTTTTAATCGTATTTTGGAAATTAGCAAGTATCCAACGTCAATTTTTAAAGGCGCCATCAGAATTATTGTTTACACGGTGATACCGCTAGGTGTGATAACCAATTTTCCGGTACAAGCGCTCGCTGGCAGTTTAACAGCGGTTAATATGTTTTATGGCCTGTGTTTGACGGCGATTTTTCTTTTGGGCGCGCGCGCCTTTTGGCTGGTCGCCGTTAAAAACTATACCAGTGCCAGCAGTTAATCAATCAATATGCCTCCAATTATTTCCGTTAACAATTTATCCAAGATTTACACTTCATACAAAAAGCAAGCCGGCATCCGCGGGTCGCTAAGACATTTGTTTCGCGGGGAAAAGATTGCGACTCAAGCCGTGCAAAACATCAATTTTAGCATTGATGAAGGCGAATTGGTCGGGTTTTTAGGCCCTAATGGCGCCGGTAAAACCACTACTTTAAAAATGCTGTCCGGAATTATTCATCCCACCAACGGCGAGGCGAAGGTTTTAGGATTCACGCCCTGGGAGAGAAAAACCAGCTATCTTAAACAAATTAGTTTGGTGATGGGCCAGAAAGCGCAATTATGGTGGGACTTGCCAGGCCGGGAATCGTTTCTCTTGACCCGGGCGATCTATGAAATTCCGGATAATGAATTTAACGCTCGGCTCAAAAAATTAAGTACCCTTCTCAAAATCACAAAACTTTTAGATGTTCCGGTTCGGCAGTTGTCTTTGGGGGAACGGATGAAAATGGAGTTGATTAACGCTTTGCTCCATAACCCGCGCGTTCTTTTTTTAGATGAGCCGACGATTGGCCTTGACGTAGTCGCTCAAAAAATAATCCGCGATTTTCTTAAAGAATTTAACCATGTTTTAAAAACGACCATTTTACTTACTTCCCATTACATGGAAGACGTGGAGGCGTTATGCCGGCGGGTAATCGTGATCAATCAAGGAGTCATTATTTACGACGGTTTGCTGGAGACGCTGGTTAAAAAATACGCCCGCTATAAAATTTTAAAGCTGACGTTTTTGAAGGAGATCAAAAAAGCCGACTTGAAATTATTTGGCAAAGTGGTACATTTTGGGGGAATCAGCGCCGAACTGCAGGTGTCGCGGGGCAAAAGCACGGATATTGCCGCCGAAATTCTCAAGAAATTGCCGGTTGATGATATTCTGATCGACGAGGTGGGGGTTAACGAAGTGGTGCGAAGTTTATTTAGCGTTTCAAATAGTTAAGGACTTACGCGTTTGGTGTGAAGACATATGATTTTGTCATTCCCGCGCAAGCGGGAATCCAGTATTTAATTTATCTATTAAGCCATAGATTCCCGATCAGGTCGGGAATGACACCAAACGCGTAAGTCCTATGGTTAATGAATTGGTTGATTTATGAAAACTTTTTGGGCTGTTTTACTTTTATCAAGCCTGTCGTTTATCACCACTTATCTGGGCGTTAAACTGGCTTGGAGGTTTAGAAGCGACAATAAAGTAATGGCCAGCGGACTAGGATTTTCGGTCGGCATGATGTTATGGATTTCGATTTTTGAATTATTGCCGCCGGTAATTGCCGACTTAGGCTTGGGGCGGACTTTAATCTGGCTTGGGGCCGGGTGTTTATTAATTTTTTTATTGGATTTTATTTTGCCGCATACTCATTTATGCCATGAGCGGGGCAAAATTAATTTAAATTTAAAAGTTGCTTACTTGGTCGGGCTTATTTGGTCGGCGTGGGTTTGATTTTGCATGATTTTCCGGAGGGGTTTGCCCTGGCCAGCAGTTATATTCATTCGTCTAATTTGGGAATCTTGGTGGCTTTGTCAATCGCGCTTCATAATTTGCCGGAAGAGTGGGCGATGAGCGTGCCTTTAGTCGTGCTGGGCAAGAAAAAAGTTTTATACCGGATGGCTTTTGTGTCGGCTTTGGCTGAACCGGTCGGCGCGATAATCGGTTTGTTGATTGTTTCCATTTTTTTTAAATTCAATTCTTTTTTGATGGCGTTTACCGCTGGGGCGATGATTTTTATTTCTCTGCACGAACTGGTGCCTCAGGCGAAAAGTTATAAAAAACCGGCACTGTTTTTTCTGGGGCTTATTCTAAGCGCGCTTGTTCTTTGGGCGATGAATTTATTGATTCGCGTATGATCAAAAACATCATTTTTGATTGGTCAGGAGTGATTAGTGATAATCTGGTGACGGTTTATCAGACGGCCATGGTTATGTTTGAAAAATTTGGCGCGCCAAAAGTATCACTGGAAGAATTCCGTAAAGAATGGGAACAGCCGTATATGATTTTTTACAACAAGTATCTGCCTAAGTTGAGCAAGGCCGAAGAAGATGAAACTTATAAAAGCATTTATCCATTGATGGCGGAAAAATATCAGCCGCGGTCATTCTCTGGCATCTGTGAAATACTTAAAAGATTCAATATTGCTGGGATTAAAATGGCAGTCATTAGTTCTGATCCGGCAGAAACGCTTTCAGCTGAAATCAAAACCTATGGTTTAGACGGTATTTTTCTGGAAATCAACAGCGAAGTGCATGATAAAACCGAAGTTCTGGGAGAGTGCGTCAAACGCAATCAATTTAATCTGCCTGAGACGATTTTTATCGGTGATACGACCCATGAAGTTGAGGCTGGTAAGATTGTCGGCGTAAAAACTGGGGCAGTAACCTGGGGTTTCCAAAATTTGGATAAGCTCAAATTCTCCGCTCCAGATTTTATTTTAAATGATTTAAATGAGTTGTCACCACTCTTGCACCATGGCTAAAGACGGCTGTGGTTCATTAGTTTTTCCGACAACTTTCGCGGGTACACCGGCGACCGTGGAGTGCGGGGCCACTGGTTTTAGAACCACACTGCCGGCGGCCACTTTGGCGCCTTCACCAACTTCAATATTTCCCAAAATTTTGGCTCCGGCGCCGATTAGAACGCCGCGGCGAATTTTTGGATGGCGATCGCCGGTTTCTTTGCCGGTGCCGCCGAGCGTCACCTCGTGCAAGATCGAAACATCATCTTCCACGACTGCGGTTTCGCCGATGACGACGCCGGTGGCGTGGTCGATCAAAATTCCTTGGCCGATTTTAGCGGCCGGATGGATATCAACGCCGAATAACTGCGAAGAGCGGCTTTGGAAATAAAGCGCGAGCTCGGTTTGCGAATGTTGCCAAAGCCAGTGGGACAAACGGTAAACTTGGAGCGCGTGAAAGCCCTTAAAATAAAGGAAAGGCCGGTGGTAATCGCGCGCGGCCGGGTCGCGGTCGCAAACTGCCTTGAGATCGCGCGCCGTAGCTTCGATCAAACTTGGAGTTTGCTTAAGAATTTTAGCGATGATTTTTTTGAGAGCTGATGTCGGCAGAAATGCGTCACTTAATTTCCATGATAAAAGCGCGGTTAACCCGGCGGCCAGATCAACTGGAGATTGAATCAATTCGTCAAAGAATCGTTTCAAGACCGATTCTTTTTTTTGCGCGGCGCGTGTTTCGTTTTGGATGATGGTCCAGAGTTTTTTGGGGGAAAGGGACATAGTCATATTGATACTTGTTCTCGGCCTAAAGAATTTGATCAACTAAACAAAAAACTCCCTAGGCAGGAGGTTTTAGGAAAACGGTTTTATAAAGTTTTGTTATGAATAACTAAATTCCATCCTACCTAAACAAAGGTTGGGGCAGTACAACAAGTAAAATTAACGGTTGATATGGAATAAAACATGGATTGTTTATTACTCATGGTATTTTAATCAATTTGCCGCGCGTTGTCAAATCCGATCCGCCAGAAAATTGACCATTTAGCCAAAGATTCCTATACTATATATAGTAAGCAAAAAAATATGAAGGACTCAATTAAAAAAACGATCATCATTTTAATTATTTTAATCGCGGCAGTGACGATCGTACTTTATTTTTTTCCACAGCTTTGGTTAGTGCCGATGCTCAAATTGCGCTTTTCCCCGTATAAAAACCCGTCGGTGTACGCTCTGCCGATCTCGCGCGAAGTTATCGCCTCAACCGTTGATTTAACCGGCTTTGATTCGGTGTCTTATTTTGGAATAAATTTTAGATCACCCTGGCGGAATATGCGCGAAAAAAGTTTATTCAGCAACTCGGTCCTGTTGCAGTTTGGCAATGGCAACACGGTGTTTCTTTTTAGCAACAAAGATCAGCCAACGATGCTTGAAGCTTTATTGGGAGATGATCCAAAAAATGCTGAGCAGATTAGGTCAATGTTCGGACAAGAGGCGATTAAAACCAACTATGCTTTGCAAAAATTGATGCTAAATACTACCCCTGACGACATTTCGATTTATCAGTCCAGAAAGGAAGTCGTCGCTAAATCCATTTTATTAATTTTAAAACCGATCGCTGTCCCATGGCCCACGCAAGTTGAACCAAAGATTTACAATTTTATCACTGCGCGAAAGATCAAAGGTTTCCAGTACGGTGATCCGTGGGACGGAAAAGTAATCATTGATTTTTATAACGAAAACGATGAGTCTGGGAGCATGTTGATTAACGGGAGCGAGATCACTCAAAATGATATTGATTTTATTTTGGCGACTTTGGAAGTGAGTTATCAGCAATTGGCCAAGACCGCCATCATAACTGACAAAATTGAATATTTGCCAACAGAGGAAATGCGAGTGACGATTCAAAATCCAAGTGAATCAGCAATCAAAATTTGCAGTCCCAGCGCCTGTAGTTTACCGGGCGGTTTTCATATGTTGATCGAAAAGTACGAGACTGATGCTTGGGTAGAAGGGATGGGGGCGTGTCCGATAGTCTCTAAAAAAGTCGAAATGCCAATCACTGGAGCAGATTTTAGCTGTCTTTCATTGCCAGGCAAAACGACTTTAGAATTGATGACTGGTTTAGCCGGTTCGCAAACCGGGCGTTATCGCGTCGCGTTTTATTTGTCAAAAGATAATTCAAACCCGATTTATTCCGACGAATTTAGCATTGAACGTGCCGGGGTTTTTGATCCAAAGCATAAGTTTGATTGCGTTATTGACGAAGATTGCGCAATTCGGCGAGTGCGGTGTTGGCAGTGCGATTCTGTTTACAGTTGTACTAATAAAACTTGGGTGGATTGCAATTTAACTCCGCCAGCCGGCGGGTGTTTGCCATCAGCACCGGGATCAGTTTGGCCAAAAGATCCAACTTGGCCAGCCAGCTGTAAGTGCGTCAATTCCAAATGTGTCAGCGATAAATGTATAGGCGGGGATTGTTTGGGCGCGTAAGAAGTTGTGATTATAACCGATAAAACCGAATATTTGCCGGGTGAACGGGTGACAGTTAGTTTAATCAATAATTCGGAGCAAGCGGTGCGCATTCGCGATGTGGGAGAAATCACTGCCACTGTGGCGGACTTAGAAAAGAAAGTTGGCGATCGTTGGCAGGGCGTTTACATAGAAAGCGATTCGGAAGTATTTAAGAGCAAGAAGGATCTGGCCTCCGGCGAAACCCAAATTTATTATTGGGATCAAAAATTATTATCACCAGACGATCAACTGGGATTTCTGAGGTTATTAATTAAATTATATTAAATCGTTAAAGAAAATCAATCAATAAAATATGTCTAAACACCTATTATTTCCCAAAATCATTTTGGCAATATCAATTGCCGTGATTTCTTTTTTGGCCGGCGGCATTGCGGTTAGCACTTCTAATGCGGCCGCCACTTTGGCTAGCCGACTAGCTGGTCGGATTTTGTTGCAAACGCAATCAAAAGGCGAGGCTTGGTACGTTGATCCAGTCAGTTTGGGCCGCTATTATTTGGGGAAGCCGACTAATTGTTTGAATGTAATGAAAAGTCGTGGGCTAGGCATTAGTAACGCGGATTTGGCGCAAATCAAAGTAGCGACAAATTTGTATCATGATCAAACTTACGGCTTTGAAATAACCGTCCCGGCTTTTTACAGCAAAGTAACGAAAAATCCTACCTCCTTGGCAACCGGTGATTTGAATCTAGAATATGCTTACAACAACATCAATTATTTAAATATTGTGGTGGCCAAAGAAACCTTTGCTAATTATCAGTTAGCTGATCAAGCCGGCGGTTTTATCTTTCGCTTTGATTCCGCTACTCATAAATGGACCCACGAAAATGGGGACACCAGCGAATTTATTCCCAAAAAAATGGCCGGCACCTTGGACGCCTATTTGTATCACAGCGGGGATGTCCATTGTAGCTGGGATATTATTTTGGTGCCAAATTATAAGAGCAATAAGTTTGTGCAAATAGAAAATACCACTTGTAAGGAACAAAAAGGGACTGGTTATGTAAAGCCGGTTTATCAATTAAATTCAGCTGAACTTTTGTCAACTTTTCGCTTTAGCGAGTAAGGAGATAAGTTTTGCTAAACTAAAATTACCATTTTTGTGGTAATTTTTTGTGGCAATGAGTTAAAGATGCATGCGAGCACAAAAAAAAGACGTCAGTGAAGCTAGGGGTTAAGTTGCTAGTTACACTGACATCGGATATAGGATCATTTTTGTTTGGTCCCCTAGGTGGCGGCTACAGGTCGCTTTTTTCGTGTTTCATACCATCTTGTAGTTTTTTTAGATTTAGTAGTCGTCGATAATATAACGGATCAGTGGTGCAATGACAACACTAACGTCAATCAATTTGTTGGCAATATTCTTTGCAGAATTCTCGGCAGATGGCTTGAAAGGTTGATTGTTGAATTACGCTAGGGTGGTCGGTTGGCGACAAAGTGTCAGCATTGTCATTATAAAAGAGATAGAGTCTTTGCCACTTTGCCTGAGGCTCGCCCGGGCCAGCCATTACAGTGGTGATTTCGCTCCACATTTTGTTAATCTTAGTTACCACTTCTTCTGGTAGTAAAGCGAGTTTGTTCGCCAACTCACCGTTTAACCACCATTGCATCAGCGCGGCGTAGCCTTTGCCTGTCAAAGCGGACATAAACATTTTTTGTAAATATGTCCGGAATTTAAACTTGACGCGCAAGCCGTTGCTGGAAAACCGAACAACATAACCTTCACGGTCGGTGAATCTTGGATCAGCTATCATACTTAATAACTCGTTGATTGAATCTATCGTCAATCTCCGAGCAACCGTGATATGGAGCGCGTGTCCAAGTTCCTGGAGTTGGCTGTAAGAGAATTCTGCCAAAGTATCTCGGTTAAAGGCACCGACAACCATCAGGTAACGTTTATTTCCGTAGTTGAGGTGAACCTGGGTTTCGGGCGCGATAATTTCTGCCAGCAGTGTTAATTGCGAGGGGAATCTTAATTTCCAACCAAATCGTTTGTAATGATGTGTGATTATCTGGTTGCCTAATTCGGCGCTTGGACTGGTGAAACTGCCGCGCGTGGTCAAAATCAATTGGCCATTGTATTCAAAAATTATGCCAAGATGGCCATCGTATTTGCTGGTGATTACGAACGGTCCATCGGGCAGATTAGTCGTTTTTGTTTCCTCATGTTCTTGGAAGTTAAAAAACTTCGGGAAAGGGAAAGCGATCAAATTACCGCTAGTATCAAACACAATTCCGCGGCAAAGGCGCAAAGCATCTGTCCACCCGCTTATCCAGTCGCCAAAAAGGTTGGCATTGGCGGCTGAGGTGTAATTAAGCCCGATCAACGGTAAGCTTGGATGCGGTAAGCTCATAGCTAAATAATTTTGCTATAGTGGCTTCGTTAGCTTTGGCCCAAGGGGAATATTTTGACGTATCAGTTACGCCAGCTTCTACCATCAGTTTGATGAACTCTTGCAAACTGGTTAAAGCTTGTTGAACATTCATATCAGGAGTCTCCTTTTTTGTTTATTGGCTGAGGTTTAGGTGATTTGATTGTCAATGAGTATGAGATGATTTTTACCACAAAAATAATAGTTTGTCAAAAAAAATATATTGACACCAAAGTGCGTTTATGGTATTTTTGAGGATTTTTTAACTGAGTCAGATACTTAGCATTATTGGCATAGTAAATTTTGAAGATCAAAATCGTGATTTTCAAGAATTACTATACTTCTTTTTTTAAAAAAGGGGTTGATTATTTTTTTTCTCTAGGGTAAAGTAAAGAAGATCGTTTAATCAAAGTAAGGTTAAACGAACATTTGTCTATGAAAAAATCATTTTATTATCTAGTAGCGAGTATCGTGATGATCGCTGGATTAATCACCAGCCTGCGGTATCTTGAGGCCGCTTTTATTTCCGAAGATCGGATCGTGACCGCTTTTGACCAGGGCGAGGCGATGGGGCCGAAGAAAAACAGTCGGCCAGTTCCACCAGCGCAAAAATTACCTACTGGCATTGATCGAATTAACGCCGAAAACAAGATCAACAATGGCACAGGTATTAATGTCGCGATCATTGACACTGGTATTGATTATACTCATCCAGATTTGGCGGCTAACGTCGTCGGCGGAATAAATTGCACCACGGTTAAAGGCGGGTATAAAGACGGCAATGGACACGGCACGCACGTGGCCGGCATAGTGGCGGCGCTTAATAATTCGATCGGCGTGGTTGGGGTTGCGCCAGAAGCCAAACTTTGGGCGGTTCGAGTTTTAAATAATGCTGGTTCTGGTACCTGGTCCTCGATTATTTGCGGTATTGATTTTGTGACTTCCAAAGGACCCCAGAATGGCGGGCCAATCACAGTGGCTAACATGAGTTTAGGTGGCAAAGGGGTAAGTGATAATGATTGCGGGAATACTAATAGCGATGCCCTGCATCAAGCCATTTGTCGCTCGCGCGATGCCGGAGTAACCTATGTCGTTGCCGCCGGCAATAGCAGTGTTGATGCAGCTACTTCGGTGCCAGCCGCTTATGATGATGCCGTGATTACAGTTTCGGCTTTGGCTGACTCGGACGGCAACCCAGGCGGTTTGGGCGCACCAACTACTGCTGGACCAGATGATACCTTTGCCACATTTAGCAACTACGGTAGTGTGGTAGATTTAGGTGCGCCAGGCGTATCAATTCTTTCCACATGGAAAGGCGGCGGTTATAGCACAATTAGCGGGACAAGTATGGCTTCTCCGCACGTCGCCGGTGCGGCCGCACTTTATCTGGCGACTCATTCCGGAGCGAGTTGGGCTGTTGTTCGTGATGCCCTTAAAACTTCGGGTGAGCCGGTTGGCGCCGATCACAGCGATCCAACAGGTCTCCATCCAGAGCCAGTCGTACGAGCAGATTCGTTATAATTACTTCTTGACCCCGCACTAAATTCCGACAATATCTGCAGATTAATTGAGTATTGGTTGCGCGAAACCGTCTTCGGCTCTAGGCAGTTATAGTCATTGCTTATTTATAGAATTAGTGCGGGGTTGACAGTTTTGGCGAGAGGTTTATAATGCGGGAAAGATTAACAAGAGGAGGTTCTCTTATATGGTCAAAAAATTTTTTATCCTCATCTTTTTTGCGAGTGTCGGTCTGATTGGTTTTACTACTCAGGCTCAAACAACAACCTCGGTGGCCTTGGATGATGGCTCAACCGGCACCAAAACTTTATCATCCGGCCAGGTAAATGTGAGCGTAAACGATCAAACGGCTTCTGTGCCTGTTACCATCATTAGCCAGGGAAGTACTGGCGTTCTTGATGCCGGGGGGATCCAGGTAAATTCTTTAAATCAACTAACCATCGAAAATCAAGAGTTATTGATGAAGACTGAAAATGGCAATAAATCCATCAAAATTTTGCCGGCCCAGGCGATTGCCAATGCCCGTCTTTCCACTGCTCGTCAGGTGGAACTGCAAGAGAAAAGTCAAAAGCCGGTTTATGCAATAAACGGAGAACGGAGAGCAAGGTTTTTAGGTTTATTTTCTTTTAAGTTAAATGTTAAAACCAAAGTTGATGCCGCAAGCGGCCAGGTTTTATCTGTAACCAAACCTTGGTGGGGTTTCCTTGCGAAACTCGAAAAATAACTTGTCGTGCCCAACAAATCCAAGCAAAAGATCGCCCAAGCGGCGATTTTTTTGCCGCTAAATTTGACAAGTTTTTTAAACCCTGCTATCTTATACCTATACCTCAGGTGGAGGTATGACTAATCATAATTAATTATCCGTATGACTATATTAAAAGAACAAACACTAATCAGTTTTAAAAAAGCTCAAAGCCACATCGCGAAAATTATCCAAATGCTGGAGGGCGATGAGTACTGCATCAACATCATGCAGCAAAATTTGGCGGTGCTTGGTTTGCTTAAATCAGCTCATCAGCGGTTGATGGAAAGCCACTTAAACACCTGCTTTAAGAAAGCGATGGAGACTAATAACGAAAAACGCAAGCAGGAAATGATCGACGAAATCTTAAAAGTAACCAAATTGTTTAACAAATAACTTTATAAAAATAAATATGCAAAAAAAAATTAATCTTCAAATCGGCAGAGTCCATTCTTTAAAAGACAAATTAGCAATAGAAACCGAAATCGAGGTGCTAGAGGGTGTTGCCAATATCCAAATTGACGAAACAAATGGGAATACTTGGATAGAGTTTGATGACGCGCAGATCGCGGAGGAAAAATTGTCGCAGGTTATAAAAAAGCTTGGTTTTTCGGTCATGGGAAAAAGTGTCCAGAAAGAATCGCACCTCCAAAAAGAATCAAGCTTGAAGGATCATTCTTATTTCGTTAA
>Ga0209212_1001729_pt1 | contig 33910 bp, 12 predicted proteins | sample RifGroC2_FD_183996 | JGI IMG/M metagenome (GOLD analysis project Ga0209212, IMG submission 183996) | Groundwater microbial communities from Rifle, Colorado, USA - Groundwater C2 (SPAdes) (version 2) | ecosystem: Environmental > Aquatic > Deep subsurface > Groundwater | place: Rifle, Colorado...
TGACGATAGCGCCCGGCGTGATAATAAAGCTTTTGAATTCCCGGCTGCAGAACATCGGCGCGCTTACGGCGGTAGGCACGGCGGAAGCGCCGATCGTGTTCACCAGCTACTACGACGATACCGTCGGCGGGGACAGTAACCAGGATAATGGCGTTACCGCCCCTGGGCGCGGGAATTGGCGGGATGTGCAATTGGCCGGCGCGGGCACGTCCGGCAGCCGCCTGGAGCATATCGTAATGCGGTACGGCGGTTCCAATTCCGGCGGGTCCTCGTCCGAGCTGTACCTGCTTAATTCCACGGCTTCCGTAAAGAATTGTGAAATAGCTAATTCTATTTATGAGGGTATCCGGATAGACGGCCTTACGTCCACGCCTGTAATAGAGGGCTGCAATATCCACGATAACGGCAGCCAGGGCATAAACAGCACGTATTCCTCCGGTGGTCTGGTTATATTGCGCAATAACACGTTGGCTGGGAACGGCGGGTGGGGCGCGGTGCTTAATGTGGCGTCGGATATTTCATCCAATATATTCAGCGGCAACAGTGCCGGCGGCATCCAGCTAAGCAGCGCTTCAGGGGCCGGGATAATCGGCTTTTCATCCAATACGTTCACCGGCAATAACGGCGAGATCGTCAACCTGTACGGTGCGAACATCTATTTAAGCGGCACTGGCAATGTTGTGGGCACGGGGAACAAATACAGCGGCATAAACCTTGTAAGCAACGGCTGGACCACTAACGGTACGTGGGGCATGACGGATATGCCGTATGTTATTAAGTCGGGTGACGTTAATGTGGGGTATTACGGCACGCGGCTGACGATAGCGCCCGGCGTGATAATAAAGCTTTTGAATTCCCGGCTGCAGAACATCGGCGCGCTTACGGCGGTAGGCACGGCGGAAGCGCCGATAACATTCACCAGCTATTACGATGATACCATCGGGGGGGATACCAATCGTGACGGCGGGGCCACGTCGCCCGCGGCAGGCAATTGGCGTGATATTTACCTGAGCGGAACTGGAGCTTCCGGCAGCCGCTTGGAGAACGTGACCGTGCGGTGGGGTGGCGCTTCTTCCGGCGGCTCCAATTCCAACCTGTATCTGTTCAACTCCGCGCCAACTATTAAATACTGCCAGATAAGCCAATCCTCCAATTACGGTATCCGCGCGGACGGTGTCTCGGCGAGGCCGCTTATACTGGGCAGCCTTCTTACCCAGAACTCTTACGGGCTTTTTTCCACCAACAACGCGCTGCCGGAACTTCACGGCTGCAATATCGGGGGGAACACTTCCGCCGGAGTCTACAATGTCTACGTCAGCACGGTGATAGACGCGCGCAGTAATTATTGGGGCAACGCCACCGGGCCTAAAGATACCTCTAATAACGCTTCGGACCCGACGCACCTATATAATCCGTCCGGCACCGGCGACGCGGTAAGTGATTATGTTAATTACACCAATTTCCTGACGGCGCCGGCGGCCGCCATCCAGCCTGCCGTCCTGGCGGTACAACTGCTTAACGTGTCGCCGGCCAGGCCCGGCGCTGCGGTTTCCCTGCGCGTCACCTTTAACGAGGATATGAACACAATGGTGGCGCCGCTGCTGACGTACGGCCAGTCCGCGCCTTTTAACTCCTATACTGCCCCGGCTGGCACTTGGACCGCTTCCAATATATACCAGGTGTCTATGGTCGTGCCTGGCGTGCCGGACGGCTCATACACGGTAAAGGTAACCGCCGCGCAGGATTTCGCGCAGAACGAAGTGACCCCCGCCGAACAGCCGTTCTACTCCGTGGACGGCACGCCGACGGCAGCACCCGGTTCGCTCTCCGCTTCCGCTCTGAGCGCAGGTAGAATATCACTCTCCTGGGCGTCGCCGGCAGGCGAGCAGCCGGCAGCGTACAGCCTGTATCGCTCCACCGGGGATTTCGCGTCGGTTTTGGGAGTCTCGCCGGTGGCGGCAGGAATAGCCACGACTTCGGCCATGGACCTGCCTCCGCAGGATGGGACATACTTCTACGCGGTAACGGCGTTGGACGGCGCCGGCAACGAAAGCGCCGTATCTCAGACCATACAGGCCGGCTCCGTGCGCGTTCCGCCTTCCGCCCCGGACAGTCCGGCCGCGGTGTTTTCCCCGGCGCGCAAGAGCATAGACCTTTCCTGGAGCGCGCCGCTAACCGGCACAGCGGCGGCCTATAATGTTTACCGCGCCACATATGCTGCGCCGTCCGTAAGCGCCATGGTCGGCATCCGGTACGGCGTGACGGCCTCTACTGCGGCTGACTCGCCGGCGGCCGACGGCACTTATTATTACCGCGTTACCGCGCTGGACGCCCTCGGCAATGAAAGCGTTCCCACTGACGCTATGCCGGTGGTTTTTGATATCCATGCCCCGGCCATAGCGATCACCGGTTTTATGGACGGAAAAAATTACAATACAGATGTTTCACTCGCAGTAGGGATAACCGATTTCTCTTCCGTTACTTCCACGATAACCCTTAACGGGGTGGAGATAGGCAGCGCCGCCGTGGTTTCCGACCCCGGGGTTTATACTCTGGCCGTGGCCGCCGCGGACGCGTTCGGCTTCTCTACAGCCGCGGCGCGCGGGTTCGTTATAGATAAAACCGCCCCGCAGTTCTCCATACTCTTCCCGACGGCCGGCCTGCTAACCAACCAGAATATAATGGCGGTCTATGCCTCCACGGACGACTACAGCACCTATTCCAGCCTTGTTTTCCGCGACGACCAGGGCCGCGCGCCGCCGTTCTTGTATACGGCTGAGGGCGTTAAAACGGCCACCATCACCGTAACGGACCTGGCCGGCAACGCTGCCATATCCTCCGTGAAGTTCACCATAGACAAGACCCCGCCTTACGCCATAGGCGACCTGCGCTTCTCCCAATTCCTGCCGGCCTCGGGCAAAATGGACCTCGCCTGGACCGCGCCTGCGGACAGTTTAAGCGGCCTGTCATCATATACGCTTAAAGCCGCCACGTATCCCATTACCGTCGCAAATTTCGCCGCGGCTCCGGTCCTGCTGGCGGAGATCCCCGCGCAGGCCTCCGGCTCCTCCGAGTACTTCAGCATCCCGGTAAGCACCGCCGAAACGCTCTATTTCGCCGTTAAGTCCGCCGACGCCGCGGGCAACATCTCGGCGCTCTCCAACGTCCTCATTATGGACGTGGAGCCGCCGTCCATCAGCGCGATCGCTCCCGCGCCGTCCGGTTTCGTTACCAGGCCGGCCGCTTTCTCCGTGCAGGCTGGGGACGATATCGGTCTTGTTTCGGTGGTTTTCTCCGTGGACGGGGCAGCCGTTTCAACGCTAACCGCCGCGCCGTATACTTTCAAATGGAACATCCTGTCTTTCACCGACGGCGAACACACGCTGTCCGCGCTGGCCACGGACGCCGCCGGAAACCGGAAAGCCGTTTCGGCCTTGTATAGCGTCCTGTACCAGCCGCCCGCCACCCCGGTGATAACCTCGCCGTATTCCGGTTATGCTATTGCCGTCCCTACCTTTACTGTTACGGGAACGGCAGAGCCCGGTACCACCGCGCAGGTGCGTGTGAACGGCAGTGTTTCTGTTTCCACGCCTGTGGCGTCCGACGGGGTTTTCCGCGCTATAGTAACTCTAACTTCTGAAGGCGCGCATACGGTGACAGTCCTTGCGGTGGACTCAAAAGGCTCAAGCACTCCCACCACTCCGATAACGGTGGAATATAATTTTACCGCTCCTAATGCGCCCGCGGACCTGGCTGCGGCAACTGTGCCTGGCGGCAAGGTGCGGCTTACCTGGGCCGCCCCGGCGGGCAAGGTTCCGGCTGCTTACCGTGTTTACCGCAGCACCTCAGACGCTGACCTTTATGAAGGCGTTACGCCTATATCCGCTTTGCGCGTGGGCACTACCTCGTCCGCGCTGATCTTTAACGATCTGCCTCCCTCCGACGGCCTTTATTATTACGGCGTCACCGCGAGGGACGCGAGCGGAAATGAAAGCCTGCTTTCTAATATAGCCCCGGGGGTGTCGGACCGCACCGCTCCCTCCGCTATTGTTACTTTTGACGGGGCCCAGCCGCCTCTTGGTTTTGGGGAGCATCCTTTAACCTTTACCATTTCAAGCGTGCTGGCCTCGTCGCCGTTACTCATCTTCAAGCCTTACGGGCAGGACCCGGTAAATATTTCTTTAAGCGCTAAAACCACGCAGGTCTGGGCAGGCACCCTGACTGTTACCCAAGCCATGAATTCCGGCAACGGCGCGTTCAGTTTCCAGGGAACCGACCTGGCCGGCAATGTGGGCACTGTTATAAATTCCGGGGCGGCGGCTGTTCTGGACCTTGCGGGACCGTCCGGTTCCGTGGAAATAGCGCCTCTTTCCCCGGTTAAAGCCGGCTCTCTTTTTGTTACTTTGCGTCTGTCCGAACCGGCTGCCGTGACACCAACCCTTGTCTGTCGGCCGGCCGCCGGTACGGATATTCCCGTGGAACTCTCCGGCGAAAATGCGCTTTGGGGTGGCCTTATAACTATTCCTTCCGGCACTGACGGGACAGCCGCTTTCTTCTACAGTGCGCAGGACAACCTGGGAAATACCGGCGCTTTATTGACCGCCGGCGGCAGTTTTGTAATAGACACCACTCCTCCGGGCAAACCCCTCTTCCCCCGTGCCACGGCGAAAAAAGCCGGCACTGTTGAGGTGGCGTGGAGCGCTCCTGTCGGGGAACCGGCTGCGCTCTACAATGTTTACCGCGACGCCGTTCTTATATCCACCAGCGGCAAGCCCAAAACAGACGGGTCCGGCCTGTTCACTGAAACACCGGGGGATGGGGCGCATTCGTACACGATTACGGCGCTAGATGCCGCGGGGAATGTGGGCGCGCTCTCCGATGCCGCGGAGGTTGTGGCGCGTTCAACCGCCACCGTAGCGCCTATAAATTTAAGCGCAGCGATCAACAGTTTCGGCCGCGCGGAGCTTACCTGGCAGCCCGGGGACACCGAAACACCGGCCGGTTATAATGTCTACCGCTCCACCGGGGAGATAACGGCTGTTTCCGGGCTTGCAAGCGTTCTGGTCAGCGCTCCGCCGTATGTGGACACCCCGTCCCGTAACGGTCTGTATTATTATACGGTGACCGCCATTGACGCCGCCGGTAATGAATCCGCCCCTTCGGGCGCGGCCACGCTGAACTGGGATAAAGCCCCTCCGGAAATATCCATCACCGGAGCGGTTGAGGGCGGCTTGTATAATTTCGCGCCCGCGCCAGTGTTCTCGGCTTCGGATGGAACCGGCTCGCAGATCACTATCTCAGCCAGTCTCAACGGCGCGGCTTTCGCCTCCGGCTCCACCGTTAACGCCGACGGTGACCATGTCTTGACGGTCTCGGCCTTCAATCCGGCGCTTATCTATTCCACGCGCACCGTCCATTTCTCGGTAGACCGGACCTCCCCCGCGGTATCAGTGGGCGGTATCGCGGCAGGCACCCTTTATCACCAGCCGGTTATCCCCGTTATAACCGCCACGGACCTGCGTCTTGCCTCCGTTTCAGTAAAACTTGACGGCGCGGCCTATGTTGCGGGCGTCCCGATAGCTTCCGACGGGGCGCATGTGCTGGCCGTCTCCGCCGCCGACTATGCCGGCAATACCGCCGCTGTCAGTATTCCATTCACCATGGACCTTCCGCCGACCGCGCCGTCCGGTTTCGCCTTTGCCGGGAAGGATGGCGTGGGCGCCGTAATAACCTGGAACAAACCCGCCACCGATACGGCAGGCTACAGGCTTTACAAGGACGGCAGGCTGCTTAGCCAGGGACTTCTATTAGCCACAACTTTCCTGGATACGGCTTATGAGCAGGGCGCGGCCCATGTCTATAAAGTATCAGCCGTGGACGCGGCCGGCCAGGAGGGGGAACTTGCGCAGCTAACTATCCCCGCTGTAAATTTTGACCTGGATTCTTATGGCGTAACGGAGAGCGGCAGCCAGGCGCTGATACGCGGATTCTTTGATACTGTCCGCCTGCGTGTGGCCAACGCGGATGCCGGTCAGCTCCTGCTGGGCCCGGCGACGCTGGAACTTCTGTCCGGCCAATCCGTGCCCGTCCAGGCTCCTGGCGCCCCCGTGGCCGCAGGCGCTTCCGCTCTTACTTCCGCCGTCCTGGCCGTGTCCACGGGGCTTCCGGACGCGGTTTTAATGAGCGCCACCCTCAGCCTGCCTTCCGGGCTGGGCACTACGGCCACCATCTCAAAGACTTTCTCTTTGTCCGTGCGCTCCCCGCACGGGGCTGTTCTTGAACTGTTCCCGGATCCGCTCGTGCGCGGTATGAGCAGCAAGGTGCAGGTGAAGCTGAATAACCCTGGGTCGGCCGCGCTTCAGGCGCGCACCTACCCGCCGGCGGATCTTCTTGTCCAGCTTCTGACCACGGAGGGCACCGTGCTTGCCTTAAGCCGGCTTTCGCAGACCGGCAACGGCGCGGCTCCTTATCCCGGGGGATACTTCGTCTCGGTGCCTCCGCAATCCAGTCTGCTGCTGGACCCTGTCAGCGTATTTGTTCCCGAGGCTCTCGGGGAAAACGCCAGGCTTTTGGTCTCTTTGGCCCAGGTCTACAACGGTTTCCCCGGCGCCGCTACTCCAGGCCCGGTAAGTTTCTCGGCCGAAAAATCGCTTTCCGGCGTTTCAGCCCCGCCTTATTCCGTCACAGTAGCCCCGGAGGCGCAGATTTACGACCAGGGCTCCTCCATTGTGCTCTCCGGCGTCGCCGCGGACGCCGAAGGCGCTCTTCTGGGCGGCGCCACGGTGCAGATAGGCGTTTCAGCGCGCGGCTATGAACGCCTGGCAAGCACAATAACGGAAACGGACGGACACTACAATTTAACCTTTAATCCTAATCCCTCCGAATCCGGCATTTATACGCTTTGGGCCGGTTGCCCGGGCGTGGTCAGCAAGATCCCCCAGTCCAGCTTTACAATAGCCGGTTTCGGCTTCCAGTACAGCAACTATACGGCCAACCTTGTCCAAAATTCCGCCGTTTCTTTCCGGGTTAACCTTACGAACAGCGGGCAAAGCCCTGTTTCCGGCCTTGCGGCGCAGATCTCGGGCGGCGTCCCTGGTGTTGAGCTTTCCCTGGAGCAGACAAGCCTTCTTCCCTCCCTGGACGGGGGGCAAAGCGCGGGGCTGATATTCACCGCTCATGCCGCGCAGGAAGCTGCGTTGGGGAATTCAACTTTCACTGTAAAAGTTACGGACTCCAACGGTTATGTGCGGGCCATGCCGGTAACGGTTTCGGTCTCCGCGTCCGCCCCCGTTCCCTCCGTTTCCCCGAGCGGCTTTAATATAGGAATGAGCGCGGGCCAGACCAGGACCCTTGCGGTAACGCTTAAAAATACCGGCATGCTCGACTGGAAAGCTGTTACGCTTTCCCTTTCCGCTATGGCGCCCTCCTGGGTTTCTTTCCAGGGTTCTCCCAGTCTTGGCGACATCCCGCCCGGCGGCTCGGCGGTGGTTAACGTGGTGCTGGCTCCGCCCGCCGGTCTGGCCAGCCAGGCTTATGTGAATAATCCACTTTTTGAAGCGCGTTCTTCCAATGCCGCGCCGGTTCCCATAAATACGCTTGTCACTATAACCGCTTCCGGCCAGGGGAACATGGTCTATAACGTCATCAATGCCGATAAACCGCGCACCAACGGCATTGGAGAAGGCATACCCGGCGCGGAGGCGGTGCTGGTAAGCCTTGATGTTTCCGGCTTGAGCGTCAGCAAGGCGGCCGACGCCAACGGCGTTATCCAGTTGCAGAACGTTCCGGCTGGGCGCTATGCTTATACAATAAAGGCTTCCGGCTTTAACGATTCTACGGGCGTGGAGACATTGGAGCCCGGCGTAACCCTCTCGCGCGAGGTTGCCCTTCCCACCAACGTGGTCAGCTATGAGTGGACCGTTGAACCCACCACCATACAGGACCAGTACGACATAAAACTGGGAATTACCTTTAAGACTGATGTCCCCGCGCCCGTGGTATCCGTGGACAAGCCCGCTTTTAATTTTAATATGCCGGAAACGGGCGGCGAAGCCGACGCGCAGTTTGTGATAACCAACCATGGTCAGTATGTATCGGCGTTCAATGTAAAGATCGCCCCCCAGGCAAGCGACCCGGCACTGTCCATTTCCCTGCCCGACAGCGAGATAAAGGAACTTAAAGCCGGTCAAAGCGTGGTAATCCCGTTCCATATAAACCTTGCGCACGCTTCCTGTCACGCGGGCAAGTTCGGCATCAGCTACGAATATCCCGCCAATTGCGGTCAGATCCTTACGCAAAACATTCCGTACATTACTATCAGCGCCGGCCAGTGTTTCACCACCACCTCCACGGGTTCTGTTGCCAGCGCCAATAATCTTGGTTTTAACACGGCTGGCGCGGGAACGGCTGGCGTAAGTATGTCTGTTCCTGCCTCATATATTTCCTATATGCTGCCTAATCCTCCGCCCCCCGCGGTCACGCCTGAAATATGCAGAGACCCCGCCACTAAAGAGCCGTCCCAGTGCCTGAATTGCCCCAAAGAGGGCGCGTTCAGCGACGCCGGTGGGGACCCGCGCATACCGGTGGCCGATCTTTCCGTCAGCGTTCCCAATTTCAGCGGTTCCCTGGACTTTGTGCGGGTGTATGACAGCCAGGATATGGACTCCGGGGCGTTCGGACGCTCCTGGTCCCATTCCTTCGAGTCCCGCGTGATCATGCGCCGGGCGGCGGCTACGCTCATCGGCGCCCCTTATGGGAATACAAACCTTGGCGCGGCGCCTACCGTAAACACCGACGGCGTAGCCCAACTGTCCGGCACGTATTTTAAAGTTACCCCCGATACCCTGGCCGAGCTGCGCACATCGGACGGACGGAGGCTTATTTATAAGCTGCAGGGCGACGGTTCTTTTAAAGGGCCGGCGGAAGAAACCGCGGTGTTCACGCTGCTTGGTTCCACCACCAGCCCGCAAGGCTTTACCTGGACCTTGCCGGATAAGACCGCCTACGCTTATAACGCGGCAGGTAAACTTACAGGCATTACCGACCGCAATGGCGGACAGGTTGCGCTGGATTATGCGGGCGGTGCGCTTGCGGCGGTAAAGGACCCGGCTAACAGGACCTTGTATTCATTCGCCTATAACGGCGACGGCAGGCTTTCAGCGGTTACGGATCTGGGCGGCCGCACGGCCGGTTTCAGTTATCAGGACGATCTGCTCAGCGGGGCGGAGGGCCCAGCCGGGGTTACCGCGTACGGCTACGGCAATTATATTGTCAACGATCTTAGCAGTTTCATCCCCGGCTATTTTACCGCCGACCAGACCACGCTCGGCGCCATTAAGCTTATAACCAGCGTAACCTCGCCCAACGGGCATGTGACAACGTTCGAATATGCCGGCCCGGCGCATGTGGTGGATTATCCTGTGGTGGCCGGTTCCTCAGCAGGCAGCGGCGAAACAAGCACGGAACTGTCTTACTTTGGCTATTCTTCAAGGCCGGTTAAAGAGGGCAAGCCTATAATGGCGCTCGGCAAGTATTACTATACGCCGCTGACGGCCGTCGGGGACGACTTTATAGTGGATAAAGCCGCGTTCGCCATGTGGTATTTTCCGCAGCGGTTCCTGACCGTAAAGGAATCCGGTCCGCTGGGCACTTTCACCTTCAAGCACACTATAGACGAGCTCCTGGAGATCGGCTCCACCGAGGTTACGGACCCGCGCGGCTTCAAGCGCGTCCATAAATGGGAGACCAAATCCGGCCGCACCATAGACGCGCAGCTGATAGACGCCGCGGGCGGCGTAACCTCCACCGCTTACGATGTGCGCAATAACCCGGTAAAGATAACGGACCGCGCCAATAGGACCACGCAGTTCGTGTACGACTCCCAGAACAACGTTACCTCGGTGATAGACCCGCTTTCCAACCGGACCAACTTCACCTACGAGCCTAATTTCAACGGCCTGGCGAGCGTTACCGACCCCAAAGGCAACGCCAGCCGCTTCACTTATGACGCCCAGGGCAACCTGACCCAGGCCGCCGACGCGCAGAACCACGCCGTGCAGATAGGCTACGACGCGCACGGCCTGCCAGTAAGCATAACGGACCCGCTGAACCATACCGTAACCATAGCGCGTGACGGCAACGGCTACGCCACCCAGATAACGGACCCCTTAACCCGCAGCGCCCACATGGGCTACGACAATATCGGCCGGGTGGTATCTTTCACGGACGGCGCGAACAAGCAAACCCAGTTCGCCTACGACACGGACGACAACCTTACCCAGGTTACCGACGCCTTGAGCGGCGTAACGCATTACAACTACACCGCGGGCATAATAGCCGAAGGTAAGCTGCTAAGCGACCTCACCGACGCCAAGAGCCACACCACGCAGTTCGGTTACGACACCCGCGGCAGGCTGACCAGCGTAACCAACCCCCTTAACCAAAGCCGCTCTTACGAGTACGACGAGGCCAACAACCTGACGAAGGTGACCAAGGCCGACGGCGTACAGATAACCTTTGAATACGACAGCCTGAATAGATTAACGCGTAAAAATATCCCTGGCGATCCCGTCACCTATGTCTACGACGCCGCAAATAATCTTACAAGCGCGGAAGACAATGCCAGCAAGATACAGATCGGCTACGACGCCGGCGACCGCCCCACCAAAGTAATACAAACAAATAAGTCAGCCAACCTGACCAGCCAACTGGACTACGAGTACGACCAAAACGGCAACCGCACCAAAATGACCCTGGCGGCAAACCCGACGGCATTCGTGTGGAATTACACGTATGACAACCTGAACAGGCTGACCAGAATAACAACACCCGACAACACGAATATCACTTTTGAATACGACGCGTTAAGCCGCAGAACCCGGATGGTCTATCCTAATGGCACCGAAGCCAACTACATCTATGACAACGCCAGCCAGCTACTCGGCATAACCCATAAGCGCACCGCCGACAACACCATAATAGCCCAAGCCGCCTACCAATACGACACCTCCGGCAACCGCACCAGTATGACGGATACCAACGGCACGCACAGCTATGGCTACGACGACCTGCACAGATTAACAAGTGCCACGCACCCCACAACATCCGCCCTGGACGTAAAGAATGAAATATTCAACTACGACAATGTAGGCAACCGCACCTCAGACGCCGTCCGCACCGGCTATAACTACGATGCCGGTAATCGCCTTAACAGTGATTCTCTATACGACTACACCTATGATGAAACTGGTAATCGCATAGGCCAGACCGAGAAAGCCACTAACGCCCACACTACATATGTTTACAACGCCGACAATCAAATGATCGGCGCCACCATGCCCGACGGCACAGTAGCCACTTATAAATACGATACATTAGGCAATAGAATAGAAAAAGCCATCCAGCCCCCAACCCCTGCGCCTATGGAAGTCACCCGCTATATCAACGACGGCGTAAGCACGATAGCCACCGTAGACGGTAGTAATAACCTTATCGCCCAGTTCACCAACGGCCCCCGCATAGACGAGCCGTTAACCCTAAAGACCGGCACAAGCAATTACTATTACCATGCCGATGCCCTGGGTTCCGTGGCAGCCCTGTCAGACAGCACAGGTGAAACCGTTGAAATCATTGAGTACCTCGCTTACGGTAAGCCGGTAATCAAAAACCACCTTGGCATCGTATTCGATAAGTCCACTATCGGAAATATATTCTTCTACACAGCCCGGGAATTCGACTTAGAAACCGGGCTGTACGACAACCGCTGGCGTCACCGCAGCCCGGACACCGGCGGATTCACACAGGAAGACCCTATTGGATTTGCGGGTGAAGATGTTAACCTTTATAAATATGCGAAAAATAATCCACTACTATATGTTGACCCGAGTGGGGAAATAATCCCTTTAATTGTGGGCGGTGCTGTGGTTGGTGGAGCAATTGGTGCTGCTGCATATACATTGTCAGCAGACAACTTTAATATGGGTGGTTTCAGTGCTGCCGTGTTGGGGGGTGCATTGACCGGTAGCGTTGGGGTTGTTTCCGCTCCTATAAGTTTCGCATTAGGACTCGGTGGCGGAATTGGTGAAATTGCTGCAATAAACGGTCTAACTGGAGCAGCTGCATATGGATTGTCAGTTTTGTTAGACCCTTGCGAAAAATACAATAGTGATAAACTTGGTGCCGCGTTCCTTATGGGGGTTGGTGGTGGATATTTGGGGGATAAGTTGTTCCCAACTGTTGGGATGAGATCGTTTGGACAAGTAGGTTTTCCTCGTACGTGGGGATCCGTCTTTGCTGGCACTGGTAAAAATGCTAGTGCAGTTTTTAAGGGTTCTGTAATGAGTTCTACAGTTCTAGGTGGTGCAAACTTCTATAAATAGCACAAAAATAAGGACTTTATGAATATAATCTTTATGATTCTCAGTTTCGTAGTCATATATTATGTAATGCAACATTTTAAAGTGATATATCCTGATTGGAAATGGCTGGTTTTCGCATTGGGTTTAGGCGTATATTTTGCTGTTTTAAAATTATTTGAGGTCTTGCGAATTAAGTACTATATCCGGAAAAAAGGGAAGACAGAGAAGTAGGGTCAGTAAATGGTTAGACGGGGTTAGTGTATCCGAAAAGCAGAAGTGACTCAACGCTGAAAGTTTGGTTTTAGGCAGATATCAGACAAAGTTATGTCCAAACTCGGCAGGAAAATTATCCTTCTTCTGTGCACCGGCCTTATAGCCGGATGCGCGGGTATTCCTGTCGCTAAAAACGCTAAAGTGCAAAAGGCAGCTTACCCGCTTTGCAATGCGTCCAAAGTTAAATACCCGTCAGAATTAACACACAGTATTCCTGTCGGTGTATTCAGCGACGCCGGCGGGGATCCGCGCATTCCGGAAGCCGATCTTTCCGTGAGCGTTCCCAATTTCGCCGGTTCCCTGGATTTCGTGCGGATCTATGACAGCATGGACATGGACGCCGGCGCGTTCGGCCGCTCCTGGTTCCACTCCTTCGAGTCCCGCGTTACGCTGCGGCAGGCGGCGCAGGTGTTCGTTTCGTCGGCGGGGCTGGCGGGGGCGGAAGTCGGCGTGCCTCAACTGGCGGCGGAACTGCGCACGCCGCAGGGGCAGCGGCTTATTTATAAACGCCAGGCGGACGGCTCTTTCCTGGGCCCCGTGGAGCAGACCGCCACATTCACGCTTTTAGGCTCTACCACGAATCCCGACGGGTTTACGTGGGCGCAGCTTGATAAGACCGTTTACGCGTATAACGCCGCAGGCAAACTTACGGGCATCACGGACCGCAATAACGGCCAGGTAACGCTGGCTTATACCGGGGGAACGCTTACGGCCGTGCGGGACCCCTCCAACAGGACCTTGTATTCGTTCGCGTATAACGGCGACGGCAGGCTGGCCGCCGTTACCGACCTGGGCGGCCGAAGCGTAAGCTTCGCTTACCAGGGCGGGATGCTGGCAAGCGTTACAAATCCCAAAGGCGCGAACGGCTACGCCTATACCAGTTATACCGTGCCCGGCTTGCAGGAATTCGGCGGCGGCTTGTTTAACGGCCTTGACAGTGTTACGCTGCTGACGCAGGTGACCTCGCCGAACGGCCAGGTTACAAGCTTTACCTACGGCCCCGCCGCGCAGGTTGTGGATTACGCGCAGTTGGCGCTTAATCCCGGTGTTTCAGTACTGCCGCTGAAGGCCGGCGCCTTAACGCCTGCGTTAAACAAGGCTTACTACGCGCCGCTCGCGGGTGGCGCGGTCGACGCCCAGGCTTTCGCCGTGTGGTTCTTCCCGCAGCGCTTCCTTACCTTAAGCGAGTCAGGCCCCCTTGGCACGTTCACCTTCAGCCATAAGATAGACGAGCTGCTGGGCGAAGGCACCACCGGGGTGACTGACCCCAAAGGCTATAAACGCACCCACACTTGGGCGACAAGCTCGGGCAGGACGCTGGGCGCGCAGGTTACGGACGCGGCAGGCGGGGTCACTTCCACCGAATACGATGTGCGCAACAACCCGGTAAAGGTTACTGACCGCGTGGGCAGGGTAACGCAGTTCGTGTACGACTCCCAGAACAACGTTACCTCGGTGATAGACCCGCTTTCCAACCGGACCAACTTCACCTACGAGCCGAATTTCAACGGCCTGGCGAGCGTTACAGACCCCAAGGGTAATTCCAGCCGCTTCACTTATGACGCCCAGGGAAACCTGACCCAGGCCGCCGACGCGCAGAACCACGCCGTGCAGATAGGCTATGACCCCCACGGCCTGCCAGTGAGCATAACCGACCCGCTTAACCACACCGTAACCATAGCGCGCGACGGCAACGGCTATGCCACCAGTATAACGGACCCGTTAAACCGCACGGCCCACATGGGGTATGACAATATCGGCCGTGTTGTTTCGTTCGCGGATGGCGCCAGCAAGACCACACAGTTCGCCTACGACACCGACGACAACCTTACCCAGGTAACCGACGCCATTAACGGCGTAACGCATTATAACTACACCGCAGGCTTGATAGGCGAGGGAAAACTGTTGTCTTCGCTGCAGGACGCGAAGAACCAGACCACGCAGTTCGCTTACGACAGCAGGGGCAGGCTGATAAGCGTAACCAACCCCTTAAACCAGACCCGCGCTTATGAATACGATGAAGCCAACAACCTGACCAAGGTAACTAAGGCCGACGGCATCGTAATCACCTTTGAATACGACAACCTGAATAGATTAACGCGTAAAAATATCCCCGGCGACCCCGTAACCTACGCCTACGACGCCGCCGGCAACCTGATAACCGCCGAAGACAACGCCAGCAAGATCCAGACGGGCTACGACGCCGGCGACAGGCCCACCAAAGTAATACAGACCAATAAAGCCGCCAACCTGACCAGCCAATTGGATTATGAATACGACCAGAACGGCAACCGCACCAAAATGACCCTGGCCGCCAACCCCAGTCCCTTCGTATGGAATTACACCTACGACACATTAAACCGGCTGATAAATATCCGCACCCCTGAAAACACGGCCATCACTTTCGAATACGACGCCATGAGCCGCCGCACCAGGCTGGTCTATCCCAACGGTACCGAGGCTAACTACACCTACGATAATGCCAGTCAGCTTACAGGCATAACGCACAAGAAAACATTCGACAACACCATAATAGCCGAAGCCAATTACGCCTACGACAATGCCGGCAACCGTACAAGTATGACGGACACCAATGGCCTGCATAGCTACGGCTACGACAACCTGCACAGGCTGACCAGCGCCAACCACCCCACAGCCTCAGCCCTGGACATAAAGAACGAGGTATTCAGCTACGACCAAGTAGGCAACAGAACAGCCGATGCGGTCCGCACCAACTACGCCTACGACGCCGCCAACCGCCTAGCCGAAGACTCGCTGTACACGTACACCTACGACCAAAACGGCAACCGTAACGGCCAGACCGAAAAAGCGAACAGCGCCCACACCACGTACGCCTACAACGCCGAGAACAAACTTACAGGCGCAATCATGCCCGACGGCACCGTGGCCATCTATAAATATGACACCTCGGGCCATAGGATAGAGAAATCAGTTAACGGAACAGTAACGCGGTACATCTACGACGGGGAAGATATTGTCGCGACTGTGGACGGCAGTAATAATTTAATCTCCCGGATAACGCATGGCCCTGGTATAGACGATCCATTATCCTTAAAGACCGGCACGACCAATTACTATTACCACGCGGATGGTCTGGGTTCCATAACATCCCTTACTGACGACACGGGCGCTATAGCCGAAACCATGGAGTACCTGGCATATGGCAAACCGATATTTAAGAACACCCAGGGCACTATAACTGATAATTCCCCTATCGGGAATATTTATTCTTACACCGCAAGGGAATACGACGTGGAAACCGGGTTCTTTGATAATAGGGCCAGGCATCGCAGCCCTGATACTGGCGGATTTATACAGGAAGATCCGATCGGGTTTGCGGGAGAGGATACAAACCTATATGTGTATGTGCGAAATAATTCAATTAACTATAGCGACCCATATGGCCTTGTGCAATGGGGAGACGCTGGACGGGCCGCTGGGGGTATAGTGGGAAATGGCTTCGGTATAGCAGGCGGAGTTATGACAGGTGGTGCATTAGGCTGGACTGGCGTTGGCGCCGTTATATCCGGCGCAGTTGTTGTAAAATCCGCATATGGATTTGGTGCCAACATGGTTCTAATGAAAGATGCCTTATTGGATAAGAAGCCATCTGTTAAGGGAGCACTTTTAAACGAGTTGGCGTATTTGCTTGATCCATGCGATGAAGATCTGCAGGCTCTTGCTACAGCCGGCGAGCTTGGGCTTGATTTATTGGCGTTGCAAGTTCCCAAGTTTTCGCGGGCCCCGGGTTACTTTATCGGTCCAGACGGGTTGATAGGGTTGCAGGGTGGTGGCAGGATTGGGGAAATATTTATGGCTTCAGGTTTGATAAAAGGGTTAACCGTCACTCAGGCGGCGGATGCATATGATCAAGTTAGACAAGCGAGGAAACAATGAACTTTGAATGGGAAAAAGGTTTTATCTGGTGGTTAAACCCACTCGGTGTTTTTTTGATAGTGGGATTTATATGGAACATTGTTTACCAGATCTGCGAAAAATTCATGTCGTTTAGCCAAGGCACACTACATGGATTTGAAAATAGTGAGTTTATTATTAGTGGAGCTTGTGCGCTTATAACTATATATTTAACGCGTAAAGAGAAGATGGTGTCTATAGCTGGGAAACTCAGCTTAATATTCTCAGCGTTATTGTATTCATGTTTTGTTTATCTGGGTTTGCGTAATTATCTCTAAAAGTGAAAAAGGGTCAAATCATCGCTTTTGACCTTAAAGTGTTAACAAAAGTTTATGTCTAGAATAGCAGGAATAAATTCAAACACTAACTCGGCAATGCCTGGCATGCCGAAGGTGTTCTGTTTATTTCTTGAGATGATGCGTGGTTTTACGGGTTTAAGCAGGGGTGCAATCTCGCAGTTGCTTTTATTAATGGTCCTACTCTCGGGGGCAGTTTACGCCGAAAACGAGAACTTCTCCTCTGCGCAAGCTCGCTTAAGATGCGATCAACTGTTGAGTCTCGCGCCTCATGATCCTGCACGAATCAATTACTCAGGGACTTTGTGTTTGCAGGCAGGGCGTTACAAAGAAGCTAAGGCTGAATTTCAGCGTGCGCTTGAACGCAATCCCCGTGACGTACATGCCCTGACCGGCAAGGCTTGGAGCGAGTTTAACCTTCAGGAAAATGAAAACGCCCTGCGAGATGCGAAACGCGCATATGAACTGCAGCCGCAAAGTTTTGAAGCCAACCGGTTTATGGGCAGTGTTTACGCGAATCTTCAAAAACCTGAACTGGCCATCTCATATTATGTTAAGGCCGCCCGGATAAATCCAGATGACTCGCTGACGGCTGAAGGGCTTGGCAGCGCTTACGCTTGGCTGGGCCGCCACGCGGAATCCGCCCAAGCGTACAAAAACGCCGTTAAGAACGCGCCTCCCGCCCGCCGCGCGGAAATAGCAAATCGGGCTGAAGTGGAAGCCATGGAGGCCGCCGGCACTCCGGTTGAGAATTTAAACGTTATCCCTGGCGGATTTACGCGGACAGCTGAACTTATAATAAATTCAGCGCGCAAACACGCACAAAAACTCGGACATTCCAACGTAGAGCTTGTGGATATGCTCGCTGAAACGGCTGGTTCCGCAGATGATACAGAGGTCAATGCTGTTTTTGACGATCTGGACCTTGAACCTAACAGGGTTAGCGCGTCTCTTAATGAACTTCCATCCGGAAGGCACTCCGGGCCTGCGGGCGCCATAATATCGTTCTCGACCGCCGCTGGCCAGGCGATGAACCTTGCCCTTACGGAAGCGGATGGCTTTCTGTCGCGATATTCAAGATGCCGGAAAGCGTCCTCCGCCCATCTGTTCCTTGGTATTATCCGGGCCGCCGACGGGCCGTTGAAACAATTGCTGGAGCGGGAAGGCCTTACAGAGGCTTCGGTCGCAAGAACTATTAAAAAACGTAACCGCAACATATTTCTTATGCGGCTTCTGATGGGTAGTTGTGGCGAGTGATTCGTTGTTAAAGTCTATATTCGGCTCAAAATGCGCGCCGGAATATAAAAGTAGGTAAAATGATCTGCCCAAAATGCAAGAACGAAAATCCGGATGATGCGTTATATTGCGCTATTTGCTCCGAAGTGTTTAGAAAAAAGGCGCAACAGGCTCCGGTTGAGCCGATCGAGCCGCCGGCTACTCCCGGCAAACCGACGAGCAGCAGGTTCGCCAAGCTTGCCACGGTTTTACAATTTAAAAAAACGCTCATTTGCTGCGCGCTCGTGCTTGCGTATTTAATCATCCCTGCCAAGCTATTACGGTCGGCAGGCGTTCCTGTCCCGGTTAAAGCCGGCGAGTTTACTGTAAAGGGTCTTGATGGAAAGAGGATCAATCTGTCGGATTTTGCGGGAAGACCGGTACTGCTTTATGTGTGGATGACCAATTGTCCCCGTTCCATTGACAACCTGGGAATGATCAGCGCCTTGTACCAGAAATACCGCAATAGTCCGCTTTGTTTCCTGCCGGTCACACTTAACCCCGACTTTAAAACGACCGTGGCTCCATTTGTGGCCTCACATGGTATTGAATACCCTGTTTATAACGGGCACGGATACCTGACCCGCCAATTCTGGCCTGCGGGCATCCCGGGCGTTTTTTTGATAGACCGGCAGGGATATCTACATCAGGAATTCTCTCCGGACAAAAACGACCAGGCGAAGCTTGAGTCTTATATAGACCGTTATATAGCGGACAGAACCCCAGAGTCATATTTCGTGGATATGGGAGAACCGCAGCCGGATCTTACTGACGCGCGTGACGGTTATTTTTCTATCCTAAAGCAGGCTCAACAACTTCTGGAAGATGAGAACTATGCCGGGCTTGATGTAATGGCCGATGAGCTGCGCGCAACGAAAGCCCGTTTTGCCAACGGAGATTGGAAACTTGTGGCATATTACGAAGGGGTCAGCAGCATTGGGACCAATATTGGGCGCAAGGAAGAGGAATGGGAGCGGCGTCTGCCGCTGCTGAAAAAATGGAAAGAAGTGAGGCCCGCCTCGATCACAGCCGCCGTCGCATATGGTGGGGCGCTCGTAAATTATGCATGGTACGCTAGGGGCTCTGGCTACGCTGCGGAGACTCCAGAAGAGGATATGGCGCTTTTTAAACAGCGCTTGCTGCAGGCTAAACAGGCTCTGGAGGAAGCGGATAAGTTGCCGGGGAAATGTCCCATGCTCTATGATCAACTTATGACTGCCGCTCTCGGAGAGGGCGCAGGTGCGGATGAACAGGGAGAGATTTTCCGCAAAGCGGTAGCGTTTGCACCGGATTATTATCACTATTATGAAGAGTTTGGACAAGCTTTATGGCCTATCTGGTACGGTGCGCCAGGTGATGTGGAGCAATTTGCCGAAAATATGGCAAAAGCGACCAAGGACGCTGAGGGGATGGGAATTTACACCCGGATAATGGTCCAGTACGCCATGGGCACAACGTTGTTTGGTGAGAATGGCGAGTTTTTCTTCAAGAGAACAAATGCGTCATGGCCATTAATGCGGCAAGGATTCCTGGATATAGATAAAAGATATCCGGATAGCAGGGTGAATTTAAACGAATTCGCATGGCTCGCCTGCCTGGCCGGCGACAAAACTACGGCGAAAACTATCTTTGCCCGACTCGGCGGAGATTATGACAAAAAGGTGTGGAGCGGGCTTACCTACGCGAGATGGATGACTTGGGCCCAAAAAGAACAAAAGGGAACCTTTTTTGAGCGCATAAAGAATCTTTTATGAAACTCAAAAGAATTAGCGCATTCTTCTGCTTATTGCTGCTGGGCTCGGCCCGGGCGCAGGGGGCTTTGTCCGTGGCGGACGTGCCTAAGATAGAATGTGACGCGCTTTATAGCCAGATGAAACAGGATAAGGGATTGGTACTGCTGGATGTCCGTGCGCCTAGTGATTTTAACGAGGCGCATATACCCGGGGCGGTTTCAGCACCTTTCTATAAGCTGCCCAAAGAAGCCGTCTGGACTAAGCGGACCAGACTGGTGCTGTACTGTGCCGGACAGGGTTGCCCTTTAAGTACCGATAGCGCCCGGAACCTTATAAAGGAAGGATACACGGACGTAAAAGTATTGAACGGCGGTATAAGGGAATGGATACTTAGAGAATATCCTGTTACCCGCGCCGCAAAAGCTGAAGCTGTCGCGACGCTGCGCGAGAATACCGTATTTAAAGGCAAAACAATAACGGCAAAGCAGCTTTCTGAATATTTAAAACAGGCCCCGGAAACGCGGGAAGGAATTTATGTGCTGGACCTGCGGCCCGGGAACGAATTTGAAGCGGCGCATCTGCCCGGGGCGGTCAATATCCCCCTGGAGAACCTGCAGGAAAAGTTAAAAACCCTGCCGGCGGCGGTGGAAGTTATTGTATGCGGCAAAGCGGTAGAAAGAAGCGCTCAAGCGGTAGCCATACTGAACAAGGCCGGGTTTCCGGCGCACTCGCTTGCGGGCGGTATAATAGTATGGTCGGCGGCAGGATACCCTTTAGCTGCGGGGAAGCCCAATGAAAAATAAAATCTGGCTGGTTCTGGGTCTTATACTGACGGCTGCGTTCCGTTCCTCCGCGTTCGCGGCGGATACGGTATGCGCCGTTGTGAACCTTGAATTGGGCCAGCAGTCGGCCTTAGAGCGGGAAGGCTTTAATGCCAAACTGGCTTTGACCAACAATCTGGGAGATCTGCCGCTTTCCGGCCTGAGCATAACCGTAAATATTGCGGACACAAATGGGAATGCTGCCGACCATCTTTTCTTCATTAAAATAACAGACCTTGAAAATATAGCGGCCATAGATGGGACAGGTGTTGTTCAGCCCGGCGGCAAGGCAGTCATTAAATGGCTTCTCATTCCGTCGGCGGGGGCCGGCGGCACAGCCCCAGGCGGTGTCCGCTACAATGCTACAGCCCGCATGACGTATTACACCGGCGGTGTGCCGCGCCAGACTACCACTATACCGGCTACTATTACCGTTAAACCGCAGCCCATGCTGCGCCTGGAGTATGTTCTTCCCTTCGAGGTTTTCGGCGACGACCCCCTTACCACGTTGGTTGAATCCACGGAGCCGTTCCCGTTGGGTCTGCGCGTCAGCAATGTCGGGGCCGGCACGGCCAAGAATTTCCAGGTAATGTCGGGCCAGCCGAAGATCACAGTAAATGAGCAGGGGCTTGTGGCCAACTTCCAGATACTCGGCAACTGGCTCGGTGCTAACTCCCTGCCGGAGAAGACGTTTGATATAGCTTTCGGCGACATTGCGCCGGGCGCGAGCAAGCAGGCGGCCTGGTCGCTGGCGTCTTCCCTTTCCGGGCGCTTCACCGATTTCAGCGCCAGTTTTACACACTCGGCTGAGCTGGGCGGGGCGCTGACTTCGCTTATAGAGAGCGCGAGCACCTATACGCTGATAAAAGACGTCCTGGCGGACCTCCCTGGGCGCGACGCGCAGTTCGATTTCCTTGTAAACAAAAGTCTCCCGCGCAGCCTGTTGGAGGGAATGTATCAGCGTGGGGAGGAGCCGGAACCGGAGTTCCTTATGGAGTCCGATCAGGCGGGGCTTACTCCCGTCCTTAATGTGGCCGCCCATTTGACCGGCAGCCTATCCGGTTCCAACAGCGTGCTGCATCTGGCATATGAACTGCCTCCACCCGCTAATACCTGGGTTCACGCTACTCTCTCCGCGCCCGAGGGCGGTGTTCCCGTTCTTTCCGTAATACGGGCGGACGGTAAATTGATAAATTCGCGTAATGTTTGGATCTCAAAGCATTACAACAAGGCCACGCAGGAAACAGTGCGGCATCTGCATATTCTGGATTACACCGGCTCCCAGGCAGCGGATTATGCCATGACATTCAGCGCGGCGGCCATGGATACGGCGCCGTCAGCTATAACCGACCTGGCGGCGTATTCAGCCGGCAATGGTGTGGTAGGTCTGACGTGGACCGCGGCGGGTGAGGACGGTAGTTCCGGGACGGTGTATGGCGGGCATTATGCGATTTTCTATTCAACTGATAACGGTGTTGCCCCGTCTTCTTCATCCGCTCAAATACTATTAACCACCACTACCACGGCCGGTGCGGCGCAAAAATATGTTCTACCCGGGTTGCTGGGTAATACCGCTTATCAATTTGCAGTCTATATGGCCGATGCGCTTGGGCAATATTCCGCCGTGTCAAATATCTTTACGGCACAGACCGCCGTTCTGCCACCGGCAGGAACGGAGAATGTCGCAATTGCCACCACCACTTTAAACATAAGCTGGCTGGCAGCTAATAATGCTCTGCCTGTGGAGTACGGTGTAAGTATTGATACCGACGCTGTTGAACCGGTTGTTCTTGCCTCGCCCTTTAAAGCCCCTTTGGACCGCTCTTTTGAATTTGCCGGCCTGACGCCCAATACCACCTATTTGTTCTACGGCCTGGCAAAAAATCCCGAAACCGGTTCCATGTCCGCGCAGGCCGCTCTGGGCAGCGCCGTAACCCTGGCCGCGCAGCCCGGGCAGCTTATTTCTTCCAGTGTGTTTGTTTCCAGTCTCACTTTTGCCTGGGACGTATCCGGTAATCCCGCCGGGACCGAGTATTTTGTGCAGCTCTCGACCGTTGCCGGGTGGGCGTCTATTGCCGGCGAAAGCGGCTGGATAGCAAGGACGGACTACTCATTTGGCGATCTTGCCCAGAACACCACTTATTACGCGCGGGCCAAAGCCAAAAACTCCGCTGGCGTTGAGACCGCCTACACTGACCTGGGGATGTTAAAGACTAAGTTCTTTGACACGTTGCCGCCTGCCAGCGTAGTCTCTTTTGCCGGCCCCAGTTTCGGGCCCGGCCCGGTTTACGTTTCCAGCCTTACAGCTATATCTTTAACTGCTTCCGACGACGTTTTGGCGGCGGGGGACAAGCTGGGGGCCGTGGCTTCCGTGCAGTATTCGGTCGACTCGGACACTTTCACCGTTTACTCCGGCAGTTTCAGCGTTGTGGCCGGCGGCGCGCATGTGGTGCGTTATTACAGCGTGGATACGGTGGGTAATACCGAGGCTGTTAAAACCTTAAGCATTACGGTCGATGATGTGCCCCCGGTTGCGGCCGTTGAACTAAGCTCGCAAACATACAGTTTTGGCGGCATAGATTACATGCCAGGTTCATCCATAGTAACTCTGGCCGCTTCCGATACTCTTGCCGGGGTGAAAGCACTTTACTATGAGTTGAGCGGCTCAACCTATTCCGTGCAGGCGGCCTCGCAGGTGTTCAACCTGGCGGAGGGCGCATACAGCCTGGCTTACAGCGCTGCGGACAACCTTGGCAACACTTCCGTACTGCGGGTAAGTTCTATTGCCGTAGATAATACCGCTCCCGCAACGGTCTTTGGCGTGCTGGGTTCTTCGGCGGTGCTAAACGGCGGTCTTTACCTGACGGCGGGCTCTTCCGTTTCACTTACGGCCGCTGATGCCTTGTCGGGTGTTAAAGAGGTTAATTACAGCCTGGACGGTTCCATCGCGGTTGCGGCTTCACCGCTGGCGCTGCCTGTTACGGTCGGAGAACACACGCTGGCTTTCTATTCAGAGGATAACGTAGGGAACAGCGAATTACAAAAGAGCGTGACTTTCTTTGTGGACTCGGAAGCGCCCGTTACTACCGCCGCCGTGGCCGGCACTGCGGGCTCGACCGGCTGGTATGTTTCTCCGGTAGTGTTAACGCTGGCGTCTACCGACACGATGAGCGGCGTGGAATACGTGAAGTACAGCCTCGAACGCGCAGGGTCCGCAAGTGAGCGCGTATTGCTTAGCTCCGGAGTTTACGCGGCGCCGCTGACCGTAAATGAAGAGGGTGTTTACAATTACTCCTACTCTGCCGCCGACCGCGCCGGCAACATTTCCCCCGAAACTACCGGTTACTTAAATATAGATTTAAGCACGCCCGTGATAGTGGCGCTTTTTTCGCCCGCCGCTAACGCCTACGCCTGGAACAATGGCATGGCAACTGTGGTGTTCACCGGCACCGACAGTATTTCCGGCATCGCATTCTGCACGCCCGAGGTTCTGCTTAAGACCGAAGGTTCCAGTCAGACCATTAGCGGGTATTGTTCGGATTATGCCGGGCTTAGTTCCACGGCTTCCCTGACGATTAATATAGACACTACGGCGCCTGTTGTGTCCTACGCGCGCGTCCCGGCCGCCAGCACGGACGGCTGGAATAATTCGGAGGTGACCGTTAACTTTACCTGCTCCGACGCGCTGTCCGGAGTTGCTTCTTGTCCGGCCGGGATAATATTGGCTTCGGAAGGCGCAAATATCTCCACAGCTGCCGCGGCCTACGACTTTGCCGGGAACCCGTTTGAAACAATAGCGAGCGGCATTAATATAGATCGCACGGCGCCGGTAAGCACGGCTTCGCTTTCCGGCATATACGAGAACGGGTACTACAGCGGGGCTGTCGAGGTAACCATAACGTCCACGGACACGCTTTCGGGTGTGTTTAAGACCTATTACTCGCTGGACGGCGCCGCCTTGATACAATACCAGGGCCCTATTCCTGTAAGCGTGGAAGGCCTGCATACCGTGCGGTATTATGCGCAGGATAAAGCCGGCAATGAAGAAGCCGCCAGAACCTTTGAATTCGCTATCGATCACGCCGGGCCGTCGGTTTACTATTCCCTTGTGCCGCCGCCCAATGCCGCCGGCTGGAATAATTCTCCCGTAGAGATCGTGTTCGCCGGGACGGATACGCTTTCCGGTATTTCAGCCTGTTCTTCCGGAACGGTTACTTCCGAGGGTTTCGCGCAGGAAGTGACCGGCTGGTGCCGCGATCTGGCCGGTAACATAGGTTACGCCACCGCCACGGTAAGTATCGACCTGACCAAGCCGGTCATAGAGATATCTTCTCCCACGGCCGGGGCCGTGTTCTCCGCCGGCGGCGGGAAATTCCAGGTCGGTTTGACCGTTGTTGATGATCTTGATCTCACGCCGTCGGTAACGGTGCAGCTGACGCAGACCGAAGACAGGGGCGTACCGCGCGGTTCCGCGGCCGCCAGCATTGTTGTGATAAACGGCCAGTTGGTCGACGCGGCGGATCTGGACGACGGGATATGGCAGCTTGAGGCTGCGGCTAAAGATATGGCCGGTAACTCCACACAGACGGTGTCGGGCTTGTTCGAGATAGTGCACGACACAATAGCGCCGCAGACGTCGCTTGCTGTTGGCGCGCCGAAGTTTACGGCCGGGAGGAGCGCCTTTATAACCTCGCACACGCCGTTGTTGTTCAGCGCCACCGACGACATGCTGATCGCCGGCGACCGCGGCGGCGCCGGTGTGGCGGCTACATATATTTATATTGACAGCCAGGCGGTGGCGTTCTCTACAGGTGTGTTCGTGGCGGCTGAAAGCACCCACACCGTAAGTTACTTCAGCGTCGACCTTGCCGGCAACCGCGAAGCCGCGAATGCAGCGGTGTTTGCCGTGGACGACAGTTCGCCCGCAAGCGCGATAGCGTTCTCCAGCGGGGCGGCGTCGGGTACCGACGGCTTTGTAATTCCGGAAGGCTCCGCCGTTTCTTTTACCGCCGCGGACCTGCCGGCAGGAGCCGCTTCAGGGGTTTCCGCCATCTGGTATTCCGTGGATTCCGGCACGGCCACAGTATTCTCCGGCGCTTTCTCGCTGGCCGCGGGTTCACACACCGTAGTTTATTGGAGCATGGATAACCTGGGTAATACCGAGGGGTACAAGACCGTGCTGGTGTCCGTAAGCGCGCCCGGCTGGTCGGTAAAGCTTAACCTTGAACCTTCCACGCTGAACCTTAACAGTAAAGGCGAGGCTGTAACGGCAAAACTTTGGTTCGAGGGTTCCGGTCAGGGGTGCTTCAAGCCGGAAACTTTAAACATCAATTCCATAAACGGCCAAACGCTTGCCAAACCCATATACGCGCAGTCCCCAGGGCAGCGGCATGGCAGAGCTGACAAGGTGGAATGCGGGGCCATAACCGTTAAATTCGACCGGGACGCCTTAATATCGGTTCTGCCCGTGAACGCGGTGTCTAAAATTACCGTGGCCGGCGCGCTTGACGACGGGCGCGCGTTCAGCGCGGAAGACACGGTAAGAACCATGAAACCGCGCCGGATGGGCCGCGGCAATGGCGGGCACTTTGAGCACAGGCACCGCGCATGTTTTGACGCGCCCGCCGGCGCTTTAAAGGGTGATGCGGACCTGTATGTGCTGAGCATTGAAGGCGACAAGGACGAAAATGAGTCCCGCAAAGAGGCGGCCGGTAAAACCAGGCAGGTAGCCAGGCGCGGCTACGCGTATGAATTCGGCCCAGATGGTTCTGTGTTCGACAAACCGTTGACTATAAGCCTGCCTTACGACGGCGATGAGAAAAACCCCGGAAATCTTGCCATAGCCTGGTGGAACGAGAATTCCAGGCTGTGGGAGCTGCTGCCTTCGCGTTTTGACGCGTCCGCGCGGCTTATAAAAGCCGATGTGGCGCACTTCTCGCAATACCAGGTGGTTATCGCCAGTTATGCCGTTTCGATCATGGAGCCGGTAAAAAGGTTCCGTGTTTCGGAAGATGCCGATGTCTCCGCGTCTTTGGCTGACCCGACATTCAAGCTGGGAGAGGTATATGTATATCCTAACCCGGCCAAGGGCGGCAAGGTTCCCATCTTCCATATAGAGGTGGGCGTGGCCGACACGGTGAAAATCAGGATATACACTGTGTCGGGCCAACTTGCCCATGACACTACTCTTGCGGGGATGCCTCGGGTTATCGGCTCTGTTTACGCTTATGAATACGCCTGGGAAGGCCGCATAGCCAGCGGCGTGTATTACTACACTGTGGAAGCCTCCAACGGCGGCAGGAAGATAAAAACCAGGGGCAAATTTGCGGTGATCCGCTAAAGGAAGACATGAAAAAATATCCACTGATATTTTCACTTCTTGTCGCGTGTGCGGTGTCGGCGTGCGCCCTGGAGACCGGCGCGCAGTTCCTTAAGATAGACACGGACGCGCGTTTAAGCGGCATGGCTTCCGCAGGGGCGGCTTCTGTGCACGGCATAAGCGCCTTAAGTTATAACCCCGCCGGCCTGGCCGCTATTACTGGGCCGGAGGTGGCATTCAGCCATAGCAAATGGCTGATGGACTCAAGCCACGACTTTGTGGGCTTCGGCACCACCATGGGCAGGCTGAAAGGTAATACAGTGGCTATCGGCGTGGGGATCACGCGGCTGTCGAACAGTTCTTTTGACGGCCGCGCCGACGACCGGAGCGTAAGCGGCGGGTATAGCGCTTCTGATCAGGCTGTAAGCCTTGGCTTCGCCGTAAAAAACATAGGCGGCGCCGTAAAGTATATACAAAGCAGCATTGCCGGCGTTAAAGCGGAAGCTTTTGCCGTAGACCTTGGGGCCAAAAGCCGCCTTAGCGGGCTGCCTGTCACCCTGGGTTTTGGCGTGCAGAACCTGGGCAGCGGCATTAAGTACCTGTCCCAAAGAGATAATCTGCCGCTAAGTGTGAACGCCGGGTTTGCGGCAGCGATCATGCCGGGAATCTCGCTGGCTTTCGACGTTAAACGGCTAGTCTACGATAAACAAACAGTATTTTCTGCCGGCACGGAGTATGCCATGCTTACCGCCGCCAATATGGGTTTTGCCCTGCGCGGTGGTTACGGCCTTACCGGTCTGACGTCCAATAATGAAAAAAGCGGCTTAAGCGTAGGCGCCGGGCTTATGGCGCTTGGCGCGGAGCTGGATTATGCCATGTCCCCGGAAACCGGCCTGGGCAGCATACAGCGAATAACGCTGAAGAAGAAGTTTTAACCAAATCCGAGTTTGGTTCCTGTTATCAGGGCGGCTGAGGCCGCCCTGATATTTTGTTTAATGTTGATATGCGGGAGCATACACTTATCTTAACGGCGGGGGCTTGCTGATGTGCGGGATCTGCGGCTTCGCTAATTACCGGAACGACGAACTGCTCAGGGGCATGGCCGCGCGGCTCGCCCACCGCGGGCCCGACGACGACGGTTTTTTTACGGACGCCGATAAAGTTTCCCTCGGGGTGCGCCGTCTGAAGATCATCGACCTGGTCACCGGGGCCCAGCCCATTTCCAACGAGGACGATTCGGTCACGGTGGTCTTCAACGGGGAGATCTATAATTTTAAGGAGCTGCGCGCCGAGCTGGAAGGGAAAGGCCACCGCTTCCGCACCAGAACCGACACGGAAGTACTGGTGCATCTGTACGAGGAGTACGGCGACGGCCTTTGCACGCGGCTGCGGGGGATGTTCGCTTTCGCCATCTGGGACGCCCGGCGCGGCGCCCTGCTGCTGGCCCGGGACCAGTTCGGGATAAAGCCGCTTTTTTATTCCCTCGCGGGGGAGAAACTCTACTTCGCTTCCGAAATGAAGGCGCTGCTGCTGGCAGGGGAGATCGGCGCTGAGCTGGACACGGAAGCGGTGGACGCCTATTTCACCAATCTCTATATACCGGCGCCGCTCACCGTTTATAAAGCTATCCGCAAGCTGGAGCCGGCGCAGACGCTGCTGTTCCGCGGCGGCAAGGCCGAATTGAAGACGTACTGGCGGGTGCCCGAGTTCGGCGCCGCCCCCGCCAAAACCTGGGCGGAGTACCTGGAGGCGGCGGACGGCCTGCTGGCCGCCAGCGTGGAAGAACAGCTGGTCTCCGACGTGCCGCTGGGCCTGCTGCTTTCCGGCGGGGTGGATTCCTCCTCCCTGCTGTATTATATGAACCGCGCCGGGGCCGCGCCGGTAAAAACTTTCAGCGTCGGTTACGGCATTAAGGACGCGAGCTTCAACGAAACCGCCCAGTCGCGCCTAATTTCCGAGCATTTCCGCTCCGACCACGCCGAAAGCGTGATGGAGCCCGACCCGCGCATAGTGATGGGGAAACTGGCCGCCACGTTCGACGAGCCTTTCGCCGACGCGTCGGCTATCCCCACCTTTCTGGTGACGGCGGAGGCCCGCAGAAAAGTCACCGTGGCCCTCACCGGCGTGGGCGGGGACGAGTTCTTCGGCGGTTACCCCCGGCATCTGGGCGCCAGGCTGATGCCGGCTTACCTGCGGCTGCCGGCGGGGCTGCGGGAGGGTTTCTGGGCCGCGGCCCGCCTGGTCAACGAATCCTATTCCGCGCGGAACCTGCGCGGCAGGATGAAGCGGTTCTTTAAGGGCGGCCGCGGGGATTTCCGCGGCGCTTACGACTCCTGGCTCTCTTATTTCAGTCCCGAAGAACGCGCCCTGCTTTATTCAGGCGCCCTCACGGGGGTGGCCGGCTCCGCCCCCAGACTGCCGGGCCGGCTGGGCACGCCGGACGATATTTTCGGTTATGAGCTGCGCAACTACCTCTCCGATGACCTGCTGTGCCTGTCCGACAGGGTCTCGATGGCCAACTCCCTGGAGCTGAGGGTGCCTTTCCTGGACGTAAGGCTGGCAGAGCTGCTGGCTTCCGCGCCGCTGGCGCTGAAAACGCGCGGCTTTACCCTTAAGGCCATGCTCAAGGCGATCATGGCCGGGCGGCTGCCGCCGGCGGTCCTGACCGGGCCCAAGCGCGGCTTCCAGGTGCCGCTGGCAAGATGGTATACCGAAGAGCTTAAAGACTTTACCCGCGAGGTGCTTAACGGCAGTTCCCTTGAAAAGAACGGCTGGCTGTCGCCCGGTTATATAGCGGGCCTGCTGAAGGAGCACGAGGGCGGCAGGCGCAACCTCAGCGACCAGGTACACGCGGTGGTCATGTTCGAACTCTGGTTGGCCAACAGCAGAAAACTGGCCTCCGGGCGCGTGGATTCCGGCATCCGGCTTTCCTCCGGGCCGCTGAATATCCTGGTGTGCACCGACATCATACCGGAGGATGACGCCGGCGGGTCGGGCCGCGTGGCCTGGGAGACGGCCAAGCGCTTGGCGGCCATGGGCCACAGGCCCGTGGTGCTGACGAAAGGCGCCCGCAATAAAAAAGATTTCGAGATCTTCGAGGACATAGAGGTGTACCGCTACCGCGGCGGCCCGCTGAAACTGCGCGCCCTGGTGCGCGACATTATCGCGCGGCACGGCCGGATAGACGTTATGGAGCTGCACCACCCGTACACGGCCTACCTGGCCCTGACGGCGCTAAAAGGCGTGCCGGCGGTCTATAATTTCCATTCGCCCTGGGCGGAGGAATACTGCATAAGGGCGCGCGACCTGGGCATCAACCCGCTGCGCCGGTTCATCTTTGCGGGCTTCAGGAAATTCGCCGAGCGCAGGGTGCTGAAGTCTTCCAGCGTGATCTTGAACGCCAGCCGCTTCATGGCCGAAAGACTAAAGGCGGCCCACGGGCTGGACTCCCGGCTTATCCCGCTGGGCGTAGACCTGGATAAATTCCGCCCGGCGCCCGACCCGGCGCCGCTGCGGGCAAGGCTGGGGCTGCCGCCCGGGGCCTTTATGGTGTTTACCGTCAGGAACCTGGCCAGCCGCATGGGCCTGGAAAACCTGGTGGAGGCCGCGGCGGCCGTGGTCAGGGAGCGGCCGGACGCGTTCTTCGTTATCGGCGGCAGCGGCTACCTGCGCGGCAAACTCGAGGGTATGATAAAAGCGGCCGGTCTTACCGACAGCGTGCGCCTGGCCGGTTATATCCCGGAGGATGACCTGGCCGCCTATTACCAGTGTGCCGATCTTTTTATACTGCCGACGCGGCTGCTGGAGGGGTTCGGGCTGGTTACGCTGGAGGCGCTCGCCTGCGGCACGCCGGTGCTGGCCACCCCTGTGGCGGCCAACCCGGAAATACTCGGGCGCCTGGACCCCGGCATGCTGCTGGAAGATATTTCACCGGCGGGCATAGCGGCCGGGATACTCGCCTTTATGCCGCGCTATGTGGAGGACCGCGCCGCCATGCGCGCCCGCTGCCGCAGGTTCGTGGAAGAGAATTATTCCTGGGCTAAATACGCCAGGGCCGTGGAGCGGGCCCTGCTGGACGCCATCTCGGCGGGGAGCCCCCGGTGATTTCTTACCGGCGCGCTTAAAATTCTATACTATACGCAGGCGCGGGCGGCATAGAGCCGGGGCGCGCCGAGAGTTACTGCTAAACAATGAAAGCGGCTATACACCAACTCCAGTACTGGCCCGGGCTGCGCTTCTTCGCCAAGATGCGCGCCGCCGGGCTTTTCATCTATCTCGACGACGTGCAGTTCGAGAAGCGCGAGTTCCAGAACCGCAACCGCATCCGCACGGCGCGCGGCTGGCAGTACCTGACCGCGCCGGTCATCTCCAAAGGCCGCTTCTCGCAGAAGATAAACGAGGTGGAACTGGACAATACCGCCGAGTGGCGCGCGGACCATCTCCGGGCGATAAAGCTCAACTACGCGCGGGCCCCGTTCTTCAAGGAGTACCTGCCAGGGCTGGAGGCGCTCTACGGCAGGGATTACCGCCTGCTGTCGGACCTGGCCCTGTCCACCATGGATTTTTTAAAGGACGGCTTCGCCATAAAGACCCCGGTGAAGTTCTCCTCCGAGTTCAAGGTGGAGGCGGCCTCAAGCGCCCGCCTGGCCCGACTTTGCGCGGCGGCCGGGGCCGGCGAGTACCTGTCCGGCGCAGGGGCCAGGGCTTACCTGGACCCGGGCGTCTTCAGTTTCGCCGGGATAAAGATCTCGTGGCAGGATTTCGACCCGCGCCCGTACCCGCAGGCCTTCCCCGGTTTCGAGCCGGACATGTCGGCCCTGGACCTTCTACTTAATTGCGGCCCGGCCGCAGGTGACTATTTATGAACCCATACATAGCAGCGGCCGTGGCCGAGATGGATAAAATTACCGTTTCAAAGCTGGAGCACCCGGGCGACGCGGCCCTGGATCCGGCCTCCTGCCGTTTTGTGGCGGCTTTCGCGCGGGCCCTCGGGGCGCGGCGGGTGCTGGAGTTCGGCTCCGGCTTTTCCACGCTGATGCTGGCGCGGGAACTGGCCGCCCAGGAGGATAATTACCTTCTCTCCATAGACGACTCGCGGCATTATTCGGAGACCGCGCGCGAGGCCCTTGAAAATTCCGGTTGCCCGGCCAAAGTGGAGTTCCGTGTGGCGCCCCTTAAACCCAGGTTCTACGGCCCGCGCCTGCTGCTGTCCTATGCCCTGGCACCCGGCCTGCTGGACGCCCTTGGTCCTTTCGACCTGGTGCTGATAGACACGCCCCACCATAACAGCGGGCGGGAAGCCGTTTTTTACGACGCCTTCCGCGCCCTGGCCCCCGGCGGCTACGTCATAATGGACGACGCCAACCGCGAGGCCGAAAAGAACCTTTACGTGCGCAACTGGATGTCCGCCTATGGCGAGGCGATAGACCCCGTGCTGCTTGAGGGCATAGGCAACGGCCTCAGCGTTATAGAGAAGGTTTCGGAAACGGAAGCACGCTATACCGCCAAAGGGCTGCTGACCGCCTCGGTCAGGACCCTCTTCGCCTACGGCCGCCTGCAGCTGAGCGGCGATAAGGCCTGACCCGCAATAATATATATAGGTCCTTTGTCCCAGGATCAGGGGCCATTTTTATCTTTAAAAAGGTACTAATGGCCCTTTTGATGTTTATGCCCGGGAGCTAGACTATATATGTAAATGACCACTATCAAAAACACGATCCTTGCAGCGGCGCTCGCCCTGGCGGCGGCGTCTCTTTCTTTTGCGGGGCCCGTAGCTTATAAAGAAGCCGCCGCGCCGTGGTCGTCCGCGCAGGCCGTCCGGCTGGTGCCCGCGCTTACCCCCGAGGTCATTAAAGCTTTTGAGATCGAGGCCGGCCCCGCCGCCGCCGAAATTTCCGTTAAAAAAGAGAGCGTCGCCAAACTGCTCAAGCGTTTTGGCCCCTGCGGCCTGAAAGCCGAAGATCTCAGGACCGCCGACAAATATCTGGACAAGCAGTTCCGCGCCGAAGTCCGCTACTTCGCCGGCCAGGGCTGCGCGGCCTACAAAGCGGCTTTAGCCGGGCAGACCGCGGCGCCCCAGCCCCAATCCCTTACCGCTCTTGAGAACATCTCCGCTTCCGGCGCCCTGGCCACCAGCGAAGGCGCCGCCAGGTTCTTCGACGGCTCGGCCGCTAAAGGCCAGCCGGCGGTGACCCTGGCTGCCTCCGGTTCCGCCGCCAGGCCCGCGGCGGCCGCGGTCGCGGCACACGCCGCCGCAAAACCCATTTACTCGAACGTGCCGACCCTGCGCAACGCGGAACCTGCCGACGGGAAGGCCGTACGGCCCGCGGACATAGGCAAGGACGGCCGCGTTAACTCCGCCGTGCAGTACTGGAAGGATCTGCGCAAAGAAAATTGGGCCGCCTACCGCAAGGGCGACTTGGAAGGCGCGGAAAAGGCGAAAGCCCTGCTTAAAGCCGCCGCCGGGGCCGGTTTGGGCGGCCTGCTTGTGATGAGCAACCTGCCCAACGTGGAAATTGCCGGCGCCAGGCTGCGCTGGGATCTCAAGAACGGCGCCTCCGCCGGCGCTGTAGCCGCCGATACCGGCAAACTCGTCTTTCAGTCCGGGGTTTTCATCCTGGCTCTCGCCCCCATACCGATGTTGAAAGTATTCCGCGCCGCCGCCGCCGGCGAAGTGTGGGCGGTAGCCCTGGTGGGCGCCATGGTCGCCGGCCCCGTCAACCGCTACGTAGTGCACGTTGTAGACTGACGGCCCTCATAAACTCCTCTCATCTCCAAAAAAACAGCCTGCTTAGATTACAGTTCCTAGTGCAACAGTTTTCGTAAACACTTCTTTCGGCGTATTGAAGTCTAATATTTTCCGCGGCCGGTCGTTTAACAGATTCTCAACTCTTTTCAATTC
>Ga0209212_1001731_pt1 | contig 33895 bp, 23 predicted proteins | sample RifGroC2_FD_183996 | JGI IMG/M metagenome (GOLD analysis project Ga0209212, IMG submission 183996) | Groundwater microbial communities from Rifle, Colorado, USA - Groundwater C2 (SPAdes) (version 2) | ecosystem: Environmental > Aquatic > Deep subsurface > Groundwater | place: Rifle, Colorado...
AACGTGGAATGGTCGCGACTATGTGGTTGCTGACGTTGGCTAACGAAAGTGCCGGCGTACAGGAAACAGAATCAGACTCAAAACCGGCGCGCCAGTTCTCGACCCTACTGATGAGGGAGGGCAGGGGCAACCCTGCTCTCTACTCTACCCCTGTTTCCCCTGTTGAAGAAATCCGTCGTACACCTTTTGAGGGAACCGGAAAGCCAGAGCCTCTACGGTTTCAACTCGTCGGTTGCTGGTCCCGAAGGATTGACCGTGAGCATCGCCTTGTGTACCAAGTAGAGGAAACGGAAATAATAGTTATCGCCTGTCCGTTTTAATTACTGACATTACTCTGCCTATTGCCACACTCCCACCGGCGCAATCAGCTTCCCCCTTCTTTCATCCAACGTAAATAGGGAGAGTCTGCTTCAGGAAAAGCGGACTCTCCCCTTTTGGTTTCCCCACTGTCTTTTGACGCCCTGAGTGTTGATCCCGAGTGCCTTTGTTCAATCATCTGCTACTATCAGATAGTGGCACGATCTTCTGGAACGGTGACCGAGGTGACGACATTCATGGACTGCTACTTTCCCGATTGCGAACGGCTCTGGATCAACGTGAGCCTGGCGACGTTTGATCCTGCCGTCGAAAAGCCTTACGGCCTTTTGGAGGACCACGTTCTTGGGACCAGGGGGGGGCGGATTGCGGCGATTTTGCCGCGCAGCCGGGCCGACCTTTCGGGTTTCGCGGGAGAGGTCATCGACGGCCAGGGGGGGCTGCTGACACCGGGGCTGATCGACTGCCACACCCACCTCGTGTACGGCGGCGATCGCACGGCCGAGTTCGAGAAGCGGCTGCAGGGGGCGGGCTATGAGGAGATCTCCCGTGCCGGCGGGGGCATCCTGAGCACGGTCCGCGCTACCCGCGCTCTCGACGAGGAGGAACTTGTCCGGCAGGCGCGCCCACGGCTCGAGGCCCTGGCAAGGGAGGGGGTCACCACGGTGGAGATCAAGTCCGGCTACGGCTTGACGGCCGAGGATGAACTCAAGATGCTGCGGGCGGCTCGAAAGCTGGCGGGCGAGTTGCCGGTGCGGGTCCGGACCACGCTCCTTGCCGCCCACGTCGTGCCGCCCGAATACCGAGCCCGTCCCGATGATTACGTGGACCTGATCTGCGGGGAGCTGATCCCGCGGGTGGCGGCGGAGGGTCTGGCGGATGCGGTGGATGTCTTTTGCGAGAGCATCGCCTTCACCGTGAACCAGGCCGAACGCCTGTTGCGGGCGGCCCGTGAGAGCGGCCTGGGTGTCAAGGTGCATGCCGAGCAGCTCTCCAACAGCGGCGCCGCCCTACTCGCCGCCCGCTGCGGGGCCTGGTCCGCGGACCACCTGGAATTTCTCGACGAGGCGGGCGCGCAGGCGTTGCGCTCGGCCGGGACTGCCGCGGTCCTCTTGCCGGGACCGTTCTACTTCCTGCGGGGGACCCGGAAACCGCCGGTGGATCTGCTGCGGCGGCTCGGCGTGCCGATGGCGCTTGCCACCGATCTCAATCCGGGGACGTCCCCCTTGGCATCCCTGCGACTGATGATGAACATGGGGTGCACCCTCTTCGGGCTGACCCCGGAGGAGGCTCTGGCCGGGGTGACGCGCAATGCCGCCCTCGCCCTGGGAGTCGGAGACCGTCTCGGCACGCTGGCGCCCGGCAGGCAGGCGGATCTCCTGCTCTGGGACGTGGCGCAACCGGCCCAGCTCGTCTGCGAGGTGGGATGGGGCGCGCCGCGCCAGCGCGTGGTGGCCGGGGAGGATACCCATGTATAGCCCGCCGGATATGACGCTCTGGAAGGGGCGGATCGATTTGGAACCCGAGGGAGACGTCAGGCGCTGGCATCAGTGCGTAGCACCCCTCCCTCCGGGGGAAGCAGAGCCGGGCCTGGCACTTTTCGGCATCTGCTGCGACTGCGGCGTCAGGCGCAACCTGGGGAGGGAAGGCGCCCGCGATGGTCCCGATGCGCTGCGCCGGGCCTTGGCCGGCCAGGCCTGGCACCTGCCGGTTTGCTGTTACGACGCCGGTAACCTCTCGTGTCCAGACGACGATCTCGAGGCGCTCCAGGAGGAAGAGGCCGCATGGGTCGACCGGCTGCTGGAGGCGGGGCATTTCCCGCTCCTGCTGGGAGGGGGACACGAGATCGCCTTCGGCGGCTATCTCGGCCTGAGCCGCTACCTGGAGCGGCACCAAGGGGCGAGCCGCCTGGGGATCATCAACTTCGATGCGCACTTCGACCTGCGCAGCGCCCCCCTCCCCAGCTCCGGGACCCCGTTTCTGCAGATGGCGGAGCATTGCCGGCTTCGGCAGGCGCCGTTTCGCTACCTTTGCCTCGGGATAAGCGAGGTCGCCAACACCGCCGCTCTTTTCCGGAAGGCGGGCGAGCTGGGAACGAAATGGCTGCGGGACGAGGAGCTGGCCTCCTGGAATCTGGCGGCGGCGGAGAGGGTCCTGCGGGATTTCCTGGCGGAGTGCGACGCGCTCTACCTTTCCATCGATCTCGATGTGCTCCCCGCCTCGGTTGCTCCCGGAGTGAGCGCCCCGGCCGCGCGGGGCATCTCGCTCGAGGTGGTCGAACACCTTATCGGCGTGGTCCGAGGGTCGGCCGGGAGGATGTTGCGGGTGGCTGACATAGCCGAGTACAACCCCCGCTTCGATCCGGACGGCCGGACCGCGAAGGTGGCTGCCCGTCTCTGCCATCTGCTGGCGCGCCGGTGATCCGGGAAATGGGAAAGGGGGAAGGGATTGGGAGGAAAGCCATGAACGACAGAATCGATACCAAGAGACGCATCAAGGCTCCCCGCGGAGCACAGATCAGCGCGAAAAGCTGGCTGACCGAGGCGCCCCTGCGCATGCTGATGAACAACCTCGATCCCGAAGTGGCGGAGCGACCGGAGGAACTGGTCGTCTATGGCGGCATCGGAAGGGCGGCCCGTGACTGGGCCTGCTTCGACAAGATCGTGGAGGTGCTCAGGCGTCTGGAGGAGGATGAAACCCTGCTGGTGCAGTCGGGAAAGCCGGTGGGGGTGTTCAGGACCCACAGCGACGCCCCCCGCGTCCTTATCGCCAATTCCAACCTGGTCCCACGCTGGGCGACCTGGGAACATTTCAACGAGCTGGACCGCAAGGGGCTCATGATGTACGGACAGATGACCGCCGGTTCCTGGATCTACATCGGTTCGCAGGGGATCGTGCAGGGGACCTACGAGACCTTCGCCGAGGTGGCGCGGCAGCATTTCGCCGGCAAGGCCCGTGGGCGCTGGATTCTCACCGGCGGGCTGGGGGGGATGGGTGGCGCCCAACCGCTGGCGGCGACCATGGCCGGTTATTCCCTTTTGGCGGTAGAGTGCGACCCGGCGCGGATCGAGAAACGGCTGGCGAGCGGTTACCTCGACCACGAGGCGAAGGAACTCGACCAGGCGCTCTCCATGATCGCCGAGGCCTGCCGCGAGGGGAGGGCGGTTTCGGTGGGGCTTCTCGGCAACTGCGCCGAGGTGCTGCCGGAAATCGTGCGGCGCGGCGTCGTCCCCGACGTCTGCACCGACCAGACCAGCGCCCACGACCCCTTGAACGGCTATCTCCCCAAGGGGTGGACGCTGGAATACGCGGCGCGGATGCGGCAGGAGGAGCCGGACGTGGTAGCCCGGGCGGCGCGGGCCTCCATCGCCCTGCACGTGCAGGCAATGCTGGAACTCAAAAAGCGCGGCGCCGCGACGCTGGACTACGGCAACAACATCCGCCAGATCGCCTTAGAGGAAGGGGTGAAGGACGCCTTCGACTTTCCCGGTTTCGTCCCCGCCTATATCAGGCCCCTGTTCTGCGAGGGGATCGGCCCCTTCCGCTGGGTGGCCCTCTCCGGCGATCCCGAGGATATCTACCGGACCGACGCGAAGGTCAAGGAGCTGCTCCCTGGCGACCGGCACCTGCACAACTGGCTCGACCTGGCGCGGCAGCGGATCCGCTTTCAGGGGCTCCCCGCCCGCATCTGCTGGGTGGGGCTGAAGGACCGGGCCCGGCTCGGCCTCGCCTTCAACGAGATGGTGGCCCGCGGCGAACTCAATGCCCCGATCGTCATCGGGCGCGACCACCTCGACTCGGGATCGGTGGCGAGCCCCAACCGGGAGACCGAGGGGATGCTCGACGGCTCCGACGCCGTTTCCGACTGGCCGCTGCTCAACGCGCTCCTGGCGACGGCCGGCGGCGCCACCTGGGTGAGCCTGCACCACGGCGGCGGGGTTGGCATGGGGTTCAGCCAGCACGCGGGGGTGGTCATCGTGGCCGACGGCAGCGAGGCCGCTGCCCGGCGTCTTGCGCGGGTCCTCTGGAACGACCCGGCCAGCGGCGTGATGCGCCACGCCGACGCGGGTTACCCGAGGGCGAGGGAGTGTGCCCGCGAAAACGCTCTGGTGCTGCCGATGCTGGAGGAGGAAGGCGATGTTTGAACTGCGAATGGAACCGGGGAGGCTCACCCTCGCTTCCCTCCGGAGGGTCAAGGCGGAGCCGGTGCGGGTGACTCTCGCGCCGGAGTGTCTGGACGCCGTGGAGCGCTCGGTCAGGACCGTCGCGGAGGTGATCAGGGAGGGGCGGATCATCTACGGGGTCAACACCGGCTTCGGGCTCCTGGCGCGCACCCGCATTCCGAGCGCAGACCTGGAGCATCTGCAGCGCTGCATCGTTCTTTCCCACGCCGCCGGCACCGGGGCGATGATGAGGGAGTCGACCGTCCGCATGCTGATGGTCCTCAAGATAAACAGCCTGGCCCGGGGGTATTCCGGCATCCGCCTCGAGGTGATCGAGGCGCTGATCCGACTGCTTGCGGCCGGGGTGTATCCGGTAATCCCCCAGAAGGGGTCGGTGGGCGCCTCCGGTGACCTCGCCCCCCTGGCGCACCTGAGCACCGTCCTGCTCGGGGAGGGGGAGGTGTTCCATCGCGGCAGGAGGCTCCCGGGACTGCGCGGGTTGGAACTCGCGGGGCTGTCGCCGATCACCTTGGGCCCCAAGGAGGGGCTGGCGCTCTTGAACGGTACCCAGGCCTCCACCGCCTTCGCCCTGGAAGCTCTCTTCGCCGCTGAGGACCTGTTTTCGGCGGCCCTGGTCGCCGGCAGCCTCAGCGTCGAGGCGGCGCTGGGCAGTCGGGCCCCTTTCGATGAGCGCATCCACCGGGTGCGCGGGCACCGCGGCCAGATCGACACCGCGGCGGCCTACCGGCTCTTGTTGGAGCATAGCGAGATCGAGCAGTCGCACCTCACCTGTGAGGCGGTCCAGGATCCCTATTCGCTGCGCTGCCAGCCCCAGGTGATGGGGGCCTGTCTGGACCAGATCCGCCATGTGGCGTCGATCCTCCTCGCCGAGGCCAACGCCGTTTCCGACAACCCGCTGGTCTTCAGCGAGCAATCCGACATCATTTCGGGGGGGAATTTCCACGCCGAACCGGTTGCGCTGGCCGCCGACAACCTGGCGCTTGCCATCGCCGAGATCGGGGCCCTCTCGGAGAGGCGGATCGCACTTTTGATCGATGCGAACCTGAGCAAGCTCCCCCCCTTTCTCGTGGAAAAAGGAGGGCTCAACTCCGGTTTCATGGTCGCTCAGGTCACCGCAGCGTCCCTGGCCAGCGAGAACAAGCTCCTGGCCCACCCGGCCTCGGTCGACAGCCTGCCTACCTCCGCCAACCAGGAAGACCACGTCTCGATGGCTACCTTTGCCGCCCGGCGCCTTCTGGAGATGGCGGACAACACCGCGGGAATCGTTGCCATCGAACTCCTCGCCGCCTGCCAGGGTATCGACTTCCGCGCTCCCCTCAAGACCTCCCCGCTTCTGGAGCGGGCCAGGAAAGGGCTGCGCCTGGAGGTCCCCTTCTACGATCAGGATCGTTACTTCGCCCCCGACATAGAAAAGGCCAAGGGGTTGGTGCAAGGGGGGTGCTACCACGAGCTGACGGGAAAAGGGCTCTTGCCCTCCCTGTAAAAACGCTACGCCTATTTCTTTCCCACCTTGGACAGTGCCTGGTCGAGATCGGCGATGATGTCGTCCGGGTGCTCCCCTCCCACGCAGAGCCGGACCATGTGCGGCGGAATGTTGGCCAGGCTGCGGCCGGCTTCTCCTTGCTGCTGGTGGGTGGAGATCGCCGGTATGGTCGCCACGCTCTTGATGCGGCCGAGATCGGTGGCCCGCCAGATGCGCTGGAGACCGTCGAAGAAGGTCCGGGCGTTCTCCGCACCTCCCCTGACGCAAAACGACATCAGGTGTCCGTACCGGTTGACCGGTTTGCCGTACTGTTCGTCGTACTCCGCATCCACGAGCCAGAGGTAGCGGCTGGCCAGATCGTGGAGCGGATGGTCGGGGAGCCCCAGGTACTGAACGCTCTCGATCTTCGGATGCCGCTCCAGAAAGCGGGCCACCTTCATGGTGCTGCGGCTCATCAGGTCGATCTTGGAACGGAGCGTCCGCATGTCGTTCAGGGTCATCACGGCCTGCATCGGGTGAAGGTTGGGCCCGAAGTCCCTGTTCTGCAGATACTTGACGCAGAGCGAAAAGTCGGCCTTGAGCTGGTCGTCGTCGATGTTGGTGACCAGGTTCTTGCGGGCGATGACCGCCCCGCAGACGCCGAAGCCGCTGCTGGTCAGGGTCTTGGTGGCGGACTGCACCACGATGTCCGCGCCGTGGCAGATGGGGCGCAACAGCGCCGGTGTTGCCACCGTGGAATCGACGATGAGGGGAAGTTCATGGCTGTGGGCAAGATCCGCCACGGCCCGGAGATCGAAGAAACCGAGCTGCGGGTTGCTCGGCAGCTCACCGTAGACAAGCCGCGTGTTTGCGTCGATCCTGGAGGCCCATTCGTCAAGGTTCGTGGCATCCAGCACCCAGCGCACCTCGATACCCCGCTCCTGCATGAGCCGCACGGTAAACTGCTGGAAGGTCCCGCCGTAGCACTGGGCCGTGGCGACGATGTTGCGCGGCTCGTGCACATGGCCGCGGACCCGCAGGAAAGGCTGCACGGCCGTCATGATCGCCGACATGCCCGACGAGGTGGAACAGCAGGAGGTCTCCCCCTCGAACCCGTACCCTTCCAGAAGCGCCAGGGTCCACTCGTAGTAGTAGGTAGACGGGTTGGCGATGCGCGAATAGGCCCAGGTCGGGATCTTGTAGGCCAGAGCCGCCGCCATCTCGTCCGAATCCCGGTACGCCTGCGCCGTGCTCATGAATATGGGCTCGATGATGGACCCCTGGTAATCCTCGATCGCGTCCCGCACCGTATAGAGACCGTGCACCGCGATGGTGTCGAACTTCCACTTCTTCACCTCCTCGCGGATATAACGGCCCCGTTCGGCGAGATACCGCTCTCCCGCATCGATATAATCCTGCATGCGGGGCGGAATTCCCATGCTCTCATCCTTTCCCATGGCGGTACCTCCTCTGCGGATTTGCCCCGGGTATACGGGTATCTACATAGTACCTCCTTGTACTCTGTTTGCAAAATACGCTGTGACTCATTCGAAGCAGCGATCCCACCTTCACCATCTGTTTCCCGCATTTTTCCGGCAGCGAAGACGCAAAAGCGGCAACGAGATGCTGTATCAGTTCTTCTCCAGTGACTGATCGACATGGCGCAGAGATTGTGATCGCCCAATTTGAGCCTGTGAAATTTCAGCACCTCCGCTCCCGCAACGACTTAAAGACTTAAAAGGCCCGTTCGCATTTTCATCAAGTTTGGCTAGCTCTCCCATGGTCCGCCACGGTAGAATTTGCGAATCCCGGAGGAGGAAGTTCGAATTTCTCCCGTGTTTGCCGGCTTATACGAAATCCGACAACGACTTTTCCGATTGTCGGGCTTTTTTACGGCTAGGATGCCTGTCGCCCCACTGACGGCTGATGTTCTTTAATTAATAAAAGCATCTTGTCTTCCTCGGTTGCCTGCGAACCTGACACGCTGAACACCCCATTTCAACACCATTTCTTGCTTCCCTTCATCTGTATTCCAGTGCTGGCGAAACTGGCGCAAAATCGGTTTGTTGGGGTCGGATTTCTTTACAGTGAACTGTCGGAAAACTTAATACTTTTGCCTTGCGTGAAGGGGCCCAATTCCGCATCCCATTGAAAATACAGATGCTGAAATCTTGGTAGACTGCTTGCAACAATTGCTGGTCGGGGTTATGGTTTTGCAAAAAAAAGGAGGGGAGAAGGGTCGCAACAGGCACATCATCGGGCGTAGTAACTACCAGTGGATACAGCTGACTCACTTTGGAGAAAGGAGAGGAAGCCATGAACACGAATACGGTATTGGCCGCTCTGAGTTTAGTTGCCGTGACAATCACGATGTCCTTCGCAGGAACGGAACCAAGGACCGGGGTTCAGGATTCGGTCCACGACATGACGAAGTACGGTACGCTGGCGGGCGGCGACCCGGAGGCGCAGCAGGAAAGGGTCTGCTCATACTGCCATACCCCGCACCACGCCATCGTTGACGGAAGCGATTACCTCCCTCTCTGGTCGCACACCCTTACCAAGACCACGTTCACCCCCTACAAATCGGGTACGCTGGATGCCAAGATCGACGCCGCCAGCATGATGGAAGGGCCGAGCAAGCTCTGCATGAGCTGTCACGACGGAACCATCGCCGTCGATACCCACTACTCTTTCACCGGCACCAAGATGCTGAACCAGGACGATTCCCTCTTCGGCACCGCCGGTGTCGGGGTCAACGGCGGACTGAACAACGACCACCCCATCGGGTTCGTGTACGACGGCACCAGCAACCCCAACGGGATAGCGACCGGCCCCGCGGCCGGCGATCCCGACGTCTCCGCCCATATCGCGGGTAAGGACCCCTACGTCAGGAACGGCACCGCCACCTATATCGGAACCACGCTGAAAATCGAGGACCGTCTCTACCTCAGCGCCACGCAGGGGGGGAAGGGGATCATGACCTGCTCGACCTGCCACGACGTGCACAACAAGATCAACCAGGACGAGTCAGGCGCCACGAACTACCTGCTGCTGGCGTCGAACAAAGGCTCCAGCCTTTGCCTGAGCTGCCATATCAAGTAGTGCGTCGAATGACAGTCGCGGAAGATGCAGGGGGGCCGGGTCGAAAAACCTGAGCCCCTTTTTCAGTGCAGTGGCATCCCCTCCCCTCAAATTAAGCCTTAAGAAAAACAGGCCATAGCCGATTAGCCCTCTTTACAGGTTGAAATAATTGTATCAGACGGCGTAATGCCTATATGGCGGCTATTGACCACATGCTTCGAGACAGATCCGACTGAAGCAGCTGTATCCCTGCAACGTCTCGTCCTGCTATCCACACGCCTTGAGAGTAAATCCCGTGCCGAAGACACCCATCCCCCTCCTGACCTCCCCCTTGAAGGGGGAGGGACGTGAGGCGGAAGATCGTCGCTAATCGGCTAATTTAATGGCAGTGACCCCGTCCCTCCCACTTCGCTTCATACAAGGATCTGCGCCCATGCTGCTGCGTCTGATACTGCCGTTAATCACGCTGGCGTTTCTGTGGCCTTGCCTCCCCGCTCCCGCCCGTGCCGACGGCGAGCGGGCGCATGTGGCGTACACCGGGGTCTACCTGATGGGGAACGCCAGGACGAAAGGGAACTTTCCCGTCTATCTCCGGAACCAGCGGGCGCTGCGGGACGCCCTGCGCGTGGAGATGAAGAGGGTGGACGAGCAGGGGCTCCTCCCTTTCAAGCTGATATTCGACACGGACATGGAGGAGGTCAAGCTCCGCCTGGACAACACGCTTTCCCTGGCGTTGGTGGTCGTGAGGGATGACGTCGGTGCCGAGAGTTTCAACGCGGCCGGGACGCAGATCAACAAGACCATCGTCAACGTGGGGATCACGGCGATCCTCTACGACACCAGGATGATAAACGGGCAGGACCGGAACACGGTGGTGTTCTCGTTCCCCCTGGTGGGGTATGCGCAACGCCTGGACGGGGAGAAAAAATGCAGCGACGCGGAGATCGACTCCCTGTTCATCGGGAGCGCCGTGACCGCGCTGCGGGAAAACATCGTGCAGCGGCTCGCCAGGGTGACCCTTTCCGACATTTTCGGCACGGTCACGCAGGCGTCCGCAGCCGCGGCGACGGTCGACCTGGGAGCCACCAGCGGCCTCGAGGAGGGGCAGAGGGTCTATTTCCTCGCAGCGGGGAAAAAGGTCGCTGCCGGAACGATCGTGAAGCTGGGCAAGAAGAGCGCTGTGGTCGAGGTGCCGAACGGGTTCGCGCCAAGGCCCGGGATGAAGGTGAGGGCGACCAACATGCGTGCCTCATCGGAGGAGACCTTCCAGGTGGTCGAGGTCCGGGTGAGTTCCAGGAAGGCGGCGAAGCTGTTCCCGCAGGAGGTGATCGGTCCCCAGGCGGCGCAGTGGTTCTCCAACTTCCTGACCGACCGCGGCGGGAAGGTCGTGCTCCCCTCGCGGGTGGGAGGGGAATGGGATCAGAGCGCCACGGGGACGGCGTTCACCCTCGTGGACCGGGGGGGACTCGAGCACCGGTTCGAGCTGCCACCCCCCAGGTACCCCGTCTCGCTGGACCTGACCGGGGTAAGCAGCAAGGTGACCGAAAGCAACGACGTGAACGACGTCTGCATGTTCAAGGTGTGGCTGAAGGTCAGCATCCCCGCCATGAAGTACGAAAAGGAGTTCAACGCCTTCAGCTCGAAGACCCTCGTGAAGGGGGTGCAGAGCTTCGAGGAGAAGAACGAGCTGTTCGACCTGCTGTACCAGTTGACGGCGAAAGCCGCCAGGGAGGCTGAAATATGAGACGCGTGGTGTTGCAGGTACTGTTTCTTGTCGTTTCGTTCCTTGCCTTTTGCGCAGAGGCGACAGCCGCCCAGTCGGTGAGCGCGGTCGGGCAGGCGGAGATCGTCGGCTCAAACAGGGATGGCGCGCGCAGCACCGCCCTCACCAACGCCTTCAGGGATGCGGTGGAAAAGGGGATCGGCGTCTGGGTGCAAAGCCAGACGGAAGTAAAGGACGCCGCCCTGGTGCGGGACCAGATACTGACCCGGGCGGAGGGATACGTGACCGAACACGAGATCCTCAAGGAGAAGGTCGAGGGGAACGTGCTGGTGGTGACCATCAAGGCGACCGTCGCCGTCGACAAAATCGGCGCGGACATACGTTCGCTGGTGGCAAGGGTGTCCGGGTCCATGGGGAACCCCTCCATCGCGTTTGTCCTCACCACCTGGGAGAGGCGCGGCGAGAATGGGGCGTCGAGCGACCCCTCGGTTGTCGAGGAATCCGGCAGCAGGGCCGGAAAGGACGGCTCCCTGGCCAAGATCGACGAGGAAATCTGGAAGAAATACCCGGACATGACCATAAACGACTCCTTCCAGCAGGAGTTTCTCGCCAAGAATTTCGACCTGATGGCGACCGATCAGGCGCGGCAGATCGCCGTGGCGGAATCCCTCGCCAAGAGTTCGGTCGACCCCAACGACCGGAAGGCGGTGCGTCAATCGGCGGCCAAAGAGGGGGCCAGCTACGTCGCCAGGGGGGAAATCCGCATCCTCGGTTCCGGCGTGTCGGAAGCGACCGGCAACCTGGAGGTGAAGACCCAGATAGGGGTGGAGGTCATAGAAGTCGGCTCGGGCGACGTGGTCGGCTCCTACACCAACACCATGACCGCTGCGAGCGGCAACGCCGGCGAGGCCCGGATGCAGTCGATCAAGAAAAACGCCGTCCTCGCCGCGCGCACCCTGGCCGGACAGACCGTCGACGTCTGGCAGAAAAGGTCGCTAAACGGCAGGCAGTACAGCATAGAGGTGCGCAACATCAGGAGCGTCAGGTCGCAGCAGCTCCCGATCCTCTCCGCCATCAAGGGGCTGGCCCAGATAACGAGCCAGACCAACTCCGACAAGAGCACCCTCCTGGTGAAGGTGGTGTTCAAGGGGGACAAGGAGGCGCTCGGGACGGGGATACTGGAGGCGGTCGGCTCGAAACCGGGATTCTCCGAGGCGGAGTTCGACGGACCCTCCAACGAGGACGGCAAGATACTCTTCACGTTCAAATAGCCGGTATGGCAAACGACACCAAGGGAGGGAGAGCATGAGAGGGACTATCGGTCTGGCGGTATGCGCGGGGATGTTGATGGCTGGTGTGCAGGCGTACGGCTGGGGGCTTCCCGGCGTCGGCTCGTTATTCCCCAAGGAGAGCGGGGCCAAGGTCGACGTGGGCGCGCTGACGGTCAGGGAGGCCGTCCTGAAGGTACGGGTGAACATGGCGACGGTCAGCCTGGCGAGCGGGCTGATCGAGGTGCAGAAGGCGTGCGGCAAGGCGACCGAGGCGGCCAGACTTGAGGCTGCGCTGGCGGAGGCGAAGAAGAACCCGTCCGACATCGAGGGGACCAAGAAGCTCTGCGCCGAGGTCAACAACGCCAGCGCTGCCATGAACCGGGTCGACCTGGACGCGACCATGAACAAGGACGAGGCGCGCCTGCGTCTCGGGAAGTCGCTTCTGTACCTCGGGGTGGGGTCGCTGCTGGACCTGCAGGCCTCCAACGACGCCAGGAGTCTGGTCGGCGACATCACCGGCAGCCTGAAAGCGGTGCAGGCCTCACCGGCAACCTACGGCCTGTCGGCGGCGGTGAACCTGACCTCGGGGCTCAGCACGGCGAAGTTCGTCGCGGAGACGGTCCCGGGACAGCTCACCTCCATCTCGCAGCTGACCAGGGGGCTTGTGAAGTACGCGGAAACCAACAAGATCGAGATCCCCTCCAGGAGCGAGCAGGAGAAGATGGCGGCGGCGATGGAGAAGGAGTAGCGGGATTCCCCACCGGCGGCAGCCGCCGCCGGTGGGGGGGGGCGTCTGTACCATGCCGATTCATTTCATGCCGACTTCCCGCCTCTCCAGCCAACCGTCCTACCTCTCAGCCGCCGATAGTGTCACAGCGCACGACATAAATCCCCGAAGTCTAATATTAACAGTCATTAACCTGCCGGCCGGGCGCAATTGCATAGCTATTGCCCTATGATACCCTTGGACGAAGGTCCGTCGTCCCTGTCTTTCCCAGATATTGAGAAAAAGCTTTTGCGGATAGGCAAATCAGCCGATACAGCAAAAGCAAGTTTCATACAGAGAAATGGTCCGCTGTAACATATTAACCGTTGACAATAAGAATAAAATATTAAATTATTCCCGCTCTTGATGATTCCATTGTCCGTCTAATCGGTCGGATCTCTTTCCTGCCGTCGGGGTGGCAATGCGGACCGGTGGGGGGAGCGCTTTTGCAGCTTCGCGGGAACCAAGGAGAAGACGTGAAACGTGCACTGAAGAAGACCCGGAAGAGATGCGTTTGTGGCCTGCAGCTTGGGACAGCGGCCCTTCTTGTCGCGCTGTCGGGGACCTCGCCGGTATCGGCGCTCGAACGGCCGGAAGAAACCCGGCAGCCGGACCTGGCCGAGATGGACCTTGAGCAGCTGACGAACCTCAAGGTCGAGAAGGTGTACGGGGTTTCCAAGTTCGAGCAGGTGGTGACGGAGGCCCCCGCCTCCGTCTCGGTGGTGACGGCCGAGGAGATCAAGCGCTACGGCTGGCGCACCCTGGCGGACGTGCTGAGGGCGAGCCGCGGGTTCTTCGCCAGCTACGACCGCAACTACAGCTATATCGGGACGCGGGGCTTCAACCGCCCCGGGGACTACAACTCCAGGGTGCTCCTCCTGGTCGACGGACACCAGATCAACGACCTCATCTACGAAACGGCGGCCATCGGGACCGAGTTCATCCTGGACCTTGCCCTGATCGACCATATCGAGATCATCCGCGGACCGAGCTCCTCGCTCTACGGCGCGGGCGCCTTCTTCGGCGTCATCAACGTCATCTCCCGCAGCGGCGGCAGTCTCGACGGGTGGGAGGTTTCCGGCGCCGCGGGAAGCCAGCGAACCGGCGCGGGGCGCCTGAGCTACGGCAAGGAGTTGAGCGGAGGGGGAGAGTTCCTCGTCTCCGGCACGGGGTACACAAGCCGCGGCAATGACCGCCTCTTCTACCCGGAGTTCAACGACCCCGCCACCAACAACGGGATCGCCTCGGACATGGACCGCGACCGTAGCTACTCCCTCTTCGGTTCCGGAAGTCTCGGCGACTTCACGCTCTCCGGCGCCCTCGTGTCACGGGACAAGAGGATACCGACCGCCTCGTTCGGCACCGTCTTCAACGACCCCCGCACCCACTCGATCGACAAGCGGGAGTACCTCGACCTCAAGTACGACAAGGCGATCGACGGCACCAGCGTGACCGCCAGGCTCTTCTACGACGAGTACCGCTACCGTGGCGAGTTCACCTACGAGACGACCGGCGACGACCCCTCCTTCTACCCCGCGACCTACGTGAACCGGGACGAGCACCTGGCCCGCTGGTGGGGAGCGGAGGTCCAGGCGAGCCGCCAGATCCTGTCGCGCCTGCACCTGACAGTCGGGGCCCTGTTCCGCGACAACTTCCAGCAGCAGCTCCCCAACTTCGACCTGGTTCAGGACGGGCGCCGCCTGAACAACAGCCACAGCAACCTCTTCTGGGCCGGGTACGGCCAGGGGGAGCTGAGGTTCTCGGACCGGCTGATCCTGAACGCGGGGGTGCGCTACGACCATTACCAGACCTTCGGAGCCGCCACGAGCCCGAGGGTGGCCCTCATCTTCATCCCGGTGGAGAAGAGCATCTTCAAGCTGGTCTACGGCGAGGCGTTCCGGGCTCCCAACGCCTATGAACTCTACTACAACGACGTCTTCAACAGCATCGAGCCGAACGCGTCGCTACGGCCCGAGACCATCACCACCTACGAGGTCATCTACGAGCAGTACTACGGCGACAAGGTACGCACCAGCCTGAGCCTGTTCCAGAACATCATCGACGACCTGATCAGCTACCAGGACGTGTCGGCGACGCAGGTGGCCTTCCGGAACGTGGACCGGGTCAAGGCCGTGGGGGGGGACTTCGGGGTCGAAAGCCACTGGAGCAGCGGGGTCCAGGCGAGGGCGAGCTACAGCTTCGTCTCGGCCAAGGACGAGATGACCCACCAGCACCTGGACTACTCACCCCGCCACCTGGCCAAGGTGAACCTGACCGCGCCGGTCTACCGGAAGCTGGTCTTCGGGGGAATCGAACTGCAGGGGACGGCCAGGCGCGAATTCAGCCACAACGGCGTCGCCGCCGCCGCGGGGGGGTACGTCATCGCCAACGCCACGCTCTTCAGCACCGGCATCATCCCGTCGCTGGAGGGGTCGTTCTCCGTGTACAACCTCCTGGACAAGCGCTTCGACGAACCGGCAACCACGGACCACCTGCAGAGCGTGATCCCGCAGGACGGGCGCACCTTCAGGGCCCAGCTTGCCTACCGCTTCTAAGGAGAAGAATCTGGCTAGAGCTCTGCGACACATACCGGCACGGCGCCTGCGCCGGACGGCGGCGATGCTCATCGGGGCGGCGCTCGCACTCTTCCCGTCGACGGAGCCGCGTGCGGATCTCCCCCAGGAGTACCAGGTGAAGGCCGCCATGGTCTTCAACATCGCAAAATACGTCGAGTGGCCGACGGAGAGCCTCGCCGCCGGCTCCTCTCCTCTCATCGTCTGCAGCATCGGCCGCGGGCCGTTCGCCGCGGCGCTGGAGCGTTACCAGGGGAAGACGGCCATGGGGCACCCTCTCGCCCTGCGGCGGCTCGCGCCGGGGGAGGAACCGGGGGAGTGCCATGTCCTGGTCATCAGCGGGATAGAGAAACGCTACCTGGCGGGGATACTGGAGCAGGCACGCAAAAGGCCGGTCCTTTCGGTGAGCGACCTCCCGGACTTCGCCCAGGCGGGAGGGATCATCGGCCTGGTCGAGCAGGAAGGGAAGGTCCGTTTCGAGATCAACATGAAGACCGCCAGGCAGTCGAGGGTGAAGATCAGCTCGCAGCTCCTCAAGCTGTCGAGGATACTGAGGGAGGGCGAGTGATGGGGCGCCCGGGCGAGAACTACATCAGGAACCTTCCGCTGCAGCGAAAGCTGATGGTGATCATCATGCTCTGCTGCGGCGTCACCCTCATGGCCGCCTCCCTGTTCTTCGTGGCCCGGGAGGTGAAGGTGCTCTACCGCGCCCAGCAGGAAGACCTCCTCTCCTTCGCCGACATGATCGGCAAGAACGTCGCCTCGGCCCTGGTCTTCAACGATCCCGCGTCGGCGCAGGAGACCATAAGGCCTCTCATCGTGAAGAAGTCGATACTGGCCGCGTACGTGGTGAGCCGGGACGGCCACCTCTTCGCCCGCCACGTCGCGCCGCAGGCGGACGTCGGCTCCCTCGCGCTGGAGAAACTCCCGCGCGAGGCTGCTCCCGCCGAGATCCTGAAGGCGGTGGACCGGATCCGGGAGGAGGTGCGCGGCTCCATACTCACCGGCCGCGCCAGCCTGGTCAAGCCGATCTACGTCGATTCGGACCAGGTCGGAACGGTGGTGATCCACGCCAGCACCACCGGATTTCTCAACAGCCTGCGCTGGACCGTCCTGGCGACCCTCCTCTTCATGACCGTCGCCTTCGTCGCGGCGTACATCTTCTCGGCCTGGCTGCAGCAGATGGTCTCGGCCCCGCTCCTGAAGCTTCTCGCCGTGATGAAGGAGGTCTCCGGCAGCAAGAACTTCGCCATCCGGGCGCAGAGGCCTTCGAGCGACGAGATCGGGCTTCTTTACGACGGTTTCAACGAGATGCTCTGCGAGATAGAGGAGCGGAACCAGATCCTGAGGCAGCGGCAGGCCCACCTGCAGCAGCTGGCGCACTACGACCCCCTGACCCGCCTGCCGAACCGGACCCTCTTCTACGACCGCCTGGCGCAGGCGCTCTTCCACGCGGACCGGGCGAAGGAGGTGATCGCCGTCATCTTCATCGACCTGGACCACTTCAAGGACGTCAACGACACCCTGGGGCACCGGACCGGGGACCTCCTCCTGGTCGAGGTCGCCAACCGGCTCTCCACCGTGGTCAGGAGCTGCGACACGGTGGCGCGGCTGGGGGGGGACGAATTCACCGTCTTCGCCCAGAACATCGACTGCGCCCATAACGCCTCGATCGTCGCCGAGAAGCTCCATTGCCTCTTCGCGGCTCCCTTCCGGCTCGGCGCCAGCGAGATCTACGTCACCGCCAGCATCGGGATCACCCTCTTCCCCAACGACGGCAAGACGGTGGACGAACTCCTGATGAACGCGGACATCGCCATGTACCACGCCAAGTCGTGCGGCAAGAACGTCTTCAAGCTGTTCGACAAGAGGATGAACGAGCACGCCAGCGAACGGGTCACGCTCATTTCCGACCTGCGGAGCGCCATCGAGCGCGAGGAGTTCGCCCTGCAGTACCAGCCCAAGGTCGATCTCCTCTCCGGGAAGGTGACGAGCGTGGAGGCGCTGGTGCGCTGGATGCACCCGAGGCTCGGGCTCCTGGCGCCGGACCGCTTCATACGGCTCACCGAGGAGAGCGGGATGATCGTCGAGCTGACCGACTGGGTGCTGCGAAGCGCCTGCCTGCAGGCGAAGGCGTGGCGGGAGGCGGGTCTCCCGCCGGTCCGGGTGGCGGTGAACATCTCCCCGTACCATTTCCAGCGTCAGGACGTGAAGCGCTCCGTCTGCTCGGCCCTCGCCGCGACGGCGCTCGATCCCTCCCTTCTGGAGGTGGAGATCACCGAGTCGGCCCTGATGCAAAACGACGAGTACACCTGCAGGGTGCTGGGGGAGCTGAGGGAGATGGGAATCACCGTCTCGGTCGACGATTTCGGCACCGGCTACTCCTCGCTCAGTTACCTGCACCGGTTCCCGATCAACACCCTGAAGATCGACCGGACCTTCATCCTGAACATGATGAAGAGTTCGGAGGACCAGGCCATAGTCACCGCAATCATCGCCATGGCCAAGAGCCTCAAGATGCAGATCGTGGCGGAAGGGGTGGAAACGGTGGACCAACTGGAGATGCTCAAGGGGGAGGGGTGCCACCAGATCCAGGGGTTCCTGGTGTCGCGCCCCGTGAACGCCGAGCACGTCACCCAGTTCTTCAACGACGACAACCACTTGCGGCAGCACGGAAGTAACCCTGCGGGGCCGCCCGGGGCTTTCCCCTCGGCGGCGACCCGCTGAGGGGGCGCGGGCGGACTCCTTGAGCCGCCGCAGCAAAGGTGACGAGATGCCCGTATCGAGCTGGAACCGTCTACTGTCGCTGTCGCTGGTCCTGTCGGCCCTCTTTCTTTGCGCCGCGCAGGCTCCCGGCGCCGCCTCGCCCGGCGCGCGGGGTGCGCAGCGGCTGGAGGGGCGCCAGGCCGTCGCGCTCTCGCCGGACGCCGATCTGAAAAAGGAGTGGGTGGACCGGGGAGAGGGAGGCGCCGCCGGGGAGGAGCGGGACGAGCTTCTGCGGCCCTGGGCGGGGGTGGACGAGAAGCGCTCGCGCCCGAGCTGGACCATCTTCGCGGGGGTCGTTGCCTTCCTTGGCGGGGGGCTCCTTCTGGTGGTCGGGTACTGGAACTACGTGCTGCAAAAGATGGTGCAGGGACGCACCGCCTCCCTTGCCCAGGAGCTCGAGGAGCGGCGCAAGGCCGAGGAGGTCCTGAAAGAGCTGACCGGGCGGCTCGAGGAGCTGATCGGGGAGCGGACCGCCGAACTGGAAAGGGAGATCGGCGACCGCAGGAGGTCCGAGGAGGCGGCCCTCTCCAGCGAGAGGCTGTTCCGGGAACTGTTCCAGAACATCGCCGATCCCGTCTACATCTCCGATGCTTCGGGGCGGATCCTGGCCGCGAACCAGCAGGCGGTCAGGGAACTCGGCTACCCGGAAGAGGAACTGCTGGCGCTCATGGTGCACGACCTGGACGTGATCTACCACAACGACGAGCGCCTGGCGGGGAAGTTTCGCGAGTTCACGGAGAACTCCCCGCTCACCTTCGAGTCGGTGCACCGGCGCAAGGACGGCTCCTTCTTCCCGGTCGAGGTCAACGCGCTGCTGATCGACTTCAACGGGAGCCCCTGCGTCATGGGGGTCGCCAGGAACATCTCGGAGCGCAAGAGGGGGGAGCAAGAGCGCCTGAAGCTCGAGAAGCAGCTCCTGCACGCACAGAAACTGGAGAGCCTGGGCGTTCTGGCGGGCGGCATCGCCCACGACTTCAACAACATCCTCACGGCCATCGTGGGGAACGCGGATCTCGCCCTGATGCGGCTCGCCCCCGACTCCCCGGTCCGCGACAACCTGCAGCGGATCGAGAAGTCCGCCCTGCGCGCGGCCGACCTGGCCAAGCAGATGCTCGCCTACTCGGGGAAGGGGCGTTTCCTGATCGAACGGGTCGACCTGAACCGGCTCCTGGAGGAGATGCTCAACATGCTGGAGCTCTCCGCCTCCAAGAAGGTCCTGCTCAGGTTGAACCTCACCCGCCTTTTGCCGACGGTGGAGGCGGACGCGAGCCAGTTGCGCCAGATCGCCATGAACCTGATCCTGAACGCCTCTGAGGCGATAGGGGAGAAATCCGGGGAGATCACCGTCTCGACCGGCTCCCTGTTCTGCGACCGCGCCTACCTGAACGACGCCTGGTTCGACAAGAACCTCCCGGAGGGGCTTTACGTCTTCCTCGATATAGCGGATAATGGCTGCGGCATGGACCGGGACACGCTCTCCAGGATCTACGACCCCTTCTACACCACCAAGTTCACCGGCCGGGGACTCGGCATGGCGGCGGTCCTCGGTATCGTCAGGGGGCACAAGGGGGCGATCAAGATCGACAGCGAGCCGGGGGCCGGGACCACGATCAGGATCCTCCTCCCGGCCGGCGCGCTCCCCAGCGAGGAACCGGCGCGCGAGGCGGAAGAGGACCGGTGGCGGGGGCGCGGCAAGGTCCTGCTGGTCGACGACGAGGAGACGGTGCGGGCCATCGGGAGCGAGATGCTGCGCGAGCTGGGGTTCGAGGTGCTGACGGCGGACGACGGACGCGAGGCGCTGGAAACCTTCCGCAGCTCTTCGGAGATCTCCTTCATCATCCTCGACCTGACCATGCCGCACCTGGACGGCGAGCAGACCTTCGTGGAACTGCGAAAGCTCGACCCGGGCGTCAGGGTGATCATGTCCAGCGGCTACAACCTCCAGGAGGTCAACCACCGGTTCGCCGGCAAGGGACTGGCCGGGTTCATCCAGAAGCCCTACAACCTCTCGGCGCTGCGCGCCGTGGTGAAGCAAAGCCTGGCACGGGTCGGGGCGACCTCGCGGCAAGATGAAAAGGAAGAAAGCCCATGAACGAATTGATCATAAGTCTGAAGACCGGCGACAGGATACAGGGGAAGCTGACCCGCTCTTTCAGGAACAACGATACCGACGTCGAGGTGCTGGTGAGCGACGCCAGGGAGAAGCTCCTCTTCTCCCTGGACGAGATCTGCTACATCCGCTTCCTGAAACCTCCCGCCGCCATCACGGCCGGCGAGCCGGCGACGGTCGAGGAGGTGCAGACCATCGCCGGGGAGACCTTCCGGGTCGCCGTCTTCGACAACTGGAACTTCATCAAGGGGTTCATCGGTCTGCTGGAGGACGAGGTGGAGGAGTACCGGACCATCTTCTTCACCGAGAGCGCCGTGCGCTACCGCCAGGAGGCGCGCTACACCGGGGAGATCCTGAAGGAGCGGGGACTGGTGACCAACGGGACGCTGAAGGACACGCTGAAGGCCCAGGAGGAGCAGCGGCGCCGCGGCAAGGGGGAGAAGGGGGAGAAGGGGGGGGAAGGCGCCATCCTGCTCGACGAGGCGGTGACCGAGAGCAGCGGGCCGAGCGAGGCCGAGCTGCGCCACACCAGGGTGGGCGACATACTGGTGGAGGCGGGCCTGGTGAGCCGCGAGCAGGTCGAGGCCGCCTTCAAGAGCCAGAAGGGGAAGAAGCTCCAGGTCGGGGAGATGCTGATCATGAAGGGGCTGATCTCCGAGGAGCAGCTCCTCTCCGCGCTGGCGACCAAGTTCCGTCTCCGCTTCGTGGACCTGGAGACGGTGATTCCCTCGGACGCCGCCCTGCAGGCCATCTCCGAGGGGCTCGCCACCCGTCTCAACGTCTTCCCGATCTCGCTCGAGGGCCGAAAGCTCGTGGTCGCCACCTCCGCCCCCACGGACCTCACCATCGGGGACAACCTCCGCTTCTCGACCAACTGCGCCACCGAACTGGTGGTCGCCCCCTCGAAGCAGATCGCGGCGGCGATCGAGAAGTACTACCGCAACCGGGTCGAGACGGTGGACACGCTCCTGAACTCCATGAAGGGCGAGGCGGAGACGGTCACCGTCGAGGAGGAGGTGGACGACGCGCGCCTTCTCTTCGAGCCGGATTCCAAGATCATCTCGCTGGTGAACCGCATCCTGGTCGACGCCTACAAGCAGGGGGCTTCCGACATCCACTTCGAGCCCGGGATCGGGAGCGAGCCTTTGGGCATCCGCTACCGGATCGACGGAGAGTGCGTCTCGGCCCACAAGGTCGCCTCGTCGTACAAGGGGGCGATCTCGGTCCGCATCAAGATCATGGCCGACCTGAACATAGCGGAGCGGCGCAGGCCGCAGAGCGGGAAGATCCTGCTCCGCTACCGGCAGCAGATGCTCGAGTACCGCGTGGAGATCACCCCCATGGTGGGGGGGCGGGAGGCCGCCGTGCTCAGGCTTCTGGCCGCGTCGAAGCCGCTCCCTCTGCACGAGCTGGCGCTCGGGCCGTACAACCTTGGGAGGTTCATGGGGATCCTGGACAAACCGCACGGCATCATCCTCTGCGTCGGGCCGACCGGTTCCGGCAAGACCACCATGCTGCACTCGGCCCTGGGGCACATCAACTCCCACGAGAGAAAGATCTGGACCGCCGAGGACCCCGTGGAGATAACCCAGAAGGGGCTTTGCCAGGTGCAGGTGAACCACAAGATCGGGTTCACCTTCGCCGAGGCGCTCCGCTCGTTTCTGCGGGCCGACCCGGACGTCATCATGATCGGGGAGATGCGCGACGCGGAGACCGCGAAGATCGCCATCGAGGCATCCCTCACCGGGCACCTGGTTTTCAGCACCCTGCACACCAACAGCGCCCCCGAGGCGGCGGTGCGCCTGATCGAGATGGGGATGGACCCCTTCAACTTCAGCGACGCGCTCCTGGGGATCGTGGCCCAGCGGCTGGCGAAGAGGCTCTGCAAGCACTGCAAGAGGCCTTCCCGCAAGAAACAGGAGATCTACGACGAGGTGGTGGGCCAGATCGCCGCCATCTCCGGCAACCAGCCGGAGCTGGTGCCGAGCTTCCAGGAGGCGAACATCATGGAGGCCACCGGCTGCGACGAGTGCAACGGCTCCGGGTACAGGGGGCGCATCGCCATCCACGAGCTGATGGTGGGGAGCGAGGGGGTCAAGATCGCCATCAGGCGGGAGAAGGCGATGGACGAGCTGAGGGCCATCGCCATGTCGGAAGGGATGTGGACCCTGAAGATGGACGGCCTCATGAAGGTGCTGAGCGGCGACACGGACCTGGAGCACATACTCAAGGTCTGCATGTAGAGCCCGTGCCGGCGGCTAGACCGCCACGCCGACCGGGAGCGTATCCTCGGGCGTCTCCGGCGCCTCGGCAAGCGGGGCACGCAGCGGCACGCTCACCACGAACTCGGTTCCCTTCCCCGGCACGCTCCGGACCGTGATCTCCCCCCCATGTTTCTTCACGATGTCGTAGCTGATGGAGAGCCCGAGGCCGGTACCCTTCCCTGCCGGCTTGGTGGTGAAGAACGGCTCGAAGATCCGGTCGCAGATCTCGGGGGGAATGCCGCTCCCGGTATCGGCGACCGAAACGTGGACCTGCGTCGCATCTGCCCAGGTCGTCACCGTTATGGTCCCCGCCGTCTCTATGGCGTGCGCCGCGTTCACCAGCAGGTTCATGAAAACCTGGTTCATCTGCTGCGCGAAGCAGGTGACCTGCGGCAGCTCCCCGTACTGCTTGACCAGTTCCGCCTTGTACTTGATCTCGTTCCAGATGATGGAGATGGTGGTGTCGAGGCAGGCATTGAGGTCGGCCTCCGCCATCTGGCTGCTGTCCAGCCTGGAGAAGGACTTCAGGTTCCTCACGATGCCCTCTATCCTCTCGATCCCCCCGAGGCTCTCGGTGATGATCTCCGGGATGTCGTTCAACACGTAGTCGATCTTCAGCTCCCGCCGGCGCCTCGCCACCTCCTCCCTCAACTGGTGCGACTCTTCCAGCATGCCGATGTACCCCACCAGCTTGGAGAGGTAGCGGTCGATGGCGGAGATGTTGCTCTTCACGAAGCCGACCGGGTTGTTGATCTCGTGGGCCACCCCCGCGGCGATCTGTCCTATGCTGGCGAGCTTCTCCGTCTGGATCACGCAGCTCTGCATGGAGGCGAGGCTTTCCAGCGCCTGGGCCAGCTCCCTGTTCTTTTCCGCCAACGCGGTCTCGATCTCCTTCCGGGCCGTGATGTCCTGCGAGACGTGCACCACCTGGGTCACCACCCCATGGCAGCTCTGTACCGGCGCGACCACCGCCTGGAAGAAGCGCTCCTTGCCGTCGCTCCCGATGCGCCCCACCTCCTCGATCACCGTTTTCCCGGTGAGCAGGCAGTGGTCGACGGGGCAGTCCTGGCACACCTCCTCGCACCCCCAGTAGTAGTGATGGCACTTGCCGCCGACGATCCGCTCCTTGGGCTCTCCCCAATCCCTCACCAACCACTCGTTCACGTCCACTATGGTCTTGTCCGCCGCGTTGAAGATCAGGATCCCCATCGGGATGGCGTCCAGTATGGTGCGGGTGAAGCTGAAGGCGGCGTCGAGGCGGTCCCTGGAGACCAGCGTGGTCGAGAGTCTCTCGATGGTCCCGTTGAGGGCGGTGGCGAGTTCCCTGGTCTCCCTGCTCCCCTCGACCGGGGCGGCGCAGGTGAGGTCCTCCCCGATCCCGCCGGCGAACTGGGCCAGGTGGCGCAGGGGTAGCGTTATGTGATGGGCTATCCAGAAGCTCGCCACGGCGAGGAGCAGGATGATGGCGGCGGTGCCGATGACGAGGCGGAGGTGGAGGTGGTCGATGGCCCTCCTGACCTCGGTGTCGTACACCCCCGTCCCGATCACCCACCCCCACGGCTGGAAGGACTTCACGAACGAGAGTTTCTTCACCGACAGAGGGGAGCCCGGTTCCGGCCACCGGTACGGCACGAACCCCTCTCCCTCGTTCCGGCAGATGGCGGCGAACTGGTCGAAGATCAGATCCCCCGCCGCATCGCGGTAATCCTTGAGCGGCTTGCCGTTCAGCCCTTGCTCGATGGGGTGCATCAGCATGACGGGGGTCAGGTCGTTGACCCAGAAATACCCGCTCTTCGCGTAGCGCATGGAGCCGACCCGCTCCAGAGCCAGTTCCTTCGCCCGCTTCTCGCTCAGTTCTCCGCTTACGCTCCGTTGGTAGTAGACGTTGACGATGGAGTGCGCCGTCTGGACCAGGGTCCGGATCTCCTCCTTCTTGCTGGCGTACAGTTCCTGCTCGAAAAGAGGGAGCAGGTAGAAAGGTATCCCGATGGAGACGATGCATACGGCTGCGAAGCAGATGCAGAGCATCTGAGCCAGGATCGGGACCCCGTTTTTACCTTTCATCCGCGTCATCATTTAATCCTCACAGGTTGCTTCTTAATCATTCGCAGCCGCTCTCAAAGCTCTTCCCCCTCCCGTCAAGGGAGGGGGGGAGCCACTTGCGTGAAACCGGACGATGCTTACCTATAATGAGAACAACTGTAGGGTTTTTATCGGTAGTTATCGGCGCCGCTGCAGGGGAGAAATGCGACCGGGGGTGCCGAATACTCCCGTACCGGCACCTTCCCCGGCGATCAGCGCGAGAGGGAGGAGAGCCCCTCGCGGACCGCGTACTTGGTGAGCTGCGCGATGCTGTAGAGATCGAGTTTCTTCATGAGCATCTGTCGCTGGTTCTCCACGGTCTTCACGCTGACCTCCATGTGGAAGGCGACCTCCTTGGTGCTGTTGCCGTCCGCTATCAGCTGCAGCATCTCCCTTTCGCGCGTGGTGAGCCTGACGTAGGTTGATTCGTCGTCCTGCGGGATGCGCCGGAGGTAATCCTTGACGATCAGTTCGATGATGCGCGGCGGCAGGTAGGTCTCGTTCTCTGCCACGGCCCTGATCGCCTTGACCAGCTCGGCAAAGGCGCAATCCTTGAGCAGGTAACCGAGGGCGCCCGCCTTGAGCGACTCGACTACGAAACGCCGGTCCGTTTCCATCGACAGGGCCAGGATCCGGCTGCCGGGAATCTCGGAGACGATCTGCCGGGTCGCGTCGATGCCGTTCATGTCCGGCATGGTGAGGTCCATGACGATGACGTCCGGGTGCTTCTCGTGCGCCTGGGCCACGGCCTCCGTCCCGGTCCCTACCTGCGAGACGACTTCCAGGTCCGGCTCCCGTTGCACGAGGGAGCAGAGCCCCTCGCGGAAGATGACGTGGTCGTCAGCAAACATAATTTTCAAGGCCATCCGTTTCCTCCTTCCAGTTGCTGCTGTGATCCAGGGGGACTGCGAAGGTGACCCGTGTCCCCTCGCCGGGGAGCGAATCGAGTGTCAGCCGTCCCCCCAGGTAGGCAATCCTCTGCTGCAGGTTGAAGAGGCCGAACCCCCCTTCCTTTTTCTGAGGGAAACCGCTCCCTGTCTGGCTCATGCCGACGCCGTCGTCGGCAACGGTGACCATGACGACCTCTCCCTCCCGCCTGAGCGAGACGGTCGCCTTCCTGGTCCCGGCGTGCTTCACCACGTTGAGCAAAAGCTCGCGCACGGCCTGGAATACGACGGAGCGGATCTCGTAGGCGAGGGGCTTGGGGGAACCGTCGTCCAGGCACTCGACCTGCAGCTGGTAATCCTCCTCTAGTTCCTCCGCAAGCCACTGCACCGCCGACTCCAGCCCCGCGGTCGCCAGAATGGGGGGGCGCATCTGGAAGGTGAGCGACCTGATGTCGTGGAGCGTCTGCTCCAGCAGGCATCGGATCTCCACCGCATCCTTTTCCCGCTCCCGGTCCTCGAGCTGGTGCGCCAGAAGCTCCAGCTTCATCTTCCCCAGCAGCAGCCGTTGCCCCACCTGGTCGTGCAGTTCGCCGGCTATGCGGTTTCTCTCCCGCTCCTCCGCCATGGTCAGCTCCATGGCCAGGTCCGAGAGCTTCCGCTGGTGTGCGCGGAGTTGCCGCTCGCTCCGTTTGCGCTCCTCGATCTCACTTTCGAGCTGCCGGTTGCTGAGGGAGAGGGAGGCGGTGCGGGCCTGAACCTGCTGTTCCAGGCTCTCCCTGTAATCCGCCAGCGCCTTTTCCGCCATCCTCTGCTGCGTCACGTCGAGGACGATGGAGAAGATCAGCTTTTCCCGCCCCACGTCCACCGCGGTCGGATACACCTCGACGGTCCGCGTCTCGCCGCCGGCCAGGCGGTGCGTGGCCGTAAAGGGGATCTCGTTCCCCGCCGCGATCCTGTCGATGGCGACTTTGAGTTCTTCCGGGGGGAGACAGTTGATCTCGGACAGGCTCATGCCGCGCAGACCGCCGGGGTAGCCGTAGAATCTCGTGGCGGTGCGGTTGGCGGCGACGATATTGCGCGACTGCGGGTCGATGAGAAGCATCACGGCGGCATGGTTCTCGAACATCATCTTGAACCTGGTTTCGGACTCCTCTACCCGCCTCTCCAGCCCGCTGTTCAGGCTGTCCAGCGACTGGTATTGCTGCGCCAGCGCGGCGCAGGTCTCGCGGAAGTTGTCTATCACCCCGGCCACCTCGCGGACGTTGCTGCTCGGGAGGGTCACCTCTTTCCCCTCGCGCACCAAAAGCGGCAGCCTCTGGGTCTCCTCGCGCAGGGTCTCCAGGTCCGCGGTAAGCCTCCTGCAGATCACCTGCGACAGGGGGACCACGATGACTATCAGCAGGGCCAGCATCCCCAGCGAGAAGGTCGCATCCGATTGCAGGGCGCGCAGCACCGGTTCATACGGGGATTCCACCACGACCTTCCACGGGATATCGGGACTGACGGGCCCCTGTTTGATATAGAGCGACCTCTTCTGGCGCTCCAGTAGGGTCGCTCCCGCAGCCGGCGGGGTCCAGTGCGTCACCCCGCTGCCGACCTCGACGGCCGACCCTTTCGGGTTCCTCCTGAAGGGGGTCATGATGGGTAGGTCGTCCCGGGTGCTGGCGACCACCTGGTCGAGCCGGTCCAGTATGGTTATGGAAACCCGGCCGGCTCCCACGATCCCGCGCAGGTATTTCCTGATTTCCTCGATCCTCACCACCTCGATCGCGACCCCCTTGCGCACCCCCTGCACCGTCAAAGGGGCTATCAGGACCACGACGGGGGAAGGTTTCCCGATACGGCTCATGACGACGTCTCCCACCTGCGTCCCGCCATCGTCCCGCATCGTCTTCAGGTAGGTACGATCCGAATAGTCGCGGCCGATGGTGGAACGCCCGAGTTCGTCACGGAGCGGGAAATAGGCGGTGGTGACCAGCTTCCGGTTCAGGATCCCCATCCGCTTCACGCCGGGGCTCGTGGCAAGGACGTTCTCCACCAGCCGCTGCATCTCCGCCGCGGGTACCCGGTCCGGGTCCCCCACCTGCTTCGCCAGTGTCTGGACGACCTGGTTTTGGTCGTTAAGCCACAGGGAGACAACCTCTTTCGAGATCACGAAGGCGTGGTCCGTTTCCTGAGACAGAGCTTCGGATTCCTCGTGCAACGATTTCCTGATGTCCGTCAGTATCAGGATGAGGGCGGGAGCGAGAACCATCGAGACCATGATGGTGAAAACGATCTGGTTCAGTGTGGGGAGTTGCGACGTTTCGTGCCGGCGGACCTTGTGCGGAATCAGGTTGAAGATGGAAGCCAAGAGGGCGTTGCAGGTGTTGTTGACCAGTTGCTTGGCGCAGATGAGCAGCGTGAACTGGAAGCTCACGCCGGGGACGACGTACGGCAGGACCATGGTAAGCGGGATGCCGCAGCAGCACCAGAAGACGATGTCGTGAACCAGGAGGGAGGAGCGGCCGCGCCTCGCGATGCGCCACCCCACGAAGGCGGCCTCCGCCGTCAGGATCAGCATGCCCCACGGGTGCTTCCAGATGAGCAGCGTGCACGAACTCGCGATCAGGCTGGCGAGGACTCCCGTCCCGATGCCATGGCGCATGACGGCGATCATGACGAAGAACGAGCCGAAAGCGAAGTCCAGGCTGGAAAAAAGGGGGAGCTTGAACCAGTTCCCCGCGAACCCGAGCACTCCGAACAGCAGGCCTGCCGCAAGCGACGGCCCTTGACTCAACCCCCTGCGATGCTCTGACAATGCTGCTACCTCCGGCTGGTGACCTCCCTTGAATGACACCCTTCTAAAGAAATATCGGCCTTAGGCATATGAATATTTAACTTTTTAAGGGGGTGGGTGAGAAAAAACCTGAAGCGCTATCACAATCTCCCCCTCCCCTTCAAGGGGAGGGTCGGGGTCACTGCCGTTAAGTTAAGGATTGTCGTTAGCTCCCCCTCCCTTGACGGGAGGGGGCCGGGGGGTGGGTGAAGTTGCCAACGTCGCGAAATGTGGCACCTACCCCCCCCCCCTAACCCCCTCCCGCAAGGGGAGGGGGGACTGGATATGCAGGATTGAGCCTTAACCTAACGGCAGTGAGGGTCGGGGTGGGGATGGGGTACCTGACGGCCGTTCCACGGGCTCTCCCGCAAAGGCTGCGATGCGCAGCGAGTTGCCGAGGACGGTAAGGCTGGAGACGACCATGGAGAGGGCGGCGAGCAGCGGATGGAGCACGCCGGCGGCGGCCGCGGCGAGCGCCACCGCGTTGTAGGCGAAGCTCCAGGCGAAGTTCCCCCGGATGATGCCGCAGGTCCGCCTCGCCAGCTCGATGAGCCAGGGAATGGAGGCGAGGCTCCCGGAGAGGATGACCACGTTGCCGGCCTGCCGCGCGAGTTCCATTCCGGAGCCGAGCGCCATCCCGGTGTCGGCCGCGGCGAGTGCCGGGGCGTCGTTCACGCCGTCGCCGACCATGGCGACCTTCCTCCCCGCCGCCCGCGCCTGCGCTATCGCCTGAAGCTTTTGTCCCGGGGTGCGCGGCGCCTCAACCCGGTCCATCCCGACCCGGCGCGCGACCGCCGCCGCGGCAGGAAACCTGTCGCCGGAAAGGAGCACGCTCGCTATCCCCAGTTTCAGGAGCCCTTCCGTGCAGCGCGGCGCGTCGGGGCGTACCGTGTCGGAGAGCAAGACACGGCCGCGCAGCTTCCCGTCCCAGGCGACCTCGATCACGCTGCAGCTCCCGCCCGTTTCGGCCGTCGCGACGTCGGCGCCGACGAAGGAGGGAGTCCCGGCCGAAACCCGTTTCGTCGCGCCCCGCCAGGTCACCGTGCCGCTGATTCCGCCGCTGGAGGAGACCTCGACGTCGTGGGCCTCCCCGATCGGCACCCCGTCCTGCCGCGCCTTCTCCAGCACCCCCCTTGCCAGGGGATGTCCGCTTGCCGACTCCAGCGCGGCGAGCCGTCCCAACAGTTCCGCTTCGCCCACGTCGGGGTCCGCCGGCCGTATTGCCTGCACTGTGGGGAGCCCCTGCGTCAGCGTGCCGGTCTTGTCGAAAAAAACGGTGTCGGTCCGGGCCATCCCCTCCATGACGCTGCCGCCGCGCACCACTATGCCGCTTCTCGCCGCCCGGGCGATGGCGAGCGAGGTAGCCAGCGGGGTGGCGATACCGATGGTGCAGGGGCAGGCGACCACCAGTACGGAGAGGGCGCTCAGAAGGGCCTTCTCGCTCCCGCCGAACATGGACCAGTAGACGGCGGCGTCGACGGCGACGATCAGGACGGCGGGGAGGAAGATGGACGCCGCCTGCTGCGCGATCCGCTCCCCCCGGGACGGGTTGGCCCAGGCATCCTGGACCATCTCGACGATGCCGTGCAGGAGGAGTTGCCGCCCCGTCCTCTCGGCCCGCACCAGCAGCGCTCCCGCCCCGTTCACCGTCCCTGCGATGACGCCGTCCCCCGGCCGGCGGGAGCGGGGGAGGAACTCGCCGGTGAAGGCCGCTTCCTCGATGCTGCTCTCCCCCTCGACGATCGTCCCGTCCACCGCCACCCGCTCCCCGGGACGCACCCGGATCAGGTCTCCGGGGGTGAGCGATTCGAGTCGCACCTCGCGGCTTGCCTCGGGAGCGACCAGAAGCGCCGTCTGCGGGAGGAGCGTTTCCAGGGCGTGCAGCAGGCCGGCGGCGCGCGACTTGGCCGAGGCCTCGATGATCTTCCCCACCGTGACCAGCACCGGGAGCATGGTCGCCGTGTCGAAGTACACCTCGCCGCTGCCGCGCAGGGCGTTCACCGCGCTGAGAGAGAAGGCGGAGAGGGAGCCGAGGGCGATGAGGAGGTCGAGGCCGGTCCTCCCGGCGGCGAATTCCCGGAGGGCTCCGGCGAGAAATGGCGGAACCAGGATGAGGAGCGCGGGGGCGGAAAGGGCGAGGAGGACCAGGCGAAAGATCCGGACGGAAGGGGGATCTACGCTCCCGGAGTAGAGGAGCAGGGAGATCATCATCACGTTCATGGCCAGCAGCGCGCCAAGGCCGAGACGGAGCAGGTTCCAGCGGTGCTCTCCCCGCTCGTGCCTCCCGATGATCGCGGCGACCATCCGGCAGGCGTGGCAGCAGAAAATCTCCGCATTGGCCGCATCCGGGCTCCCAGCCGGTCCGGCTGCGGGGAAGGGCGCGGCGACCGGCAGCCCGCAATGGGAGCAGCTGCTCCGCTCCGCTCTCCTATTCGACGCGGCCGCTTCCATGGCTCGTTCCGGTGTAGAGGGGGCATGCGCCGGTGCTGCCGCTTAGGTGCAGCACCGGCTTGGGGGGACAGCCGAGGAGATGATGGAAGACGGAGGAGCCGCGGAGGGCCGTACCGACGGCGAGCAGCAGCAGGATGGCACCCCCCGCTTTCGCGCCCCAACGGCGCAGATGCCAACCGGTGAGGCGCGCGGCTCCCCCCAGCATCATCAGCGGCAGGGCCGTCCCGGCCCAGAGGCTCGCCATGGTGGCCATGCCGCTGAGCACCGAGCCGGTCTGCAGGGAGTAGGCGATGAAGGCGACCACGATGGGGCAGGGGAGCAGGCCTGTCGCCAGCCCCATGACGAGCGCGGCTCCGGGCGACGAGGCGGAGAAGAATTGACGGGCCAACTCGGCCAGCGTCCCCTGCAGCGCGCCGTCCGTCACCTTCCGGCGAACAGGGAGCAGGCCGAGGAGGCTCAGCCCCATGAGGAACATGACGGCGCCCGCAGCGTAAGCGAGGAGGTTTTGCCAGATGGCGTGGCGCAACAGGAAGAGCTGGAAGAAGGCGCCCGTGAATCCCGCGACGGCGCCGAGGAAGAGGTAGCTGGAGAGCCGGCCGGCGTGCCAGAGCGCCTGGTGCCGGAGCATGGTCCGGTTCCTTTCCCGGGAGAGGTGCAGCACGAAGCCGCCGCACATGCCGACGCAATGCGCGAAGGCGACCATCCCCCCGGCAAGACCGACCCAGATATGTTGTGTGAAAGCTTCCATAGACGTCCTGTAGGAGCGGCATTCCTGATGGGCGATCTCCTTAATGTTTTTGGTTTGTGGCACCAGCCAGCCAGCGCACGAACAGCAACAGGCGCCACCTGTGCTCCGGCGGGACCACCCGCTCCAGCACCGGCTCGTGCCCGATGCCGGTCAGGCTCGCCCGCAGCAGTTCGCCGTCACTGTACCCTGCGACCTTCGGCGTCCTCAGGTCCGCCGGTCTCGGCGTGTAGCTGTGCCCGACCGGACCGTTTCCGGCGCCGCCTTCTCCATGGCAGAAGACGCAGTAGTACTGGTAATAGACCTGTCCCCAGGCAAGGTTTTGCGGGGTCGACTGGAGCGGGTTCTTCAGGCCTGCTGCGGCCGCGGCCGCGGGAACGCGCTCGCTGCCGGGGACGACGCTTGCCGTTCCGTTGGGAGGCGGCGGGGGGACCATCTGGAATTCCCGGAACTTGTGCTGCACCGTCATGCGCGGGCCCTTGACCAGGATGTAACCGAAGAGCGCCGCGGCCAGCAGGGCCGGGATGAGGACCAGCACGGCGATAACCTTCATCATGCTTCGCTCTTTCATCTGCGAGCTACCTCCACCTGAAGCTGAACTTCCGACCCATCCCCCCGTCCCTATCAGCAAGGAATTGGCGGAGGTTCACTCATCCTTCGCCCTCCGGGAGAGGGTGGCCGAAGGCCGGGTGAGGGCGGTGCCACGAAGAAAAATGTCGCCGCCGCCAACGCCCTCACCCCGTCCCTCTCCCAAAGGGCGAGGGGGCAGATCCCCCCTCCGGTCAAGGAAGGGACGCCACCAGCAACCACTTAACCTAACGGCCGTGACCCGTCCCTTGAAGGGGAGGGGGCTCGCTACCTGCAGCGGAAGGGCATCACTTCTCCTTCCCTCTGGCTGGCGGCTGAGGCAGCGCTTCCGGCAGGGCCGGAATCTGTCGCCTTGGCTTTTGCTCCGCGCGGGGCACCTCCGTCGAGTAAACCGACTCCGCCGGCGCGTCGGGAAGCTGCCCGAAGTCCCAGCGCCTCGGTCCATCCTGCACCACGAGGTACACCAGCCACCCGAACCCCATGATGGCTGCGCTGAAGGCGACGAGGATCACCCATTCCCAAGGGGAGGGGAGTTCCTGCTTTTCGTCGTATCGGTGTTTCTCTGCCATCGGCGCCTCACCAGTTGGGGGGGATGCTGTGATTCTCGACAATTTCGAAGATGGTGAAGGCGAGGCTGGCCAGGACCAGGAGGATGATCACCCACGGGACGAAGCTCCTGATCCAGGTCAGGAAGCTCGTGAAATCCTTCACCTTGATCTCCTCGCTCTTCTCCTCGGTGCCGCGCGGCAGCCAGAGCGCCTGGTAGGTGAGGCAGAGTATGAGCGTGAGGATGCATCCCGCCAGGAGCGTCATGATCAGCCACTGGTTTTGCAGCACGTACAGGTAGAGCATCATGGCGCATGCCTCCCGTCCGTTTGTAACCGGTTGCGTTCCCCCTCCCCGGCCCTCCCCCTCCGGGGGAGGGAGTCCGATGGCTGCCCCGTCTCGCTCTTGGGGAGGGTGTCAGGGATCTCCGCGTCCAGCGCCAGGAAGCGTGCCCGCTCCTGGTTGGCGAACTGTCCCGAGCGCACACCCCAGAAGAAGAACGCGCCGATGCCGCCGGTCATCAGCAGCAGGAAGCCGATCCACATGAATAAAAAGGCCTGTCCGTCCCAGGGGGTGTCCATTCTTGGTCCTCCGTCCATATCTCCTCCCCCCGGAGGGGGGAGGTTGGGAGGGGGGCTTCTTCAGCTTGAGCCTGGCCGTTTTCCCCCTCCCTGGCCCTCCCCCTCCGGGGGAGGGAACGTTACGACACTCTTCTGTCGCTACTTCGCCTCCGTCCCCGGCGGCGGATAGCTGTTCCGCCACGCCCCCTCGTAGGAGGCGTCGATCCCGCGCGGCTCGATGTTGGCGTCCGTGTAGCCGACGAAGGAGACGGCGAGATAATTCGCCAGGTCCCAGATCTTTTCCGACTCCAGGTGCTTCTTGAAATACGGCATCGCGGTGCCGGTTATCCCGTTCATGATCTGGTAATAGAAGATCCCGCCGATGTACCTGTTTTCCACCACGTGCCGGCGCAGCGTGGTGAAGTTGAGCGGCGGCGGGCTCAGGTACGGCTCGGCGGACCCCTTGCCGTCGCCGATCGGGCTGTGGCAGTTGATGCAGAACTGCTGGTAGATCCGTTTACCCCTCTGCAGCGCCGCCTCGGTCGCCGGGTACGGGTTCGGCATCCGCCTCCAGACCTCCGGGACCTGCGCGTGCAGCCACTCTACGTTCCGGTCGAGCCCCCCGGAGTACGCCGCCACGGCCTGCGTCTTCCACTGCCTCTGACGGGCCTGGCGGACGTCCGCCGCCTTCCCGCCCCGGGCC
>Ga0209212_1001732_pt1 | contig 33895 bp, 29 predicted proteins | sample RifGroC2_FD_183996 | JGI IMG/M metagenome (GOLD analysis project Ga0209212, IMG submission 183996) | Groundwater microbial communities from Rifle, Colorado, USA - Groundwater C2 (SPAdes) (version 2) | ecosystem: Environmental > Aquatic > Deep subsurface > Groundwater | place: Rifle, Colorado...
CAATCTGTTAAAATCAAAACCATCGAATCGTCATTCCCGCAGAGCCTGCCCTCGAATGTATCTATCGGGGGTATTTAGCGGGAATCCATATTTTATGACTGGATGCCCGATAGAACCATTCGGGCATGACAACAGTGAGAACCGAAATATTTATAGCGGAACAAAGCACAATCCTGTAAATGTCAAACCCTGCGAGTCCCCCAGCAAAGCTGGGGGTTTACCTATTGTTAATTAGGACCTGAGAAATACAGCTACCGATAAGGGCCCTCTATTTTCCCAGCACAGAGTCTTTGCACGCCTTGGCAACCCTGAACTTAACCACCTTCTTTGCAGGAATCTTTATAGCCTCTCCTGTCTTCGGGTTTCTGCCCATCCTGGCCTTTCTGTTTACCAGAACCAGCTTGCCGAGGCCTGGAAGCGTAAATGCGTTTTTCGCCTCCTTGTAAGCAAGCTGAACGAGCTTCTCGAGGACATCTGTCGCTGTCTTCTTTGTCAGCCCGGATTTTTCAGCCAGGTGTGAAATGATTTGAGACTTTGTCATTGCCTTTGCCATAATATGCACCTCCTTGTGCGTTTTTGTTTGTCTATATAGTATTTTAAAGTGCAAATTGCAAGAAAAATATTTCTTTATTTTGAGAAAAAAATACTTGACACATGTCTGTTTATGGTGTAAAAGTTGGTTAATTAAAAAAGGCCCTGCTTTTTTTTAATATATGTTTATTTGGACACAAAATAATAACAAGGGGAGGTGGTAAGACAAAAATAAATGCGGTTAAGATGTAAGTAATGGCAAAAAACATTTTGCCAATTTAACAAAAAACGGAGGTAGAAAATGAAGAAGATTCTAATGGCAGTTTTCGCAGTCCTTATGCTCGCCGCATGGGTGGCGCCAGCAATGGCAGACACCACATTCTACGGCACATACAGGGTAAGGTTGTTCACTACGAACAATGCAAATGATTACAGCAATGATACGCCGAGAAAGACGTATACAGGCACTTCTGCAAACACGCAGGACGCAGCAAGCACTACAGACAGCAACTCCTGGATAGACCAGAGGTTCCGTCTCGGTGTTGAAAGCAAGGCCTCTGATAACTTAAGGGGTTTTATGCAATTGCAGATAGGCGACTCGGCTGCACTAAACGGAAGCCATGTTTGGGGCACAACTGCCACAACTGTAACCTATCGGCAGGCATATCTTTCATTTAATGCAGGTCCTGTCCGGATAAAGGCAGGCAGGCAGGTATTTGGCGATGCGCCAGACGGCGGTCAGTCATTCAGGGTTTCTGACGACGGCGGTTATTATGGCCTTTGGGACGGCGGTCTTGTGTTAGTTAGTGTAATTGATGCATTCGTACTAACAACCAAGGCAGTAGACCCACTAACAATTAATTTTGCATACGCAAAGCTTACTGAGTCATCTTCTTCAGCAGCACCCGATCAGGACACCAGTAAATCTGATTTTGATAGTGATGTATACATATTACAGGCTTCAATCACACCATCAGATGCCATAAAGGGCGGCGCATATCTTTTGTATAATAGGGACAAAACCACTGTCACTACTACAACTGGAGCTGCAATTGGCACAAGAACCCCATGGTGGGTGGGCGCTGGTCTGGATGCAAAATTAGACCAGATTAATTTAAAGGCTCATGCTGCATATAAGGGTGGTTCATGGGAAAACGGATGTCAGTCCAGCGGCACTGGCGAAGGCACTTGCGGTCTGACCGCAGGTCGCGCTGACCTTGACTACAGCGCTTATGCAATTGATGCTGATGCAAGCATTAATCTTGGTCAGGCAACAGTAGGCGTTGTTGTTGGTCTCGGTAGCGGCGATGACAGCTCTCAGGATACAGAGAGAAATGACTTTACAGCAGTTGCAGGCGCATATGGCGTTCAGCTTGGCCAAAGGCCGGCCATATTCTTTGACAGCGGTGAGGTCTCCAATGGAGGCGCAACCCTTGATGAGACTTATGCAGATGGCACAAAAAATACTATTGACAGGTCAACACTTGGCAATATTAGATTTGCCGAGATATACGGCTCTTTCAAGGCATCAGATGAGCTGACAGTAAGCGGCCTTGCAGCCATGTTCTGGCGTTCAGAGGATGGCGAGAAAACAGGCGCAACGACTTCCACTTCATGGGATAGTGAACTCGGAACAGAGGTAGACCTGACTGCTGTCTATAAGCTCTATAAGGAGCTTGCGCTGGTTGCGCAGGCAGCGTGGTTCCTCCCTGGGGAAGGTATCCTTACCAATAAGAGCCAGGCTGGAAATCATGCAGCTAACAGCTATGCAACTGATGATGCAGTAAGCGAGTACTTTGCAAAGATTCAGTATGACTTTTAACTAATTCACCCTCCCCTTTGTCCCCTCCCGTCAAGGGAGGGGAGATAAAATTTCCCTCTCCCCTTGCGGGAGAGGGTAGGGTGAGGGGAAAAGTTCTCAAAAAAAGGGCGGGCATAAAACCCCGCCCTTTTTTATTTGTTTGGATTGAAGATTCATATTGATTTGCGTTGACAACTTTTTTGTGTGGTGTTATGTTTACATTATGAAGAAATACGAGAATCTTGCGAAGGCAATTTATGATATTGGGAAGTATACCTTTACAGCATTAGTAGTGGGGCAATTCATTTCTTAAAAATTTAACTGGGTATTTATGGGCGCTGGGTCTATATTTTCAATATTGGCTTTTTGGCTCGCTATAAAAATAGAGCGGATAAAGGAGGAAGGCAATGGATAATATGACAATTAGCGCAATTATCCTCTTTGGAGGCGGTATTATTGCATTGTTAGTCCTATATTTATATATTAAGGGACAAGAGCAGAAAAAACACAGGCATTGATAATCACTCTATTTTTACATTGCCGCCTGATGAATAGGAGGTGTTATATATGGATCCGCTATACATTCTGCTTGCCGGTATTATCATAATAGCCTTGGTATTCCTTATTATTTTTAAGATTGAGGATTACAAGGAAAAACAGCATCCGAAACATCCTTGATATGCCCTCCTCTGGTTCAATCTTCTTGGTGTATTTTTTACAATAGTTACTTTGGTCATTGCTCTCATTATGAAGAAGGAGGGAGATTGATATGGATATTCTTGGATATACTTTCTTGGGTCTTTCAATTGCTGTAATAGCTTTTTACCTCTTTGTTCGCTACACAGAAAAACACCATCCGAAACACCACTGACCTTTTGCAGCAAGGAGGGTGGGCTCTGCCAAAGGATTGAGTTACAGATGTAACTCAAGGTGTAGGGGAAGGGCGCCTGTCCCCGAATAGCTTCTATCGGGGATGTCCCCTCCCAACGGGAGACCACAAGGGTCTCCCCTACATAGAAGATACCGTAGGGTGGGCTCTGCCCACCAATGCTTTCAAAAAAGGGCGGGGTTTAACCCCCGCCCTTTTTTTATAGCCCGTTAATTAGCCCGTTAATTTCCCATTGCAGCAGGTAAAAAAATCCACTATAATAAGAGCCTCTTGCGAAATTACCTGTCATCTCCGAATGATCCTATCGGGGATATGGTTTTTGCTTGAATAAAACCAGATTCCCGCTCAAAAGCGCTGCGGGAATGACAAAAAATAGAGTTTTGAAAGAGGCTCATAATTTTACCCTCTGTATAGTGTAAAGGTTTTTTATGCCATCATCTGTCGTAAGCAACATTTAAAACTTGAGACTTGCAACTTGAAACTTGTATTTTTGCGAGGGTGGCGGAACTGGCAGACGCGCCAGACTTAGGATCTGGTGGGCAACCGTGGGGGTTCGACTCCCCCCTCTCGCACCACGCTGAGCGTGGTATAGGCACGCTAAGCGTGCCACCAAAGACATCCTATAAATCATGATGTCTGATTACACAGATTAAGGAGGATTAAGGAGTGAAGGTATCAATCGAGGATTTAAGTCCTATAAAAAAGAAGATACTTGTAGAGGTTTCTTCTCAGGATGTAGATAAGGAAATGGACGCAGTCTATCAGGAGCTTAGTGAAAAGGTCTCTATAGACGGCTTCAGAAAAGGCAAAGTGCCCAAAGGAATACTAGAAACCCGGTATAAGGAATATGTGCTTGGAGAAGTGGTATCTAAGGTTATTGAGACTTCCTATCCACAGGCTATTAGAGAGAACAGCCTATCCCCTGTTTCCAGGCCAGATATAAATGTTAAGGAAGGCATAGAAAGAGGCAAACCCTTTTCATACACGGCAACTGTTGAGGTAAAACCTCCTATTAAGATAGAAGGTTACATTGGCATGGAGCTTAAGAGGGAAACGGTTACAGCTGATGATGATGATGAGGTGGAAAAGGCCCTGGAGGCGCTGAGGGAAAGAAATGCCTATTATAATGAAGTAGACAGACCAGCTCAGGAAAATGATGCGGCCCTAATTGATTTTGAGGGGTTCATAGACGACAAGCCTATTAAGAATGGAAAGACATTTGATTTTTATACTGTAATAGGCGCAAAAAGGCTTCTCCCTGACCTTGAAAATGCAATGATAGGGATGAAAAAAGGCGAGGAAAAAGAGGTCAAGGTAAAATTCCCTGCAGAATATAGCGAGAAAGAGCTTGCTGATAAGGAGGCGCTCTTTAAGCTTAAGGTTAAAGCAGTTAAGGAACGGGACATGCCTAAACTTGATGACGAATTTGCAAAGGACTTAAAGCTTGACAATCTTGCGCAATTAAAGGATAAAATAAAAGAAGGGATAAGGCTTGAAAAAGAGGCGGCAGAAAGGGCAAGGCTTAAAAAAGAGATACTTGAAAAGCTTATTGAAAGAAATAGTTTTGAAACACCGCCTTCGCTTGTGGCAAACTATTTACAGTCAATGATTTCCCGAACAATGGAAGGCATTAAACAAGGGAAGCTCAAGGTTGAAGATCCGACAGAGGCGACTTATGAGAAATTACGCGATAAATATGCAAAGGTGGCTGAGACAAGGGCTAAGGAAGAGATAGTACTGGATGCTGTGGCAAAACATGAGAACATATCCGTTACTGCAGAGGAGCTGGATTTGAAGGTAAAGCAAATAGCCCAACAAAGTTACCAGAACTTTGATAGCCTTAAAAGGCAGCTTATAGAACAAGGCACAGACAGCATTCTGATGGCAGAAATTTTAGAAGATAAGGTGTTTGATTTTATCATAGGAAAGGCAAGATGATTTACGAATTACGAATTACGAATTACGATTTAAAATCTAACAGGCTGCTGAAAAACTCTTTTTATGTCATTCCCGAAGCCTGCCCCTGAATGCTCCCCGATTAAATATTTCGGGGACAAGTTTAATCAGGGGTTTTTATCCCTCCCCGAGTGACTCTATCGGGGATAGAACCATTCGGGGACGAATCCAGTTGTTGTAACCCCCGATTGAATCTGTCGGGGGCAACAAGTTATGGATTCCTGCTTCCGCAGGAATGACGGCTTGGAGTGCGAATATATACTTTTTTAGCAGCCTGCTAAAATCGTAAATCGAAAATCGTATATTAAAAACGGAGGCACAATGACACTCATCCCAATGGTAGTTGAACAAACAGGACGGGGTGAAAGGGCATACGACATATACTCAAGGCTATTAAAAGACAGGATTATCTTTCTTGGAACAGCCATTGACGATGATGTCGCCAATCTTGTTATTGCCCAGATGCTCTTTCTGGAATCTGAAGATCCTGACAAGGAAATACATCTTTACATAAACTCACCTGGCGGGATTGTCAGCGCTGGCCTTGCCATATACGATACCATACAGTATGTGAAACCAACCGTTTCAACTATCTGCATGGGCCAGGCAGCAAGCATGGCAGCGGTCCTACTGGCTGGCGGGGCAAAGGGAAAGAGATTTGCCCTACCCCATTCAAGAATCTTGATACACCAACCCCTTGGAGGGGCCCAGGGGCAGGCCACTGATATAGGGATTCAGGCAAAAGAGATACTGCGGTTAAGGGAAGAATTAAATTTAGTCCTTGCAAGGCATACAGGCCAGTCTGTAGAAAAGATAAGTCGTGATACTGACAGGGATTTTTTTATGACTGGTGAACAGGCGAAAGAATATGGTATAATTGATTCAGTAATAGATAAGAGAGGAACGATAACAGGTATTTAAACATGCTTTAGCAGGAATCTATTTCTGAGTTGCATAAGCTCCAGTTTGTCATTCCCGCAGAGCCTGCCCCTGAATGTATCTATCGGGGGTATAAAGCGGGAATCCATAATATGAAACTCACATGACCTTCGGTCACAAAGGGGGATGAAAATGTTGCTTCATTTTGTCATTCCCGAAGTATTTATCGGGAATCCAGTCTTTGCCTTTTATACTTTATCTGGATTCCCGCTTAAGACATGCGGGAATGACAGATTTGGAGGTATTTTCAGGTGAAACATTTTCGGGACAAACGTTAATTTATGCAAGTAGACACTATTTAGCAAGCATACCAGAGGAGGTTTTATGATTGACAAAAAAAGGGGAAGCGATGCGCTAACGTGTTCATTCTGCGGCAAAAGTCAGTCAGAGGTAAGAAAGCTCATTGCCGGTCCCATGGTTTATATATGTGATGCATGCGTTGAGCTTTGCAACGACATCATAGCCGAAGAATATGAAAAGGAAGGGATTTCTCATGCAAGGGAAGCTACTGTTCCAAAACCAGCAGAGATAAAAAAGATTCTCGATGAATATGTCATAGGCCAGGAAAAGGCAAAAAAGATATTGTCAGTCGCAGTCCACAATCACTATAAGAGGATTGAAAGCAAGGAAAAGAAATTTAATACAGGCGGTGTTGAGCTCCAAAAAAGCAACATACTCCTGTTGGGGCCGACCGGGTGCGGGAAAACACTCCTTGCGCAGACGCTCGCAAAGATATTGAATGTGCCTTTTACTATAGCAGACGCTACAACATTAACAGAGGCAGGCTATGTAGGAGAGGATGTTGAAAACATAATTCTCAGCCTCTTGCAGAATTCTAACTATGAAATTGACAAGTGTCAGAAAGGCATTGTTTATATAGATGAAATAGACAAGATTTCCAGAAAATCAGACAGCCCTTCTATTACAAGGGATGTATCCGGAGAAGGCGTTCAGCAGGCCCTGCTAAAGATAATTGAAGGCACTATTGCGAATGTCCCTCCAAAAGGCGGCAGAAAACACCCGCAGCAGGAGTTTCTGCAGATAGATACCACAAATATCTTATTTATCTGTGGCGGGGCCTTTGACGGCCTGGACAAGATTATTCATCAAAGGATAGGCAAGAAATCCGTTGGCTTTGGCGCAGATATCAAAAAGAAGACCGAACGAAATGTAAATGAACTATTGCGCGAGGTTCAGCCAGAGGATTTGCTAAAATACGGCTTAATACCTGAATTTGTCGGCAGGTTGCCGGTCTTAGCTGTGCTTGATGAGCTGGATGAAGCTGCGCTTATAAAGATACTTACAGAGCCTCGCAATGCGCTTGTTAAACAATATCAGAAGCTTTTTGAATTTGAAAATGTTAAGCTCAAATTTACAGACAATGCCATGGTTTCCATTGCTAAGGAGGCTATGAAGAGAAAAACAGGGGCAAGGGGGCTGCGGGCAATCTTGGAAAATGCAATGCTTGATGTAATGTATGAAATGCCTTCACAGACCTCTATAAGGGAGTGCGTTATCAACGAAGATATGATACTTGGCAAGGGCGAACCGATATTGGTCTATGAAAAGAAGGTAGAATCTGCATGAAAACACCCCTCACCCATCCGTCTCCCCTTGAGGGGAGAGGAGAAAGGTGAGGGGTGAATGAGGGGTGAAATAAATGATTTTTAATAGCAATAAAGACACAATAGAAAATGTAAAAGAATTATCAGTGCCGCTTATTCCTCTGAGGGATATTGTTATATTCCCGCACATGGTAGTGCCGCTTTTTGTTGGTAGAGACAAGTCAATCAAGGCGCTGGAGCTTGCGATGACCCAGGACAAGAGCGTCCTGCTTGCTGCGCAGAAAAAGGCAAAGACCGATGACCCTGCGCAGGATGATATATATAAGGTTGGCACCCTCGGTAATATTCTTCAGCTTTTAAAGCTGCCTGATGGGAGCGTAAAGGTTCTTGTAGAGGGAAAGAAAAGGGCAAGGATAAAGGAGTTTCTTCCATCACCTGAATGCTTTATAGTTAAGGTTGATGAGGTAAACGAAGAATTGGATGACACATTAGAGACAGAGGCTCTTACAAGGAACTTAGTAAAAGCCTTTGAGACCTATGTAAAGCTTAATAAAAAGATACCTCCTGAGATGATTATGTCTGTATCTTCTATGGAAGACCCAGCCAGGCTTGCGGATACAATTTCCGCGCACCTCGTAATAAAACTCCAAGAAAAACAGGCCATACTTGAACTTATAAATGTCACCCATAGGCTTGAAAGGCTTTATGGCATTATAGAGGGTGAAATAGAGATACTTGAGGTGGAGCAGAGGATAAGGCAACGTGTAAAGAAACAGATGGAGAAGACTCAGAAAGAGTATTATCTCAGCGAACAGATGAAGGCTATACAGAAAGAACTCGGAGAAAAGGATGAATTCAAAGGCGAACTGCAGGAACTCGAGGAACGGATAAAATCGAAAAAGATGTCCAAAGAAGCCACAAAGAAGGCAAAACAGGAATTGAAAAAATTAAAAATGATGTCTCCTATGGCTGCTGAGGCTACAGTAGTCAGAAATTATCTTGACTGGCTGCTGTATCTTCCCTGGGCAGAGTTGACAGAAGAGAAGCATGATATAAATGAGGCGGAAAAGATACTCGAAGAAGATCACTATGGCCTGAAACATGTTAAAGAAAGGATAATAGAATATCTTGCTGTTCATGGCCTTGTTGCTGAGTTAAAAGGACCAATCCTTTGTCTTGTAGGCCCCCCAGGTGTTGGTAAAACATCTTTGGCAAAGTCCATTGCAAGGGCTACAAACAGAAAATTTGTCCGTTTATCCTTAGGCGGGGTAAGGGATGAAGCAGAGATAAGAGGACATAGAAGGACATATATAGGGTCTATGCCCGGAAAGATAATACAGTCCCTGAAAAAGGCAGGGGCGAATAACCCTGTCTTCCTGTTAGACGAGGTTGATAAGATGTCTACAGATTTCAGAGGCGACCCTGCATCAGCCCTATTAGAGGTTTTAGACCCTGAACAGAATCACAGCTTCAATGACCATTATCTTGACTGCGATTATGACCTCTCAAAGGTGATGTTTATAACCACTGCCAATAGCGTTCAGGGAATTCCCTATCCGCTCCTGGACAGAATGGAGATAATACGGATAGCTGGCTACACAGAGTTAGAGAAAGCGAACATTGCTGAAAAATTTCTAATGCCGAAACAGATTAAGATCCATGGCCTTTCCAATAAAAATCTTGAGATCCCGGAAAGCGCAATACTTACCATCATCAGAAGATACACGAGAGAAGCAGGGGTGCGAAATTTAGAAAGAGAGCTTGCATCAATATGCAGAAAGGTTGCCAGGGAGGTCTTAAAGAAAGGTAAAGACATAAATATAAAACTCTCTGCTAAAAGCATAGCCAAGTTTTTGGGTGTTCCAAAATACCACTATGGCAAGATAGAGGAAAAAGATGAGATAGGTGTTGCAACTGGTCTGGCATGGACAGAGACAGGCGGCGAGCTTTTATCAATAGAAGTGACAGTAGTGCCTGGCAAGGGCAAGCTCATTATAACAGGTAAACTCGGCGATGTAATGCAGGAATCTGCTCAGGCGGCTCTTACTTACATCCGCTCAAGGGCGGATATTCTGGGATTGGAAAAGGATTTCTATCAAAAGGTTGATATACATATTCATGTCCCTGAAGGCGCTATACCAAAAGATGGCCCCTCAGCAGGCATTGCCATGGCTACAGCAATAGCCTCAACGCTTATGAGAGTTCCAATAAAAAAAGATACTGCAATGACAGGCGAGATTACTCTTCGAGGAAAAGTTCTGCCTATTGGTGGTCTAAAAGAAAAGATTCTCGCTGCCCACAGGGGGCTAATACCAAAGGTTCTTGTGCCAAAGGAGAATGAAAAAGATATAAAAGAAATACCTGCTACTGTATTAAAGAAGGTAAAAATTTCCTTTGTTGAACATATGGACGATGTATTAAGACAGTCGCTTGTCATGGAAAAGGTAGAAGAGTTGTTTAAAAAGAAAAGCGATGTATATCAGAAAGAAGAGGTTCAGGATACAACACCCAGCGACAGGATTATAACGCACTAAAATGCTTTCTTTTAGGGCGATTTTACCAACAATTTTCTTGACAGAATAAAGGAAAGCTGTTATAGATTACACTCTACGCTACTACGCTAACTCCTTAACTAAATTTCTCAATGAAGAAGGTATAAAATTATATAGATAAAAATCTTGTGAACTTCACAATTTAAAGGAGGATGGTTATGACAAAGGGTGATCTCGTTGGTGCAATCTCAAAAGAGGCTGGGATTACAAAGGTTGCTGCTGAAAAGGCAGTAACAGCCTTTACAGGAGCTGTAACAAAGTCACTAAAAAAAGGCGATGCAGTAAGTCTCGTTGGGTTCGGGACATTTTCTATCTCAAGAAGAAAGGCAAGAAAGGGACGGAACCCCCAGAATGGAAAAGAGATTAACATCCCTGCTGCAAAGGTTCCAAAGTTTAAGGCTGGAAAGTTACTGAAGAGCGCAGTAAGATAATTTCTCTTACTCTTATAAATCAGGAATTGGGAATAGCAAAGAATCATCTTTCCTACTTCCTGATTTCTATTTCATATACCTTCTTTTTCAGTTATTTGGGCGGATAGCTCAGTTGGGAGAGCGCAGCCCTTACAAGGCTGAGGTCACAGGTTCAATCCCTGTTCCGCCTACCATGTTAAAACAGTAAGCAGTATGCGGTATGGAGTAAACAGCAAAAACAAATTGTAACTGCCTACTGCTTACTGCCTACTGTTTTACACTTGGGGCCGTAGTTCAATTGGTTAGAGCACCGCCCTGTCACGGCGGAAGTTGCGGGTTCGAGCCCCGTCGGCCCCGCCAGATTTAGCCTGGCATGGATTCGACTCATTTATCAGGTCACTTTCAGAGTACCGCCAGATTTGAAACCCCTCTTTCTTAGTTCCTAAATTTAAGGATTTGGAACAAAGAGGGGTTTTCATTTATTGGAATATAGCTTTATCTATCACCCTTGAGGTTTAGACATGATTAATATGTTTCATCTATATAAAACCTATGAAGGGACAATATCTGCTTTAACAGATATCACTTTAAAGATTGATAAGGGTGAATTTATTTTTATAACAGGGGCAAGCGGCGCTGGCAAATCAACATTATTAAAACTCATGTTCTGCATAGAAAGGCCTACCCAGGGACAGATTATAATAGCAGGAAAAAATATATCAAGATTTACTGAAAGAGACATCCCACTTCTCAGGAGGAAGATGGGTTTTGTTTTTCAGGATTTTAAACTTCTAAACAATAAAACTGTTTTTGACAATATTGCGCTTGCCCTAAGAATTACCGGCGTGACCAATAGGGAAATAAGCAAAAAAGTGCTTAAGGTTCTGACCTATTTAGGACTTCAACACAGAGCAAATTTCAAACCTCTGATGCTTTCAGGCGGTGAACAGCAAAGGGTGGCCATTGCCAGGGCGCTGGCAAAAGAACCCTCCATTCTCTTAGCTGACGAACCTACTGGCAATTTAGACCCTGAACGGGCTATGGATATAATTAACCTTTTTAATGATATAAACGCCAAAGGAACTACTGTTATCGTGGCAACTCACGACAGGGCTCTCATAGATAAATTTAGTAAGCGGACAATTTACCTTGAAAAGGGCAAGATAGTTAATTAAAAGGATTCTATCCCATGAATACTCTTCGGTGGGCCATATATTTCTTTTCTGAAACACTTCGTACTATAAAAGAAAATCCTACAACCACATTTATAACAGTCATAACTATTGCCATCTCTCTGACAATATGTTGTCTATTTTTCGGCGTCTTTATAAACCTTAACAAAATGCTCAGCAGTATGGGCGGTGAAATCCAAGTTATGGTCTATATAAAAGATGATATATCAAGCGAAACCTTACAAAATATTAAGGAGCAAATTACAAATATGCCAGAAGTAGAGGCATTAGAGTATATTTCTAAAGAAAAGGCCTTTTCAATTTTTAAAAACGACTTAAAAGGACAAACTGGCATATTAGAAGGCTTGAATACAAATCCCCTTCCATCATCACTCGAAATCAGGATGAAAAAAGATTACAGAAATCCTGCTGGCATCAGCCGCCTTGTCGCAAGGCTTAAACTTATAAATGACATTGATGATATTCAGTATAGTAAAGAATGGATAGATAAATTATTTGCATTTATCAGATTTGTGGAGGCATTTGCTTTAATAATAGGCAGCTTCATTCTTATGGCTACATTATTTATCATATCAAATACGATACGACTCACAATCTATGCCAGAAGAGAAGAAATTGAAATAATGGAGTTCCTTGGGGCAACTAATATATTCACAAAAACGCCATTTATTATAGAAGGTATTATTGAAGGCTTCTTAGGTGCGATATTATCTATCGGCATGCTCTTTATAGTAAGTTCAATACTGATAGCAAAAACACCTAAAATCTTTGCTCCGCTGTCAACTCTGCCATTCCCAGTTATCTATCTTATTTCAGGAATCATTGCGAGCGGAATTGTTCTTGGCTTAATTGGCAGCAGCATCTCTCTCCGAAGATTTCTAAAGAACTAATAGCATTCTCCCACAAAATAAAAAAGCTGAAGTGAGACCGTAAGCCGGATTCTGTGTCCCCCTCCCCCCTCTCCAAGAGGGGGGGAGGGGGTAATAGCCATTCATCTGGGATGCTGATTGCTCAGCACCTCAAGCGACCAACCCGAAGACGCGCCACGTATAGTGGCCATGGACGGGCAATCCTTATACGTCTTCCTATTTGGCCTTGCTCCATGAGGGGGTTACCAAGCCCCCGATGTCACCATCGGGGCTGGTGGGCTCTTACCCCACCGTTTCACCCTTACCCGCCGAGACTTCGTCTCGGAGTCAAAGTTCTTTTGTCATGAGTCATAAGCAAAAACTAATGACTTCTGACTGTAAACTAATGACCCCAGCCTTCGGCTGGCAGGCGGTTTATTTTCTGTGGCCCTGTTCCCTACCCCCACACCTATTGAATAAGTATGGGGGCGGTCGCTGTTAGCGACCTCCCTGCCCTGCGGAGTCCGGACTTTCCTCCATCCGACCCCCTTAATAAAGGGGATTGGACAGCGGCTATCTCATCTCACTTCAGCGAATCTTATATAACAACACCAGCCATCGCGTCTATTGCTTGATTGGCAAGCCTATCAGCTTCTTTGTTCTTTTCTCGCACTATATGTATGATATCATACCTATCAAACTCCTTCAATAGAGCCATAGCCTCTTTGTATAGCGGCTTAAGCCCCTCGCTCTTTATCCTATACTCCCCTTTTATCTGCTTTACGATAAGCTCTGAATCAGCAAATATCTTAACCTCCCTTACGCCAATTGTCTTTGCCTCCTTTAATGCGGAGAGGATGGCATGATATTCTGCTTCATTGTTTGTAGCCCTTCCAATGTATCTCCCCTTTTTTATGATAACCTTTTCGTCTTCTGCGATAATGACAAACCCTATCCCAGCCTCACCAGGGTTCCCCCTCGCTGCTCCATCTGTATAAATATTGACTAACTTTTGAGCTTTAAATGTTTCTGCAAGATTAAAGAGAAAAGCCTGTATTTGCTTTTTAGACACTTCAGTAATGAGCTGAGTTGTCTTTGTAAAATCAAGCGTCTCAGCTAATGTTTTAAGAATTCTGTATTTAAGCTCATCCTTCACTTTTTAAGTCAACTTATAAGCGCAGATATGATTAATATTATCATGAATTGGACGCCTTGGGATGCCAGTAAAGTATACGGTGGCAGTGAGGGCAAAAGATAAGGTCTGAAGAGCCTTTTTGCAGCTGAATATACGCCTGTGGCGGGATATTCATATAACAGCCCCGGCAGGTGCCAGCCTCTACAGCTACTATTGCTATACCCTGCCTTTTTCGCCTAATTGTTTCATATTGCTTTAAAAGCGCAGAAGAAATGTCTTTAGCAATTGCCAGCCTTTCATCATCTATTTCTTTGAGTCTTTTTTGCCAGTGTTCTTTATTTGTAATAATAGAGGTGCTTTTTTCTTCAAGCTCTGTTTTTCTCTGCAGCAGTTTGTCCTCTTCTGTCTTCATAAACCCAATTTTCTCATTTATCTCTTCATTAAATTTACCAATTTCATTTTCCTTTGTCTGCTTTTCCTTTTTTGCTGCGCTCGTTTCCTTTGTAACAGCGTTAAACTCCTTTTCATTCTTTACATTTTTAAGCCTATCCTCATTTCTTTTTATCCTCTCTGCGCAAACAGCCACTTCGTCTTCTAATAACCGTCTCGCTTTTTCTAATTCATCAAGCTCTGTCTTTAATGATGTTAATTTACCCTCATGCTGAGTGATATCTTCAGAAATCCTTTCTATATCCGCATTGTATTGCCTCTCTTCCTCATGTATCAGACCAACCTGAATATCAATCTCCTGAACTTTTGCAAGTAACAATAATTGGTTTTGCAAAGAATTTCCCTCTAATTTGTATTTTTACTGGGGATACGCTTAGTGTAACTGACTAAGCTGGCCACCCCTAAACCAAGTTTAATTGGTGGGCCCACCTGGACTCGAACCAGGGACCAACCGGTTATGAGCCGGTGGCTCTTCCAACTGAGCTATGGGCCCTATCTGAAATTTAATAATATATAATAAAGAAAACCTCTAACATTGTCAAGATTTCATATCAAAGAAAAAATATATCCTCGCTATACAACTCCAGCCTTTAATAGGTCATGCAGGTGAACAATGCCAACCACCTTATCCTCCATTTTATCTTTGTAGACAAATAAAGCTGTTATAGAATAATCCTCCATCATTTTCAATGCTGATTCAGCAAAAGCGTGCTTTTCTATTCTCTTAGGATTTTTTGTCATCAAATTTTCTACTTTCTTATGAAGGATATTATCCCCCTTTTCAAGCGCCCTCCTCAAATCACCATCAGTAATAGCACCAATGAGACGGTCCTTTTTATCTATAATACCTGCTATACCAAACCTTTTTGCAGTTATCTCAAGTATTGCCTCCTTCATTAATGAGCCAACCCTAATCATCGGAATATTGCTACCTGTATGCATAAGCTCCTCAACCCTCAAAAGCCTTCTGCCAAGACTACCTCCTGGATGTAACAATGCAAAGTCCTTTTCATTAAAACCTTTGGTTTCAAAAAGCGCAACTGCCAGGGCATCTCCCATAGCGAGAGCCGCAGTAGTAGATGCAGTTGGGGCAAGACCAAGAGGACACGCCTCCTTCTTTACCCCTATATTCAGGACAACATCCCCTGCCTTTGAGAGGGTTGAATTGACATCACCGGTCATTGCAATCAACTTTGCGCCCATCCTTTTAATTAAGGGAATGATTTTCACTATCTCTTCTGTCTCACCACTGTTTGAAATTGCTATAACCACATCCCCCTTCATAAGCATCCCTAAATCACCATGTGCGCCTTCCGCAGGATGAAGGAAAAAGGCTGGTGTGCCTGTAGAGGCAAAGGTGGCTGCAATCTTCTTGCAGATAAGCCCGCTCTTGCCCATACCTGTTATTACAACCTTACCTGCTGCGTTCAATATAAGGGTAACGGCCTTAGCAAAATTGGCATCAAGCTGCTTAGCAATCCCAGTGATTGCCTCTGCCTCTATTTTTAAAACCCTTTTGGCAGTATTGATGGTTTTGTCGGTATTCATGTTTTCACGAGCCCATCTATCTGTTTTAGCTGCTTCAATAACTCCGTCAGGCTTTTTAGGTCTAAAGAGTTAGGACCATCACAAAGCGCCTTATCAGGATTCGGATGCACCTCCATAAATATTCCATCAACACCAACTGCTGTTGCAGCCCTTGCAAGGTATTCAACCATTTCCCTCTGGCCGCCAGATGAGCTGCCCAGACCACCGGGTAGCTGAACACTATGAGTAGCATCAAATATAACAGGATATCCCAATTCTCTTATTAAAGGGATTGCCCTGAAGTCAACAATAAGGTTGTTATAACCAAATGAGGCGCCTCTTTCAGTAATGGTTATATTTTTATTGCCAGTAGACACAGCCTTTTCAATGAGCTGCCTAACATCCCAAGGCGCCAGAAACTGCCCCTTTTTTATATTTACAATCCTTTTGGTCTTTGCAGCCTCCACTATTAAATCTGTCTGCCTGCAAAGGAACGCAGGTATCTGGATAATATCCGCAACCTCGGCAACTGCATGGACATCCTCTTTGCAATGGACATCTGTAAGGATTGGCAAATCAAATCTCTTCTTAATCTCTGATAGTACCTTCAGCCCCTTCTCAAGCCCTGGTCCTCTATATGATTTAAGAGACGTCCTGTTTGCCTTATCATACGATGCCTTGAATATAAGCGAGATTTTAAGCTTACCTGCGATGCTCTTGAGTTTGTTTGCAATATCAAAACTCGTCTTTTCATTCTCAATTACACAAGGGCCTGCTATTAAAACAAAAGGGGCGTTACCCCCTATTTTTATATTGCCAAGTCTTATAATTCTCATCTTTATGCTGTCCTCTTACCTATTGTCCCCTTCCTTTTTTACTTCCTGCCTTTTTTTTGTTCATTAATGCGGCCCTTATAAATTCTCCAAACAATGGATGCGGTACCATGGGCCTGCTCTTGAACTCAGGATGAAACTGACAACCCAGAAACCAGGGGTGATGTTTATATTCCATAATTTCTACCAACCCACCATCTGGTGAAATACCGCTAAATACAACACCTGCCTTTTCCATATCATCGCGGTAGCGGTTATTTACCTCATATCTGTGTCTGTGTCGTTCGCTTATTTCTGTTCTTCCATATGCCTTGAAGGCATGTGTCCCCTTTTTTAATATACATGGATATGCCCCAAGCCTCATTGTCCCGCCTTTTGATGTTATACCCTTCTGTCCCAACATCATATCAATTACAGGATGTGGCGTATCCACATTAAATTCAGAGCTATTTGCGTCTTTTAAATCACAGAGATTCCGCGCAATCTCTATAGCCGCAACTTGCATACCCAGACATATACCAAAAAATGGAATCTTCTTCTCCCTTGCATATTGTATAGTAGAAATCTTCCCCTCGATTCCCCTGCTCCCAAAACCTCCAGGGACAAGGACAGCGTCAACATCTTTGAGTAAAACACGCGCCCCATTTTTCTCAATCTCTTCAGAATCTATATAATTCAGATTAACATGGGAATTATTTGCAATGCCGCCATGCACTAATGCCTCATGCAAACTTTTATACGAATCCTGAAGGTCTACATATTTACCTACAATGCCCACTGTTACACTATTTTTTGGGTTTCTTATCTTCTTGACTATCCTTTCCCACTGCTCAAGTTTTGGCGCTCTTGTCCATATATTCAACAGCTTAACAATCTTCTCATCAAGCCCTTCTTCATGAAACAGAAGAGGCACTTCATACACAAAATCAACATCCTTTGCAGTTATGACAGCATCCTTGTCAACATTACAGAATAAGGCTATCTTTGCCTTTATTTCTGGAGAAAGGGAACGGGATGTTCGACATAGTAAAATATCAGGTTGTATACCTATCTCCCGCAGTTTATTGACACTATGCTGCGTTGGCTTTGTCTTTAATTCACCAGCAGTATTGATGAACGGTATAAGCGTAAGATGAATATAAAGGACATTATCTTTACCAAGGTCAAAACGAAGCTGCCTTATTGCCTCCAAAAAGGGCAGACTCTCTATATCGCCAACTGTTCCGCCTATCTCTATGATGGCCACATCTACACCATCCGCCATGCTCAATATATTTGACTTTATCTCATCAGTAACATGTGGAATGACCTGAACAGTCCCTCCAAGATAATCCCCTCTCCTCTCCTTACTTATTACAGCGTCATAAATTTGTCCTGTGGTGAAATTGTTGCGTCTGGTAAGTTTTGCTGAAGTAAATCTTTCATAATGTCCTAAATCTAAATCAGTCTCCGCTCCATCATCTGTAACAAACACCTCGCCATGCTGAAATGGGCTCATTGTCCCTGGGTCAACATTTATATATGGGTCAAGCTTCTGCATCGTAATAGTAAGTCCTCTGCACTCTAATAGTGCCCCTAATGATGCAGATGCAATGCCCTTACCCAGTGATGAAACTACCCCGCCAGTTACAAATATGAATTTGGTTTTGATGTGCTTTTTAGTGTCTGCCATAATTGGTATCTGTCACTATAAAGGTAGGGCAAACCTTTAGGTTTGCATAAGCAGTTCGTAGGGCGGACTATACCCGCCGTTTTTTGGTTTTTGCCAATATTTTTGGTGGGCAGAGCCCACCCTACTTGCTGCTTACTATCCTCCTCACCCGCTCCAAATCTTCCTGCGTATCAACGCCGATGGAGCTATATTGCGTTTCAATGACCTTTATCTTATAACCATTTTCCAGCGCCCTAAGTTGTTCAAGTTTTTCCGCCTCTTCTAAGGGTGTCGGCTTCATTTTTGCAAACTTGAGCAGAAAATCTTTTCTGTAAACATAAAGCCCAATATGCTTATAGTGAATATCTTTCTTCTGACTTCTGACTTCTGATGGATTCGCTTCGCTCACCACAAGCTTCTGACTTCCGGCTCTCACATACGGTATAGGAAATCTTGAAAAATAGATAGCAAAACCTTCCTTATCTGTTACGACCTTTACAATATTTGGATTTATCAACTCATCTTCGTCAGTTATCTTTTTCTTGAGTGTTGACATCAGAATATCAGAACTTTGCAAAAGAGGCCTTATTGCCTCATCTATCATCTCCGGCTCAATTAATGGCTCGTCGCCCTGCACATTTATTATGATATCAGCATCCATCTTAGCTGCAACCTCAGCAATTCTATCAGTTCCGGTTCTATGCTGAATAGATGTCATCGCAGCTTTTCCTGCAAAACCCTCGACTGCATCAAAAATCTTCTTATCATCAGTTGCTACGATAACATTATTTACAAGGCTCGCTTTCTTAGCCCTTTCATACACATGCTGAATCATTGACTTATCTGCAATCGTGAGAAGTGCCTTGCCTTTCAGTCTTGATGAAGCATATCTTGCAGGGATGATGGCAACAACTTTCATCTAATAAAATATATCAAACCCAATTTTTATGTCAAGGAATTGCACAGACCCAAAAATGATTTCTATAACAACCTCTCTACCTTTAACACCCTCTTTGTCTGTGCCTCCACCTTTCCATACTCTGATTGCCTTACACCAACCACCCATAGTATCTCGTTACCAGATACGAGGATTGGAACCATTCTCCTGCTGCGTCTCGGAATTTTCTTTTCTATGAAAAGGTCCTTAATCTTTTTGTGTCCTGCCATACCAAATGGTATAAAACGGTCTCCGTTTTTAAAGCTTCTAACAACTAACGGTTTCTTCAATTTATCAGAATCAAAATATGCAACATTGTTTGTGCTTATATTTCTGACTTCTAATAGTGAATCATTTTTTTTGACCTCAGCTTTAAATTGTGCTATTTGTATGCCGCTATCCAAAACTACCTTAGTTGTATCATTTACCTTCAATCGCTGTTCAAAGGAAAGGGATTTTCTCTTTTCTCTACCTCTATCCCCCGATGCTCGGCCTTTCTCTATAGTGACTACATCGTATTCCCTATAAGCCTTTAAACCATTGGGAAGGTCTATTGAGACATTTGGGGCCTTGCTTGATAATAATCCCAGAAAATCCTCAACATGACAACTGTAAAATCCTCTTGATGAACTCAACATCTCTTCTACTGCAATAAAAAAAATTCTCGACTGTATTGGACCGCCCACCCTTTTTAGCTTTTTCATGGATAAGGAAATTGTATTCACCTCTCGCCTCGCAATAAGGCTATCGTAAACCTCATCTGCCTTATCTTCCAGATATTCATTATCCATTCGAAGAATATGCGCAAGTCTTGCCAAATCAGTCATAAGTTTTGGATTGTAATCCTTAAGAACTGGCATTAACTTAAGTCTTATACGATTTCTGAGATATTTGACTTTTTTATTGGAACTGTCTCTGACAAAATTTAGCCCATGAATAGAAACGTATTTTTCTATTTCTTGCCTGCTTATATCAATTAATGGTCTTATATATTTGCCTCTCACTGGCGGTATGCCGCTTAAACCACTAAGCCCTGTCCCTCTTAGGAACCGCATAATCATCGTCTCTGCCAGATCATCCATAGTATGCCCGGTTGCTATTCTGTCAGCATTATATCTCTGCGCCACCTCATCAAAAAATCTATACCTCAACTGCCTTGCGACATCCTGCAATGAATCGCCTCTTTTTAAAAATTTAGCGGTATCAACCCTTTTGCCAACAAATTTCACATTGAAATTATGTGCAAGTTGTCTAACAAATTCCTCATCCCTATCAGACTCTCTTCCCCTTAGACGATGATTTATGTGTGCAGCGATGATAGATAGTTTATATTCTTCACGAAGTCCTGTAAGTATATGGAGAAGCGCAACTGAATCTATACCACCGGACACGCAAACCACTACTGTTTCATCCTTATCAATCATACGATACTTTTTGATAGTCTTTCTTATCTTATCCAGCATACTTGTTAGAAATACAAATGACAAAGCTCAAATTTCAAATGAACCTCGTTAGAAGCTAATCTATTGAAGAACAATTTACTTCAAACAGGAAACCATCTTTGCAACGAAGGCTTCTAACGGGGTGAATATCAAATGACTCAATGCCCTCCCCCCTGTCCTCCTTTTCTTTTGACATTTGGATTTTGGCATTTGAATTTCTCTACTCCATCCTCCCACTCACTCCTCCTATCTGTCCTATTCCCAATAGATTAAATGTCACAAAAACAATCTTCTCCTCTAACCTCTCTGTATAAGTTAGCTGAGCGCCCCAGCACTGGTGGGTATATTCAAGACCATATGAGGCCTCGATAGTTTTTTTATCATTATAAGAATATCTGTTGCGATACACAACATCAACAGACTGGATAATTTTAAGTCTTAGAGCCGAATCCAGATATTCTGTGATAACAGGGCTCCTGGTATATCTATAGCTTATATCAAGTCTATCGCCCCTCTTGTTCCAGAGACCAAGGGATGTGTCATACTGGTTCATCAAGCCATCATATGGCTCGTATTTACCTTTTGCAGTCACATTTGCCCACCAAAACGGCATTAATCTCAACTCTCCTGTAACTTCAGAAAATGGTCTCCTTTTGTCAGTGGAAGAGGTGAGTTTTCTTGTTGCCTCATTTATGTTATAGCTCTGGCTTAAATCCATGTAAATATAGTCTCTGTAGGAATAACCGTCCTCCTCTAAAAACTTTCCTGTTAATATAGAATTCACTGAATATGTGATATCATTTCTTTGAGCAATCCTGTCTATGCCATCAAACTGGGGAAGGTCATCCTGCACCTGTTCAGGTATATAGGTATAGAGAATCTTCGGCCTGATGGTGTGCTTGAGTTTTTGGACCGAGGCAACCGTGTTGCCGTTAGCTTTAACGCCGACCGGGGCATCCCCCTGAATGGTGGGTTGGGCTTGCTCCATACCTTCCTCCAGTGAAAATATCCTCACAAATGTAGTCGTGATATCGGCGCTCAGGTCATAAGAGGTCCTATCGCTGAATTTGTCCTGTGGCGGATTTTCAACCCAGTACAGTGTCTCCCTCACTCCAACGGATGGTTCAAATTCAAAATAGCCTCCAGGGTTAAATGGCAGGGATACTCTTGGATGCACGTCAATTCGTTGACCTGTTGAACCTTCTGTTCTCTCAAAATTAACAAAGGAAGATTCCGCAGAAAGATAAAATGGGCTGCCCGATATCTGTTTACCCGAACCTGTAAGGGTAATCTCAGGAAGCCTTTGAAGTGTTGTTCTGTTATTTTCAACAAGGAGATTGTCAAAATATCTAAACTGCGTAACGAGATTAAATTTTTCCCATGTCTTTGTAAAAGATATATTGCTTTCCAGACTCTCTAATGACCTTTCTTTAATATCCTTTCCAAAATCTATGAAATATTCGTCATCGCTCACTGCATTTATATTTGCTTTAAAAATGATGTCACTCGGCAATAGGCCCTTATGCGTATATTTGAGAAACCACCTGTCATCCTCAGCAGTTTTAGGCCGTGAAAGATTATCGCTACCTTTCCTTAACTCCCTAACCCTGTCTATATCCTTTTCTTTAAATTGATAGAAGAAAAATTCTCCTTCTGAGGTTGTGCTAAGCGCATAACGATACTCAATCCCCTTACCAAGCCCTCTTCTATTTTCAATATCCAGATAGAAAGTCGCGTCCTGGCTGTCAGATATTGCCCAGAAGAAACTATTATCAAACTTAAATCCGCGCAATTCCGAATATCCTAATCTTGGAAATAAGAATCCGGTCTCCCTTTCTCTCTTTATCGGAAGAATCACATAGGGAGAATAGAGGACAGGCACGTTCTTAATATAGAAAAAACTATGCCAGGAAGTCAGATATTCGCCAAATGTTACCTTTGCCTCAGATGAATAAAAGCTCCATGCAGGAGATTTCCCTTCCTCACAATCGCATGTTGTAAAAGAACCATTTTGCACTGCGTAACTTACTTCACCAGTCTTTTTAATCTCTTCGCCTGAAATATGCACATTCTCTTTTTTAAAGAAAAGTCTGCCATTCATTACTATGCCAACCTTCGTATCTATATTGAGTTCTAAATTATCTCCCTTCAATATATTGCCTTCTTCATCTATAACCTCGACATTTCCTGTTGCTGTGGCATGGGATGCATTCATATCAACTGTAACCCTATCTGCCCTTACCGACGACCTTCCTTGAACTGCTATTACATTGCCTACAGCATAGTATATGTCTTTAGCCTTATCGTGGGTAAGTGAGTCGGCTGTAATCTCTATTGGCTGGTCTTTTCCTAACTCCATCCCTTGAGCGTGTGAACATAAAATAAGGAAATAGAAATTAGAAATTAGAAAAATAAAAAATAAGAAACTACTTCTCATCTCTCGTTCTTCCTGTCCTGACCCTTAATAAGAATCTTCGCGCCTCTCCAACTGTAAAAATAGAACCTGTAATACATACCATATCAGCAGCACTGCTCATAGATAATGCAGTTCTGCATGCATCTTCAACATTATTAATAAGTTTCACTTTTTTTGAATAAGGCCTGACATATTTATCGAGTAGCATTAAAGACGCAGCCCTCTTTATTTGAGGCTGTGTCAGTATTGCCGTATGGGCAAGAGGCAATAGCCTTGATAAAATACCTTTAATATCCTTATCTTTCATTATCCCGACTACAAGAAATAATCTTTTATAATTAAACTCACTTTGTAGGGCTTCACTTAAAATATCTGCGCCTGCTGGATTATGGGCGCTATCGAGAACAACCAGAGGTTTCTCAGATACAACCTCTAACCTTCCTGGCCAGAATACATCCTGAAACCCTTTTCTTATAGCATATTCTAATATCTCATATCCTTCTTCAGCTAAAACCTCCAATGAGGCAAGGGCGCATGCAGCATTTATATACTGGTGTCTTCCCAAGAGTCTTGTATTTAGTTTTTTTAAAAACCATCGTCTGCCTTTAAATGTGAAAGAACTGCCCACCTCCCCTTTTTTAAATGAGAGATTATTATATACAAAAAAATCCTCATTTATTCTATAAAACTCCGCCCTTTTCTTCTTACATTCGCTTCTCAAGACCCTCAAGGCGACTGGCTTTGTTTCAGCAGATATTAAAATACCATTATTCTTAATTATGCCGGCCTTTTCAAATGCTATATCACTTATTTTGTCGCCAAGTTGCGCCTCATGATCCTTTGTAATATTTGTTATTACGGAAACAATGGGTTTGCATACATTGGTAGCATCAAGCCTTCCACCCAGCCCCACCTCTATTACTGCAATTTCAACCTCTTCCTCTGCAAAATAAAGAAATGCCATGGCAGTTGTAAATTCAAAGAAAGTGAGTTCTATATTTTGCCTCTCTGCTATACTCCGTATTTTCTTTACAAGAAATACTATGCGTCTGTCAGTTATCGCCCTCCCATTGACCCTTATCCGCTCATTAAACTTATTCAGATGTGGTGAAGTATAAAGCCCCACCTTGTATCCTGACTTCTGAAGGATAGATGCTATCATAGCAGATGTGGAACCTTTGCCATTTGTCCCGCCAATATGGATTATAGATAATTTATTTTGGGGATTGTCTAAAGAATTTAAGAGTGCAGTTACCCTTTTAAGTCCAAGTCTGATACCATAAGTCTCGAGATTGTAAAGATACCGGATTGCTTCTTTATAGGAGGAAGGTTGAATTGGCATGCATTATGTGCCAGAAGGCACTGATTGGGCTGGGGTAAGCATTGCCAAGAGTTTTCCAAGCATCTCCTTAATATTTTTTCTCTCCACTATCATGTCAATTACGCCGTGCTCAAGCAAATATTCTGCCCTCTGAAAACCCTCTGGCAGTTTCTGTTTTATGGTCTGCTCAATAACCCTCGGTCCGGCAAATCCTATAAGCGCCTTGGGTTCTGCAATGATAATATCACCCAGCATGGCAAAACTTGCAGTTACTCCCCCCATTGTTGGATCCAGCAGAACCGATACATATGGCAGTCCTGTCTTCCTAAATAATGCCAGGGCTGCGCTCGTTTTAGCCATTTGCATTAGCGAGAAAATACCCTCTTGCATCCTGGCGCCACCTGAGGAAGAAAATATTATGATACTGCACTTTTTATTGACAGCCCGCTCAATAAGCCTTGCTATCTTCTCTCCTACAACAGAACCCATACTGCCGCCCATAAATTCAAACTCAAAGATTGCTGCCATAGCCCGCTGTCCATTTATACGCCCCTCACCGCATACAAGCGCATCCTTTTGAGGCAATGTCTTCTGGCTAATTTTGAGCCTGTCCCGATATCTCTTTGTATCCTTAAAATCCAGTATATCCACAGGCTCAAGGTCTGCGTCAAACTCAACAAAGCTGCCTTCGTCAAAGGTCATTGCAATTCTTTTATGCGTATCAATTCTAAAGTGATAATTACATTTAGGGCAGACATCAAGATTTTTCTCAATCTCTTTCTTATATATAATTTCGCCGCAAAGCTCGCACTTTATCCATAGGCCGCGGGGAACTCGCACCCTTTTTCCCTCCGGCCGCACAGAAAGGCCTATTTCTTTTTTAAGAACCATAAGCTCTCCTCAGACATTTGAAATTCTAAAATTATAATTCGATTATATCACCCTGCTTTAAAACCTTAATCTTCTTATTCTCCAAATCAGAAATATCTTCCTCTATTATATTCAAATACTGTGGCTTCATATGGGACACATATACTGGGATTTCCGGTTTCCCCATCTTTTTCAATTCCTTACCTAAACCTTTGGCAGTAAGATGTCCGCTCACATCCGCAAGCTCTGCCATTTTGTTTGGAAAAGATACCTCAGCAAAAACAGCTTTAAGATTACTCTCCCTGCTTGCAATCTTCCATATTTCCTCAGTATGCCCAGTGTCCCCTGTATAAATAATTGCGTTTTTCTTATCTTTTATAACATAGCCAACTGTCTCGACAATATGGGTCGTTGCTATGGGTTTTACTGTTAATTCTCCGATAGACAACTCTTTCTTTTCTTGAACAGACAAAAATTTCAATATAGGCTTATCCTTTGACGGAATCGTTGTAAAATCAGGCCAGACAATATCGTTTAATATATTACGTTTAAGAACAGATAAAACCCCATTAGTGCTAATCAGATTTATAGGTTTATCCCTCTTCCCCATTACATTGTCAGCCAAAAACTGAATATCCTTTATATGGTCAAGATGCGTATGGCTTATTATAATGTTGTTTATCTTAATCTGCTCTTCAACACTAAGCACTGAAACTACTGTCCCGGCATCTAAAAGCGTGTTTTCATTTATGAGAAAACCGCTTGTCTTATAACCAGGCATTTCCGCGCCATAACAGCCAAGAACCCTTATTCTCAACAACCCTCCTTTAACTACTATATCTGTCCTGATGCCTTCTTTATAGCAAGCAAATCAAAAAATCTTAGTTTATAAATACTCTTTATTCGTATCGTCTTTCCTTCAATCTCTATAAGGTTTATTTCGCAGAGTCGTTTGAGCAAATCATTAGCTACTGAAACCTCTATGCTTACTTCCTGGGCAAGTTCTTGAGGACTTACATTTATTACCACATCTTCACCACCTTTTGTGCCGCTTGTTTCAGCCATTTGTGTAAGGATATGGATAATCCTGCTCAGGTCATCCTTCAGCATCAGGCTTTCTATCGTCTCATTTGCTTCCAAAAGGCGCCCCGCAAGCATTTTAATTATCTTTACTGCAATAGCTGCATCTGTTGAAATCATTATCTCGAATGTCTGCGGCGCAATGACAATAAGAAGACTGTCTTCAATCACCTCGGCTGTGGCAGACCTTGGTTTATCAAGCAGTGTTGCCATCTCGCCGAAAAATTCCCCTGGACCAAGCATGGCAAGGGTCTTCTCTGTATCACCAATCTTTTTTTTTATTTTGACCTTGCCGCTTTGTATTACATACATCTCCTTGCTCAAGTCACCGTCACGAAAAAGGATAGTATCTTTTGAAAAATTCCTGCCAAATTTCTGAATAACTGTTTCTTCCCTATTCATGGTTAAGATATATACTAATACAACGCATTAAATAAAGTGGCATTATACAAACGCAAGAAATGGCTTTAGACAAGGCGAACGACGAGGAAAACCACAGGCGTACTCTTTACCGTACGCCGAGGATTTTCTAAGAAGTCCAACGCAGTATAAAGACATTTATTGCGTTTGTATTAAGTTTCGATCTCTCCTGCCTCAAATGCCTTGACAAACGCCAAAGCAACCTCACGCTCAAATTGCGCCCCTGCCTCTTTCTTTATCTCGTCTATGGCGATATGGTGAGGCAACCTCGTTCTGTAGGATCTATCAGTCGTCATAGCATCAAAGGTATCAGCTACAGCAATAATACTGGCAATGATCGGAATCTCTTTACCTTTCAGGCCATCCGGATAACCATTTCCATCACTTCTTTCATGGTGATATTTCATTCCAGGTATTAAATCCTTCAGTTGTTTTATATGCTGCATAATATCCACGCCAAAGGTTGGATGCATCTTCATAACCTTTGTCTCTTCATCATCAAGCCTTCCAGGCTTTCTTAATATCTTATCCTCAATACCTACCTTGCCAATGTCGTGGAGAATTGCGGAAAGTCTAAGAAGTTCTATTTCTCTTTGAGACAGATTTAGATATTTTGCTGCTGCGAGGCTATAATTTACCACCCGTTTTGTATGACCACCTGTATATGGGTCTCTTTTTTCGATGGCCTCTGCCAAGGCCTCAGCTACGCCCAAAAAGGTATCTCTCATTTCCTCATATAGTCGCGCATTATCAAGGGCAATGGCAACCTGGTTTGAAAACATTTGGAAGAGTTTAACGTCATCTTCTGTAAACACTCCATCCAGTCTATTTATAGCCTCTAATACGCCGATTGTCTTATCCTTAACCTTAATAGGCACGCATACCATATTCCTGGTGACAAAATCCGTCTTTTCATCTGCTAATCTGTAAAACCGTGAATCCTTTCTTACATCCGGAATCAACAAAGGTTCGCCATGCTCAGCAACCCAGCCTGCAATACCCTCCCCTATCTTCAATCTTATCTCTTTAACCCTATCTCCCTTCTCACCAAGCGCCACCTCAAAATAAAGCTCTTTTTTCTCGTTATCAACAAGCAAGAGCGAGCCAGCCTCAGCATTCATAAGCCTTGTTATTGCCTCAAGCGCCATATTCCTTACCACTTTCTGGTCAAGGGTAGAATTAAGGAGCGTCCCGATTTCAGTAAGGATTGCAAACTGCTTTGCGTGTCTATCAAGCTCAATAAAGAACTTGGTTTTTTCAAGGATTGTCGCTATCCGAAGGGAAAGCGCATTCAATATATCCAAATCTCTTTTTTCAAAAGGTTCGCCCTCTCTTTTATTAAGCACCTCGACTACGCCCAGAATACCCCTTTTCGTTTTTAAGGGTATACCCAGGATATCCTGTGGCGCATATCCGGCCTTATTACTAAACTCCCTGTTCCAGAGGGGGTCTCTGACAACTTCATTGGCAACATAAGGCATTTCTGTTCTTGCTACCCATCCAGCAATGCCTTCGCAGACCTTCATCTTTTCGCCCTGTAACTTCTCTGCAACAGGACCCTTTACAACCTCAAAAACAAGCTCGCCATTATCAGTAAACCTATATAATGTTCCGGCATCTGCATCCATGGTTTTAACCACTAAATCCATAATACGATCCAGCATTGCCTTGACATCAATCATCTCATAGGTGATGCTGTCAATCTCTCGATATATAGATAGTTCAGTTTCTGCAAGTCTTAAACCCTTTTTTAACTCAGCAATCTCAAACTCTTCCCTAACAAGTTTATCAGTAACCAGCCGAGCCTCTGTCTCGAGGGTTTTTATCCTTGTCTCATATTCTTCAGTTTTAAGAAGCCCTTGGCCTGTATTACCCATAATAATTACTCTTCACCCAGTTACAACCTGCATGCCCATCCCGACTGGTCGGGGTGGAAAAGAATTATGTTAAGATTAAATCCTCAGACCCCGCTTAACGGGGCAGAGAAACCTCACCCTTTAGGATTGGGTGTAACTGGGTTCATACCTTCTTAAGCTCGGAAATGAATCTTCCCACCTTTTTGGGCAAGTTAGAAGAGAGTTGATGTTTTTCAATTACCTTTACAATAGCGCTTCCTACCACAACACCATCTGCATATCCTGACACCTCTCTGACCTGCTTTGAATTAGATATACCAAATCCCACACAAACTGGCAAGGAAGTAAAACGCCTTATCCTCTTCACATACCCCTGGATTGTTGCCGACAATTCATCCCTTGCTCCAGTAATACCAGCAACTGAGACATAATAAATAAACCCCTTTGCCTGTTTTGCTACTACCTTCATACGATTATAATCGCTGGTGGGTGTCAAAAGGAATATGAGAGCAAGACCTGCCTTATCTGTATACCTTTTCAACTCTTCAGCCTCCTCTGGAGGAAGGTCTACTACAAGAATGCCATCTGCGCCGGCATCTTTTGCATCCTTGGCAAATCTGTTCATGCCATACACAAATATAGGATTATAGTAACCAAAAAGGACAATAGGAATCTCACTTTTACTTCTTATATCCTTAAGTAGCGCCATAACATCCTTTAATGACGCACCCTTTTTCAATGCCCTCTCTGACGCTGCCTGGATAGTAGGACCATCTGCCATAGGGTCTGAAAAAGGTATGCCGAGTTCAATAATATCAGCGCCTGATTTCTCAAGCTCAAAGATTATTTCTTTTGTAGCCTTGAGGCTTGGATCTCCAGCTGTAATAAAAGTTATAAGCGCTTTTTCGCCATTTTCTTTTAATCTTTTAAAGGTTTTTTGTATTCTGTTTTGAACTTTGAGCTTTGAGCTGTAATTTTGCACTTTGCATTTTGCGCTTTGCATTAAATTGTTACCCCCATCTCTTTGGCAGTTGTATTCAAATCTTTATCACCTCTGCCAGACAGATTAACTATCACTGTCTTGTCTTTACTTAGTTTTGATGCCAACCTCATCGCATATGCAATTGCATGTGAACTCTCCAATGCTGGTATAATCCCTTCTGTTAAAGACAATTCTCTGAATGCATTCAACGCATCCTTATCTGTAATTGCTGTATATTCAACCCTTCCTATATCATGCAGATAGCTGTGCTCCGGCCCAACACCAGGGTAATCAAGCCCTGCGGAGACTGAGTGGGTATGGATTATCTGGCCGTCACTATCCTGTAGTAGATAAGTCTTGCTGCCATGAAGAACACCGACCCTTCCAGCACAAATAGAAGCAGCATGTTTACCGGTTTTAAGACCATATCCTGCTGCCTCAACGCCTATCATCTTTACCGATGCATCCTCAAGAAACGGATAAAATAGACCTATTGCATTGCTACCCCCGCCAACGCATGCAACAAGATAATCCGGAAGCCTGCCGGTTATTTTCATCATCTGCGCCTTTGCCTCTTTTCCAATCACTGACTGAAAATCCCTGACCATCATGGGATACGGATGCGGTCCTGCAACACTGCCGATTATATAAAATGTATTCCATACATTTGTTACCCAATCACGCAGCGCCTCATTCATAGCATCTTTAAGTGTCTTGCTACCTGAAGTAACAGGGTTCACCTTTGCGCCGAGGAGCTTCATCCTGAAAACATTGGGCTTCTGTCTTTCAATATCCTCTGCACCCATATATATCTCACACTCAAAACCAAACATGGCAGCAACTGTTGCTGTTGCAACACCATGCTGGCCAGCGCCTGTCTCTGCAATTATCCGTGTCTTTCCCATACGCTTGGCTAATAATATCTGCCCTATGGTGTTATTTATCTTATGGGCACCGGTATGGCAGAGGTCTTCTCTCTTTAAATAAATCTTTGCGCCTCCGAATTTCTTCGTGAGCCTTTCTGCAAAAAAGAGTGGCGTTGGTCTACCAACATATTCCCGCAGATAGTAATCCAGCTCAGCCATGAATTTCTTGTCACTTCTGAATTTAAGATACGCCTTTTCAAGTTCTAATACTACAGGCATCAACGTCTCAGAAATATATCTACCGCCGTAGATGCCAAAATGGCCTTGTTTGTCAGGCAATCTTTTAAACTTCTGACTTCTGACTTTTGATGGATTCGCTTCGCTCACCACAAGCTTCTGACTTCTCATATAATTTCCTTTGCCCTTTCTATAAATTCCATCAACTTTCTTAAATCTTTTTTTCCTGGTATCTCTTCCACACCACTACTTACGTCAACAGCATAAGGCATTGCTATCTTTATAGCCTGCTTTACATTTTCTGTATTAAGACCGCCAGACAGAATTATCCTCCCTACCCTTCTCAAATCCTTCACCACCCCCCAATTAAAGGTAACTCCAGTTCCCCCTGCAACATCTTCCTTGAATGTGTCAAATAGATAGGCAGAAACATTATACCGTTCCATTTCCTTATCAATCCCTTGCTCCCCTGTCCCTATACCCATAGCCCTTGCCCCCCTTATCCTGAATGCCTTTATAACTTTACAATGTATGCCTTTACAAAACTCGGGAGACTCATTACCGTGAAGTTGGACAGCATGTAAACCAGCGACTTTAACAATTTCATTTATTTTATTTGTATCTTCATCAACGAACACACCTACTGCTGTTATAAATGGCGCTATCTTTGAGATAATTTCCTTAACCTTTTCAGGCTCTACGAGTCTCGGGCTTTTCTTATGAAATACAAACCCGATGGCATCTGCCCCATATTCACAAGAGGCAAGCGCATCTTCAAGATTTGTTATCCCGCATATCTTAACTTTACACATCTACTTTTATTCGGCTGTAACAAACGCAAGATTTGAACCAAAGCCTGCCCCTGAAGACTTCTATCAGGGGATTGCGTTTGTTAATCACGCCCTCTTAGCTCCCTCAATTTTTTGCCTATATCCTTCTCTTTCATAATAGCCTCGCCTACAAGAAAGATATTCACCCCTTTTTTCCTTAAAAGTTCCACATCACCATAATCATTTATACCGCTTTCACTTACAACTATCCTGTCTTTTGGAATGTTCTTAATGAGATTTATAGTGGTTTCAATATCTGTCTTAAATGTTTCTAAATCTCTGTTATTGATGCCTATAAGTTCTGCATCGGTTGACAAAACCTTTTTAAGGTCATCTTCGTCATGCACTTCAACAAGACAGCTCAGACCAAGACTTTGGCTCAATTTAAGAAAATCTTCTATCTGCCTTTTTCCAAGGATACTTGCTATAAGCAGAATAGCATCTGCGCCTGCTGCCCTGGATTCGTATATCTGATATTCATCAAATATAAAGTCCTTTCGAAGCAACGGCAGCGAGACTACCTCCCTTATCTCCCTTAAATAATCCAAGCATCCGAGAAAATATTTTTCCTCTGTTAAAACCGATATTGCAGCAGCGCCATTTGACTCATAGGTCCTCGCTATCTCGACAGGATGAAAATTCTTTCTAATTATCCCTTTTGATGGAGATGCCTTTTTGACCTCAGCGATTATCCTTATCCCTCTACCCAGAATGGCCTTAATAAAGTCTCTGGGTGGGGGGACATGTTTAATCCTTATCTTCAGGCCTTCAAGAAGCCCCTTCATAGGAAAATCAGTTTTTAATTTACTCAGCTCTTCTTTTTTGTGAGCTAATATCTCATCCAATATCATTTGCTCATAATCCTCAACTATATGCTTTAAGGGTTTGTCATTTCTACGAGCTTATTTAATTTCTCCAGCGCCTTACCTTCATCAATAGAATGCACAGCAGCTAATATGCCTTCCTCCAATGACCTTGCCATACCGCCTGCAACAATGGCTGCAGCAGCATTCAATACAACTACATCTTGCTGCGGCCCTTTTTTGCCCTTTAATATTGAGCGTATTATATCCGCATTCATTTCAGGGTCTCCGCCTTTTAAATCCTCTGGACGGCATCTCCTGAAGCCAAAATCCTCTGGCTTTATATGATATGTTCGCAATTTTCCTTCCTTGAGTTCTGTGACTTTTGTCTCAGTGGTAAGCGTTATCTCATCAAGTCCATCCTCCCCTCTCACAACAAAGGCGTGCTCAGCGCCGAGGTTTGATAGAACCTTTCCAAGTATATCAGTAAGGCTGTCATCGTAAACACCAATCACCTGACACCTTGCGCCAGCAGGATTTGTAAGTGGGCCGAGGATATTAAAAATAGTCCGTATGCCTATCTCTCTCCGAACAGGCGCAGCATACTTCATTGCGCCATGAAGCATGGGCGCAAATAAAAAACCTATGCCAATCTCTTTAAGACATTCCTCAACCCTTGCAACCTCTGCCTCTATATTTACGCCAAGCGCCTTTAACACATCTGCGCTGCCACTCCGTGAAGAGACAGACCTGTTCCCGTGCTTTGCCACGATAAGCTCTGCACCGGCTGCAACAAATGCAGCGGCAGTTGAGATGTTGAATGTCATAGACTCGTCACCACCGGTGCCGCAGGTGTCCACCACCTTCTTGCCTTTAACATCTATTTTTGTGGCCTTCTCCCGCATCACCTTTGCTGCGCCTGTTATCTCAGTCACAGTCTCGCCTTTTATTCTGAGGGCAGTTATAAATGCGCCAATCTGGCCAGGGCTCGCCGCACCGGTCATAATCTCATTCATAACCTCAATCATTTCGGATTCGGTCAAATCCTGATTTTTAACTATTTTAGATATGGCCTCTTTAATCATGGTTTATTTTTCTCCTCGTAAAATTATCAAACTATATTCCTACCACCTTCAATACCTTGCCAACAGTCTCCAAATTAACCTCTTCTTTTTTCACCTTTTCCTCTATTCCCTCTAAGAACTGGATAGTCCGCCTGTCATAATACCTTTCTCCACAGTTTTGACAAACCAGCGTCTCCACTGGGACAAAAACAACGTCCCTTCCCTTCTTAATCTCCTCTTCAACCTTTTTCCTTACAATATTTTCACTATTGCAAATAATACACTTCATTTTTTCCTCGCTTGACACGGAATCCAGTTTTTTTCTTGATTCCTGCTTTCGCAGGAATGACTTCGTCTTTTAGTGGACGCAGCCCACAAATTTAATGGTATCTGTCCCAATACTGTTCGGAATAAATATTGCATACGCTATTTTAAGAAAAAACCTATAACTATATGATATTATTTATAAAAATAATTCTAGACATTTAATT